>ERZ795041.115-NODE-115-length-31249-cov-5.808489_pt1 | contig 31249 bp, 30 predicted proteins | sample MGYA00375125_ERZ795041 | MGnify/ENA primary metagenome ERZ795041 (study PRJEB30170, sample SAMN03074214) | activated sludge metagenome | biome: Common Effluent Treatment Plant; feature: Wastewater; material: Activated sludge; isolation source: activated biomass in...
AGCCGTGCGCGACCGCCGTTCAACTCCAGGCATTGCGCGTCATGGTTGGGCCGTCTGAATTGAGGGCGGGCGCTGTCGGTATTGTGCTGCGCCAGTCGGTGGTGCCGAGCCAAGAGATGTCGGCGCTTAGATGCCAGGCGACGTTCATGGCTGACACCCGACGTCGCCGATGACCGCCTCATGATGGGAAAAGTCCTTTCTCCGCCGGCCTCGCCGACCAGCGCTATTCATGCCGTAGCGCCTCAATGGGATTGAGTTGCGCGGCCCGCGGGGCAGGGAAGTAGCCGAACACGATGCCGACAAGGGCAGAGAAGGCGAATGCGAGCAGGATGATGCTCGGGTCGATCGTGAATGGAACCTTCAAGACCGCGGTTCCGAGCCAAGCGAGGCTCAAGCCCGTGATGACGCCGATCAGCCCGCCGAACAGCGACAGCACGATGGCCTCGGCAAGAAATTGCGCCAGCACCTGGCCCTCCAGGGCACCGATGGCAAGCCGTATGCCGATCTCCCGCGTCCGCTCGGTCACGGAGACGAGCATGATGTTCATGATGCCGATGCCGCCGACGATCAGACTGACGCCGGCGACAGCGCCGAGAAGGCCGGTCAGGATCGACGCGGTACCGGCCGTAGCCTGCACGATCTGCTTCATATCGGCGACGGAGAAGTCGTCCTCCTTGCCCTGCGTTATATTCCGGCGCTCGCGCAGCAGCGCCTCGATGTTCGCCTGCAGCCTTGCCATGTCGACGCCATCGCGCGCCGAAACCATGATGCGGCTGATATCGGTGTTGCCGGCAATCCGCCGGTGGAAAGTGCGGAGCGGCATCAGCACGGTGTCGTCCTGATCGGAGCCGAAGCTCGACTGCCCCTTGGCCTCCAGGTGGCCGATCACCTCGCAGGAGACATTGCCCACGCGGATGATACGCCCCACGGGATCGCCGCTGCCAAGCAGCTTTGCCCTGACCGTGGCGCCGATGATGCATGCGGCACGTCCGCCTCTGAGCTCGCCGTCGGTGAATGTGCGTCCCGACGACAGGGCCCAGTCCTGGGCAATGAAGTAGTCGTTGTCGGTCCCCGATATTGAAACGATGCGGTTCTCCGTGCCGGCAACGACGGTCGCCGATTTCTGAGCCAGCGGCGCCACGGCTTTGATGCCGCTGAGCTGCGTTTTCATGACGTCAATGTCGCGCGCATTGAACGGCTTGGCATCCGTGCTCGCTCGTCCCGGCCCGAACTGGCCGGGATTGATCATGAGCAGGTTGGAGCCCAGCTTGGCGAGATCCGCGGTGACCTTGGTGGTGGCGCCATTGCCGATGGTGACCATGGCGATGACGGCACCGACGCCGATCACGATGCCGAGCACAGTCAGCAGCGAGCGCATGACGTTTCGCCGAAGTGCCTGAACCGCCAGCCGCAGAATTTCGAAGGCCATCACACGCCCTGCTTGTTGAGGACATCGCTTTCGATGCGGCCATCGACGAAGCGGATCACGCGCCGGGCATAAGCGGCGATGTCCGGCTCGTGCGTGACCATGACGACCGTAATGCCCTGCTCGCGGTTGAGACGGGTGACCAGCTCCATGATCTCGATGCTGGTCCGCGTATCGAGGTTTCCGGTCGGCTCGTCGGCAAGCAGCACCTCGGGCGAGGTGACGATGGCGCGCGCGATGGCAACGCGTTGCTGCTGGCCGCCCGAGAGCTCGCTCGAGGTGTGCCCGCCGCGATGGGCGAGGCCAACCTGCTCGAGCGCCCGCGACGCCAGCCGGCGCCGTTCGCCGGCCGACACTTCCCGATAGATCAGAGGCAGCTCAACGTTCTCCAATGCCGTCGTCCGGGGCAGCAGGTTGAAACCCTGAAAGACGAACCCCAGAAAATAGCGCCGGATCAGCGCGCGCTGATTGCGCGGCAGGCGCCCGACCTCGCGACCATGAAACAGATGATCGCCGCTGCTCGGTGCGTCCAGGCAGCCGAGGATGTTCATCGCCGTCGACTTGCCGGAACCCGAGGGACCCATGATGGCGATGAACTCACCCGCGGCGATGTGAAGATCGACCCCGGCCAGCGCGTGCACGGCGTTGGCCCCGGACCCGAACGTCCGCGTGACCTTGCAGAGTTCGATGAGCGCAGGAGGCGTAGAGACTTTCTGCAGCATGACCCATCACTTCGCCGACTGAATCGCATCGACGATCACCGCATCGCCCGGCTGCAGCCCGCCGCTGACCACCTCGGTGCGCCGGCCGTCGCTCGCGCCGACGACAACCTCTACGGGCTGCGGGGTCCCGTCGCGCAGCATCCACAAAGTGCGGCCTGGACCGGTCTCCTCGCGGGCGCTGGCCGCGCGCCTGGCAGGCGGCCCCGGCATCAGGCGCTGCAGGAAGCCGCGCTGGTCCTCTGCGGATGTGTCCGGCGGCGAATAGCGCAGCGCGGAATTGGCAACGAGCAGAGCATCGCGGATCTCGGCGGTTCGGATGTCGGCCGTCGCCGTCATTCCGGGCCTCAACAACAGCTCCGCATTGTCGATCGTGAGGATCCCCTTGTAGGTGACGACGCCCGAGACGGTCTCGGAAGCAAAGCGGACATCGCGGATGACGGCCGGGAACTTGCGGTCGGGATAGGCATCGACGGAGAAGGTTGCATTCTGGCCCGATCTCACCTGGCCGACATCAGCCTCGTCGATATCCACCTGGACCTCCATTTTCTTCAGGTCCTCAGCGATGGTAAACAGGGTCGACGCCTGCAGCGTGGTTGCGACCGTGGATCCGGGGTCGATGTTGCGATTGAGCACGACGCCGGAGATCGGCGAGGTGATCGTCGCCTTGGCCAGGTTCGTCTCGTTGAGGGCGAGATCTCCCTCCGCGACACTGACGTCGGCGCGCGCGCTCTCGAGTGCCGCTTTGGCGCGGTCGAACGCGGCCTGGGCCGCATCGCGATCCTGAAGCGACACGGTCGCTCTCTCGGCAAGCGCCCGCTTTCGGGTCAGGTCGCGCTCCTTCTCGACAACGGTCGCCTCGGCTTCGGCGACCTTGGCCTTGGCCGACGCCAGCTTGGCGCGCGAGCTGTCGACGGTCGCCTTCAGCTTGTCGGTGTCGAGCTCGGCCAGAACCTGTCCGGCGGTAACGGCATCGTTGAAATCGACAAATACCTTGCGCACGGTGCCGGAGAGCTCGCTCGAAATGTCGACCTTGTTGGTCGGCTGCACCGACCCCGTTGCCGTGACGGTGACCACCAGGTTGCCGCGGCTCGCCTCGTCCGTGACGTAGCGTATTCCCGCAGAACCGGTGCGCAGCGACAAGGCCGTCCAGAGGGCAAGCCCGGCGACCGCCAGGAGAACGGACCATTTGAGGAGGCTGCGAGGAACGCGATGCGCGCCAGCCGACGGCGCACCGGCCAGAACAGCGTCGAGATCGACGCGTGAGCGGGTGTCTTCCAACCTGGTCGTCAACGGGTCCTCGCAAATCCTTGCAGGAGGTGATGCCGCGATCGTTAGGTCAACGCGGTTTCCCGGTTACGAACCTGTGTTTCCGAACATTTCCGCCAGACGTGGACTTGTGTCGAAACATGTCTGACGGCCGCCTCGGACCCGGTTCGACACCAAATTCCACCCAATCGGGCCGCGCCAATACGCGTCGGCCACGGGTGCCGGACCGTCGCGATCAGCAGCTGGAGATCGGTTCTGCGGGTAACATGCCGGTCAGGGCCGGAGTGGGTCCGGTTGCGCCGGCGCTGATCCCGCTCCGCTCAGTGCTCCGCAGCGTTCGGCAGCTCGACGACTTGTACGAGGCCCCCTTTCGGCCCGTTCGCGATCCGGATATCCCCTTCGGCACGTTGGATGATCTCGCGAGCGATGGTCAGTCCCAACCCGGCACCCGGTATCTCCTGACGCCGTGCCGGATCGGCGCGGAAGAAGGGCTCGAAGACGTTGCCAATCATGGTCTCCGGGATTCCCGGGCCGTCATCCTCCACGATCACGCGCGCTACAGGTCCCGACGATGTCATGCGCACACGCGCATTCTTGCCGTGTGTCGCAGCGTTGATGATCAGATTTCTGAGCGCACGCCACAACGCATGCCGATTGGCATGAATAACGGCCGGTTCCGCGCTCCCGAGGCTGACGGAATAGTCGAGCGCTGACAGCTCTTGAGCGACATCGCGCAGAAGGTCGTCCAGACGGAAGGACTCCGCGAGCGATCGGCCAGACTCCTCCCGCACCAACAGGATGGCGCTGTCGGCGATGTGTTCGAGCTCGTCGATATCCTTGAGCCACATCGCGCGATCGTCGGTGTCGGCCACGAATTCCGCGCGAAGGCGCATGCGCGTGATCGGCGTGCGCATGTCATGGCCGGCCGCAGCGACGAGCCGCATGCGGCTTTCCATGGCGCTCTTCAAGCGTGACGACAACGAATTGAGCGCGCGGGCGGCGATCTTGACTTCAGCCGGACCCTTGACGGGCAATTCCGGCAGGATTGCATCCGGCCCGACCTGCTCGATGGCCCGTTCGAGGAAGACGAGTGGCTGGATCATCCGATTGGCCACGAAGATGGCGATGGCCAAGGCACCCAGCGTAATCAATGCGAGCCACGTGCCGAGAACGTACCACCCGCCGTCGGGTGGAGGGAAATCCGGCACTTGAGCAATGATCCACCCTCCGTCTGATGGAACAGAAACGACTTGAGGGGCTGTGTCGCCGGCCCGCGAAACGATGACCTCGAGATCGACCCCCCGCTCTGCGAGCGCCTGCCGAAGCCACTTGGTCACGCCACGCCTCACCTCGCCCGTCGCAGGCGACGATGACACCGTCAGGACACCAGGCGCCTCCCTGGCGACGCGCGCGAGCGTCAACACTTGCTCGACGACGGGAGCCATGTGCTGCCCCCCGGGTGGCCGCAAGAGATAAAGCAGGACGCCTGTGAGGACGCCGACCACCGAAACGATCACGACGGCCAGAAGCAGCACGAGCTTGGCACGAAGCGTATTCAAGCGAGGGACTCCTCAAGCTCGACTTTGACCGCGAGCTGATATCCGCCGTTGCGGACTGTCTTGAACACCTGACCGGCGCCCGCGCCGGTGAGCTTGCGACGCAACCGGCTCATAAGGACGTCGACGGAGCGATCGAAGACTTCACCATCTCGTCCGCGCGTGAGGTCGAGAAGTTGATCGCGCGACAGCACACGGCCGGGCCGGTCGAGAAAGACTTGGAGAAGGTCGAATTCTGCGCCTGTGAGATCGATCTCCGCGCCGTCCGGGCTCACGACCTGACGCAGAGCGGGGTCGACCGAGAAGCCTTCGAAGCGGTATCGTTTGGAAGATGCCGTCTGAGGCTGCGGTTCGGCTTGGCGTCTCAGCACAGCGCGGATGCGCGCCACGAGTTCGCGTGGATTGAAGGGCTTGCCGAGGTAGTCGTCCGCGCCAATCTCGAGCCCGACGATCCGATCGACCTCCTCCTTCAACGCGGTCAGAAGGATGATGGGGATGGTCGAGCCTTCGCCGCGGAGGCTGCGGCACATGTCGAGCCCCGAGCCGTCGGGCAGCATCACATCGAGGACGATCAGATCAACCTTGTGGGTCGCGATGCGCTCGCGCAACTCGCTGCAGGTCGCAGCCAAAAGCACGCGGAACCCCTGGCTCTCGACATAGCGGGCCAGAAGCTTGCGGATCTCTGGGTCGTCATCGACGATAAGGATTTGCGGTGTGTGTTTGCTCATAGGCAACGCGTGGTTCGGAGAGTTCGTCTTCTAGCCGCCCAGCGGCCTCCACACGAGGCCTTTCTTGTAACAAAAGTTTAGCAGCTCCCGCCTCGGCAATGTTTCGAAACAAATCTCCTCGACGCAGAAAAGGAACGACACACTTTGCTCTAACGAGGACATGCGCCGCCGCTATCGATGGTGATGCCGTCAGGGAAGGACATCATCTCCGTGAAGCTGAAATCGAAGAGTCTCGTTCGCATTCTGGCGTTGGCCACGCTGCCGCTTACGACGCCTGTCGCCTGGGGGCAAAGCGCGCCTGATCATGCCCTCTCCACGGGCCAGACCGATATCGCCAAAGCCTCAGGGAAGCGGAGCGATCGGCTCGTTGTAGTCGAAGCCAGTCACCCTCCTCCCCCCGGCGCTTTTTATACCGGCCCACCCGCAGGCAACAGACAACCGCCACCCCCTCTCGAAGGAAGGCCGGGGCCCGGGCGGGCATCCCTTGCGCGTGACTTGGCTGCGCTGGAAACGGAAATCGGCATCCGGTCTCATCAGGTCGATGCGTGGCGCGATTTTACCGATGCGCTGCTCGCGGTGACCGCGCCTCCTCAGCCTCCGGCGCCACCGACGTCCGACGCAGGCCGGCCCGCGCTACCCAAGCCTGAGCCGTTCCGTCCCACCCTCATGCTCGCCAACGATGCTGCGGAGCGCGGGCGCAACGCGGAGAAACTGATCGCCGCCATCGGCGCCTTGCGCAGCGTCCTCACTCCAGCCCAACTCGAGAAGGTGGTCGCACTCGAGGTTCGGCTTGCGCCGCCGCCCGGCGGCCCACGTCCGCCGTTCGGCCATAGTCCCGGTCAGCCAGGTCCTCATCCGGAGCGAGGACCTGGCCCGGATCAGCCCGGCAGTGTCCCCACATCCCCGCCGCGCTGATCCACAGGGGCGGCATCTTTTCCCGGGTGCCGCCCCATCATCCTCTTTTTGAGGAACACCCGATGACAGACCGCGTTGTCCGCTCGCTCCAGCGGACCAGCCGTCCCGCACCGACCCTCGGCCGCCTCCGATCCACTCGGGTCCGCGGGGCAAACATGACCGCTGAAGCGCTGTTCGGCTCTCGCAGCTAAAGACTAGGCTGTCGTGCGAAGAAACTCTTGGCGCGTCCGCATGTCGTCGCGAAAGCTGCCCAGCATCATGCTCGTCACGAGGTCGGTTCCAGGTTTGCCGACGCCTCGCGTCGTCATGCAGTGATGCGTCGCTCTTATGACGACGCCGACCCCCTTGGGACGCAGCGCCTCATCGATCGCGCCGGCAATTTGGGCCGTCATCCGCTCCTGGAGCTGTAACCGCTTGGCGTAGATCTCGACTACGCGCGCCAACTTGCTGATGCCGACCACGCGGCCGTCAGGGATGTAGCCCACCCAGGCACGGCCGATGATCGGCGCCATGTGATGCTCGCAATGGCTGGCAAAGTCGATGCCGCGCAGGACGATCATTTCATCATAGCCCGCGATTTCATCGAACGTCTTGCGCAGGATCAGACCCGGGTCGATAGCATACCCGGCGAAATGCTGCGCGAACGCCCGCGCGACGCGGGCAGGCGTTTCGACAAGCCCACTGCGCTCGGGGTCGTCGCCCGCCCAGCGGATGAGGGTGCGGATCGCCGCTTCCGCTTCGCCCCGGGTCGGCGCTGCCGACGACCTCACGTCGGAACGATCGCGCTCCTGCGACGGCCCAGGCGGGGATCTAGTCAACATTGACGGTTCCCCTCATATTTGGATGAATGCGGCAGAAGTACCGAACGGCGCCCGATCGCTTCATCTCCAGGCGCGCAGACTTGCCGGCGGGGATGGTGAGGTCGAAACTTTCGTCCTCGGCCGTCGCGGTGTGGTCGAGAAAATCCTCGTTGATCCACTCGATGGTGTCGCCGACCTTGGCCTCGACCGCCTCGGGGGAGAAGGCAAGATCGGTGATTTTCACGACGATGCCCTGGCCGGCCGCCAGCCCGGCCAGGGCGGAGCAAAGCACACCTGCGGCCAGCGCAGGGCCGAAGATCGGAGCACGCATCGTCATCTCCGGCTATTGCGTCTTGGCCGCAAGATGCTCGGCGTGCTGCTGGTGGCCCTGGAAGATCTTGAGGCCGGTCTCAAGCAGCGCCTTCAGCTCGGCATTGCTGGCGGATGGGATGAGGGTGTCCTTGAGGGCCGTATTCACCGTCTTGTGATAGGCAACCTCGTTCTCGATGTAGGCTTTGTCGAACGCGGCGCCCGACAGCTTGGCGAGCTCGGCGTGCTTCGCGTCGGCCTGCTCGAGGAGGGCTTTGCTGGTATCGTTGTCCTCGGGCGTCACGTCGAGCTTCTTGACCAGTGCCAGGGCCTTCTCGTTCACCGCCTTGTGGTCGCGCAGCATGTCGTTGGCGAAAGCGCGGACGTGCTCCGTCTTCGATTTCTCAAGCGCCTGCTGGGCGGCTTTGATATCGATCTCGCCCGCCGTGTAGGCGATATGCGCGATTTGCGCATTGCTCGGCTTGTCTGCGGCAAGCGCGATCCCGGCCGAGAGCAGGAATCCCGCAATGAGCGCCGTGGCTGATGAGGTCCACATATCAATCTCCGTGCTGGGGGCACCGAAGGGTGTCCGTGCTGAAGTCACGAAGATTGGATGCAGCCTATGCTGAAAGGTTCCCGCCTTGCAGCCCAAGGCGCGCCAGGACGGTGTCGGCGATCCGTTGGCAGCGCACGCCGTCGAACGGAAAGACGTGCGGGAACTGCGATCCCAAATGCTCCTCGAGTACAGCCCGCAGCATCTGCCGCGCGCGATGCAGGCGCGTTTTCACGGTCTCCGCCTTCAGCCCGAGGGCGTCGGCCGTCTCTTCCGTGCTCATGCCCTCGATCGTTCTTGCGACCAGGACCGTCCTGAATTCCTGAGGCAGCGCGTCGATGGCCTGCTCCACAAGCGCACAGATCTCGCGTTGAGCCATGGTGATCTCCGGATCGGGCAAGGACGCATGGAGGGGGAACGGGATGACCTCCGCGAGCGCCTGCAAATCGCCTGGAGCCTTGGCCTCAAGTTGATGGGTCTTGTGGTGACGCAGGCGCTGCAGCGCCTCGTTGACCACGATCCGCGTCAGCCACGTTGCCAGACTGGCTTCGCCTCGATAGCCATTGAGCGCAGAGAATGCACGCACATAGGCGTCCTGCAGGACATCCTCAGCCTCCGCGTCGTTCCCGACCACGCTACGCGCCACCCGATACAGCCTGCGATTGTACCTCTGGATCAGAGCCCGAACCGCAGCCTCATTCCTGTCCAAGGCACCGGCGATGAGTTCGGCGTCTGCCCACCCATCGACGGCCTCGATACGCAAATTCTCCATGAGCTGGCTCCAAGCAGCGCAACGTCACCGATTCGATGCAGGCGGCGGAGAAAGGTTCCCGCGTCCGACAACGCCCGGAAAACTCAGAATACCCGAAAGAAGACACCAAAGGTTGCGTGAGGATGCCTGCATCGCTTTTGTCGAGCCGGGCTACCGATGGAGTTGGTCGACATAGCCGTCGAGGGACACGTTCATTCCAAAGGCGATCTTCGCCAAGCTGTAAATCTCCACCCGGGATCTTCAGAATAGTGCGCCGACGCCGCCCGGAATTGAGGTTTGGGCACAACTGCGAGCCGCTTGGTCAGTATAACGAGGTGTGTTGCGCTGTCGCTGCAGAATGTTATCCGCATCCGATCATGCAGATGGTGGCTCTAGGAATCCAAGATCGCGGTCAGCATCACGGGCTCTCTTATCCGACGAGTGGGTCGAACGTGATCTCCCGAACCTCCTGCGCGTAGCGGCAAGCGGCAGCGAACTTGGTAGCCCACTCAAGCGCGGCAGCGTGTGATGACACGTCGATAATCACGAACCGCCGATGCGCGTTCTAGCGAACAAAAGAAAGCCAAAAGCACAATGCACACGGACTCCGCACGATCAGGTTCATCGCGTGCACCGGGCTTCGCCGCAACGAAGCCGCAAATCTGCGCTGGAGCAAGGCAGACCGAGACGGGCGTTGCCTCGGACTTGGTGAGGCATAAACAGGATCTTCCACCCTGTGCAACGCAGTCCGCGCAACTTTCGCGCCGACGTTTTGAGCTTGCGATCAGCTTACCGTAATTGTTTCAACGGCCTCAATCTGCACACCATCATCAGCAACCCAGCGCATCTTTAGCTCGCCGCTCCTCTGGGCAAGGAATTTGAACTCCAGATAGGGGTTCTGTGCAATGGCCGGATGCAAATGCCACGTCATCAATAGCTCTCCCGCGAGCGAGCATTCAAATGTCTCAACAATGTTTTGAGGGATGATCTCGCTATGCGCGTTCTTGCGCCGGCCCGTTTCCATCGGATGCATGACCATCGCCTTGACGGTGACGACCGAACCCTGTTGCGGCGTCCGGTTGCTGATCCAGATACGCGGTTTTGCTGATTTCGCGGTCATGATGCTTTCCCCGATCAACCGTTGCAGCCGCCGATCGTTACGGTCACGGCCACCCGTTGGGCAAGAATTTCGCCGTCGCTCATGCGCGCCAGCGCAATGACTGTTTGCGATTCAGCAAGGCGAATGCGGGTTGTCACATGGGCCATGCCCATCGCTGGGGAGAACTTGAAGCGGCACGCCTCCGGCATGGGATTCCGGTCCGCGATCAGCAGAAATTCCTCACAGCTTCGGCCTTTGGCAACCCCGTCCTCCAACCGAAGAGTCACGGGCACGGCGTTGGCGTTCTCCGCCGCCAGCGGAATGTCGAGCACCAGCCCGGCGTTCCTTGGTGTTCTCCCGCTTGCAAACTCTTTTACGAGTGCATCGGTTTCTGCGCGCGCGCACGATGGCGCGATGGCAAGGGCGGCAATGGTGATGCCGCCCAACTTGAGGGTGTCGCGTCGGCTCAGATGAGTCATGTCAGAAATATCGTCTCACCGGTCCGGTCTCATTGTGCCGATGGCGGGGCCTGTCAGGAAAGAAAGTCACCATACATGCGCTGCGCCCATTTGTGATCTTCTTCGACCAGATCGGCCGAGCGGATGTCGATGTCGATCTGGTTCTGGCTGATCGTTCCGTCGGGCATGATTTCATAGTCGAACTGAACCGAAATCGCCTCTTTCGGTTCGCCGCTGACCATCATGTAGCACAGGTTATCCGGCAGCAAGGTTTTGACCTCCTGCCCCTTGATCCGCTGGCCGATATAGGTGGCGACGATCTTGCCGACATAATTGGCGACATGCGCGCTCTTGGGGTAATAGCCGAACTGCTTGGATACGGCTCCCATCACGTCGCCGACGAGATAGACATTTTGATCTTCCTTGGCGTGCAGCATGGTCGGATGGATCTCGGCCCATGTCGTCGGCTTGCCGTCGGCCGTCTTGCCGATCAGGTCGGCTCCCCAGACCATGTCGGCGGCCTGGTGCGGCGGCATCAGGATGGCGTCGTCAAACTTCACCTCGGCCGCGGTGGTGACGATCTTTTTGTTGAAGGGATCGACCTCCTTCACCTTGGCATTCGGGATATGCTGGATGATATCCGGATACAGTTCCTCGAAAGCAGCCTTGAAACCGATACCGATCGGCATGATGCGCGGCTTCGGATCGAGAATGACGATCTTGGCCGGGATCTTGTTCTTCTTGAAATACCACGCCATTACGCAAGCGCGCTCATAGGGCGAGGGCGGGCAGCGGTGCGGCGGCGGCGGCAATGTCATCACCATGGTGCCGCCCTTGAAATTATGAATTTTGTTCTTGATCGCGACATGCTCGGCGTTCGCCGTGTAGCCGGACGGATAGGCGCGGCGGGTAAACTCGATGGCTTTCTCGTCGTTGCCGAACCATGCATCGTAACCGTTGCGGATGCCGCCCGCGACGATCAGGAAATCGTAGTCGATCTGGCCATGAGATGTTCGCACGACCTTCTTGTCGCGCTCGATCCCGGTCACCTCGGTCTGCACCAGTTCGTAGCCGTATTTGCGCGACGGGCCGATCATGTCGTGCAGCAGGTAATCGGTATTCAGCACATCGATCAGCCATTTGTTGCTCATCGGCAGCGACCAGAAGATCGGATTGCGCTCCAACACCACGACTTCCGCATCCACGCCTTGCGTGTGCAGGTGCCGGGCCGCGGACAAGCCGCCCCAGCCGCCGCCGGCGATCACAATCCTTGGCTTTTTTCCTTTCGGCTTCAGCATCGTCGTGCTGGTGATAGCGATGGGCGCGGCAAGCGCGGCTCCGCCGGCCGTAGATGCAGCGGCAGCCGATGCCGCCGTTGCCGCGAGAAACGAACGACGACTGAGCATGATCTTCCTCCTCTAAGGAATAGATGTTGTGATGTGGACCGTGGACTGCGATGGCGACCAGCGGCGCAGGGCGAGCGCGGCGCCACTCAGAATTCCGCCGCTGGCGAGGATTGACATGAATGCCAGCGTCGAGAGACCCGACAGGCCGTGTCCGATCGAGCATCCCGCCGCGAGCGCGCCGCCGATTCCCATCAACAGTCCGCCGGCCATGGCCCGAACCATCGCTTGCGGTGTGGCAAAGCCCTGTAACTTGAGTGCGCCCTGCGCAACCGCGAGCAGGAATGAGCCGAGGATGACGCCTGCGACCAGACTGACGCCGAAGTTGATGGGCTTGCCGGTCGACAGCATCAGATAAAGAAGGCTGTCCCCGACCGGGGCGATGAAACTCGCGGACGTGACCTTGGATGCTGGGTCAAACTCGTCGGCACCCAGCGTTCCGGTGACGTACCACCCTGCGACGATGGCGCAGCCAGCCGCCGCTCCCCCGATCACCAGTCGCAAATTGTTCCGGAAGGGGGCATGGCTGAAGGCAAACCAACTCGTAACCGCAAGAACGATTCCCACGACAAGCCACGTCGCAACCGCGAGGCCGACGCCGGCGCGCTCTAAAAGAGCGGGGAGCGTGGTGGTGTCGGTCTCCAGAACGAGAGCTCGCCCGGCCAAGACCCGGAGCGGCGCGAGCAGGCCGGTCAGCGTCAGATAGCCGCCGACAGCGATAGAGATCAAAACGATCAACGAGCGCAGGTTGCCGCCGCCGAGCAGAACAAGAGCCCGCGCACCGCAGCCATTGGCCATCACCATGCCGATGCCAAACAGTATTCCACCAAAAAATACCAGCAACGGCGAGAAGGAGGCACGGACATAGAGCGATTGGGACAGATCGAGCAACCCGAAACTCTGCAACGCTTGACTGCCCAGGAGCGCAACGGCAAGGGCAAGGACAAAGGTCCGGATCGGGCGGCCGTCACCATCATGCCATAGGCCGCGAAGACCGCGCAGCAAACACAATTCGCTCCAACGTCCGGCGACGCCAAACAGGATGCCAACGGCGAACCCACCCCATAGGACGGCGCTTGCTGGCGTCATGATATCGGCCCGCTCATACGACGGCGACCAATATGACAAGCTCGGCAAGCAGACTGGTCTCTCATTACGGCCCGCCCCAGATGTCACGCGTGATCGACTCGTACCAGCCTCTCGCGTAATGAGCTTCGGCTGCGCGAAATGTTTGATTGGCCTTCAGCGGGCTAACACCGCCAGAATCCGGGACAGCGGTGATCTTCCCGTCGGAGACGCGATAAACGTCCGCTACGGAGATCCCGTACTCCGGCCCGAGCACGCTGTAGCAGGTATTGATCCATGACGGCTGCGACGGCTCGCGGCCGCCCAGTTCGGCGCTGATCGCGGCTGCAACCACTTTACCCTGTGCGTTGGCGCAGAAGCCAGATTTAGGCATCGGCGCAGCAATGGTGGCATCTCCGACAACATAGATGCCTTTGAGATTGCGGGACTCAAAGGTGACGGGATTGACCGGCACCCAGCCGCTATTATCAGTCACGCCTGCGGCGGCTGCGATGGCGCCGGCCTTTTGTGGCGGCACCACATTGAGAACGCCGGCTTTGTGAACCGTGCCAAACTCGGTTATTGCCTCACGACGTTCCGCATCGATTGCAATCACCAGGCCGTCGTCCGAGCGGCAGACCCACTCTATCATGTCGCCGTAAAGTGCTTTCCACCCTTCTAGAAACAGCGCTTTCTTCGAGAATGAATCTTTCGCATCGAGAATGAGAATCTTCGACTTCGGCTTTTTCGATTGGAAGTAATGCGCAATCAGGCCGACGCGCTCGTAAGGCCCCGGCGGGCAGCGGAACGGATCGTCAGGTGCGACAAGAATGAAGACCTCGCCATCGTCCATGGCGTCGAGTTGTCGCTTCAGCAGGAGGGTTTGCTCGCCGGCCTTCCAGGCATGGGGCGCCTTAAGGCTTGCCGCTTCGTCGTAGCCTTCCAGTGCGTCCCAACGCATATCGACACCGGGCGACAGCACGAGCCGATCGTAGTCCAGCGTCACGCCATCGGCGAGTGTCACCTTGCGGACAACATTATCGACGGCATTGGCGCGGCTATGCACGATGGTCACGCCGCAACGCCGCAGATCATCGAAGCCGTGACCGATCGATTCAAAATCACGTAGCCCACCAAGGACCAGGTTTGAAAACGGGCAAGTGTAGAACCGGCGATCAGGCTCGATCAGCGTGACGGCCATCTCCGGATTGTGTCGCTTCAGGTAACGCGCCGTGGTCGCGCCGCCGAAGCCGCCGCCGACCACCACGACACGGGCTTTGCCGGCGTTCGCAGCAGATGCCCGTGACACGAATGGTGTAGCCAGCAATGACGCCGCGCCGCCAAGGAACTGGAGGGCCTTGCGCCGTGTCGTCATGGCCGCGCTCTTGGCTTCATGGTAGAAAAATAGCGGGCCAATTGTTCGATCTGCTCGGCGTCGTAAGCACGCATCAAACGAGGCATCACCGTGTCATCGGGTGCCGGATTGGCCTTGAATGCCTCAAGCTTGGCTTTCAGAACAGAATACGGGGTGTCCGCGATTGACGGGATACTGCCCGGCGAGCGTCCATCCGTCCCATGACAGTTGGAGCAGCTTGCAGCGAGGATGGAAGGTTCAATGGTTGAGGAGGCGTCCGCGCTTCCTATCGTCAGGCAGGGCAGGGCGACGGCGAGCGCAATGAATGAGGCTGCGAGAAGAAAAGTCAGTCGCATGATAGAGTTGCCGCCATGATTGCCCGTTATCGCGCGCGAGCGCCATCCCCGCCCGCGGCGTTGTTGAGACGCCAACGAGAGTGGAAAATTCCGGACGCACACACGCGTTCGCACAGTCGTGCGTTGCGGACACGTGCAACAAACGTCAATGAAAGGCTGAATAAGCTCACCTAGCAACTCGCGCTTACCTGAACGGTAATTCAGCCCACAACTGGGCATGCGCGCGGTACCGATGACCCAATTTAAATGATACATAGAGCGCACATCTATCGTCAAGCTCGATAGCTGGTGCGACATTGAGTGCGTTTGATCGCCATCATCGTCCGTCAGCACGACACCGCCCGGCCGGATGCGGTCGCTGCCGGCGCCCAAGGAACCACTCGTGCAGACCTCGGCGTTGAAGCCGTCGGTTACACTGCAATACGGAGAGCGACATCCTCGCGCTGCCGGACAGGGATCAAGCGCATACCTCGCTCCGTTCCTTTCAACCTTCTCCGAGCTCCACTTTGCATACCAGTCGGATGGCCACAGAAATCTAGTGCGCCTGGTTGACCGGAGTGAGTATGGCGTGGACAGGCTGGCATGTCGGACGCGTGCATAGATTGGTAGGAGAAAGCAGTAGCAGCAGCGGCCTCATCGTACCCACGATGGTCCATCACAGCCCCGCAATTCTCAGCCGGGAATCTTATCTGCAGTCCGGCAACCGATCGACGTATCGGACTGCTCATGATTTGCGCGTCGCAGCTTTGGGCGATGTTTTCCGCGTTTTAGTAGGGTGCTCTCCGATGTGCGCCCAGTGGGGCACCGGAGCGGGGGCGTGCGGATTTTCGCCGGCCATCCGCTCGAAGGCCAGAAAGTGCGTTTTCAGCGCCTGATTGGCGACCTTCTCCATCTCGCGAAATCGAAGGACGACCTCGCGCCCGAAAGGCGTCAGTCGGGCACCGCTGGCGCGACCATTCGGACTGATTTCGACAAGCGGCTCCTTGAGCATGGCGTTCATCACCTTAACCGTGGCCCACACTTGGCGATAGGTCAGCCCCACCGCTCGCGCCGCTCCGGTGATCGATCCGTACTTTTCTATGCCTTCGAGTATCGCCGTTCGGCTATACGGCGCTCGACATGGTGCTCATGGGATTGGCGCGCAAAATAGGGCTGTTTTCTCAACCGTCCCGAGCCGATAGAGACCGAGCTTTGGTCGCGCTGGATTATTTCGGTCTTGGAGATCTAGCGCTCCGACCGTTCCACGAAATGTCCGGAGGGCAACGGCAGCTCGTGATCTTTGCGCGAGTGCTCCTCGCGGACGCGGATATTGTCATCCTCGATGAGCCTACGTCGGCCCTCGATCTACGCAATCAGAGCCTTGTCATCGATTGGATCCGCCGGTTGTCGAGACAGCATGACATGACGGTGATCTTCACCACCCACCAACCAAATCATGCTCTCGCGGCCGCTGATGAGGCCTTGGTGATGTTGAGCAAAACACGGCTGGCGTTCGGGCCCGCGGCCGACGTGCTGGATGAAGGAGACTTGTCGCGTCTTTATGGGGTTCCCTTGAAGCGGTTTTCCGTCCAGCACGAGGGAAAGACCTTTACGCAGTTGGCAACTCTCATTTGAGATGCTGCCGTGTCGGTTGTGCTCCTGCGAGGCGCACATCGGGAGTGGTTCGACGTCGGCAATCTCGACCCCGCAGACGTGACAAGCAGACTTATCGAGCGGATCTTGAAGTCTATTACGGGTCTTAGCGGAACCGTTGCTGCTGTCGGCCGTCGCTGAAATTCCGCGTCGCGCGCCCGAGCATGGTCGTCTATATCGATCTGCGGAAAACCTGACTGATGGTCTTTATGGCGCCGGCATCCTTCACATGATAGCCCGGGAGCTGCGAGATAGCACTGTGGAATTCCTCGCTGCGCATAACCGATAAAACACGCTGGACGGCGGCAGTTTCGAGAATATGGCTTCGGCAGACGAAGAAATAATCCTCGGTGAGGAGCCGCACGAAGTCGAGCCCGAACTGGCGTGCCGCCGATTCGACGCCGAATGCGACATCGGCCAACCCGCTCGCGACATATGCTGCGACGGCGGCATGCGTGAACTCGGTATGCTCATAACCGTTGATCGCTGCACCGGATATGCCGTGCTGCGTCAAGAGCTGCTCAAACAGAAGGCGTGTGCCCGAATCCGAATCCCGATTGACGAAGCGAACGGCAGGATCGAGGAGCCGCTTGAGTTCCAGTATGCCCAACGGATTGCCGCGCTGGACCATTAGGCCCATCTCGCGCGTCACGAGCGAGATGACGCGATGAACGTTGGGGTTCAACCACCCTCTGCTGGCGGCGATCGCCCGCTTGCGGAGCTCTCCTTGCGGCAAATGCATGCCGGCGAGGTCGCAGCCGTCATGCGCCAGCGAGACCAACGAGTTCTGATTGCTGACGTAGCGTAGATCGACGCTGATGTCTTGCTCCCGGCTTAGGAGCTCGCGCAGTTTGGGAACCGCGAAACCGTGGCTTGCGTGAACGCGCAGCACAAGCGGGCCGTGCGGCAGCATCTGGTTGATCTCAGTTTCCAGCTCTTGCGACAGGTTCTGCAGCAGCGGCCTCAAGCGTGCTTCGAGGCGCTCTCCAGCCCAGACCAGCCTTTCTCCGAAAGGCGTCAGACGAGTTCCTGCGCCCTGGCGGCGTATCACCAGCGGCGTGTCGAAAAACTCCGACCATTTTTCGATCATGTTCCACGCGTGCCGGTACGACACGTGCGCTTTTTCGGCAGCGGCCGTGATTTTTCCCGAGGCTCGAATTTCGGCCAGAACGTCCAGCATGATCTGCAGCGACTGCGCATCTTCGCGGCGCCGGAAGCGCCAGATAGCCTCGATCTCGATCTCGATCATGCCGTCCTCCCAAAGCCTTCTTTGTGAGGCGTTCGGTTGCTATGATATGCAATCAATTTCATATTAAATGTACTGCAATCGCTCCCGCTTCTCCAACAAGAGACGTGGAGAAGGTTTCACATTTTCGCGGGATTACAAGATCCATAGCGTCGTTGAACTCCCATCGCCAGATCGCCGGCGCGATTGAGATATGAATACGATCGCATATCTTGAGGGTGCGTCGTATCAACTCAGGGTTTCAACGACACATACGTTCTTTGCCGCGTTCATCTCCTGCACGGAGTTGACCACGAGGCAGCGCTTCGTCTGGCGGCTTCGCGGGACGATGATTGAACTCCGATAAAGGGGGCAGATGGACAGTCGGCGCAGTGACGTTTCCGCCGTGACTACGCCTGTGTGAACGCAGGCTCAAGGTCCAGCCGCGTCGCAAAGCTCATGAAGGCGCGGGTAAGTGGAGGCAACGGATCACGATCTGCGGCCACAATCCCGATCGATTGGGTATGCACGGGCTCGATCAGATCCAGAAAAACTAGATTTTCGCAGCCCGCAAGAAAGTAGGTGAAGGTATGAGGGATGATGCTCGACCACTTCCCACTACAAACGTGGGAGCAGACGGCAAGGAATGAGTCTGTCGTGACCGTGGGCGCAAGCTTGAACCCCAAGGAGCGGGCGAGGTTGTTGAGAACCCGGCGGTGTTGCATGCTTTCATTGAGCAAACAGAGATTGCTCGCGACCGCATCCTTCCATGTGATGGCGGTCTCATTCTCTGTTCGGAAGTCCCGACGGGTGACGAACAGGTATCGCTCGCGGTAAAGGGCCGCCTTGCGTACGTGTTGGAGCGGCTCGTTTTCCAGGTAGGTGAGGCCGACATCCAGATCGAACTTTTCCAGCGCGCGCTGGATTTCGGTCGATGCCATGGAATGCACTTCGATCACAACCTGGGAATGCTTCGAGGAGAACGGCGTGGTGAGCTCCGCGATCGCAGGCATCGCGGCGGGAATGACGCCGAGCCTCAGGGTTCCTGTGAGGCAGCCGCGAAACACCTCCATGTCCTGCTTCAGGCTTTCGTAGCCTGACAGGATTTGTCCTGCCCAATCCACGACGCGTTCACCTTCCGGTGTGAGGCCCATGAAGCGGGAACCCCGGACGACAAGGCGCATATCGAGCTCGCGTTCGAGCGCCTTGAGGCCCGAGGACAAGGTGGGCTGCGTAACATTGCAAGCTTCCGCCGCCCGGCCGAAATGCTTCTCGCGCGCCAGCGCGACGAGGTAGGTCATCTGTCGGATGAACATGGAAAACCTTTAATGCGTGAGGATCCCATTGGTCCGAGGTCAGTCTCGGACAAGGATTTCGCGAGCGGGAGAGCGCGAGTCTCGTCGCTATAGTGAACAGTATATAACGATAGACTGCGGTTATCGCAGGCGCAAGAGTGCACGTTGATCCGGAAAAACCGTCGACTGATCGACAAATGAGATCGTGGCTCGATTGAAGTTTGATGACGAGATTTGCATCGACATCACGGCTGGTGGGGACACGACTTGTCCATAAGCGGGCCCAGGTCGCCGCAGCGATTTCGCACTCATTGCCGCGGGCCGCGACGTCTACTTGTGGGACCTTGCGGTCGAAGGCGGTGCACACAGAGTGCAGGCGAATTTCTCGCTTGCCAGCTGGCGTACATTTGTTCATTGGTCAGGCCTATGCCTTCAAAGGAGACCGCTCGGCGAGATGAGTGTTCGATGTGAGAGCGCTCGGAGGCGTTTAGGTTCCTGGTGGTCCTCCCGGTCTTCAAAACCGGTGAGACCGAGTAGCTCGGTCTGGCAGGTTCGATTCCTGTCCGCCTCCGCCAATCGCTGCAACCCTGATACCGCCGAGTTGGTCGACGGTCTGCGCGACGAGCGATGACGACGCACGTCATCGCGACGGCTGGGCACGTCGACCACGGCAAGAGCACACTGGTGCGCGCGCTGACCGGGATGGAGCCGGACCGCTGGGAGGAGGAGCGTCGGCGCGGGCTTACCATCGATCTCGGGTTCGCCTGGACCACTCTGCCCTCCGGCCGGGAGGTCTCCTTCGTGGACGTGCCCGGCCACGGACGATACATCCGCAACGCGCTGGCCGGCTTGGCGACGGTGCCGGTGGTGTGCTTCGTGGTGGCTGCCGACGAAGGTTGGTCGGCGCAGTCCAGCGACCACCGCGATGCCGTCGCAGCGCTCGGCATCCGCCACGGGCTGATCGTGGTGACCAAGGCAGACCGCGCGCCCGACCTCGTGGCCGCGACTATCGAGCGTGCCCGCAGCGAGCTCGCGCACACCGGCCTGCGCGACGCGCCAGCGGTTGCCGTATCGGCCGTGCAGGGCACCGGATTGGACAAGCTCAGGCAGGTCCTCGACGACGTCCTGGCCGAAACGCCCGCGCCAGATACCGGCGATCGGCTCCGGTTGTGGATCGACCGCTCGTTCAGCGTCTCCGGCGCGGGCACGGTGGTCACCGGCACCCTCGTCGCCGGTACACTGACCAAGGGTGACCGGCTCGTGGTGGTCGGCCAAGGGCGGGAGCCGCGCGAGGTCGTCATCCGCGGCCTGGAATCGCGGGACGCACCTGCCGACGCCCTGCAGCCGATGAACAGGGCCGCAGTCAACCTGCGCGGGGTGCCCGCGGAGGATGTGGAGCGCGGCCAAGCCCTGATCGCACCGGGCGCATGGCTCATGGCCACGGTCGTCGATGTGCGCCGCATCGGGGGTGTCGCGCTCGACGCGGTCCCTGCACAACTCACCGTGCATGTCGGGACGGCGACCGTGCCGGCTCGGCTGCGCTGCTTCGATGCCGAGCACGCCCGGATCATGCTCGATTGGCCGCTGCCGTTGACCGTGAGAGATCGGCTGCTGCTCCGTGATCCGGCACGTCATGTTGTGCTCGGCGGCGTCAGTGTGCTGGACCCCGATCCGCCGCGGCGGCTGCGCCGCGGAGATGGTGCCCGGCGCGGAGTGGCGCTGGCCGCCATGCCACCCGAGGGCGACGTGCTGGCCAAGGTGGCCAGCCGGGGCGCCGTGGAGGTGGACGACCTGCGCCGGATCGGCCTGACGGTTCCCGATGCCGCACCGCCGCCCGAGGTCCGTGAGCTCAGCGGCTGGTGGGTACACCTTCCCACATATGACGCCTGGCAACGCGAGCTGCGAGCCCTGGTAGAGAATGACGCCCAGCGGGACCAGCTCACGGCCGGCGTCTCTCAAGGGGCCGTGCGCGACGCCCTTGGCACACCAGCCGCGCACTTCATCGATCAGCTCGTCGCAGATGCCGACCTCGAGCAGCACGATGGTTACGTCCGGCTGCCGCGGGTCCGCGCCGACCTTGGCCGCGCCGAGGCCGGGGTGGCCAAGCTCGAGGCGCGGTTGCTCGCAAATCCCTTCCTCGCGCCGCTGGCCGGCGATCTCGCTGCCCTCGGCTTGGGGGCCCGTGAGTTGGCCGCAGCCGAACGTGCCCGGCGGGTGTTGCGTCTTCAGGGAGGTGTGGTGCTGCTGCCGTCCGCGCCGGAGCTTGCGATACGGGCGCTGGCGCAACTGCCGCAACCATTCACCACCAGTCAAGCACGGCAGGCCTTGGGTACGAGTCGCCGGGTGGCGATCCCGCTGCTGGAATACCTGGACCGACGCGGCTTGACGCGCCGGATCGATGACGACCACCGCGAGGTGGTGCGGTGAATCGATATCGACCACAGGTGTTGAAGCAGACGCGAGGCTCTGATTTTTTGGTTTGACGGGTCGCCTCGCTTGAAAACGTTCTAGCCGCCGCCACCTTTTTTGCGGTTCTGGACGTGCTGGAAACCGAACCTGCCCTTGATGCAGAGGTTCCCGTGGCTGACCGAGTGATCGTGGGGCGAGGTCACCTTGACGATCTTGTTGTCTTGGACATGCAGGGTCACGTTGCAGCCCACCCCGCAGTAGGTGCACACTGTGGTGGTCTCGGTCTGCTGCGACTCGTCCCAGGTGCCCGCCGCGCGCATGTCGTACTCGGACTTGAACGACAGCGCTCCCGTCGGGCAGACCTCCACGCAGTTGCCGCAGAAGACGCACGCGGAGTCCGGTAGCTCCACGGCGAACTCGGTGGAGATCTGGGCGTCGAACCCGCGCCCTGCGATCTGGATCGCGAAGCTGTTCTGCCACTGTGTCCCGCAGGCATCCACGCACTTGTAGCAGAGGATGCACTTGTCGTACTCGCGCACATAGAGGTCGTTGTCGATCTTGTCCGGCTGGGCCATCGTGGCCGCGACGCTGCCGTCCCCGGTGTGGTGCTCGCCCGGCTCGTGGACGTCGCGCCTGAGGCTCTCGCTGGCCCTTGGGCCGTAACGATCCGTGTCGGCCTCGTAGCGCTCCATCCACTCGTCGATCCGCGGCGTGGTGGACAGGTCGACCGAGGAGCCGAGCAGCTCCAGCACGAGGCGACGGCTGTGCCGTACCCGTTCGGTGTCGGTCTTGACCACCATGCCGGCTTGGACCTTGCGGGAGCAGGAAGGCACGAGGACGCGCGAGCCTTCGAGCTCGACCATGCAGACCCGGCAGGCGTTCTTGGGCGTGAGCGTGTCGCCGTAGCAGAGCGTCGGCGTGTCCTTCCCCGCCGCGTTACAGGCCGTCAGGATGGTGCTTCCCTCCGGGACGCTCACCTCCTCGCCGTCGATGGTGATCGTGACCATCGGGGCGGACGTGTCCGTTTTGCCGAAAGCCCCCGGATCGTGTGCGTTCATCTACTCTTCTCCAGGACATCGAGACGGTCGATGGCCGACTCGATGGCATTCCAGGCGGCTTGGCCGAGGCCACAGATCGAGGCATCCTTCATCGCCCGACCGACATCGCGCAATAGCAGGGTGTCGCGCCCCTCGACCCCGGCGTCGCCGCGGTTGCGCGCGATGCGCAGCAACGCCTCCTCCTGGCGCACCGTGCCCACCCGGCAGGGCACGCACTGGCCGCAGGACTCGTCGCGGAAGAAGCGCGCGATGCGGAGCAGAATGCTGGTCAGGTCGACGGTGTCGTCGAAGGCCAGCACCACGCCCGAGCCCAGAGTGGTGTTGTTGGCGCGGACGCCCTCGAAGGTAAGCGGGATGTCGAGCTCGTCTCCCCGCACGAATCCGCCTGCCGCGCCGCCGAGCAGCACCGCCTGCAGAGTGCGGCCCTGCGGAACCCCGCCGGCCAGCTCGAGAATATCGCCCAGGGTTGGACCGAACGGCACCTCGTAGACGCCGGGGCGCACGAGGTTGCCCGACACGCAGAACAGCTTGGGCCCGGTGGAGCCCTCGGTCCCGATCTTGGCGTACTCGGCGCCGCCCATCTGCACGATCAGCGGCACGTTGCACAAGGTCTCGACGTTGTTGACCACTGTCGGCTTGCCGAAGAGTCCGGATTCGAACGGGAAGGGCGGCTTGGTGCGCGGTTCGCCGCGATAGCCCTCGATCGAGTTGAAGATCGCGGTCTCCTCGCCGCAGATGTAGGCGCCGGCGCCGCGCCGGATCTCGAGCTCGAAGTTCCACCCGGTGCCCAGGACGTCGGTACCCAGGAACCCGCGTTCGCGGGCCCTTTCGATGGCATTGCTCAGCATTCGGTAAGCGCGGGGGTACTCGCCGCGCAGGTAGATGTAGCCCCGCTCCGCGCCGATGGCGTAACCTGCGATGGTCATCGACTCGATCAACGAGAACGGGTCGCCCTCGAGGATGGCGCGATCCTTGAACGTGCCGGGCTCGCTCTCGTCGGCGTTGCAGACGAGGTAGCGAGGCGTCGCAGGCTGCTTGGCGGTGCTCTCCCACTTGATGCCGGCCGGGAACGCCGCTCCGCCGCGACCCATCAGCCGGGAGGCCTTGACCTCGCCGACAACCTGCGCGGGTCCCAGCTCGAACGCCTTCCGCAGTCCGGCGTAGCCATCGGTTGCGAGGTAGTCGTCAATGCTTTCCGGATCGACCTGGCCAACACGCTTGAGCAGCATCAGGCCCTCTTGGCCGGCCTGTGGCACGGCCATGATCGGCGGCGCCTCGGCTGCGAGTGCCGCGGGACCAGCATCCAGCGCGAGGACGATCTCCTCGGCGGTGGCGGGCCCGATCAGGTGCTCGTGAGCTGGGTCGCCAGCCTCCACCGCCAGTGCGGCCGGGGCGCGCTCGCACACGCCGAGGCAGGGACTGGGCTTCCAGCCGTTCATGGCACTGGCCGGACCGAGCTGCTTCTTGAGGTCGGCACAGACCTTCTCGGATCCGCGCGCCATACAGGCGATGTCAGTGCAGACGTGCACAATGCGCTTCGGCCGCGGGCTGGTGGATAACAGCGCGTAGAACGTCGCGACGCTGTAGACATCGGCTGCCGACACGCTAAGCCGCTTTCCGATGTAGTTCAGTGCGCCGGGACTGATCCAGCCGACGCGGTCGTTCACCGCGTGCAGCGCCTCCAGGACGAGATGCCGCCGGGCCCGTGCCGCATGGCCGGTCCGCGCGCTCCGGTGGTCCTGCTCGTCGCGCTCACCGCCGTGCCAGCCGCCTTCTCCGGGTCCGCCAAGCCGCCGATCGATGGCATCGCGTTCCTCCGCGAACGGCTCGGCGTTGGAGAACTTCAGGTCCACTGCTCATCCTTCCTATTTCGCGGTCGCGAACTCGTCATCCCGGACCCCGTGATCGATGATGTTGGCAACGCGCTTCTCTCTGGTCGGATCGTCGTTGGTCTTCTCCACCTTGACCGCCGTCGCCTTGAACTCTGCGGTTCCAGCGATCGGATCGTTCGCCTCGATGGTGAGCGCGTTGACGTCCACGTCGTCGGGGAAGTTGCACGCCATGAAGAGCAGCCCGGGACGCAGGGCCGGATCCCGACGCGCGGGTGCCAGCACGGATCCGCGGCGCGACGTTACTCGGACCACCTCGCCGTCGTTGATGCCAAGCCGAGCCATATCCTCCGGAGAGATGTCGACGCAGCCGCCCAGGCGGATCGGCGAGTTGAAGCCCTCGGTCTGCACGCCGGTATTGTAGTCGGTCAGTCGCCGCCCGGTCGTCAGGCGCAGCGGGAACTCGTCGTCGAGCTTGTCCACGGGCAGTTTGTGCTCGACGATGCCGAACGCCGCCGGGCGTCCGCGCTTCTCGGGATCCTTCTCCCAGAGCCGAGCGTGCAGGAACGGTGTCTCGGGTCCGTCCTCGTCGGGGAAGGGCCACTGCAACCCACCCCGTTTCTCGAGCAGCCGGTAGGACATTCCATGGTGTGCCGGCGACACTGCACGCAGTTCGTCCCAGACCTGCTCTGCAGTCTGTATCGGCCAGACGTGCCCCATGCGCTCTGCGACCAGGCGGATGATCTCGATGTCGTCCTTCGCGTTCCCGGGCGGCTCCAGTGCCTTGCGCACGCGCTGGACTCGCCGCTCGCTGTTGGTGAAGGTGCCCTCGCTCTCGCACCACGCCGCAGCGGAGGGGAGCACCACGTCGGCCAACGCAGCGGTCTTGGTGAGGAAGATGTCCTGCACGACCACGTGGTCCAGGTTCTCCAGCCGCCTGGTCACCGCCGAGGAGTCGGCGTCGGACTGCACCGGGTTCTCACCCACGATGTAGAGGTTGGTGAGATGCCCCTCGTCCATCGCCTCCATCATCTGCGAGAGCGTCATGCCGTACTTCGTAGGCATTGTGACGCCCCAGATGCGCTCGAACTTCGCCCGATGCTCGGGATTCCCGACGTCCTGGAACCCCGGCAGGTTCTTGGGGATCGCCCCCATGTCGCCGCCGCCCTGGACATTGTTCTGGCCGCGTATCGGAACCAGGCCCGAGCCCCAGCGGCCGACTTGGCCGGTGAGCAGCGCGAGGTTGCACAGGGCCCGCACGTTGTCGGTGCCGTTGTGATGCTCGGTAATGCCCAGCGTCCAGCACAGCTGCACGCGCTCGGCCTTGCCATAGTCGTGCGCGAGCTCACGGATCAGCTCCGCAGGCACCCCCGTCTCACGGGAGGTGGCCTCCAGTGTCCATGGCTCGCACGCGGCGATGTACTCTTCAAATCCGGTAGTGGCGTTCGCGATGAACGCCTCGTTGACCAACCCGGCGTGGATGATCTCGCGACCGACACCGTAGGCCAGCGCAACGTCCGTGCCGACATCCAGACCGAGCCAAGCATCGGCCCACTCTGCCGTCTTGGCCCGACGCGGGTCGACCGCGTAGACCTTGGCCCCCTTGTGGATCCCCTTCAGGGCGTGATGGAAGAAAATCGGATGTGCTTCGCGGGCATTGGAGCCCCAGAAGATGATCAGATCCGCATCCTCGATCTCGCGATAGGACGAGGTACCGCCGCCAGCTCCGAATACCGTCACCAGACCGGCGACGCTAGGAGCGTGTCAAGTTCGGTTACAGGAGTCGATGTTGTTGGTGCCGATGACCGCCCGGGCGAACTTCTGGGCGATGAAGTTCATCTCGTTGGTCGCGCGCGAGCAGGAGAACATGCCGAACGCGTCGGGTCCGTGAAGCTCGATGTTGCGGCGGAAGCCCTCGGCCGCGCGATCAAGAGCCTCATCCCAGGAGGCCGGCCGCAGCACACCGTTGTCGCGGACGAGCGGCTCGGTGAGTCGGGTGTAATTCTGCTTCCCCTTCTTGCCCATGCCTGCCTCCTGTATCTCGCTCGATGTGATCATATACTACGATCCCCATTGATCTTGATATATGAAGGTTTCTGCATATTTGTAAGGTTCTGCCCGTCACGGACGCTTAATCATCAGAAGACGGATCGTCCGAAGACAGACGACGTCGCGGTGCTCGGGGCGGAAAATCGCTCGACCGCGTCGGCGATGAGCCGATAACCTTCCGTTCTCGCCGGCACCCATCGTTTCAGCCCCTCCAGGTCGAGCAATGTGCGCACCTCGGGATCGTCATACGACATCGCCAGCAGCAGCTCGGCAAATCGCTCGATCCGGTCCGCGGGGGCACCGTCGAGAACCGTGAAGTTGCAATGGTCGTAGGGCGGCGTTTCCAGCAGCCGGAAGGTCGTACCAGGTGCGATCGTCCCGTCCTGCTCGAACAGCCGGTAGTTGCCCTCGATGACGCACGCCGCATCGACATCGCCGCGCATCAGCGCCAAAGCGGCGTCGCGTTCGCCGCCGATGTGATCGCCGTGCTTGCCGACCAGGATGTCGAATGACACGACCTCGAAGTCGCGGTCCGGCTCGAGGCCCTGAGCGGCCAGAACCTGCAACGGGATCAGCGTGGCCTGCGGCGAATCTTTCGCCCCGACCGCGACCCGCTTACCCTTGAGGTCGGAAACGGCACGGATCGGTCCCTCGCGCTTGGCGATGACGGTGGAGATCAGATCGCGGTCGGTGTCGCGCATCACGATCGCCTCCACCTTTCGTCCCGACGCCTCGGCAAGCCGCACGGTTTGCAGCCATGCCAGCGGCGAATTCCAGGCGACATGAATGAGCCCGTCCAAATGCGCCTGAACCTGCCGCTCGTAGTTGGTGAAGAGAATGTAGTCGAACGGTAGGCCGTGCTCGGTGAAATAGTCCTTGAAGCCGTCCCAGATGGTGACGATCTTGGGATCGTAGGCAACCGCGCCCAAAATCAGAACATCCGCGCTCATCGCATTCCCCCTCAGAAAAGCGGCTGGCCGCAGACGGCCTTGCCGATGAAGTCGTAGATCACGTCCGTAGTCGGAGCCATCACGCCAGCCGCGCGCGCGTCGCGGAAAAGCCGCTCGATGCCGAGATCCTTGCGGAAGGCGGCGCCGCCGCAGACGCGCATGGCAAGGTCGAGCACTTCGTTGACCGTCTCGCCCGCGGCCGCCTTGCATTCCAGCACGCGCAGCATCGTGTCCGGGCGTTTCGCCTCGACCGCCGCCACGGTGTCGACCAGCAACGCTGCCGCCATGTCGGTCTTGACCTGCATGCGCGCGACGTAGTTGCGGATGGTCGGAAGGTCCGCCAGCGACGCGCCGGTGTCGGAATGCCGGGTCTGGCCGACATGCGCGATGGCGCGGCGCAGCCCGCCTGTCATCAATCCCACGGAGCATGCCGCGTTCAGGATCTGGAAGACGGGCAGCACGGTGCCCATCATGATGTCGAAGCCCTGCCCGTCGGCCCCCAGCATGGCGTTGCGGGGAACGGTCACGTTCTCACCGACGACGGGCGATGAATCGTTGCCGCGAAACCCCATACCCTCGAACGGACCTTTGACCTGAATGCCCGGCGTGGAGCGCGGCACCAGCCAGAGGGTGCTCAACCCTTCCGTACCCAGGGGCTTGGACGACCAGATATAGAGGCTCGCTTCGGAAGCGGACGTTATCCAGCTCTTGTGCGCGTTGAGGACGACTGCGTCGCCATTCGCCTGGGCGGTGCCGGCCGGCGCCCAGAAATGGCTGCGCGTGCCGGCCTCACTGAAGGCCAGCGTGGCGAGGCGTGTCCCGGACGCGGCCTCCCGCCGGATGTCCGCCGGCGCGTACGTCTCCAGTACCGCGACGGCACTGTAGTGCATCGCCGTCACCATCGCCGTAGAGCCGCACTCCTCTGCGATGCGCCGCACGATCCGCGTCGCGCCCGCGAGGCCAAGTCCAAGGCCGCCCTGCTCGGCAGAGCTCAACGCGCCCAGCAGCCCAGCCGATTTCAGCGCTTCGATCGAGCGCGCGGGGAATGCGCCGCTGCGATCGACGCCGGCGGCGGCTTCCATAATCGTGGTAGAACAGATCTCCTCGAGCGCAGACTCGAAGGACGGTGTCGTCGACGTGACCATTGATCCTCCCATGGTCCTTTTTTGGGAAGGTCGGCCGCTGGCACGTCCTCCCGTTCTGTCCTGCAGGTGTCTGAATTTTCGGGAGCGGCCCCTCTACGCCCGAAACCGCTCGGCCGCTCGCGCGATGACGGCCAGCTTCGCTTCCGCATTCGAGTGCGAGCAGATCGGGTTGTCGGCGAAAGTCGCGAAGCCGCAGTCAGGATGCAGCAGCACGCGCTCGCGGCCGAAGAGGTCGATCGCGCGCCCGATCCTCGCCGCCACCTCCTCGATCCCTTCGGTTGCCGGCTGCTTCTGGTTGACGACGCCAACACCGATGCGCGCCGTCTCCGGCAGCCGGCGCAGCACCTCCATCTCGCCGGCACGCGGCGTGCACATTTCCAGCAGATAGGCCCCGACCTTCATCGCCGCGAGCGTATCGACCAGCGGTTGGTAGCTGCCCGACAGGGCCACGCTCTCATCCGGCGTCCAGTTGCCGCGGCACATGTGGACGGCGATACGGTCGCGGTCGAACCCGTCGACCACCGCATTCATCAGATCCTTGGCGAAGCCCAGCTCGTGCGCGGGGCCGAGCGATTCCGACAGCGCGCCGCACATGAAGCTGCGCTTGTTCTTCGCACCGCTGAAGACGACCTCCGACAGGACCGGCTCGTCGAACTGCACCAGGGCCGCGCCGCCGTCGAGCAGGTCCGCGAGCTCCTCGCGCAGGACGCGCACGAGGTCGGCCGCAATCTCCTCGCGCGAGGCGTAGACTTGCTCGGAGATGCATTCCAGCCACATGGTGCGGGCGAGCAGATACGGGCCGGGGAGCGACACCTTGACCGGCTTCGACGTCACGGTGCGCAGGAAATCGAGCTCATGGCCGGCGATCTGCCGGCTGCGGCCGATCGGGCCGAAGACGCCGGGATGGCGCACCTCGTCGGCAGGCACGTCCAGTGCGCGCAGCTCCGCCGCAAACTCCTCCGGATGGTCCACCAGGGGAAGAAGGTCGACCAGCGGCACGAGCTGGCAATTGTCGAGCCGCGTGGCCACGAAGCTGGCATAGCTGTCACGTCGCTGCTCGCCGTCGGTGATGACGTCGGCACCGGCTTTCTCCTGAGCGGCCACGGCGAGGCGCACCGCGTCGTCGGCCGTTTCGTGAAAGGCCGCCTCGTCGAGCCGGCCCTCGACATAGGCGTGCATGGCCTCCACCATCCAGCGCGGACGCGGCCAGCTTCCGAGTCCCATCACCGCGAGCGCGGGAATCGCCGGTGCGGAGATTTTCTGCGCGCGCGGCGCCAGCGGGACGGCCGTGGACGCGCGCCCCGCGAGGATCGACGCCGGGACGTCCTCAGCCGTGCTCCGCTCCTCCAGCTTGCCCTTGCAGACAAGAAAGCTCCGCTGCCTGCCGTCCTTGGTCCACGAGACAAGCTCATTGCCGGTCATGCGGCACCACGCCGGCAGATCCTCATCGACCGAGATTTCAGTGGAGCGGATCTCCAACAGTCCTCCGCGCGGCAGCGGATCGATATGCCTGCGGATCAGGAGCAGCAGACCGTTCCCGCAATCGAGATCTCCGCCGTCGAAGCTGACGTCAGGCTTTTCCGTATGCGTGGCGACTGCCTTCATGCCGGGGTCCCTCGGGCGATCGCCTTAGTAGCTGACACTCGGACAGCCCTCGCCCATGAACTCCACCAGCTTCGCCCCGCCGACGATCACCGCGCCGGGAACCACCTTGGTCTCGTCGAGGCCGCGCTTCTTGAAGCAGGGCGAGCAGACATAGATCTGGCCCCCCGCCTCCACGAAGCTGGCGATCAGGTCCTTGAGGGGTGCGAACCCCGCCTCGTGCACGTCGTCCGCATAGCCCTGCTGGGATATCCGCGTCCCTTCCGTCGAGAGAAAGACGATCGCTTCCTTGTCCGATGCGATCGCCGCGTTGGCGACCACGAAGGCGACGGTCGCCTTGTCCGTGTCGTCCTTCGCGCAGGTCAGGCTGACCACAAAACGTCCCGGCATGTGCGTTCTCCTTTGTCGTATCCGTTGCTTGCAGGCGTGAGGCAGGCGGTTCTGTCCTTGGCGGACCCCCGCTCAGTCCCATTCATTTTTCGACTTGATCCAGAAGGTCCCGCTTTCGGGGTCGTGGCGCTGCAGTTCGTTGCCTGTGAGGCGGCACCACGCGGGCAGGTCGAGCGCCGCGCCGGGATCGAGGGCGACGAGCTTCAGCGTCTGTGAGGGCATCTGCTTCAGCCTCCTGCGAAGCTCGACCAGAAGCTCTCCGCAGCCCATATGGCCCGCGTGCCATTCCTCGACGGCGTCGGGACAGCCTTCATGCAGACGACACGGCATTCGATGCACTCCTCCGCTGCCGCCAGGAAGGCCAAAGCCTGCCGCAGGGCGTGCCACAAAGAGCAGCTACGAGCCCGCAGCCACGCGAACACGCGGCAAACCTGTTACGATGTCATGCTTGCTGAAGCGGAGCTTTCATGAACGGCCTACGCAAGGAGCGTAACCGCAGCCCGACCGGGCATGAGATTTGAAAGTCGACTTCTATCGAAATTTGTATTGGTCGCACCACTGTGGGTCAAGGGGCCCCGCCGACCCGGGCGACAGTGCGAAATGGTCTCTCAGTCATCTGCGGAAACCGGCCGAACCTAAGTCGCAGATCGTGCGCAGGATGACCCGAACAACGCGCAGAGACTAAGTTTATACTCTATATCAAAGTTGTGGCGGTGCGGACAGTCCGGTGCGAACTGGTCTCCGGTCCGTTTTCCATGTTCCCACCGCGGAAATCCCTGCGAACAGCGAAAATATCAGCGATCATCCCAAATCGAACCCAGGCCGCCCGTAGGTGCGAAGGCTAAGCGTCTGAGTTCGCGTTGGTTCTCGCCGTCTTTGCCGATCAGTTCCCTACCCGCTGGAA
>ERZ795041.116-NODE-116-length-31245-cov-8.047163_pt1 | contig 31245 bp, 28 predicted proteins | sample MGYA00375125_ERZ795041 | MGnify/ENA primary metagenome ERZ795041 (study PRJEB30170, sample SAMN03074214) | activated sludge metagenome | biome: Common Effluent Treatment Plant; feature: Wastewater; material: Activated sludge; isolation source: activated biomass in...
TAATGTAGTTGGTGCTGCTTTGGCCGCTTTGCATCAGGCTCCAGGTAGCACCCGCGTCGGTGCTGCGGTAGATGCGCCCGCTTTGTGTGCCCACCCAGCCCAGCGTATCGTTGATGAAGAACACGCAGTTGAGGTGCCCGTACCCGGCGTTCCAAGAGGATTGTACCGTGCGGAAACCGTCGGTGGTGCGCAGTACGCTGCCCGTCTGGCCCACGCACACACCGCGCTGCTCATCCCACATGTGGATCGCCAAGGGGTTGTTGCTCAATAGATGTTGCCTGCGCACCCACTTGTTGCCGCCATCTTCCGTGGCGATGATCGTGCCTGTGGGCCGGTCGGCTGCATAGCCCACCAGCTCGTTCACCATCACGATGTCCTCGTATTCGCTGGTGTTCTTGATCGGGGTCATCAACTCCCATTGCTGGGCGCTGGCGGAAAGGGCGAGGGCGGAAAGGAGCAGGGTATGGAGTGTTCGCATGGGTTTGCCAAAGATGGTGCGGACTGGCGGTATGTAGTGGGCCAAACACTATCATTGCCAGGTGGGTTGAGTCTTTGAAGCCAGCCGGTCTGGATTCCGGCCATGACCCTCAGGCCGGCGCAATACATTGGTCCCCCATGTCAATTTTGTCCCGCCACGGATTGATTTTTCCGCTCGTGTTGCTGCTTGCGCGGCCTGTCAGCGCACAGCGCATTGACAGCATCCACGTTTTCAAGCAACTACCGGCGGAACGCTACACCTCGGCATCGGCGAACGCCATGGCCTGGGCCTTGTTCCGCAAGGGCGCGGCTTTCACCAACGTGAAGGATGACCGCATGGCCACGGCCACCGAGGCCATGAAGAGCTACACGCCCTTGCGGCACAACTTCCGCCCGCTGCCCGGCCTGCAGTATTTGGCCATGGGCTTCAGCGGCGGCAGGCCCTTCACCATGGGCGTGGCCGACGACCTGGACTTGATCATCAATCTCACGGCGCGCACCGAGTACCGCATTTCAGGCATGACGGACCGCATCAAGGTGCGGGCACTGCTGGCGAAGATGGTGGTGGAATAGCCGGGTGCTGCTTAATATCCGCTCAGATGCGGAACAAGGCAATTTCCTGTTCCAACCGGTCAAAATGCCTGTCGCCGGTAACCAAGGGCATATTGAGATAGGCAGCAGTTGCAGCAATCATGCAATCGGGCAGTTATAGACCCGTGGATTTGCGAAACTCGATCGTGTAGTTCCGTATGTCTTTTACAGCCCCGATCACCCGGCATTGATCAAGGAAGGCACGGATTTTCTTGGCTTGTGCAGTGGTGATCCGTGTAGTGCCCAATAGCTCGATTTCCGTAATAAACGAAACGTGGATGTCAGTTCCAACAAGCAGATTCACCACGGCCGCTTCACCCGCGAACATGCGGATTAACGCATTGGTATCCGCAACGATCCGTTCACCACTCATCGCGCATACGCCTTACCTCCTCAAGCGCCCACTTATCTATGCCGGGTATTGAGCCGGCAAACCTGCGTACGTCCGGCAATGGCCTTTTCTGCCGTTTCGGGGCGGTCTTTTTTATCGTGGACCTCCGTCCGGTCTTCTTCTTCGCTGCTTCGCCCATCAACGCAATTTTGCACCAAGTTACGCCTTCCCCGCCTCCTCCACCATCGCTTTGCTACCAATGAACAGCGGCGTGCGCTGGTGCAGCTTCCCGGGCTTGATGTCCAGGATGCGCTGCTTGCCATCCGTGGCGGCGCCGCCCGCCTGTTCGATCAACAGGGCCAGCGGATTGCCTTCGTACACCAGGCGCAACTTGCCCTCGGGCTTGCCCGTGGTGCCGGGGTACATGTAAATGCCCCCCTTCAGCAGGTTGCGGTGGAAATCCGCCACCAAGCTGCCGATGTAGCGGGCGCTCAGCTTGCGCTTTTTGCAGTCGTCGATGTACTCGCGCACGGGCTCCGCGAAATCGAAGTAGTTGCCCTCGTTCACCGAGTAGATGTGGCCGTCCTTCGGGATCTGCATGTTCGGATGGCTCAGGCAGAACACCCCGATGCTGGGGTCCAGCGTGAAGCCGTTCACCCCGTTGCCCGTGGTGTACACCAGCATGGTGCTGCTGCCGTACACCACGTAGCCGGCCGCCACCTGCTGGTTGCCGGGCTGCAGGAAATCGTCCACCGTCACCTGCTCACTGTCCAGGCGGCGGTAGATGCTGAAGATGGTGCCGATGGACACGTTGACATCGATGTTGCTGGAGCCGTCCAGCGGATCGATGGCCACCACGTACTTGCCGCTGGCGGAGGCCGGGTTGTTGAAGACGATGTGGTCGTCGTTCTCCTCGCTGGCCACGGCGCACACCGCGCCTTGGTTGCGCATGGCGTTGATGAAGCGGTCGTTGGCGTACACGTCCAGCTTCTGCTGGCGTTCGCCCTGCACGTTCACGCTGTGCTGGTCGGTCTCGCCCAGGATCTCGTTCACCAGCCCGGCCTTGTTCACCTCGCGGTTCACCAGCTTGGCCGCCAGCCGGATGGATGTAAGCAATTGCGAAAGGTCGCCGGAGGCGAATGGAAAATCCTTCTCGCGCTCAATGATGAATTCGGAAAGGGTGGTGATGGGTTGGGCCATGGGAGGAGGATCGGGTGATCGGAAGATCAGCTGATGTGGTGATGCTGGACGTGGACGATTGTACTTCGTTGCAAATATCGGACTTGCCCGACCTTCGTGCCATGCATCCGTATTGCCTACCAGCCACATGACCGATGAATTGAGCCCGCTTGTCGGCCGGATAGCCGACATCATCCAACAGGCCCGCGGCCAAGTGCGCCAAAGCGTGAACAGCGCCATGGTGGCCAGCTATTGGGAGATCGGCCGCTTGATCGTGGAACATGAGCAACAAGGCCAGGCCCGCGCGGCTTACGGAAAGCGGCAGCTGGCGGAGCTCTCCACGCGCCTCTCCGAGCAGTTCGGCAAAGGCTTCGATGCCAGTAACCTGCGGAACATGAGGCGATTTCATCTGGCCTTTCCAATTCGAGAGACACTGTCTCTTGAATTAAGCTGGTCGCACTACAACCTGCTCGCACGGCTGGAAAACCCTTCGGCGCGGGAGTGGTATGCCCACGAGGCCATTAGCGCGAATTGGAGCGTGCGTGCCCTGGAGCGCCAGATCGGCGTGCTCTACTACGAACGACTGCTCAGCAGCAAGGATAAGCTGCCGGTGGTCAAGGAAGCAACCGAGCGCACAGCGCCACTGGCCGAATCCCCAAAGGACTTCCTGCGGGACCCGTACATCCTGGATTTCCTGAACCTACAGGACAAGACCTATCAGGAAAGCACGCTGGAACAGGCCATCATCGACAACCTGAAGGACTTTCTCCTCGAACTGGGGAAAGGCTTCGCCTTCGTGGAAAGGCAGCAGCGCATCCACATTGGTGACGAGGATTTTTACCTGGACCTGGTCTTTTACAATTTCAGGCTCAAGTGTTTCATGCTGCTTGATCTGAAGTTGGGCAAGCTGGGCCACCAGGACGTGGGCCAGATGGACACGTACGTGCGCTTGTATGACGAGCGTATCCGGGGTGCGGACGACAATCCCACGATCGGCTTGTTGCTGTGCAGCGAGAAGAGCGAAGCTGTGGTGAAGTATTCCGTGTTGGCCGATCAACAACAACTGTTCGCTGCGAAATACCTGCCTTACCTGCCCAGCGAGGAAGAACTCAAGCGCGAGTTGGAACGGGAACGTAAGCGTGCTTCGCAACTTGGGGCCGGGGATGCCCATGGAAACAAGGAACCATGAACCGACTGTATACATGCACCCATCGGTTGAATGTGGGGCCTACCATAGGATAGCTGATATGACTGTTATCGCATGAACACCACCATCCGCCCCGCCGAACCCCGGGATGTGCCCCGCATGCTGGAACTGGTGCGGGAACTGGCCCTGTTCGAGCGCGCTCCCGACGAGGTGACAGTGACCGAGCAACACATGCTGGATGCGGGCTTCGGCCAGGATCCGGTGTGGTTCGGCTGGGTGGCCGAGGGGCCGGTTGATAGTTATTCGTTGTCAGTTGAAAGGGGAGGCACCGGAGGCGGCCCTGACAACAAGCAACCGACTCCCGGCCTGCGCCGGGATGACAACCCCATCCTCGGCATGGCCATCTGCTACACCCGCTATTCCACGTGGAAGGGCCGCTACTTGTACCTCGAGGACATTGTGGTGACCCATGCGGCACGTGGGCAGGGCATCGGCGAGCGGCTGTTCCGCACCTGCATGGAACATGCTGTTGCCGATGGCTTCCACGGCATGCGCTGGCAGGTGCTGGATTGGAACACTGACGCGATCCGGTTCTATGAGCGCTTCGGCGCGGAGGTATCCGCCGGTTGGCTGAACGGTGATCTTACTGAAGCGCAACTGCGCGCGCTTGCCGGCTGAGGTCAAGGCACCACGAACCGCACCGCGCCCTGCTGTTCACCTTGGCGAACGGCGACCGCGTACACACCACTTCCCAAGCGGGGCGACAAGCGCAGATCATCACGACCCGTTGTTGCCACGGTAGCTTGAAAAACCGATCTGCCTGAAGCATCGTGGATCCATATTTGCGCCATGCCCTTGGTGGTGGAGGTCCACTGAAGCCACACATGGCCGGTGGCCGGATCATGCCACGCATGCAGCGGAGCCGCCGGACCATGTTCGGCGATGCCATTGGGTGCTTCGGGGTAGAGCCGGATCAGTTGCCGGTACTGCGTTTCAGTGTCCAGCGCACCGAAACGGCCGCCCGCAAGGATGCGCCCGTCGGGTTGTACGGTGATGTCGCGGATGTAGGCAGTGGTGCCGGGGTCGGGAAGGACCCCTGCACCTACGGCAAAGGACGGGTCGATGGTGCCGTCCGCCAACAAGCGTGTTAGCCGGTTGGGCCCTGTGATGCCGATGTCGTACATGGCGTCGGTATACTCGCCGCCCACCAGGATGCGGCCATTATCCTGCACCGCAACGGCATTCACCGTGGCAAAGGGGTAGAACGGGGCGTTGAAGCCGTTGTCGCGCGTGCCGTCCGGGTTCAGGCGCACCACCCCGTGTGCGGCCACGCCGTTGTGGTAGGCGAACTGCCCCGCCACCAGCAGCTTCCCGTCCGCTTGCCGCGCCAATGCCTCGCCCGTGCTGCCCGTTCCGGTTAGCCCAGGGTCGTTCTGCACGCTGGTGTCGTACGGGCCATCTTCAGTAAGGACCGCCACGTGCCCGCAGTTGTGCCCATCATAGAGCGTGAAGGCTCCGGTGACTGCGATGCGCAGGTCGGGAAGCACCAGCACGTCGTGTACATTTTCATTGAAGCCCGTGCCCATGTCGAAATCCAGGTCCGGCGAGCCGTCCGGGTTGAAGCGCGCAATGTGCGGGCTGCTGTGGCCCCAGCACTCGAAGAAATCGCCCACGGCGATCACCTTGTTGTCCTTTTGCAGCGCAATGGCCCGCACCGCGCCGTTGATGGTGTTGTCCGGTATGTTGAAGGTGGTGTCGCGCGTGCCGTCGGGCAGCAAGCGCGCCACGAACTGCACCACCTGGCCGTTGTAGGCGGTGAACGCCCCGCCGATGAGGATGCGCCCGTCGGACATCAGAACGATGTCCTGCACCACATGCCCGGGCCCGGCTCCACCCGGGTTCCAGCCGGGGTCCACGGTGCCGTCGTTGTTCAGCCGCACCAGGTTGTTCTTCCCGCTGCCGGCATAGTTGGTGAAGGCCCCGCCCACGAGGATCTTGCCGTCCGGCTGCACCACAATGCTGTTCACCTCCACACTGGGCGGCACGGCCAGGAAGCCGTAGTCAATGATGGGTACCTGCGCAGTGGCACATGTGGCCAACGCCCACCCGGTCATCAGCAATAAAAAGCGTGCTGCCATAGTTGAAGGCAAGACGTTGGCGGCCCATGGACGGTTGCTTGCGCCCAGTTGCACAACATGGGACAATGAACAGGGCTATCGCGTCTTATTCCCTGGTCAGGCATGGGATTTTGTGCGACACCCTCCGGGGTCGAACTCCATTTATCGTGTTATTGCTACGCTCTGTGACCCCGTTGGGGTCAGTTGAGAAAACACGACTGGTGACCCCGAAGTGGGTCACACAACGTAGAAACCACATCCTGCGCGGTGGTCGACCCCAAAGGGCGTCGCACAGTGCATACCTTTCTGTGCTGCTGGTAAGACGCGATAGCCCTGGAACAACAAAGCGGTGATCGGTGACCGTTGCGCATCTTCGCGCCGTGAATTGAAACCGGGGGGGAATGAAAGTCTTCAAGTTCGGGGGGGCCAGCGTGAAGGACGCGGCGGGCGTGCGCAACGTGGCGAAGGTGCTCTCGCATTTCGCGCAGGATGACCTGCTCATCGTGGTGAGCGCAATGGGCAAGACCACCAATGCGCTGGAGGAAGTGGTGAAGGCGTATCGCGATGGGCGTAATGCAAAGCCGCTGATCCTCGCGTTGCAAGGCATGCATGCTGTCGCCTTGGAAGAGGTGGCTCCGGAGGATAGTGATTCCGCGACGGCGTTGATGTTGTCGTTCGAGGCGCTGAAGCAATATGTGGCGCAGCCCGTGCAACACGAGGAAGACCGCGACTACGACCACATCGTGTCCTTCGGGGAGGTGTGGAGCACGCTGGTCGTCAGCGCCTACCTGAACAGTGCAGGCTACGCGAACAAGTGGGTGGATGCCCGCAAGATCATCACCACCGATGCAGGTCATCGCGCGGCCAACGTGAAGTGGGAGGCCTTGGAGGTGAATTGCGCCACGCACCTGCCCTCGTTCGCCGCACAGCCACACCACATCGTCACGCAAGGCTTCATCGGGCAAACCGAGGACGGCCTCACCACCACGCTGGGCCGTGAGGGCTCCGACTTCAGCGCGGCCATCTTCGCTTATGCGTTAGGTGCGGAGAGCGTCACCATCTGGAAGGACGTGCCCGGCATGTTCAACGCCGACCCGAACAAGTTCCCGGACACGAAATTGTTGGCGCACATCAGCTACAAGGAGGCCATCGAGCTGAGCTACTTCGGCGCCAGCGTGATCCATCCGCGCACCTTGCAGCCGCTGCAACGCAAGGGCATTCCCCTCTACGTGCGCTCGTTCATCGACCTGGCTGCACCCGGCACCACCATCGACCATCGGAGCGACCACGATTCATTGGTGCCCTCGTTTATTGTGAAGCCCGGCCAATTGCTGATCAGCATCACCCCGCGCGACCTCAGCTTCGTGGTGGAGGAGAACCTCAGCGGCATCTTCAAGCTCTTCGCCGCGCGCAATGTGCGCATCGAGCTGATGCAGAACAGCGCCGTGGCCTTTACCGTGGCGGTGGACGATACGCCGCGCGCCCGCCTGCTGATCGAAGAACTGCGCAAGGAGTACGAGGTGCGCTACAACGAAGGCTGTGCGCTGCTCACCGTGCGCCACTTCGACGAGGCCACCTTGGACTTGCTGTTGGAAGGAAGGGAGCCGCTGATCGAGCAGCGCTCGCGCAACACCGCCCGCTACGTGGTGGTGTGAGGCACTGATTTGGTGAAGGGCCCACGAATAGATTCGCAACATGAACCGGTGCAAGTTTTTCCTGGGGTGCATTGCCTCCTTGGTGCTGCCGTCCGGCCCGCTGCGGGCACAAACGGATGCGGATCGCATCGACAGCCTGCGCACGGAGGTGCTCCAAGCACGCCATGCGGGAAACTTGGACCAGGAGCTGGCTAACATGATCCTGTTGGCACCGCTCGCGGGCAAGCAGGAGCGGATGGCCTTGGCCGTGAGGGCCGGCATGTTGGCCGACAGTGCGGGCCTGCCTGGCTTGGGCGCGGCGGCCGGCCGATGGTCTGCGGTGCTTTGGGCGGATGCCGGGAATTACCGGGCCGCCTATTCGAACCTGTTCCATGCGGATTCACTGGAACGGAGGCATGGGTTGCAGGAGTTGCAACGCATGGAGGACAGCCTTGTGGCCCACACGGCGCGGATGGAAGCCCAACGTGACAGTCTTGCGCAGGCGGCGGAAGCACGTGGGCAGGCTATGGAAGCCACCATTGCGGAGCTGCAGCGGCGATCGGGCAGCTGGATGGTGGCGGCCTTTGCGGCACTGATCACTTGCGTGCTGTTGGTGCTGGTGCTTTTCTACCGCATGGGGCGCACCACCGGACGGATGCGCGCCACCATCGAAGCGCTGCGTGCTGAGGTGGAGGTCTTGGGAAGAAAGGAGGCCGCACGGGCTGTGGCACGTGATAACCCGCCCCCCGCCGCTTCGGGGGCAAGTGCAGTGGATGAAGCCATGAAGCCGGTGGTGGCGGGCATGTTCAACAAGGATGCGCCGGAGCGCCTGACCACGCTGCGGGATGCACGCAAGCGCGGCGACCACGACAAGGTGTTGCGCGTGGTGGCCACCATGAAGCCCTTGTTGCTCAGTTTCGATGCCGGCCGCTTCGGCCCCTTGGTGGCGCGTTTGAAGGCCCCTGGCGCAGAGCGGGATGCCGCGCAATGGAACGCGGACCTGGATGCCTTGGAATCCGCCCTGCGCGAGTTGTTGGCGCGCCACCGCGATCAGTGAGGTTCGGCCAGCAGGGCCATGGCCTTCCCAGGTTTATCGGTGATCAAACCGTCCACACCCAGGGCGATCAGCCTGCGCATTTCCGTTTCATCGTTCACCGTCCAGGCCAGCAGGCCAATGCCCTGGTTGCGGAGTTCCTCCTTGGTGCCGCCATCGATCAGATGGTGTTCAGGGCTGTAATACGCGGGAAGGAAATCCAGCAACCGCAGATTTTCCGCCACACTTGACCTGTTCTCCACCAACAGGGCCAATGGGATTGAAGGATCCGCCCGGTGCATCGCCTCCAGAATGGCGGGGTCGAAGCTTTGCACCAGGCAATGCCCGTGCAGTCCAACCACATGGATCTCCTGTACCATGCGTTGCGCGAAAACAGCCGGTGATGGCTGATAGGTGCCGTACCACGATGGATCGCTCTTCAGTTCGATGTTGAACCGGGGCATGGGTACCGAATTTTCCGCGCACGCCCTGTGAATGTGCGCATGGACTTCGGTGAGTGTCGGCTTCCACGGTGCAAAAGTGCTTGCAGGAAGCAGGCGGTAGCGCTGCACTTCCTCCACGGTCATCTTGAAAATGTTCGCTGAACGTCCTTCCTCCGCGCTCAGTGGTTTTCCTGCGGGGCCTAAGCAGGTGGCGGGATCCATCCACGGCTCATGGCTCACCAGTACATCATTGTCGCCGGTGATCACCACGTCCATCTCCAGCCAATGGCAGCCGGTGCGTGCGGCCTCCAGGAAGGCCTTCACGGAGTTGGCCGGGAATGAGCCGCCACAGCCGCGGTGGCCGTGGACCTCTGTAGCCCGGGATGCACTCATCCTGCCCATCCTGTTCATCCTGTCCAAAATCAGGTCAGAGTTTTCCCTCCTCGATGTCGCGCAGGATCTTGTCGGCCAGCACGTTCGCCAATTTGAAATAGCTCTGTTCCGTGATGCCCGCCACGTGCGGGCTCAACAGCACCTTGTCGCAAGCGTACAGCCGTTTCAACGTGCTGTCCTGTTCAGCCTTCAGGCCGCCCAGGGAGCGTTCCTCGAACTCCAGCACGTCCAAGCAGGCGCCGCGCACCTTGCCTGCATCAATGGCGTCCAACAATGCGGCCGTATCGGTGATGGGTCCTCGCGCGGTGTTGATGAACCACACCGGCTTGGCGCACCGGGCGAAAAGATCAGCATTTGCATAATGCGTGGTCTCCGGCGTCAACGGAAGGTGCAGGCTGATCACGTCGCTGCGGTTCAACAAGTCTTCCAGGCTGCACGCTTCCACCTGCTCGTTGCTGAAGCCGGTGCGGTACTTGTCGTGGGCCAGAACCTTCACGCCAAACCCCAGTAGGCGCTGTGCGAAAGCCGTGCCCATCTGCCCGAAGCCGATGATGCCCACGGTGCTGCCGCAGAGTTCATGGCCTGCGTTGGAGGTGCGGTCCCAGATGCCGTGGCGCACCTCATGGTCGGCGCGGGGCAAGTGGTTCATCAGGGCGAGCAGCATGCCGATAGCATGCTCGCCCACGGCGTCGCGGTTGCCTTCGGGCGAACTGTACAGCCGGATGCCGCGCTGCTGGCAGGCCTCGCGGTCGATGTTTTCCATGCCCGCGCCGGCCCTGGCGATGAAGCGCAGCTTCGGTGCCCGATCCAATACCTTGGCGTCGATCATCAGGCGGCTGCGCACCACCAAGCCTTCCGAGTCACGGAGTTGGGCCAGCAGACCTTCGCCGGAGCGGTCACTGAGGTCCTCGCAGGTATGCCCAGCCACCGTGAGGCGCGTGCTGAGCACGGGGTGCACGTTGTCTACAAAGTTGATCTTCATGCCAGGATCTGCCGTAGGAACATCGAGGCGATACTGAAGTAGATCACCAAGCCGGTCACATCAACCAAGGTGGCCACGAACGGGGCGGAGGCGCTGGCGGGGTCCATGCCTGCACGCTTCAGCAGCAGGGGAAAGAGCGAGCCGACCAAGTTGCCCCAGACCACCACGCCCAGCAGGGCAAGCGCCACCACCATGCCCACCAACAGCCAGTGCGGCCCGTAGAGGCTGACGAACTGGCTCCAGATGGCCACGCGGGCAAAGCCCACCACGGCGAGGATCGCGCCCAAGATCAGGCCTACGCTGATCTCCCGCTTGAAGATGCGCCACCATTCCTTCACGGTGATGTCGCCCAAGGCCAGGGCGCGGATGATGAGCGTGCTGGCCTGCGAACCGGTATTGCCCCCGCTGGAAATGATCAGCGGCACGAAAAGCGCCAGGACCACGGCCTTCTCGATCTCGTCCATGTAAAACCCCATGGCCGTGGCCGTGAAGCTTTCGCCCACGAACAGGATGATGAGCCAGCCGACGCGCTTTTTCACCATCTCCCACAGGCCGCTGTGGCTGTAAGAGTATTCCAAGGCCTCCATGCCGGCCATGCGGTGGGCATCCACGGTTTCCTCCTCGCGGATGGCATCCACCACGTCGTCGATGGTGATGCGCCCCAGCAAATGGCCGCGGTCGTCCACCACGGGCAGCACCACCAGGTCGTATTTCTCCATGATCCGGCTCGCCTCCTCCACATGCTCGTGGGCGCGGATACTGATCACATCCGGGTCGTACACCTCCCTCACCGGCGTGCGCAGGCTGGTGGTGAGCAAGGCCTTGATGGGAATGGTGCCCACCAGCCGGTCGTGGTCGTCCACCACCAGGATCACGTACACGTCGTCCACGTGCTCGGCATGGGTGCGCAGCACGCGCACGCAATCCAGCATGCTGCTGTTGGCGTGCACCTTCACCAGCTCCTTGGCCATCAGGCCGCCGGCGGTGTTCTCGTCGTAGGTCAGCAGTTCGCTGATCTCCTTGCGGTGCTCCTCGTTCTCAATGTTGGCCAGCACCTCCTCGCGCACTTCCTCGGGCAGTTCGGCGATCACGTCCGCGGCATCGTCCGACTCGATGTGCTCGATCAGCTCCTCGGCGATCTCCTTGCCGGTGTAGTTGCCCAACAGCTCATCGCGCCGGTCTTCGGGCACTTCCAGCATCACCTCGGCGGCCATCTCCGGCTCCAGCCGCTCGAAGAGGTACTGGGCTTCCTTCAGGCTCAACTGGTCCAGCACCTCGGCAATGTCCGCCGGGTGCAGGTCCTTCACCGCTGCCAGCAGTTCATCGTCGCGCTGCTGTGCGATGTTTTCCTGGATGCGTTCCAGGTTGGCTTTGCTCAGGGTGAAGGTCATCGCCGGTGGGGCTTCCGCTTGCGGGGTGCGGCCCGCGAAACTACGGCGTGCGGCCGAAGTCAGGGACGGGAGGTGGACCGCGTCACGGCTCGTTGTTCCGCAGCCGGACCAGCAGGCTTCTCACTTGCAACAACCGGTCGCGCAGGCCCTCCAGGTCGGGCATGTCGGGCGCAGGTGCGGCGGCGAGGGCGTCCCCATGGCGCAACTGCCCTTTGGCCCCTTGCAGGGTGAAGCCTTTTTCCTTCACCAAGTGCTGGATCTGCCGCAACTGCTCGATGTCGTCCCGGGTGTAAAGGCGGTCGCCACGGTTGGTGCGCTTGGGCCGCAAGCTGCCGAACTCCTTCTCCCAATAGCGCAGTAGGGAAGCGTTCACGCCCAAGTCATCGGCCACTTCGCCGATCGTCCAGTACATGCGCCCGATCGTTTTCTCCTTCAACGACATCGCCACGAATATAGGCAGGCGGGCAAGATCCTCATTTGAATCCCCCCTTCGGATCCACTCGGCCAACCGCTCAATGCAAAGCGAAGAACTGCCGATCACCACACCTCATCCTCTTCACTTCTTCACCTCTTCACTTCTTCACCTCTTCAACTCTTCAACTCTTCACCTCTTCACCTCTTCACCTCTTCACCTCTTCACTTCTTCACCTCTTCACTTCTTCACCTCTTCACCTCTTCACCTCTTCACCTCTTCACCTCTTCACCTCTTCACCTTCCATATCCTCCTTTGCAGTACAGGTTGGATGGTTACGGGTTACGGATTTCGCTCTGATCAACTTTCGCCACTTCACGTCCCCACTTCCTCACCTGATTTCCGGGTTGGGCTGTTGCGATTGAGGTGTTGCGCACCAATCACCCTTCCATCAATCCATCGACTGCCCGGCATTGCCGGCGATCTCCACCATGCGTGCATATTCCTCGGGCGTAAGGCTGTTGAAGAGGAAGTTCACCGGGTCCATGTGCACCCCGTCCTTGATGACCTCGTAGTGCAAGTGGGGGCCGGTGCTCAGGCCCGTGCTGCCCACCTCGCCGATGGCATCGCCCCGCTTTACCTTTTGGCCGCGCCTGACGGCCACCTTGCTCATGTGCCCATACAGGGTTTTGTACCCGTATCCGTGGTCCAGGATCACGTGGTAGCCGTAGCCGCTGGTATTGTACCCCGCAAACTCCACGGTGCCGTCGCCGGTGGCGTGGATGGGCGTGCCGGTGGGGCTGGTGAAATCCAGGCCGAGGTGGGCCTTCCCGATCTTGTAGATCGGGTGCATCCGTTCGCCGAAGCCGGAGCTGAGCCGCGTTTGGTCTTGGGGAATGGGCTCCACCGAGGGGATGCTGGCCAGCATGTCCTGCTTGCGCAGCACCAGTTTGCCCACTTCGTCCAGCGAGAGGCTTTGCACGTACATGCGCTTGGACAGCATGTCCAGCCGTTTGCGCGTGGCGATCACCAGGTCGCTGTTGGCGAAGCCTTCCAGGTCGCGGTACCGGTTCACCCCGCCAATGCCGGCCATGCGCACGGTGGGGGGGATGGGGTCGGCCTCGAAGATCACGCGGTACACGTTGTCATCCCGCCGTTCCAGGTCGCCCAACACCTTCTCCATGTCCGCCAACTGCTTGTTCACCAGCTCGTACTCCACCATCAACTGCTGGTTTTCGCGGCGCAGCGTGGCCTCCTTGGGCGAATCGATGAACTGGAAGGCCAGAAAGATGCCCGCCACGCCGAACAACAGGCCCGGTGCCAAGGCCAGGGATACGCGCTTGAGCTTCTTCCACCCGCTGAGGCGGATGCGCTCAAAATTGAGCGTGTCCGGGTTGAAGCGGTATTTGTGCTCGCCCATTTGCGCGGATGCGGCGGAGCGCGAAGGTATGCCACTGCTATTTTCGCGGCCCCGCCGGTGTGTGAAGAAAGCCTTACGGTCCATTCACCCCGGGCAAATCCTCCGCACGAACCTTCCCATGCCTTCCCCACAGCAGATCCGCCAAGCTTTCCTCGACCACTTTGCCCAGCGCGGCCATGCCATTGTGCCCAGCGCGCCCATGGTGGTGAAGGATGACCCCACGCTGATGTTCACCAATGCCGGCATGAACCAGTTCAAGGACCTGTTCCTGGGCAACCGGCCGGTAACGCATCCCCGCATCGCCGATACGCAAAAGTGCCTGCGCGTGTCGGGCAAGCACAACGACCTGGAGGAAGTGGGCATCGACACGTACCACCACACCATGTTCGAGATGCTGGGCAACTGGAGCTTCGGCGACTACTTCAAGAAGGAAGCCGTCCAGTGGGCGTGGGAATTGCTCGTGGACACGTACCAGATCCCGAAGGCGGACATTTACGTCACCTACTTCGGCGGTGATGCGGCGGACAAGCTGGAGGCCGACAACGAAACGCGCGACCTCTGGCTGCAATACCTGCCTGCGGAGCGGGTGTTGCCCTTCGGGCGCAAGGACAACTTTTGGGAGATGGGCGACACCGGTCCTTGCGGGCCCTGCACGGAGATCCATGTGGACATCCGTTCCGCAGCTGAGAAGAAAGCCGCGCCTGCAACCCGCTTGGTGAACAACGACCATCCGCAGGTGATCGAGATCTGGAACAACGTGTTCATGCAGTTCGAGCGCAGGGCCGACGGCTCACTGCATCCGCTGCCTGCCAAGCACGTGGACACCGGCATGGGGTTCGAACGCCTTTGCATGGTGCTGCAAGGCAAGCAGAGCAACTACGACACCGACGTGTTCCAGCCACTGATCCAGGCATTGGCCAAGGCCTGCGGAAAGACCTACGGCAAAGAGGCCAAGGCCGACATTGCCATGCGCGTGGTGGCCGACCACCTGCGGGCCATCGCATTTGCCATTGCGGACGGCCAGCTGCCTTCCAACACCGGTGCGGGCTACGTGATCCGGCGGATCTTGCGCCGCGCCGTGCGCTACGGCTACAGCTTCCTCGGCCTGCACGAGCCGTTCATCCATGCACTGGTGCCGGTGCTGGTGAAGGAAATGGGCGCGCAATTCCCCGAGCTTGCCAAACAGCAGGCACTGGTGGCCAGCGTGACGCTGGAGGAGGAACGCGCCTTCCTGCGCACCTTGGAGACCGGGACCAAGCGCCTGGAACAATTGGTGGCCGAAAGCACCGGTACCCTCGACGGGGCCAAGGCGTTCGAGTTGTTCGACACCTTCGGCTTCCCGATCGACCTCACCCGTCTCATGGCCCGGGAGCACGGCTTGGAGGTGGACATGGAGGGGTTTGAACAGGAGCTCAAGCAGCAGAAGCAACGTTCCCGGGCCGCCACGGCCATCACGGCCGGTGATTGGACCGAACTGGCGGCGGGCACCACGGAATTCACGGGCTACGACCAACTGCAGAGCCAAGCGCGCATCCTGCGCTATCGCCAGGTGAAGGACAAGACAGGCGAGCATTTCCAGATCGTGCTGGACCGTACTCCGTTCTATGCCGAGGGCGGGGGCCAGGTGGGCGACCAAGGTTGGCTGCACCAAGGCGGGATCAAGGTGCAAGTACTGAACACCCTCCGTGAAAACCGCCTGATCGTGCATTTCACCAAGGAATTGCCGCCGGACGTGAACGCCACGCTGACGGCGGAAGTGGATGGCCATCGCCGCAGGCTCACGCGGCGCAACCACAGTGCCACGCACCTGCTGCACCACGCCCTGCGCCACGTGCTGGGCACCCATGTGGAGCAGAAGGGTTCCTTGGTGGCCCCGGACCGGCTGCGCTTCGATGTTTCACATTTCGCCAAGATCACCCCGGAGGAACTGGCCCGGGTACAGGCCGAGGTAAATGATGCGATCCGCGCCGACATGCCCCTGGAAGAGTTCAGGGATACACCCATGGAACAGGCCAAGGCCATGGGCGCCATGGCCCTGTTCGGCGAGAAGTACGGCGACCGGGTACGCGTGATCAAATTCGGCGAAAGCGTGGAGCTATGCGGCGGCACCCATGTGCCCCGCACCGGGGAGATCGGCAGCGTGCGCATCGTGTACGAAGGTGCATTGGCCGCGGGTATCCGCCGAATTGAGGCCATCACCAGCGAAGCGGCCGAGCAATACGTGCAACAACGGCTCGATACCCTGGGTGAAGTACAAGACCTGTTGAAGCATCCGGCGGATGCGGTACAGGCGGTGAGGCACTTGCTCGAACAGAACGCGGCCATGGCCAAAGAACTGGAAAAGGCGGGGCACGAACGCGTGGCCCGCTTGCAGGCTACCATTCTGGGCCGCGCCGTGCGGGTGAAGGAAGCACAGGTGGTGGCCGAGGAAGTGGACCTGGATGCCAACGGCATGCGCGACCTGGCCTTCAGGCTGAAGGATGCCCACCCGGACCTGCTGCTGGTGATGGGCGCCCAGCGCGACGGCAAGGCCCTGTTGGGCGTCATGGTGGGCGCGGACCTGATCGCCAAGGGGCTCAGTGCGCCCAAGGTGATCAAGGAACTGGCGGCTGAAATACAAGGAGGCGGGGGCGGCCAGCCATTCTACGCCACGGCGGGCGGTAAAAACCCCGCAGGCTTGCCCAAGGCATTCAAGAAGGCCGCCTTGCTGCTTGGATAGGCGATCAGGCCAGGCTGGGCCGGTGGTTCGGCCGGGTGTTAGGCGCCGGCTGCACCTTCCCGTAGGCCGGGCCTTCGTACTCGGCTTCGCTCAACCCGAGGTTGAAGATGTACAGGCCGTTGAGCAGCACCACCAGCACATAATCCAGCATGGTGCGCTTGCCGAAACTTTGGCACAGTTCGATCCACACCTTGGGCAGCAGGTAAAACTGCCCGTAAAACGGGATCAGGAACAGCCAAAGGTGGTTGGCGGGGCGCCCGACGATCTTCAGGAAAACGATCAGGTTCCACACAGGGATGATCGAGGCCAATCCAGGTTGGCCTGCCTTCTCATACAAGCGCCATTGGGCCACCACTCCGAACAGGGTGAGAAAGCCCAGGATGTAGAACAGGCTTTGCCCAAGGTTGCCGTAGAAGAATTGGTAGATGTGGTGCAGGATGTTCATGGTTCCCTGGTTTTGGCGGCACCCTTGCAGTAGGGAGTCAACCCAATGACGCACAAGGGCGGTAAGGGTTGCCTTTAAGGAACGAAAAGACGCCCCCTCTTATTCCCGCCTGGATGTTGAAAATTCCGGTTGCCTCTTCAGGGAACCTCAAAGAACCTCGTTCCGGCATCAACGCCGCTTCGCCCCGGCCCTTCGGGAATGGGCCTCTTTTTTAGCCATATTTCGTTGTTCCTCAGCCAGATGCTTTATTCCAGTATCGTTCTCCCGTCGCGTCTGGCCCCCAAAGTGACCCATGTGCCATTTGTTCGAGGTTCTTCGAGGTTCCCTTCAGGCGGCGGCGTACCGCCGCACATCGGCTTCATCGATCTCGCCCCCGGCCAAGATCACCAAACGCTCCACCACGTTGCGCAATTCGCGGACATTGCCGGTCCAAGGCAGCTTTTGAAGCTCTTTCAGGGCCTTGGCCGATATTTTCTTGACTGCGATGCCCTGCTCGCCGCACACTTGCGTGATGAAGTGCCCCACTAATTCGGGGATATCCTCGGTGCGGTCCTTCAGGTCCGGCACGTGGATCGGGATCACGCTCAGGCGATGGAACAGGTCCTCTCGGAAGCGTCCGGCAGCGATTTCCTTGCGCAGGTCCTTGTTGGTGGCGGCGATCACCCGCGGGTTCACCTTGATCTCCTTGTCGCTGCCCACCCGGGTGATGCGGTTCTCCTGCAGGGCGCGCAGCACCTTCGCCTGCGCTGCTAAGCTCATGTCGCCGATCTCGTCCAGGAAGAGGGTTCCTCCGTCAGCCAGCTCAAATTTGCCCTTGCGCTGGGCCACGGCACTGGTGAAAGCACCTTTTTCATGGCCGAAGAGCTCGCTTTCGATCAGTTCCCCGGGGATGGCGGCGCAGTTCACCTCCACAAAGGGCCCGTCCTTACGGCTGCTCTTCTCGTGCAGCATGCGGGCCACGCCCTCTTTGCCGGCGCCGTTGCCCCCGGTGATCAGTACGCGGGCATCGCTCGGGCCCACCTTGTCCACCATTTCACGGATGGCCTCCAAAGCCTTGCTGCTGCCCACCATGCGGGTATCCGCCTTGCCACGCTGCACCTTTTGGCGCAGGTGCATCGTCTCCTGCACCAAGGAGCCCCGCTCCAGTGCGTTGCGCAGGGTCACCAGGATCCGGTTCAGGTCGGGCGGTTTCTGGATGAAATCGAAGGCCCCCTTCTTGATCGCCTCCACGGCCGTGTCGATGGTGCCGTGGCCGCTGATCATCACCACCGGGACGGAATCATCATGGGCCATCAGCTTCTCCAGCACCTCCATGCCGTCCATCTTGGGCATCTTGATGTCGCACAGCACGGCGTCAAAACCTCCCTTGCGGGCCTTTTCCAGCCCGGCGGCACCGTCCTCCGCTTCCTCCACCTTGTGCTTTTCGTGCTCCAGGATGTCGCGCAGGGCATTGCGGATCGCCTTCTCGTCGTCGATGATCAAGATCTTGGCCATGGCACAAAGATGAACGCTTCAGGCTTCATGGGGCGCATTCCCCCGCTTACGCTCCCGATGCCGCGGCAGTGGTGCCGTGGAACTTGTGCAGGCGGGGCAACCAGCCGGCGATCAGCCCGATCAACGGCAGGAAGGCGCACACTTGGAAGATGAAGTTGATGCTGGTATGGTCCGCCAAGGTGCCCAACAGGGCCGACCCGATGCCCGCCATGCCGAAGGCGAAGCCGTAAAACAAGCCGCTGATCATGCCCAACTTGCCCGGCACCAGCTCCTGGGCATACACCACGATCGCCGAGAAAGCCGAGGAGAGCACCAGGGCGATGATGGCGGCGATGACCCCGGTCCAGGCCAAGTTGGCGTGGGGGAGCAGCAAGGTGAAAGGCGCCGAGCCCAGGATGGAGAACCAGATGACGTACTTGCGCCCGTAGCGGTCGCCTACGGGGCCGCCGATGTAGGTGCCAATGGCCGCAGCCAACAGGAAAATGAACAGGTGGATCTGGGCGTCCTGCACCGACAGGCCGAACTTGTCCATCAGGTAGAAGGTGTAGTAGCTGCTCATGCCGGTGAGGTAGAACTGCTTGGAGAAGACCAGCACCAGCAGGATGATGATCGAGCGCCGGATCACGGCCGGCGGGATGCCGTGGGGCAACACCTTCTTGTGCGGCCTGCGGGCGCGGATGGCGGCAGTGCGTTTGTACCAAGTGCCCACGCGGTACAGCACGGGGATGGCGATCACGGGGATCACCGTAAACCACCCCAAGCTCTTCAGCCCGAACGGCACCACGATCAGCGCTGCAAGCAAGGGACCCAACGAGGAGCCGAAGGTGCCGCCCAGCTGGAACACCGATTGGGCCAGGCCGCGTTTGCCACCGGCCGCGGCATTGGCCATGCGCGAGCTTTCCGGGTGGAAGATGGAGGAGCCCATGCCCACGAGCATCACCGCCAGCAGCAGGGCGATGAAGCTGGGGGCCTGCCACAGCGCCACGATGCCCAGCATGGAGAACACCATGCCCATCATCAGCGAATAGGGGCGGGGCCGTTTGTCGGTGTACATCCCCACGAAGGGCTGCAGGATGGAGGCCGTCATCTGGAAGCACAAGGTGATCAAGCCCACCTGGGTGAAGCTGAGCGCGAACTCATCCTTCACGATGGGGTAGATGGCCGGGATCAACGACTGCACGATGTCGTTCAACATGTGCGAGGCGCTGATGGCGATCAGCACGGAGAGTACGGTGCGCTGTACAAAAGGCGAGGGGCGGCTGGCTGCGGTGGCCATCAGGGGCGCGAAATTACCCGGCCTGCGGCCAAGTGCCTGCCCGGTGCGCACCTGCTGTTTTCCACCGTCGGTTAGTTTAGCGGCCAACCCGAGCCGAGCATGAGCATCCACCACCACCGCAAACCGTTGAGCATTCTGTTGGAAGAAGCCAATGCCGAAGGGTCCGGCACTCTGGCGCGGCGCCTGGGTGCGGGCAGCTTGGTGGCCTTGGGCATCGGAGCCATCATCGGGGCGGGCCTGTTTTCCCTCACCGGGGTGGTGGCTGCCGAGCACGCCGGACCGGCGGTCACGCTGTCCTTCATCATCAGTGCCATCGGTTGCGGCCTGGCCGGGCTCTGCTATGCCGAGTTTGCCAGCATGATCCCCATCGCGGGCAGTGCCTATACGTACAGTTTTGCCACGATGGGCCGCCTCTGGGCTTGGATCATCGGCTGGGACCTGGTGCTGGAATACGCCGTGGGTGCCGCCATGGTGTCCATCTCTTGGAGCCAGTATCTCAACAAGCTGTTGATGATGCACGGCATGCACATCCCCACGGCGTTCATGGCCGGCCCGTTCGAGGGCGGGGTGATCAACCTGCCGGCCGTCTTCATCGTGGCCCTGATGTCGCTGCTGTTGGCGCGCGGAACCCAGCAGAGCGCGGTGGTGAACAACATCATCGTGATCTTGAAGGTGGCGGTGGTGCTGGTGTTCATCGCCTTGGGATGGTCGTACATCAACCCGGAAAACCTGGTGCCCTACATCCCGGAGAACACGGGCAAGTTCGGCCACTTCGGATGGAGCGGCGTGCTGCAGGGCGCGGGCATCATCTTCTTCGCCTACATCGGTTTTGATGCCGTGAGCACGGCGGCGCAGGAAGCGAAGAACCCCAAACGCAACATGCCGATCGGTATTTTGGGGTCGCTGGCGATCTGCACCGTGCTGTACGTGCTCTTCGGCCACGTGATGACGGGCCTGGCCCATTACACCGAGTTCGGGGGCGCGCATGACAAGCTTGCGCCCGTGGCCACGGCCATCGCCCACACGCCCTACGTGTGGCTGCAGCAGGCCATCATCCTGGCGATCCTGGCCGGCTTCTCCTCGGTGATCCTGGTGATGCTTCTGGGCCAGAGCCGTGTGTTCTACAGCATGAGCCACGATGGGCTGCTGCCCAAGGTGTTCTCCGATGTGCACCCCAAGTACCGCACGCCCTTCAAGAGCAACATGCTCTTCATGGTGTTCGTGGGCCTTTTCGCGGCGTTCGTGCCCGGCAAGGTGGTGGGCGAAATGACCAGCATCGGCACCCTGCTCGCCTTCATCCTGGTGAGTTTCGGCGTGATCATCATGCGCCGCACCATGCCGGATGCACCACGCGCTTTCCGCACGCCACTGGTCCCCTTGGTGCCTATTCTCGGCATCGTGGTTTGCGGGGTAATGATGCTTGCCCTGCCATGGGATACGTGGTTGCGCCTGATCCTGTGGCTGATCATTGGCATGGTGGTTTATTTCCGCTACGGCGTGAAATACAGCAAATTCTGAGTTCGCGACAGGAGCATATGCGGGAGTATCCGATAGACCGGGTGTTAAGGCCGCTGGATCGGTTCATCCGGGACCAGTCCATGGCCGGCCTGGCGCTCTTCGTGTGTGCTGCCGTGGCCGTGGTGCTTGCCAATTCACCGTGGCGCGAGGCGTACCGGACGGTATGGGAGTACCAGGTGGGGATTCGCGTGGGAGGTTTTGTGTTTGAGCGCGACCTGCTGCACATCATCAACGACGGCCTGATGGCGGTCTTCTTCTTCATGGTGGCCCTGGAGCTCAAGCGCGAATTCATCGGCGGGGAGCTGGCCGAGCCGCGGAATGCGGCACTTTCCATCGCCGCCAGCGTGGGCGGCATGCTTTTTCCCGCGTTGATCTACCTGTTAGTGAACGATTTCCAGGGCCCGGCCGTGCGCGGTTGGGGCATCACCCTCGGGACGGACACCGCCTTTGTGCTGGGCCTGCTGGCTTTGCTGGGCAACCGGGTGCCGCCGGCCATCAAGGCCTTTTTCATCACCGTTTCGGTGATCGACGACATCGCCTCGGTCACCGTGATCGCCCTGTTCTACACCTCGGACCTTTCCATGGGCAACTTGGGCATCGGTGCCCTGTTCCTTACCGTGCTGGTATTGATGAACATGATGGGCGTGCGCAACATGAGCGCGTATGCCGCCGTGGCGATCGGCGGACTGTGGATGGCCTTCACCCTGTCGGGGGTGCATGCCACGGTGGCCGGGGTGCTGGCGGCGTTCACCATTCCGGCGCGGGCCAAAATGGGCAGCGAAGGCTATGTGCGGCGCATCCGGGCTTTGGCCGATGAATACGAGCGTACGGAGGAAACTCCCAACTCCTTGGTGACGGAGGAGCAGCTCCACATCATCACCCGGGTGAAGCGCTGTGCCGCCTACGCGGAAACACCGGCTCAGCGGCTGGAGCAAACGTTGCACCCCTGGGTGGGCTTTTTCATCCTGCCCTTGTTCGCCTTGGCCAATGCGGGCATTGAGCTGCCCGGTTCCTTGTCTGATGCCATGGGCCACCCCGTCACCTTGGGTGTGCTTTTGGGCCTGGTGCTGGGCAAGCCCATCGGCCTGTTCGGCGTGTCGTGGCTGTTTGTGCGGTTGGGCCTGGGCAAGCTGGGCGCCGGGGTGAACTGGCGCCACATGGCGGCCATCTCCGTGCTGGGCGGGCTGGGTTTCACCATGGCCATCTTCATCAGCGAGCTGGCCTTTGAGTCCGAAGCCTTGCGGGCCGATGCAAAGCTGGGGATTCTTTTTGCCTCCATCACGGTGGGCTTGGCCGGAACGGCGTTATTCCTATTGGGCCGCCAACGCCGTCCCCCGGACTTGCGCATAGGAAAAAAGTTGTGAACAAGCGGTAAGTCGGGCACGAGGTACGCGAATTTCGTGTATCCAAAAACCGGAATGAAGATGAAAGCACGTCTACTTCTTGCTTCCTTGGCGGCTGGCACCATGCTGGCCCCTGCTTCCGCACAGATCCCCAACGGAGGCTTTGAGCAATGGGTCACCCCCACGGGTGCAACCTACCAGGATCCCGTGGGCTGGATCACCTTTAACGGGCTCACTTCGTTATTCCCCGGGATGGGCCTTTCCTGCGAAATGGGCTCTCCGGGGGCGGTCGGCAGCCATTACGCCACGGTCACCACGCGTGAGGCTACAGGCGTCGGGGTCATTCCGGGCGCCATTGCTGTGGGTGATGGGGTCACCGGCCGCACCGGTTTTGCCTACACCAACCGGCCGGCCACCTTCACCGGCCAATGGCAGTACAACATCCAACCGAATGATTCCGGCATTGTTTCCGTCGTATTGATGAAGTGGAACCCGGGTACCCAGGAGAGCACGGTGGTGGGAGGTGCGGTCTTGTTGCTGCAGGGCAGCATTTCGGGTTGGCAGCCGATCAATGCCACGCTCCAATACGAGACTGCTGAAACACCGGATTCAGCCTTTGTGACGGTGATATCGAGTGTCGGCTCGGTACCTGTGACGGGCAGCTTCATCAAGGTGGATGCATTGGCCTTGTCCGGGGTGTTTACGGGGGTGGGCGAGCAAGACGGGGCACAAGCCCGCATCTTCCCAACCTTGGCCAGCGATCAGCTGAACGTGGAGGTGCAAGCACCCTTGCATGCCGTTGCGGTGATCGACCTGACCGGTAGGGCCGTGATGTTCAAGCCGGCGGGCGGCCTGTCAACGAAACTGGACGTTTCGGGCCTGAAGCCCGGGCGCTACATGGTGCAGGTGGAACTGACGGACGGGAAGCGCGTGGTGCGCTCCTTTGTGAAGCAGTGAACCCGGCACCTGCATGGAACTGCTGAGGCCGCCCGCGGGCGGCCTCGGTCTTTTGGGCAGGTCCGGGCTAGGCTTGGCAGGCCAATGCCAAGGAGATGAAATCCTCCACGGACAGTTCCTCGGCGCGCTTGCGTGCGAACTCCGGCGGAACGGCACCGCCCAGCGGGGCAAATCCCTTCAGGGCATTGTGCAGGGTTTTGCGGCGCTGCCCAAAGGCGGCTTTCACTAAGGAAGAGAACAGCTTCTCCTCCACAGGCAGGCTGGTGCGGCTGTTGCGCTGCATACGGATGACCGCACTGCGCACCTTGGGCGGTGGGATGAACGCTTCGGGCTCCACCGTGAAAAGGAATTCCATTTGGTACCACAGGCCGGCCAGCACGCTGGTGATGCCGTAGGTGCGGCCCCCCGGTCCAGCACAAAGCCGGTCGGCCACCTCCTTTTGGAACATGCCCACCACCTCCGGCACCCGGTCGCGGTTTTCCAGCACCTTGAAGATGATCTGCGTGCTGATGTTGTAAGGGAAATTGCCGATGATGGCCAGGGGTGGTGCGGCCAATTGCGTGAGGTCCATTTGCAGGAGGTCGCCGTGCACCACGTTCAGTTGCGGCCATTTGGCGTGGAGGTGGGCCACGGATTCACCGTCCAGCTCGATGCACGTCAGGTCAATGTCGGTGAGCCCCGCCAAGTGCGTGGTGAGGGCGCCGGTGCCCGGCCCCACTTCCAGCACGTTGCGGTAGCCACCATGCAGGGTGAGGCTGGCGGCGATGCGCGCGGCGGCCTCCTCATCGCGGAGGAAATGCTGGCCCAGGTGCTTCTTGGCACGAACGAAGGTCATGCGGTGTGGAGCACCTCCAGCAGGGTACGGAAGGCCACGGCCTTTACGCCGTAATATTTCTCGGACTCGGCCCGCATGCGTTCGGAGTGGTGGGCGATGTACTTGTCATACTCGGCCATGTCCTTGCAGGTGTACTGCACGGCATAGGTGGCGCCCGAGTCGCCCTCGCTGAGCACGCGGCAGATGCGGGCCTCCTGGAAGTGGCCCGTGCGCATCATGTCCGGCAGGTGGGTGTTGCGCATCCAGGCGAGCCACATTTCGTGCACCTCGCTGTCCACGTTGACGGTTACGTTGTAAATGATCATGGGGCGGTAGGGCCGAGGAGGAATTTCTGCTCGGGCGTGTCCAGGTTGTCGTGGTCGCCGCGCAGTTTGCGGTAGCGCTCGCGCGCCTCTGCGGTGAAGATGCTCCCGCTCTGTTCGAACAGGAGTTTTTCGTACCACTTCATGGCCTGCTCCTTGTCGTTGAGCTTGGTTTCGTACAGTTTGCCGAGGTCGAACATGGCGTTGTCCACCAAGATTTCGTTGGGGTGCAGCTCCACCACCTTTTCCAGGTAACCGGCGGCCCCGGCGTAGTCGTGTTGGGCGTAGGCGATGCGGAACCGTTCATAAAGCACGTCGTCTGCGAGGTTGCTCATCGGAAACCGGGCGGTGAGCGTGTCCAACGCGGCCAAGGCTTCACCGTACTTGTGCTGCACGGTGAGGAGCTGGGCTTGGGCGAAGAGGCTGAGCGCGGGGCTCACGGTGTCCACGCCGAGGTTGTCGGTGATCAGCAGGGAGAGCTCCATGGCGTCGTTGGCGATCAGCTTGCTGGTACTGGCCTTCAGCACGTCCAGCTGGGCCTTGGCCCAGAGGAAATCACCGGTGTAGAAGCTCACCTTGGCGTTGCGCAGGCGTGCCTCATGGCCCAGCACGTCCTGTTTGAAGTCGAGGTCCACCTGGGAGAAAAGCAGCGAGGCATCCCAGATCTGGCCGTCCAGCAGGAGGATGTCGCCGAGCTGCAGTTTCAGCCCGGCTTGTTCCTTGCGCCCCAGGCCGGGCAAGTTGATCGCGTCGCGCAGGAGCTCCTCGGCACCGGCGGCATCCTGGATGTAATAGGCCTTCAACGAGGCCAGTCCGGTGATGAGCTTAACGTTGGCGGCCGTCTTGCCCAATTCGGCCAAGGTGGTTTCGTAGGCCTGTTGCAGCTGTGCCAATTCCTCGGGCCCCGGGTTGGAGGCGGCCCGTATCCGGGCGTCCATGGCGCCAACCAGCCCGATCTTGGCTGCGGTGTACCACGGCTGGCCGTTGCCCATGGCCGCGACGTATTCGTAGCATTTGGCGGCCGTGGTCCAGTCCTGGTTGTTTACCGCGATGTCGCCCAAGGCCATCAGGCGCTGGCCGCCCTCGTTGAAGCGCTTGTCCATGGCCCGGCTCTGCACAAAGGCACTGGTGAGGTCCTTGCGCTGGATGTAGAGCCAGATGAGCATTTCCTGGAAGAGCGTGTTGTCCGGCTGCTTCTGGACGCGGCGCAGCAGTTCGGTGCGCAGGAGGTCCGACCGGTCATCGGTGGCGGTGAAGTCCACGAAGCGGGCCAATCCGTTCTGCACTGCTTGCAGGTAGGCGGGGTTCACCTGCAGCAAGTCCAGGTAGTCGCCCACCATGCCGGGCACATCGCCCTTGGCCGCGCGGAGGTTGGCGGTTTCATAAAAGAAATCGGTGCCTCCCTTGAGCATTTTGCGGCCCTTTTCATAGGTCTCCAAGGCAAGGTCCAGTTCGTTGTTCCGGCTGAAGGCATTGGCCAGGTTGCGGATGGCGCCCTGGTCCGGCCGCAGTTCCTTGATCGCCTTGCTGAACTGCTGCCCGGCCTTGGTGGTGTCGCCCTGCAGCTTGAGCACCATGCCCAGGTCCACGAGGTATTGCGGGTCGCCACCCTGCTTGCGCATGCGTTCCTTGGCGAGCTTTTCGGCCTGCCCGAATTCCTTCAGTCCGATGTAGGCTTTGAGCAATTGCTCGTAGTACAGGTTGGAGGGCTGGCGGTCGTAGAGCTTTTCCAGGTAGAGCACGGCCTTGTCGTACTGCCCCTGCCGCAGGTATTCCGCCGCGAGCTGTTCATCGGTGCCGGGCTGGGCCATCAGGGCGGCTTGCACGCCGAAGACGGTCAGGACCATCAGGGCGAGCGGGCGGAACAGGCGGTTCATCGGGAAGTTCATGGCCGCAGCAGGCTGTCGATGGCGGCCCGCCACGCTTTCCGGTCGCGCACCAAGGATTGCGTACGGGCGTTGAGGCTGTCCAAGTTTTGCCGGAGGAAGACGTTCCAACGCTTTTCGGCCTCCAGTGCTTCCGAACGTTTGCGGCTGTTCATCAGGCCCAGTTCCATGTCGTGGCGGAGGTCATGCAGGCGCGTGGCCGCGCTGTCCATGCGGGCGCGCAGGCCGCTGCGTTGCGCCAGCAGTTCGGGCAGGCGCTCGGCCATGGCGCGGTGGTAATTGCCGAGCACTTCGGCCTCATGCGGCGAAAGGGTGTCCTTGAAGCGCTGTTCGATCGCCGTGCGTTCCACCGCGAACAGGGCCGCCATGTGGCGCAGGGCCGCCGTGTCCGTCACATCGATTTCGGCGATCATGCTGTCGGTCTGCCGGGTCAATTGCATGGTGAGGGCCAACTGCGCCGGGTCGGGGTCGGTGGTGCAGCCGGTGGTGATGCATGTTGCCAACAACGTGCCGATGGCCGCCGCCGGTATGGGGTGCATCATTTTTTCACGATCATGGCGAAGCCGGTGTACGGTTCCAGGGCCTTGGGGATGCGGATACCGCCGGGCGTTTGGTTGTTCTCCAGCAGGGCGGCCACGATGCGGGCCAGGGCCAAGGCGCTGCCGTTGAGGGTGTGGGCCAGGTGCGGCTTCTTGTCGGCACTGCGGTAGCGCAGCTTCAGGCGGTTGCTTTGGTAGGTTTCGAAGTTGCTGATCGAGCTCACCTCCAGCCAGCGGCCCTGGGCTGCGGCATACACTTCCATGTCGTAGGTGATGGCGCTGGTGAAGCCCATGTCGCCGCCGCAGAGCAACAGTTGCCGGTAGGGGAGTTCCAGTGCGTCCAACAGGCCCTTCACGTGGTCCACCATTTCATCCAGTGCGGCGTTGCTGTCCGCAGGTGCTTCAATGCGCACAATCTCCACCTTGTCGAACTGGTGCACGCGGTTGAGGCCGCGCACATCCTTGCCGTAGCTCCCCGCTTCGCGGCGGAAGCAGGGTGTATGGCCCACGCGCTTGATGGGCAGTTGCGCCGCTTCCACGATGGTGTCGCGGAACAGGTTGGTGATGGGCACCTCGGCTGTCGGGATCAGGTACAGGTCGTCCGCCGTGGCGTGGTACATCTGGCCTTCCTTGTCGGGCAGTTGGCCGGTGGCGAAGGCGCTGTCGGCGTTCACCATCAACGGCGGCATCACTTCGGCATAGCCTGCGGCTATGGCACGGTCCAGAAAGAAGGCGATCAGTGCGCGCTGCAGCTTGGCTCCCTGGCCGTGGTACACGGGGAAGCCGGCCCCGGTGAGCTTCACGCCATCCTCCAAGCTGAAGAGGCCGTACTCGGCGCCCAGGTCCCAGTGCGGCTTGGCGCCGGCAGGCAGCTCCGGAATGTTGCCCTGCTGCATTACCGTCACATTGTCCTCCGGCGTTTTCCCACTGGGGACGCGCTCCTGCGGCGTATTGGGGATGGTCCACAGATGCTCGTCCAGCGCCTTTTCCGCAGTGGCCAATGCCTCTTTTAGCCCGGCGATGGTTTCTTTCAGTGCAGCGGACCTGGCCTTGGCGGCTTCCGCCTCCTCCCGCTTGCCAGCCTTCATCAGCTCGCCAACGGCACGGGCCTGGTCGTTCATGGCCGCCAACTCGTTGTCCAATGCCTGCTGTGCCGTGCGGCGCTGCCCGTCCAGCTCGGCGGCATGGGCCAGCAACCCCTCCGCATCAATGTTCCGCTTGGCCAATCGCTTGCGGGCTTCGTCGGGGTGGTTGCGCAGGTAGGCGGTCTCCAGCATGGGTTTGGTTCGATTGAACGTGCGAAGGTAAGCCGGGGTGCGGGGTTCGATGGGCAAAGCGCCCCACGCACCCTCGCCCCCCATGTCATTAGGTGAAGGGAGCATTTATCAACGGATCATGTTCCGCGGACTTCCAGCCTGCGAAGTTGTCGTTCCACAGGCTGGAAGCCTATGCTACAACAGTGCTCTCCCTCCCTTAACCTAATGACATTGCCCTGCCCCCTTTCCATCCCCACCTGTAACCCCGACCCTACCTTTGCATCCAACCCCCACATGGCCATTGTACACATCACCCGCCGCGAGCGCTTCAGTGCCGCCCATCGCCTCGGCAACCCCGCTTGGGGTGACGAAAAGAACTTGGAGGTCTTCGGTAAATGCTCCAACCCGAACTGGCATGGCCACAATTACGAGTTGTGGGTGACGGTGAAGGCCGCAGTGAACAAGGAAACCGGCTTTGTGGTTAACCTGAAGCAGTTGAGCCACCTGATGCACGTGCATGTGATCGACGTGGTGGACCACAAGAACCTGGACCTGGATGTGCCATTCATGAAGGGTGTTGGGAGCACCACGGAAAACTTGGCAGTGGCGATCTGGCAGCAGCTCGAAGGGCCGGTGAAGCAGATCGGCGGGCAATTGCACTGTGTGAAAGTGCAGGAAACGGAGAACAACAGCGTGGAATACTACGGAGCATAACAGATGAAGGAGAACTTGAAATCCGCGGGGGCGCACAGCCGCTTGGTATCGCAGGAAGTGGATATCCAAGCGCCCATGGACGGGTACCAACGGATCGACAAATTCGATCCCGAGGCGGTGAAGCGGTTGAGCGCCCATTACAAGGAAGTACTGAAGGAGATCGGGGAGGACCCGGAGCGGGAAGGATTGCTGAAAACCCCGGAACGGGTGGCCAAAAGCATGCAGTTCCTCACCCATGGCTATGAGATGGACCCGGCGGAGATCCTGCGCAGCGCGATGTTCAAGGAGGAGTACAGCCAGATGGTGCTGGTGAAGGACATTGAGCTGTACAGCATGTGCGAGCACCACATGCTGCCTTTCTTCGGCAAGGCGCACGTGGCCTATATCCCGGACGGACATATTGTCGGGTTGAGCAAGATCCCCCGGGTAGTGGACGCCTTTGCACGCCGCTTGCAGGTGCAGGAGCGTTTGACGAACGAGATCAGGGACTGCATCCAGGAAACATTGAAGCCCATGGGGGTGGCCGTTGTGATCGAAGCGTCGCATCTTTGCATGCAGATGCGGGGGATCCAAAAACAGAACAGCGTCACCACCACCTCGGCATTCACCGGCATCTTCCTGCGGGACCACCGCACCCGTGAAGAGTTCATCAAACTCGTCGCCTCCAAGCTCCACTGAACAAACAACAATCACGCAACCACATGTTCCGAAGTTCCCTGTCCAACCTCGCGCCCGAAAGCCCGTTGCAGCAGACCATCGTGGCCAACCCCGATGACGTGCGCGCCTTTCTGGCCAAGGTCTTTACCTACATGACCATGGCGCTGGCCATCAGCGGAGGGGTAGCCTACTGGTTCGGGCATGACATGAGCCTGATCGGCCGCTTGATCGACTTCACCACCGGCAAGATGACCATTCTGGGCTGGGTGGTGATGTTGGCACCGCTCGCACTTGTCTTCGTGATGGGCGGCATGGTGAACCGCCTCAGCGGAAGCACGTTGTTGGCCGTGTTCGTGGCCTACTCGGCGCTAACCGGCGCCAGCCTGTCGTTCATCTTCCTGGCCTATACCACCGCCTCCATCGCCACGGTGTTCTTCGTTACGGCGGCCGTTTTCGGCCTGATGGCCGTGGCCGGCTACACCACCAAGACGGACCTCACCAAGTTGGGCAGTATCCTCTTCATCGGCCTGATCGGCATCGTGATCGCCTCCCTGGTGAACATGTTCCTGAAGAATGACGGCATGAGCTACGTGATCAGCATCCTCAGCGTGATCATTTTCACCGGCCTTACCGCCTACGACATGCAGCGCCTGAAGAACCTCGGGGGCACGATGATCGGCGGCACCGAAATGGCGCAGAAAATGGCCCTGATGGGGGCGCTCAGCCTCTACCTGGATTTCCTCAACCTCTTCCTCGCCCTGCTGCGCCTGTTCGGCAACAGGAAGTGATTGGATCCGTGCGTATGAAGGGTGGAACGGCCGCAGTGCCTGTCCACTCTTCTGCTTTTGCGCTATTCACCATTGACGTCATGCCGCTATTTTCACCCCCGCAATACCTGCACCCATGAACGCTTACGTCTTCCCCGGCCAAGGCAGCCAGTTCCCCGGCATGGGGAAGGACCTGTACGAGAACGACGCCAATGCGCGCGTCTTCTTCGAACATGCCAACAACATCCTCGGCTTCAACATCACTGACGTGATGTTCAACGGCACCGAAGAGGACCTCAAGCAGACCAAGGTGACGCAACCGGCCATCTTCCTGCACAGCGTGATCAAGGCCAAAACCATGGGCGATGCCTTCCAGCCCGACATGGTGGCGGGACACTCGTTGGGCGAGTTCAGTGCACTGGTGGCCGCCGGGGCCATGGAATTCAGCGATGGCCTGAAGCTGGTGGCCGCGCGTGCCAATGCCATGCAGAAAGCCTGCGAGATGCAGCCGGGCACCATGGCTGCCATCCTCGGGATGGAAGATGAAAAAGTGGAGGAAATCTGCGCCAATGTGCCCGGCATTGTGGTGCCGGCCAACTACAATTGCCCTGGCCAACTGGTGATCAGTGGCACCCTGGAGGCCGTGAATGCCGCCTGCGAGGCCTTGAAGGCAGCCGGTGCCAAGCGCGCCCTGCTGCTGCCCGTGGGCGGCGCGTTCCACAGCCCGCTCATGGAGCCGGCCCGCGCCGAACTGGCCACCGCCATCGCCTATACGCCCATTCACGATCCCCGCTGCCCCGTGTTCCAGAACGTGGACGCCACCGGCCGCAAAGACCCCGCCCGCATCAAGGCCAACCTCATCGCGCAGCTCACCGCGCCCGTGCGCTGGACGCAAAGCATGCGCAACATGCTGGGCGCCGGCGCCCTCAACGTGATCGAGTGCGGGCCCGGCAACGTGCTGCAAGGGCTGTTCAAGAAGGTGAGCAA
>ERZ795041.117-NODE-117-length-31230-cov-7.660305_pt1 | contig 31230 bp, 28 predicted proteins | sample MGYA00375125_ERZ795041 | MGnify/ENA primary metagenome ERZ795041 (study PRJEB30170, sample SAMN03074214) | activated sludge metagenome | biome: Common Effluent Treatment Plant; feature: Wastewater; material: Activated sludge; isolation source: activated biomass in...
ATCACCAATCTCTTGTGATCAGTGGAGAAACGACTTTTTCAGTAGACCCCAAGTATGGGCTGGCGGTAATCCAGTTCGGGGAGCCAGCCGCCCACGGCCTGGCCATACACTAGCAGATCCACAGGCTTGTCCTTAGGTACGCCGATGCTGGGGTAGAAATCCGTGTACCAGTGCTGCTGGCCGTAGGTATCGCGCTGGCGCTGCTGGAAGGTGAGCAGGTGCTGCTGGTAGAGTGCGTCGTATGGCTGGGAAAGGGTGTGGCGCATACTGTTAGCAGACGATTCTTCAAGCTGGAACTGCCGCTTTCTCTTTCGCACGCTGCACTGCCAACCTCTTCACCTTGGCCAAATAGCCGGGATCTGCGATGAACTTCTTCACTATCCAAAGGACACATGCGTCCGAGTACATGTGCGTGCCAATGTTCTCAAAGAAGTGGTGGTAAGCATTGTCGTCATCTTTCCATTTTTCGTGCTTGGCTATAGGGTCAAGGTCGCCTAAGGTCATTTCGGCGCGTACGCGCTCATTGTAGGTAAAGACCGCCCGAAGCTCATCGGGTGAGAGCTTCTTTATAAGCTGGGCATTCACTTGGCGCACAACCTGCCCGGGCTTGTATTTGAAGGTGTCGCTGGCGTCGTGGTGTTTTTCGATCACAATTGTCTTGTTCCCCTTGCTCAAATGCTCATCGAGTGTGATATCCGGCTTCTCGCTCTTCTTCGCGAAGCGAACCGAGTGTATGACCCGGATAGCGAACCGTTCATCGGCCTCATCCTCCACTTGGTGTTCAATGGCCTCAATCAATGCGGCCAGGTGGTCGCCCAGGTCCTTCCCGTACTTGGTAACAAGGTCCACGGCTGTCGGCTTTACGCCGCCGGTCGTCATGGACATCAAGCCTACAGCATGCACAGGGAATGGCTCTCGGCCTGTGAACCGTTTGAAGGTGTCCAGGAAGTTCAAAATTCCGGCCTGAAGAATCGGTGAGTATGCCACGCCAAGCTCAGGCATCAACAGGTGCGTGGCCATGTTTCGCAGGCCATTGATCACCTCAATGTTCGTGCGGATCTTGTCGGTGGCCGTGGGAAAGACCTCGGCGACGCACCAAGTCAAGCTCTTCGTGTGATCACTGTCGCCCTTGCGCTTGATGTATTCCTCGCCGTGCTGCGCGATCAGCTGTCCCTTCAGAAGGTTCTCCCATGCCGCACAGAAGAGCATGGCGAAGGCATCCAGCCGATTGAGCAGGGAAGGACGGTTGTAGAGTTCTAGCGCCAGTGTGATGTTGTCTTGCGCCTTCTGGAAGAGCCGATCATGCAATGCGGTTGATGGGCGTTCGACATGCAGGCCCTTTACACTTAACCGTTGGACGAACTCCTCGTAGCTGATCTGGAGTATGTCCTTCGCCTTAAATTCATTCGGCCCCGAGCGTTCAAGAACTCGCTGCCATTCGTCCCGACTGATCTTGGCCTTGACGGTACCCTTCAGCGGATAGCCCGTATTGTCAGCGATCTCTTCGGCAGAGAAGGACAACTCGAACTGCGCCATGCGCAGCAAGAACTCATAGAAGGCCTTCTGCTTCGGATTGGATCGCTGCTTGACCATGAATAGGTAATCTTAGGGCCGCTTGGTACGACTCTCTACTGCTCTCACGCTCAGCGTGTCGTGGTGGAGCAATTCCAGCAAGCGATCAGTGTTCTCCTTTATGGCTGAATCACTTTGAGCAGCCTTCACCATCGGCGCAGTGATCTGATTGATCGAGGGCTGATCGATAGCCGTAGGTGGAAGGCTCTTGTAATTCAGACACAAACTGACCAAGCCGATCAGGACCGAGGCGACCAAAGTGATCAAGGCGATAGCGACGTTGGTCCGATAGGCCTTGTCATCCTTTGTTCTGAAGTCATCGGTAACGAACTCTATCAGAGGTTGGCCTACGAGGATGCTCTTCAAAGAATTGTCAAGGAGAAGATCTGTCAGCTTCCTATCAGGCAGCGTATACGTTATGAACGGATTCCCCTGGACGAGTTGACCGAACCTTTCATGCTGACCAGGTGCCGCCTCGTAGTAGGTGCTGACATAGCCGTTCTTCTCCAGATACTCCAACAGATTGACCACCGTGACCATTTGAGCAGTAAGCGACCTGACCGTTTCGGTCAGTATGCCGCCATTGTGGATCGCCTGATCAATCCTCAAGTCAACGCTGCGGTTCTGATAATCCAGTGCTACATCGATGTTGGCGAGCATTGGGTCCAGGAGCGAGGCTATGTTCGGGATGATGCCTTGTCGATGATAATCGACTAGTTGGCGAATGATCGCCTTCTCAAGATCGTAAAGTGCTCGCATTGCTATGTGGTTTAGTGGTCGTGAGTCATTGGAGTGCCTTCCTTCACCCTCACCTCCCCCCGCATCATCTTCGGCAGCAGCGTATCCCGCAGCGCGGTGAGGGTTCGGGATTCTCTTTCGTTCGCCGCAAGCCTCTCGTACATCGGTCGCACAAGGGTATCGTAAGCTTTCATCTTGGCAGGCGGCGGCACGGCAACAGCAATAGGCCGGAAGTTTGTCTTGCTGATCTCCTGGAAAGTCGACCCGTTCGCGCGGCTTTTGATCTCATCCATGTTCTGCTTCGTCCATTGCCAGAGGAAGAGATTGGATACCCCAGGCTTCGCCTTCATTGCAATGAACCCTTGGTTCACCGCCGTCGGCACTTCGGCAATAGCGATGTAGCCGATGGGTGCCCGACTGGACATGAGCACCGTGCCGATCGGGAGTAGCCCAGAGCCGATCTCCGCAAGTCCTTCATCGGTAAGGTGCCGCTCTGTATCCAACAGGACTGGCGTTTGAAGGCTCGATAGATCCTTCGGCGTTGCCCATGCATGACCATGCTCTGTCCAGAACGCCTCATTCTTAGTGCTGGGCGTGGCCCCACCTATCACTTCCGCGAGATCGCCAATGGTATTCTCCTTCCACCCCTGCTCCACCTTCTCCACGAACCACTCCTTGAACACCGCCTGCGCCAGCGCCTCCAAGGTGCCGTTCATCCGCCGGTTCAGCTCGATCCTGTCGTCCAGCGGTTTCAGCACCTGCCCGATGCTCACTTGCTCATCGTATTCCGGCAACTTGACCTCTAACGCATTGATGTGCTTCGTGTTCAGGCTAGCCCGCGTTGTAATCGAAGAGACGGCGGTCACCTGCTGCCTGAACTCTTGACTTCGTAGGTAGTACCCCAAGAAGACCGGATCGACCTGGACATCTACGTCTGGCTTAAGCCGCAACCTTTTCGTGAAGCCGTTGAAGGTTGCCTCAGGATAGTCCTTGAGTGCGACGCAACTCATTCCGAGTTCATCCGCAGTCTCACTAGTCCGCGTCAGAAACACGTCGCCGCACTTGATCGAACACTTGTCCCGTTCCTTGTCGGTCGTGTTGGCAAGGCTTCCCAGTTCATCCGGCAAGAAGTAGTTGTAGAAGACATCCTTGAAGGTCAGGAACGGATGCCCGAAGCCGAACTCTTCGCGAGGTTTGGAGAGCCCCGAGAAGACTTCGAACAAATCACCTAATCGATATGTCCGCCAATCCGCCGTCATTCACTCGTCACCTCAACCACGCGACAAATCCCAATCCATTCAGTCGCAAGGGTTTTCTTCTGCCCAACGACCTTGTCATACTGGAACTTTTCGTCATACTTGAAATCGACGCGGCTTATCGTGTCGGCTAAAGCATGTTCAGCCCGGTCCTTCACCGCAGTCAATACTTGTGCACGAGCGATCTGTTCGGTATTCTGTTCCGCTGGTTCCAACAGGGATAGCGTTTGTGCAGAAATCACAGGGGTTCGCCCAGCGACGTATGACGCGAAATCTGAATCGGCTAACATTTCCTTAAGGAAGGTCTCTTCGTAGAACTCAAGATGGACTCGCTTCTTCATAAGTGTTTCAGATTGGCCGTGATCATTTGCTCAAGTTCTGCTGCAATCGCGAACTGCTCCATCAACTGCCTTGTGAGTCTCTTCATCTTATCTCGATACACCTCATCATCCATTTCTCCTTCTTCCGCTCCTACATACCTCCCAGGCGTCAGCACGTAATCGTGCTTTGCAATCTCTTCCAGCGTGGCGCTGTATGCGAAGCCCGGTACGTTCTCATACTTCACATCCGCATGCGGATCAGGGATCGGCTGCCCACCGAGGTACATCGTTCCACGGTGATCCTTCCACAGGTGGTAGGTGCCCACGATGCGCTCCAGATGCTCCGCACTAAAATCCCGTAGCACCCGGTCCTTCATGTAGCCAAGGTTCCTGGCGTCAATGAACAAGACCTGTCGTCGCCGGTCCTGCTTGTTGTGCGCAGTGTGCTTGTCCTTGCTCAAGAACCAGATACAGGCGGGTATCTGCGTATTCGTAAACAGTTGCCCTGGGAGCGCGACCATGCATTCCACCAGGTCGGCCTCCACCAGCTTGCGGCGGATCTCGCCCTCGCCGCCGGTGTTGCTGCTCATGCTGCCGTTGGCCAGCAGCAGGGCCATGCTGCCCTTGGGCGCCAAGTGGTGCAGCATGTGCTGCAGCCACGCGAAGTTGGCGTTGCCCTGCGGGGGCGTGCCGTAGGCCCAGCGCGCATCGGCCTCCAGCCGCGCATCCCACCACTCCTTCACGTTGAAGGGCGGGTTGGCCATCACATAGTCCGCGCGCAGGGCGGGGTGCTGGTCGTTGGTGAAGCTGTTGGCGGGCTCTTTTCCGAAGTTGAAGTCGATGCCGCGGATGGCCATGTTCATGGCCGCCAGCCGCCACGTGGTGGGGTTGCTCTCCTGGCCATAGACACTGATAGGATAATTGCTCCCGGTGGCGGCGATCGTGCGGGCGACACGTGTGTCGCCACTACCGCGCGGGTCCGTGTCCGCTGCCGCGTCCACGAACTCCGCGCTCTGCACGAAGAAGCCGCCGCTGCCCATGGCGGGATCGTAGATGCGTCCGCTGAAGGGCTGGAGCATGCGCACGATGAGACCCACGATGCTCTTGGGCGTGTAGTACTGCCCGCCCTTCTTGCCCTCGGCCAGGGCGAATTGGCCCAGGAAGTACTCGTACACGTGGCCGAGGATGTCCTTGGCGTGGAGCGTGCCGTGGTTGAACGGGATGGTGGCGATGAGGTCGATGAGCGAGCCGAGGTTGGCGGGGTCGAGCTGGAGCTGGGTGTAGGTCTTGTTGAGGACGTTCTTGAGCTTCGGGTTCTCGAGTTCGATGGCCTCCAGCGCATCGTCGATGAGCTTGCCTAAGGAGGAAATGGTGTATGGGGCGCGAGATCTCGCGCCCGTTCCGGCGCTCCCGCCGAGCGTGATCGCCGTGCCGGCCGGGAGCTTTGCGCTGTCCTGGATATTTCTCCACCGTGCGAGTGCGGGCACCCAGAACACGTTCTGCTGGGTGTAGTAGTCGCGCACCTCCAGCTCGGCGCGGATGGCATCGTCGTACTTCGGGGCGGACGATCTTCCGCCCCTACCGTACTCCGATGGATCCATGTAGAAATCGCTCTTCGGGTCCTTGAGCATTTGCTCCACTTCCCGCTGCCGCCGCTCGAAGCTGTCGCTGACGTACTTGAGGAAGACGAGGCCGAGCACGGCGTGCTTGTACACGGCGGCATCGAGGTTGTTCCGCAGGCGGTTGGCGGAATCCCAGAGCTTTTTGTCCAGGGCTTTCAAAAAGGCTTGTTCCTCGCCAGGCAGGTCGGCATCCAGGTCGGCAGGCTCGGCGGCCTTGGTCCGTTTGGCCGTTGGGCCGTTGGCGGGCAAGGTGGCCTTTGGGGGTTCAGGGCCGTTGGCCAAGCGGATGCTTCCGCCGCGTCCCCGCCCCTGCTCTATGAGGCCCTTGGCCAACAGTTCGGCCTTCACTTGTTCATAGGCGGCCTCGCTCAGGCCGAGCAGTTCGCGGGCTTTGGCATTGCCTATGCTTCGGTGCCGGGCCAGCAGTTGGAGCAGGTGTTCGGCGGATGCTTCGAGTGCTACTGTCGGAACGGGCATACAGATACGGTACGGGCGGAAAGGATCGTGATGGAACGCGTTGACAAGATAAGGCTCGGCATTGACGTTGGTGCCGAATGTCGCTCGGCATGAAAGAACCGGGCGCGGATTGAAACTCCCCCATAGACAACACGTACGTATTCATGGCCCAGTCGCTCGGCATTTAGGTGCCGATGCGCTCTCCAGGAAGATGTCCGTGAAAATGTTGGTGTTCACGTCCCACTTGGCCTTTCCCAAGGGCAGGTAGGTATAGCCCAACCGGCAGAGGTGCAGGATGGCCGGGAGCTTTACGCGGGTGTTCTCGTTGAAGGCCATGGGGAGCGCGTGCAAAGTAAGGTGCTTCGTGCCTGCGGAGAATGCTGGTAGTGCCCTGCGTTCAGGATGTTCCCCCAGCACCCGCCCTTAGCCGGAGCCGCGTGGCGGCGAGGTCCTTCGTGAGTGCCAAGCGATGCTCCCGCCAAGGATGGTGTTCTGGCTACGCCACGGTGTGTGGCCGCATTCAGTCCCTTTGGCGAATTGGTCCTCAGCCTTCCACCACCCAACCTTTCAGGCGGACGGGATGTTTCCTCTTGCAAATGGGTAACTTCGCATCAACGAGAAACGCACTTGTGCAACGGTCCGTGGCCACTCATTCAAAAGGCCGGTAATGAGCCAAGCAGCATTCCCGAAATACCAGCAGGAGAGCAGCCTTTTCCGTGAGGTCAACGCGCGGGTCAGCCATCGTGTAAAAGCGATCACTGGGGATCGGGCCCGGTTCATGAAGGTCAAGGTGATCCTCCTTCCATTGATCTACTTCGGCTGCTATGCCATGGCGCTGTTCCACGGCGACCGGCCGGGCCTGTACACAGGCATGTTCGTGGCCATGGGCCTCACCATTGTGCTGATCTACCTGAACCTGATCCACGAGGCGGCGCACAACAGCATATACCAAACGAAGAAGTACAACCGCTGGGTGATGCGCCTGTTCGACCTGGTGGGCGCCAACAGCTACATCTGGGAAAAGCGGCACATGGAAAGCCATCACCACTACCCCAACGTGGAAGGCTGGGACACGGACATGGCGCAAAGCGGGCCCATCAAGGTGTACCCGCATGGCCAAGCCAAGGGGATGCAGAAATACCAGGACAAGTACATCTTCTTCATCTACCCGCTGTATCTGTTCAACTGGATGCTGCTGCGCGATTTCCGGGACTTCTTCGGCAAGGACCGCATCATCCAACGCGTGCACGGCCCCATCCCCGCTTCTGAAAAGGTGAAGCTGATCCTCTTCAAGGCGTTCTATTTCTTTTACCAGATCGCGGTGCCGGTGCTCTTCTTCCAGGTTTCCCTCGGCCTGGCCTTTGGGGCGTGGGCGTTGCAGATCCTGGTGGCCAGCGTCTTTGCGCTGTTCGTGCTGCTCCCGCCGCACCCGCTGCCGGACAATGCGTTTCCCCTGCCCGATGACCACAACATGCTGCCCTATAGCTGGCTCCGGCACCAGCTGGAAGTGACCAACGACCTGCGGGAGAACAACTGGTTCATCCGGCATGTGTTGGGCAACTTCAATTTCCATGTGGTGCACCACCTCTTCCCCATGTACAGTTATCCCTACTACAAGGAGGTGACCGAGGAGCTGGTAGCCTTTGCGCGGGAAAAAAACCTGCCGTACAAGCGGATCCCGTTGCTCACGGCCCTGCACAAGCACTACCAGCTGCTGCGGATGAATGCGCGCAACCAGCCCTTGCGACACGTGTTTGAGCACTTGGACTCATGAGCGCGGAAAAGCCGGCACGACCGCAGTGGCGGTGCACGGAAGCTTATCCACCGCGGCATTCGGCCGCCAGCGGGCCCCAAGCGATCCATGGCACGGATCGGTGTCGAGGCCCCATGGGGGCCCCATGCATTGCTGGCGTTGCACCTGCGTCACCTCCCGCACCCGGGCGGCAGGAGGGTCCAACCGCGGATGCACCCTACTCCACTGGCAAATAGAGGTCTACGTACTGGCTGACCTGCTGCAGCACATCGGCGATGTCGGCTTCGGCCCAATCGCCATGGCCGCCTTGGTAAATGGTGAGTTGATGCGGTATGCCATGGACGGAAAGGGCTGAATCCAGCGTGTAGGCATTGGCCGTGGGCACCAAGTTGTCCGTAGTGCCATAGAACATCACCGTGGGGCTGCTGGCCGGGCCAACCTGGAACACGGGGCTGAGGGCTTGGTTCAAGTTGGTGCCGGGAGGGAACGCGGTTTCGTCCGTAAGCTGGATGAATGCCGCTTGGAACAGCGGGTTGCCCACATAGAAGGGGTCGGTGAGATCGGAAGGCCCCACGATGTCGGCCACCATTTTCACCCGGTCGCCGCTGTCGTAGGCATAGTCATACAGCATGGCCAAATGCGCGCCGGCACTGGTGCCCACCAAGGCGAATTGAGGTAGGACCTGCAGCTGGGCACTTTGCGCGGCGATCTGGCCGAGGGCTTGCCCGATGTTGGTCACTTGGTTGGGGAATGCCTTGGTGCTGCTGTCGCCCAGCACGTAATTCAGGTTGGCGATGGCATGGTGGGGATGGGTGGCTTGGATATGGTCCACCAAGGTGTCCATGGACGACTTGTCGCCTCCCACCCAACCACCGCCGTGCACCAGCACGATCACCTTGGTCCTTGCCGCTGAGCGGTCCGCCGGCAAGTAGAGGTCGTACACCTGTTGGGGATGGGTGCCGTAGGACACATTGTGGAACACCTCTGCCACGGTGGGCACGGGCGTGGTGCCCGGGGCTTGTCCGGCTTCCTTGCGGCAAGAGCCAAGGACAAGGACAACAGCGGCCAACAAGGCCGGGAGGTGGATGTTTTTCATGCGTCGTTGCCTGCCTTGGTATGGGGGGATGGCAAAGATGGCCCATCAGCGGCATGCCTTCCCATGTGAAACTCACCCTTGTTGCACCGTCCGCCTTCAGGCACGGACCGCACCGGGGCACCATGGTCACCTGCCGGGCAGGAACGTCACCGTGCCGCGCTTTTCCACGGTTCTTCCGGCACCGTTGCGAAAGCTGCAATACCACGCGTAAACCCCTTGGGGCACCGTAGTGCCGTTCACCTGTCCATTCCAGGCCTGGTAGGGGTTGTTGGTGGTCCAGATGGCCTGACCCCAGCGATTGAAGATGGTGAGCTCGTACCCGTTCACGTCGGCATAGGCCAGCACGGGCTGGAAGGTGTTGTTGTACCCGCCCTCGATGAAGGCGTTGGGCACCCAGATCTCCTCGTGCTGCACGCTGCAGGCCACGTTGCTGGTGGATGTGGCGTTGATCCCCGAGGCATTGCCCGTTTCACTGGCTTCCACATAGTAGCAGAACTTGCCCGGACTTTGGGAGAGGCTCTCCACGTTGTCGTCCATTGCCCACTGGTTCGGCGGCATGGTGGCCAGCCATTGGAAGGGTCCGTCGGCCACGCTGCGGTATACGTCGTAGCCGAGCACGGAACCGGCCCATTGCACATATCCGTTCCAGCGCAGGTGGTTGATGCCACCTGGCCCGGCGGTGGCGGTAAGCAGCAAGGAGTTGCCCATGTTGCTGGTGGCCACGGTATTTCCGCAACTGTCCTCCACCAGCACGCGGTAGCTGTAGCTGCGTTCGGCGGTATTGACGTCAAGGTCGGTAAAGCTTACCGTTGCTGCACCGGTGGGCGTCGTGCTGGCCACAGCCTCCCAAGGTGAGCCGTTCAAGCTACGTTCGAGCACCACCCGCCGGGTGAAGCCCCCGGTGTCCAAACTGTCGACGACCAACACACGGTCCGGTGCCTCCACGGTGGCGGTCCGCAGATAGTTCCAGTGGGGCGTGGGCGGATAGGAAGTGGTACGGCAAACTTGGTTGGAGAGCGCTTGCCGGGTGGTATCGGTACCCACGGCGCGGACCACGAAGCAATAGGTGGTATCGGGCAATACGCCGGTCAGCACGTGGTCCAGCGTGGTAGGCGCCAAGGCGGCCACCAAGCTCCATGTGCCGTTCTGTCCGATCCTGCGGAAGAGGTCATAATGGTCCACGGGCCATCCAACGTAATCGGTGCGTTGCACGCGGATGGTTTTCGCGCAGGCGTCGTACCGGGTGTGGAGATAAACGGTGGTATGGGGCGCGGATGCCGCGCTGGTGTTGGGGCTGGGCGGGGTGCCTTTCCAGCAGGTATCGATGGCGGCAACCGTATATGACTCGGGCCCCAGCCCTGCATCGCTGGCCGGCCACGTGTAGGAGGTGTTGAACTGCCCGTATATGGTGTCCACGATGGTGTTTGTTCCACCGTCGTTCAGCACGATGATGTAGCCGTCCGTATCGGGCTCGGGGCTGGGGTTCCAATGCAGCACGGCCTGGTTGGTGGCGGTATCCACGGTAATGGCCACGATGTTGGGGACGGCGGGCGGGGTGATGTCTTGGAACACGGCACCGTGGACGTTGCTTTGGGCAACGCACCCGCTGGCATCCCACTGGGTTATTCTGAAAACGAGCGAATCCTCGCAGATGTCCACCACCCATTGCCAGTGGTGGAGGGCGGCAGCCACTGAATCCACGATTTGCAAGCTGGGCTGATCAGTTCCCCTTTCCACGTACCCGAACGGTAATTCGGCGGCTACGGACGGAATGCCTGCGGATGTCCAATTCAGCACGGCACTTCCCAAGGGTACGCTTTGGGTGACTTGGAGGAAACTGGTGGCCAGGGTGTCGCTGTTGGCCGAGGTGTTGGGCGGGCCGGAGGTAGATACGGTGGTGAGGTAATAAAATTGGGGAGCCGCATTGGCCCCGGCACCCAAATGGGTGAAGGTGGTGGTGGCATAGCTATTCACCTGGCCAACCCATCCATAGGGCCCGGTAGCCGCCGTAGCGTGGAAGACCTCATAGCGAAGGAAATCGCCACCAGGGTCCGCCGGAACCTGCCAAGTGAGCTGCACCCCGCCGTTCGCCAGCACCGAGGCACAGCGCAGGTCGGGCGGGTCCAGCACAGCACTTGCCGCCAGCAGGGGCAGCCCTGCCATTGCGGTGAACAAAGCCCAGATGCGCACGATGCACCAACGCAGGTTCATGCCGATCGGTATCCGGTCCATTGACGTCTCTTCGACTGCTTTCGTTTGCCCTGTGCCGACCGCCATGCGCATTCAAGGGAAGTTCAAGGCTCCCATGCGCACTTGTGCCTCCCTGAACTCATTCATCACCTTTTCCACAATGCCGGCTGCCGGGAGCATCTCGCGGATGGCGGCAGACACCTGCCCGATTTCCAGTTCACCCTCTTCGAGGTCGCCCTCGAACATGCCGCGCTTAGCGCGGGCACGGCCGAGTATCCGCTTCAGGTCGTCCGCCGTGGCACAGCGGGCGTACGCTTCCTGCAGTTCGCTGAAGAACTTGTTCCGCATCAAGCGCACCGGGGCCAATTCCTTCAGCGTAAGCACCGTATCGCCTTCACGGCTGTCCAACACATGCTTCTTGAACGCGGGGTGTGCGCTGCTTTCCTCCGAGCAGGCGAACCGGGTGCCCATCTGCACGGCGTCGGCACCCAGGACCATGGCGGCCAGCATGGTGCGCCCGTCGGCGATGCCCCCTGCGGCGATCACCGGCACCTGCACCGCGTCGCATACCATGGGAACCAGCACCATGGTGGTCGTTTCCTCGCGCCCATTGTGCCCCCCCGCCTCAAACCCCTCCGCCACCACGGCATCCACGCCCGCCTGTTCGGCCTTCAAGGCAAATTTGACGCTGGCCACCACGTGCACCACGATGATGCCTGCCTCCTTGAGCTTGCCGGTCCAGGTAGCCGGGTTGCCCGCGCTGGTGAACACAATGGGCACCTGATGTTCGATCACCGTGGCAATGTGCTCCTCCACGGCAGGGTACAGCATGGGGATGTTCACCGCGAAAGGCCTGGAAGTGGCCGCCTTGCATTTTTTCACATGCTCGCGCAGCACCTCCGGATACATGGATCCCGACCCGATGACCCCCAACGCACCGGCGTTACTGGCCGCCGAGGCCAGGCGCCAGCCCGAATTCCAGATCATGCCCGCTTGTACCAAGGGATAGCGGACGCCAAAAAGGGACGTTATACGGTTGGCGGCACTTGCGGCCAAGGGTGGATTCATGGGGCCGCGAAGGTAGAACCCCCACCGGAGCGGTGATCGTTGATATCCTATTTCCGGTGCTTGCGTTGAACGAGCTTTGTTTTTTCTAAGTTTGCCAGTCAACAGGAGAACCCTTATCCGTATGCAGGCAGGAAAAATACCCTTGGCATTGTTGGTGGTGCTTGGGCTTACCATGGCGGGCGAAAGCCGCGCCCAGTACGACTGGGACATTGGTGGGCACTTAGGCGGGGCCAACTACCTGGGTGAAATGGGCGGCAAGGAAAAAACGCGCCAGGATTTCATCTGGGACATGAAGCTGAGCCAGACACGCTGGGCGGTGGGCGCCTTCGCACGCCGCAAGCTCACCCGTTCCTGGTCGGTGAACGCCGGCCTGATGTACATGCGGATACAAGGCGCGGACCATTTGAGCACCAACGAGCCGCGTGTGGGCCGCAACTTGAACTTCCGCAACGACATGCTGGAGCTCTATGCCCGGCCGGAGTTCACCCTGTTCCAGGACAATGACCTGGGGGGCCGCGGCCGCTACCGCACCGATTTCCGCCTGTTCGCATACGTGGGCGCTGCCTTGTACCTGAGCAACCCCAAGGGCCAGATCAACCACACCGGTGAATACTTCGGCCTACGGGACCTGGACACTGAACTGGCCGGATACTCGTCCATGGGCTTTGCCGTCCCGGCAGGCATGGGCTTCCACTTCACGTTCAAGCGCCGCCACCGCGTGGGTTGGGATTTCGGCTGGCGGACGACCTTCAGTGACTACTTGGACGATGCCAGCACGGTATATGCCGACCCCAACGAGCTCGCCGGCGGAGCGACGGGCCAAGCGGCGCTGCTGGCCAACCAGTCCGGCTACATCTATGGCCCCGACGGCCTTACCCCCGACCCGGTGGGCTTGGCCCAGTATACCGCAGGCAACAAGCGCGGGGACCCCACCCACAACGACAGCTACCTGACCATGACCCTGACGTACAGCTATGTGCTGCGGGGCCAATCGAATTACTACCGGCAGCGCTACAACTGGATGCGCGGCAAAAAGCGCATCGGGCGCAAGAGCCGTGCAAAGTTCTAAGCCGTGCGGAACACCTCCATGGGAAAGGGGCTACGGCCCCTTTTTCATTGGCCGGGCGCGCCTTAGCAGCAGACGCAAGCCGCACGTCCACAGCACGGCGTCAGCGGCTACATTTGGCCGCCCACGCCCCGAGGCCATCCCCATGCATTCCGTGCAAGGCTAAGGACGGGCGTATTGAAGAACCGATGTGCGGCATTGCGGGATCCATCACATGGCAGGCCGGTGCGGCCGCGCAGTTGGACACCTTCGACATCCAGCGCCTTGCCCACCGCGGCCCCGATGCCTTGGTCACGCTGGGCTCCGGCGCTTTGGCGCAACCGCCTGCGCGCCTGCGCTGGAAGCTGGGCCATGCACGGCTCTCCATCCTGGACCTGGCGCCCAACGCCAACCAGCCCATGTCAACCCCGGACGGGCGCTACTGGCTGGTGTACAATGGGGAATTGTACAACAACAGCGCGTTGCGAGGAGAACTGGAAGGCTTGGGGCACCGGTTCACCACCCACCACTCCGATACCGAGACCCTGCTCTATGCCTGTATCCAGTGGGGCAAGGATGCCCTGGCCCATCTGAATGGGATGTTCGCGTTCGTGTTCATCGACAATGCCGAAGGCACGGTGCTGGCAGCGCGGGACCGGGTGGGGATAAAGCCCTTCTATTACAAGTACCACCAAGGTGTGTTCACCTTCGCCAGCGAACCGAAGGCCATTCTGGGCAGTCGCCGGGCCAACCGGCAGGAACTGGCCGGCTATTTCAATTTTCTGCAGGTGGAAGGAACGGCCACCTTTCTGGAAGGGATCTGCAAACTTCCAGCCGGGCATCTTCTGGAACTGAACGGTGGAGAGGCAACACCCGTGCCCTATTGGCATCCCCTGGTCGCGGCCTCCCATGGGCGCGACCTTGGCGACGCGGGAGGGTGCATGGAACTGTTGCAGGAATCGGTGGACCTGCAGTTGGTGGCCGATGTTGAGGTAGGCACCTATTTGTCCGGCGGGCTGGATTCCTCGGTGATCACCGCCCTGGCTTCGCGTGGCGGTCGGCGTGTCAACACGTTCAGTATCGGTTTTGCAGGGAACCACCCGGGCTACCAAAGCGAGCTGCCTGCTGCCCTGGTGGTCTCCGAGCACCTCAACACGCGGCACCATGCCATCCGCATAACGCCGGAAGAATACCTGCATGCCCAGCAACGGGTGTTCGGCATTTTGGACGAACCCATAGCCAACAGCGCGTGCGGCCCTTTGTTGCTGCTGAGCGAGAAGGCACGTGCCGAGGGGGTGAAGGTGTGCCTGAGCGGGGAGGGATCCGATGAGCTGTTCATCGGCTACCGGCATTGGCACGATGCGCACCGGGTGGACCGGGCGTTGCGCATGGCACCACGCCCGTTCTGGAAGCTGCTGCTTGCTATGGCGGGACCCTTGGCCCGGCGCAAGCCGGATTGGTCAGCATGGGCACATCGCCATGTGCAGGGGCAGTACATCATTTGGGGAGGCATTGATGCCATGGTCCTGAAGCGCCAAGAAACGGTGTTCGCGGATGAATTCCTGGAGCAGGCCCGCGACCCTTATAGCATTGTCCGCAGCCACTATGATGCCCCTGCCTGCCGGGAAGCGGACCTGGTGCAGCGCCTGAGCGCGTTCGATCTGCAATTCCACTTGCCCGAATACCTGCTTGCGCGGGTGGACCGCATGTCCATGGCCGCCTCCATTGAAGCCCGCGTACCCTTTTTGGACCACCGGCTGGTGGAGCAGAGCCTGCGCTTGAAGACCTCCCTGTTGTTCGGCAAGGGGGGTGAAAAGCTGGCCCTGAAGCGGTTTGCCGCCAAGCTGTTGCCAAGTTCGATCGTGGATCGCCCCAAGGTGGGCTTCGAGATCCCCATGGAAAAGGTGCTGGACCATGCGCAGGCCATGGCCCAGCGCGACCTGGTGCTGGCCATGGACGATAGTTTCCGGCTCTACTCAGCCCAGTTCCGGCAACGGATCGCCGAGGGACGGGTTACGGGAAAGGAATTCTGGCCGCACTTTGTGCTCTCCCATTGGTGGAACGGGCACGTGGCAGGGCAATAAAGATCCGCCCCGATCGCCGCCCCGCCTACTCCACTTGGTTGGCCTGCATCCATTCCTCCAATACCACCAGCATCCACACCCGGGTCCAGGTGATGGCCGGGTCGCGTGACAAGAAGCGCTCCCACAGGTGCTGCACACCGCTTGCATCAAACTGGGCCCGCCGCCCAAGGCTTTCCATGCGCACCGCACAGAAGTGGCGCAAAGGTTCCCTCATCCACTGGTCCCATGGCAGGGTGAAACCCATCTTGGGCCGGTGCACCACCTCCTTGGGAAGCAAGTCACCCAACGCATCGGTCAGGAGCTTTTTGGGCGTGTGCGGGAATTTGGCCCGGTCGGGCACGCCCAATACCAACGACGCCAAGGTGTGGTCGAGGAATGGTGCACGCACTTCCAAGGCATGGGCCATGGCCATCTGGTCGGTGTCGCGCAGCAGGGTATCCACCAGATAGGAACCCAGCTCGGCCAAGCTCACTTGTGCCAAGGGCTGCAACCGGGAGGCATGCACCTCCTCCAGTTCGTGGCGCACATCGGCGGCCACGGCATCCGGGCCAAGGGGGCCCGTGAGGAGCTTGCGCAGTTCACCATCGCCCAGCGACAAGCGGGCCAAGGGATAAGTATCGGCCACGCGCCATGCGGAAAGCTTGAGCAGTTCGGCGGCCTTCCAGCCGGCGGCACCCGGCCGTGCCTTCTGCATTAAGTAGGCGGCCAGGTTGCGCAGCGGGCGGGGAAACGCGGTGATGTGCCTGTTGCGCAACAAGGCTAGGGAGCGCTTGAACACCTCGTAACCGGCGAACAGCTCATCACCACCCAGGCCGCTGAGCGCCACGGTAATGCCCGCTTCCTTGGTCATTTTGGACACCACCCACGTATTGGGTCCGTCGGCGCTTGGATGATCCATGCCGGCCAATGCCTGCGGCAGCAAGTGCAGCATCTCCTCGGGGCGCAGGCGGATCTCGGTGTGCTTGGTGCCGAATTTTTCAGCAATGATCTTCGCGAAGCGCGCCTCACTGAACTCCGCCTCATCGAAGGTGATCGTAAAGGTGTGAACCGGCGTGGCCGACACCTGCGCCATTGCCCCCACCACGGCGCTGCTGTCGATGCCCCCGCTGAGGAATGCCCCCACGGGCACGTCAGCCACCAAGCGCTTTTCCACGGCGTGGAAAAACCGGTCGCGCACCTGCCGAAGCAATTCGGCACGCGGCAGATCCCCTACTGCGGGATCCACACTTTCAGCCATGTTCCACCAGCGCCGGATGCGGATACCCCCGGAAGCACTCCAGCGCAGCAGGTGTCCCGGCTGCAACATGCGCACCCCCTGCACCAAGGTGGAAGGACCATGCACCGCGCCGTGGCGCATGTGGTCGATCAGTGCCTCCTGGTCCAACTTGCGGGGAACCATGTCCGAGGCCAGCAAGGCTCTCAATTCACTGGCAAAGAGCAAGCGTTTGCCCAGTTGGGCATAGTACACGGGTTTTTCCCCGAACCGGTCACGTACCAGGGTCAACTCCTCCCCTTGTACATCCCAGATCGCGAAGGCGAACATGCCCTCGAGCTGTTTCAGGCAGCGGTCTCCGCGGTCGGCCCAGGCGGCAAGGACCACTTCCGTATCGCTGTTGGTGCGGAACGGATGGCCGGGCAGGGCACTGCGCAATTCCTTGAAATTGTAGACTTCGCCGTTGTACACGATCTGGAAGCGGCCATCGGGGCTGTGCATGGGTTGATCGGCCCCGCGCCCGGGATCGATGACGCCCAGCCTTCGATGGGCAAGGAGGACCTTGCCGCCTTGCCAACGGCCGCCGGCATCAGGGCCGCGATGGACCAGGGCACCGCTCATGCGGTCCAAGGCGGGGGAAAAATCCCCCGCATGCCCGGGGTCGTCCGCTGGAGCTGCGATGCCCGCGATGCCGCACATGCTTCCGGTTAATCCAGTATATGGCTGGTGTCGGCCAACACACGCTCCAACCCTTGGCGCAGGGGCATCAGCTCGCGGCCCAGCAGTTGGCGCATGCGGGCGATATCCGGCATCCGGCGCGTCATGTCGCCTACTTCCAGCGGGGGCAGATGCACGATCTTGGACTTGCTCCCGGTCAGCTCGATCACCAGCTTGGCCAGGTCCAGGATGCATGTTTCCCGGTCGTTCCCGATGTTGGCCACGTCATTGATCACCTCCCCGTTCCGGAAGGCGTTGGCGGTGGCCTCAATGTTGTCGTCGATAAAGCAGAAGGTGCGTGTCTGCCTGCCGTCACCATAGATGGTGATGTCCTCCCCCTTCAATGCGGCCCGGATGAACTTGCTGACCACGAAATCCTTGCTCTGCTTGGGGCCATAGGTGTTGAAGAAGCGGAAGATGGTATAGTCCAGGCCGTATTCGTGGTGGTAGCTGCGCAGAAAGGCCTCACCGACGTTCTTCACGATGGCATAGGGCAGTTTGCTGTTCAGCGGGGTGGTGTGCTCGTTCTGCGGAAACTCCACCGGTTCGCCGTATACCTCGCTGCTGCTGCTGAAGAACACACGCTTCACGCCCGAATTCTTGCACAGGTCCAGCACGTTGCGGATACCGTCGATGTCGTGCAGTACGTTCACCGGGTGGTCGGTGGTGCGCTTCACGCCCACCACGGCGGCATAGTGGAAGACGAACTCGGGCCGGAAGGCGTAGAACACGCTGCTGATGTCCTCAAAGCGGTTGACGTCGCATTTGATGAACCGGATGGCGGGATGGCGGCCAAGTTCAAGCTTGTCCAGATTTCCGGTGGTCAGGTTGTCCACTGCCAACAGCTCCGTGCCGGGCAATTGGGACAAGCGGATGGTCAATGCACTGGGGATGAATCCGGCTCCACCGGTAACAAGAATGCGGGACATGGATATTAGGCGTTGTGATCGGTGGATTCCGCTAGCGTGCCGGAAGGATCAATGGTTCATTGGACACCAAAACCGGTTTTGCTTCAAGCTCTTCCACGTCGGTTGAGAGCGAACCGATGATCTCCTCCTCGGACATCACGGTAAGGATCACCAGCAGCAGGATGGTGTATGGGTTGAGCGAGGCCGTGAGCCAGCTTTCGTAAAGCACCGAGAAGAGCACGGAGAACATGACCGCCATGGCCAAGGAGGTGTTCTTGCCGGCTTTGATGAAGATGAGGGCAAAGCTGCGGAAGTAAAGGATGAGCCCCACGATGCCCACATTGAGCCAGAAGGTGAGGTAACTGTTATGTGCACCGCCCTCGTGGCCCAACGGGGAGAGGATGGGATAGGCCCGCTCCATGATCACGTATTCATTCTCAAAGCCCCCGCCGAACAAAAAGAAGCCCTTCTCATTGATCTGCTGCCAAACATACTGCCATGCGATGTACCGGCCCGACCCGTCGGCCAAGGTGTCCACACGCATGTATTCGTGCAGGCCCAACGCATTGATGACGAACGGCAGGTTGCTGGACAGCAGTTCCGCCAGGCCGATGAACGCAATGAAGGAGATGATGCCCAAGAGCAGCGAGATGCGGAAGAATTGGATAAACACCAGGAACATCAGGGACGACATCAGGGAAGTACGAGCCCCGCAAGTGATCAGGTAGTAGGCCAGCACGGCATAAATGAAGATGACGGAAGTGCGTGAAAACAGGCCGCGGTGCAGTTGGTTCACCACCGTGAAGAGCACCAGGGTCAGGTACACGAAGATGGCCATGCCGTTGGGGTTGCCAAAGAAGCCGGTGAAGCGTTCGGCGACATAGAAGTTTTCCGCGGGCCAGAAGATGGGCAGCAACGGTTGCGCCGCCAGGACCAGCACCAGGAACCAGACCAGGTTCTTGAAGAAATCCCAGCCATGGAGCCGGAAGTTGTAGAGCACGAAATTGGGCACGACTAAGAACAACAACCCGTAGGACAAGGTCTTTTCGAAAGCCGTAACCGGCACCTCGGACCAGATGATGGGAAAAAAAGCATAGGCGAAGAACGGCAGGAAGATGTAGAACAGCCGGGCCATGGGCTGCATGCGCACCTGGTCCACCAGCACCACCAGGCCCAAGGCCAAGGCCACGACGCCCTTGGCCCCCGCCATCACGCGCATGCCCGGCAATCCGCGCAACATGTCCGAAAGCACCAGGACCATGATGAAGCTGAACAGGATATCCTGCCAGCGGTCGGCCCTGCGCAGCAGGAATATGCCTATGGGCAGGATGCCGTACAGCAACCAGGGAACACGCGCCGCCAAGAAGATCCACAGCAGGATGAAGGCCACCAGTTGGTAATGCTCCCTCAGGAATTGCCTCATGCGCTTTGCCTAATCCCGACCTGAACCCGCAAATTTAGGCGCCTGCCGTTGAAGGAGCTTGATGGCGCAAGCGCAATGGGCCTTCCGGCTTGCACAAACGGCCCACCTTGCGGGAAGGCGCGGGGATGGAGCGCCCCGCCACCTACCTGCCCCATCGCCTACCTTCGCGCCGTGGCAAAACGCATCCTTATCACGGGCGGTGCTGGCTTCATCGGCTCGGCAGTCAGCGCATACTTGGTGGCCCAAGGCCATGAGGTGGGCATCTTGGACAACCTTTCCTTCGGACGCAGGGAATTGGCCCCGGTGCCCGATGGGCGCTTCATGCAAGTGGACATCCGGGATGCGGCCGGCACCCGCGCCGCCATGGGCGATATGTCCCCGCATTGGGTTGTTCATTTGGCTGCGGTGCACTTCATTCCTTATTGCAACCAACACCCGACGGAGGCTGCCGACATCAACATCAACGGCACCATCCACGTGCTGGATGCCGCAGCGGCCACGCCCGGCGTGGAACAGGTGTTTGTAGCCAGCACGGCAGCGGTGTACCCCATTGCGGAGGGTGCCTTGGGCGAAAGCCACCCCACCGGCCCCTTGGATATCTATGGAACCACCAAGTTGGCTTGTGAGCGCATCGCCCAGGCTTTCCACGGCACCACGGGCATCCCTGCGGTGGTGGGCCGTTTCTTCAATGCCTTCGGCCCCAACGAGACCAACCCGCACCTGATCCCGGAGATCCAGCGGCAGGTGCTGGCCGGCGCCCGCAACCTGCGCTTGGGCAACTTGGACCCCAAGCGCGACTTTATCCACACCGAGGACATGGCACGGGCCATGGCCGCTCTGTTGGAAGCGGGGATCACCGGCTACGAGGTGTTCAACATCGGCCGGGGCATTGAATATTCCGTGCGCGAGGTCGTGGAGGCCTTTGAGCGCCAACTGGGCGAATCCCTATCCATTGAGGTGGACCCGGCGCGGGTGCGCAAAGTGGAACGCATGCACCTGCTGGCGGACGTGTCCAAGTTGAAGGCCCGCACGGGTTGGGTGCCGCGCCGCGACATCGACGAAGGCGTGGCCACCTTGCTGCAGAGCGACCGGCCCGTGTTCCGGTAAGCCCGCGGTCTTCTCCCCCATTTTTGCCACCATGGCCGAATTGCACATCGCGCTTTGCACGGACGGCATCTTTCCGGAGGTTACCGGGGGCATGCAACGGCATTCCCGCCTGTTGGCCGAGCACATGGCCACCATTCCGGGGGTGCGCCTCACGGTGTTTCACCCCCATGCCACCGGATTGTTCGATCCGGCGCTGGGGATCCGCGAGGTGCACGTGCCGGACATCGATGGCCGCAAGCTTTACTTAGGGGAGCTGTGGGCCTACAGCGGGCGCATGGCAGCAGCGCTCCAAGCCGAAATGGACCAGCCCGGCGGCCCCCGGGCGATCCTCTCCCAAGGCTTCAGCATCTGGAAGAACATCACGCGGTTCAGCAGCCAATTGATGGTGCACCCGCATGGTTTGGAGATGTTCCAAGGACTCACCCGCAAGGAACGCTGGATGGGCTGGCCGTTCCGGCGCTTGGTGCGCCATGTGGCACGGAACAGTGCCCGCGTTGTTTCGCTTGGCGGAAAACTGACCCCTATCTTGGAGCAGATCGTAAAAGGTACTGCCACCCAGGTGGTAGAGCTGCCCAACGCGGTGGAAGTTCCGCCCCATGCGCCACCCTATCCCGCCGATGAAGGCCCCCTGCAGCTCCTGTTCGTGGGCCGCTTTGCGTTCAACAAGGGAATTGATCTGCTGATGGGGGTGGCCGATCGCCTGCAAGGCGGGAACCTCGGGGATGCGGTACAATTCAATTTGGCGGGCACGGGGCCGTTGTTCGAAACGTACCGTTCTGCAGGTGTTCCGGCCAACGTGCGCCTGTTGGGCCGTGTGGGGGACGATGAACTGGTCCGGCTGTACCAAGCGTGCCACGGGTTCGTGCTGCCCACCCGCTTCGAGGGCATGCCCACGGTGGTGTTGGAGGCCATGGCCCACGCACGCCCGGTGCTGGTAAGCGATGTGGGTGCCGCAGCCGAGTTGGTGGCACCCGGGGAAAGCGGCTACCTCTTGCCACCGGGCGACGCCGAAGCCCTCTACCAGGCGGTGCGGCGTTTAGCGGACACCGGTCCGGGGCAGCGCAGCCGCATGGGAGCTGCGGGCTACCGCATGGCCAAGGAGCAGTTTGCCTGGCCGGTGGTGGCGCGCCGGCATGTGGAAGCCTTGAAAGACATGCACCCGTCCGCCCACTTGGGCGTTTCTTAGCGGTCGGCCAAGGCCGCATCATACAGGCAGCCCAGTGCGGCGTTGCGCACCTGCAAGTTGAAGCGTTCGCCGATGATCGCATCATTGGCCGTGCCCATCCGTTGCCTCAACCCGGGGTCGTCCATCAATTGGCGCAAGCGGGCCGCCACCTCTTCGGCAATGTCATCGCTCGTGCGGCCCTTCACCGAAAGCATCCACCCGTTCGTCCCGTCCCGCACCACCTCCGGAAGCGCCCCTACGTCCGAGCAGATCACCGGCACCCGGCAGCCCATGGCCTCCAGCACGGTGTTGTTGAAGGGGTCCATGAAAGTGGTGCCCACGAAAACGTCGGCCTTTCTCATCTGCTCGATCACCTGTGCGTGGGGCAGCTCTTCCAGAAGGACGATACGGGGGTCATCGGCAATGGCTTTGCGGGCCCACTCGATGGTATCGTTGCCGGGAAAAACGCCCCAGTCCACCTCCAGCCTGCTGATGATCACCAGTCTGGCCTCGGGGTGGCCCAATGCCTTGAACGCCTTCAATAACTCCATCCCGCCCTTGCGAAAAAAACCATTGCCGGCAAATAGAATGGTGAAGCGGTCGGCCGCCCGCTCCAATGGAGCGTACTGTTCCACTGCCCGGTAGATCACGGTCATCTTTTCGGGGTCCACCCCGGCGGCCTCCAAACCGGCCCTGTTGCGGCCCATGGCCTCCCGGCTGGTGTATATCAGCGCCTTGCAATGTTTCCCGGCCAAGCGGCGCAGCGCCCATTTGAACAGCGGATGGGAGCGGCTCAGCTGCTCATAGCGCGGCAAATAGTCTTCCACCTCCACCACCCAGGGGTGTGCGTTGGCCACAACGCCGTTGTAGGTGTGGTACAGGTCGGTTCCGCCTTTGGGCAGGAAGACCTTTGTGTTCACAACGGATTCCGACCGCAGGCCGAGCAGGTGCCACGGCATATCCCAACCACGCACATAGCGGTAGCCTTCGGGCGGATTGTTGAAACAATACTCTTGCCAGTACCTGGTTTTATGGCTGATGGCAACCGTACGCATGATGCCAAACCCGTATCATCCCACGGTTTTGCCAACCGGCCCAACTGCGGCGAACCACCGGGCAAATTGGCTCAAGCCTTCGGCAAGCGTGGTCTGCGGTGCATAGCCGAGTTGTTCACGTGCTTTGGAAATGTCCGCCAAGGTGTGGTGCACGTCGCCCGGTTGCTCAGGCAGCTTTTTTATCATGGCCTTGCGCCCGGATACTTCCTCAATGGAAGCGATCAGGACCCGCAGGGGCACTGCCTCGGAATTTCCCAAGTTGAACACTTCGTAGGCTCCCTGGCCCGGTTTTCTCGCCATGGGCCGGTCCATCGCCCGGCAAATACCGTCCACCACATCGCCCACATACGTGTAGTCGCGCTGGGTACCGCCGTCGCCGAACTGCTGGATCGGCTTTCCGTCGATCATCTTCCGGAAAAAGCCATGGATCGCCAGGTCGGGGCGTTGCCTGGGTCCGTATGCGGTGAAAAAGCGCAGCACGGTGCAATCCATGCCATGCAGGCGGGCATATACTTGGACAAAGGATTCGGCGGCCAATTTGGTGGCCGCATACGGGCTGATGGGCTTCAGGCCGGTCAGGTCCTCCTTCCATGGCACCGCCGGATGGTCGCCATACACGCTGCTGCTGCTGCCCTGCACGAAATGGGCCGCACGGTAGTGGCGCGCTGCTTCCAACAACTTCAGCGTGCCGGTGACGTTCACCCGGTGGTAGCCTATGGGGTCGGCCAAACTGGGCCGCACCCCTGCCAAGGCCGCCAAATGAACCACCATGGTCTGGCGCCCCTTCGTTTGTTCAAAAGCCTGCTTCAATACGTCGTCGTCCAGGATGTCGCCCTCGATCAGGTCAAAAGCCGGGTTGCTGCGGTGGCGTGCCACATTGGCTTCTTTCACCTCCCGTGGATAGAACGGGTGGAAATTGTCGACCACCGATACGTGCCAGCCCGGCTGGCCCAGCAACCTGTCCACCAGCTGGCTGCCGATGAACCCTGCTCCGCCCGTAACGATCGCGTGCCTTTCCATGTCCCTCAATCGGGGACCAAACTAATCAAACCGAGGGCATCGCATAGGCCCGGATCCAACGTCCTGATAGATTTGCCCCATGGCCCCTGGGGAACCGATCCTGTTGCTTTGCCACGCATTTCCGCCCGTGCTCGACATCGGCGGGCGGCGCTGGGCGAAGTTCGCCAAGGAGTTGGCGAAACGTGGCCACCCGGTGCACGTGATCCACAGTGAACCGATCCCGGGGACGGCAGAGTCACCTTGGATGGCGGACGCCAAGCAGCCCAACATCCATCGCCATCCCCTTCCCAGGCTTTACCCTTCGGTACTGCGGAGGACCGATGTGCACTCCCTTGGCGACAAGTTGCGCTACCATGCTTGGACGAAACTGCTGCCCCTGATATGCAAAGGCAATTGGTATGATGAAAGCATCTTCTGGCGGAAACCATTGCTGAACAAGGCCACCAAGCTGATGGAAATGCACGGCATCCGGCACGTGGTCGCAACCGGCGCACCATTTCGGATGCTGGCTTTTGGCGCGGAACTGAGGCAGCGGTTCCCGCAGGTTGGCTTAGTGGTGGACTTCCGGGATGCCTGGACCTGGGCGGGCAGTTATGGACTCGGTTCCATCGGCGTGCGCCGCCTGCGGTACGAGCAGCATTTGGAAGCCGTGGTGATGCACGCCGCCGCCAGGGTCATTTCCCCTTCGCCCGGCATCCTGGGGCACCTGCGGGCAACCTATCCGGCGATCCCTGCGGAACATTTCATCCACGTGCCGCACTGCGTGGACCCCGAGGACATAGACAACAGCGCCCCACCGGTGAAGCACCCGGGATTCAGGATGGTGTACGCGGGCAGTTTGTATGGTGCCGGGGAGGCCGATGTCTACTTCGACCAATTGTTGAATGCATTCACCGCCCTTCGGGAAACGCGGCCGGAGGTGTTCGCCACCTGCGGGATGGACCTGTACATCACCGGCCACGGCACGGCCAAGTATGAACAACTGGTTGCCGCCCGCGGCCTGGCCGGCACCATCCGCTTCCATGCGCCCCTGCCCTCCCGCGAAGCATTCCGCCGCGTCCGAGCCTCCGACTTAGTGGTCCTGTTCATCCCCTCGGGCAACCGCGATATCGTGGGCACCAAGTTCCAGGAGATCTTCTACACGGGCACACCGATCCTGCATGTGGGCGAACCGGGCATAGTCAGCCGCACGGTGGAGGGAAAGCGCATGGGCGCCTCCATCCGCGTGGAGGAGGTGGCGGCGGAGCTTCCGAAGATCATCCGCAGGAAGCGTGTGATCGAAGTGGACAAGCACGCCGACCACAGCGCGTACCTGCTGCCCAAAGTAACGGACCGGCTTTTGGCCGAGGTGTTGATCTGAAGTGCGCTGGATGGGTCCGGGCGAGCCGTTGTTGCTGATCTGCTTGGAATTCCCTCCGGTGCGTGGCATCGGTGGGCGCCGCTGGGCCAAGTTCGCCAAGGAGCTGGCCCGTCGCGGCCACCCGGTACACGTGATCCGCAGTGCCGGGCATGCCGGACAGTTGAATTCCCTCTGGGCGGAAGATGCAGCCCGGCCCGGCATCACCCACCATCCGTTGCCGTCCCGCTACCCGCGGGTGCTGACCACCCGGCCGCTGACTAACCTTCGGGAAAGACTGCTGTACAACTTCTGGAAGCGGGTCCTTCCCTTGTTCACAAAGGGCAATTGGTATGACGCCTCCATTTTTTGGCGCAGGCCGCTGCTGGCCTTGGCGGCCGGGCTGGTCAAGCAACATGCGATCCGCCACGTGGTGGTGTCAGGTGCCCCGTTCAGGCTGATGGCTTATGCCGCCGAGCTGAAAGCGCTGCATCCGCAGATCAGGCTCACACTGGATTTCAGGGACGAGTGGACCTGGAAAGGGCACTACGGCTTGGCTTCCATCGGGGCCGTGCGGCTGGCCTACGAGCGGAAATTGGAAGCACTGGCGGCTGGGTCTGCGGACCGGGTGATCTCCCCACACCCCGCCATACTGGCCCATCTGCAAAAGGCCTATCCAGCCTGTTCCGCCCGCCTGCACCTGGTGCCCCATGCAGTAGATCCGGACGACATTGACCGTTCCGTGCATCGCCAACCGGACGACCTGTTCAGGATGATCTACGCCGGCAGCATGTATGGAGGGCCGGAGGCGGAACTGTACTTCACCAAGCTTCTGCAGGCCGTGCAGTTCCTGCGGGACCATCGACCGGCTGCATTCGCGAATTTCAGGTTTGACCTGTACATCACCGGCCATGGCGTGCAGTGGTATGAACAACAGGTAGCGGCCCACGGATGGCAGGAACACATCATTTTCCATAAACAGGTGCCGCCCCGCACCGCACTCGGCCTGATCAAGGGTTCGGACCTCGCAGTTCTGTTCATCCCGAACGTGAACAAGGATATTATCGGCACCAAGTTCCAGGAGATCTTTTACGCAGGAACGCCGATCCTGCACGTGGGTGAACCAGGGTTGGTCAGCCGGACCATCCAGGAAAAGCACATGGGCGATTCGCTGCAGGTGGGCGATCTTGTTGCGGAGCTGCCGCGCATCGTCGCCGGTGAACGCAATGTGGAGTGCGACCGGAACGCCGACCACAGCGCCTACTTGCTGCCCAATGTCACCGACCGGTTGATCAGCGAGGTATTGGTTTGACCGGGGTCCGTCTTTCAGGCCAACGCACCAAGCAGGCTGCGGTATTCCGTTGATCGCCCTTTCTTGGTGAAATGCGCCACGGCAAAGGCACGGTACTTGGCGCGGTCCGCGCTGGAGGGCCGTTCCAATGCCGGCAAAGTGGCACCTTCACGCCAAACGGCACCAAGTCCTTGCCCCTCCACCAAGGCGGAAAAATCGCCAATGTGGGCGCTGATGACCACGGGCAGGCCGGCGGCTATGTATTCCGCGAACTTGGTGGGCGAGGCTACCCGGTTGGTGAGGGTATCCTCCCGTACCAGCAGGGCCGCATCACCGATCTGCAGCGCGTGGGGCACCTCTTCCGCCTTCAGGAATTGCCGCACCACCCTTCCCGGGAAATCCGCGGCCAACCGGTCAATGCCTTTGTCCGGCGGGCTCAGGAAGAGCACCTTGAGCCGGCGCTGTGCTTCAAGTGCCCCGCCCAGTATTCCACCTAAGAGCTCAAAGGATTGCCAACCCGCCACACTTCCCGAATACACCAGCACCACATCGCTTTCGGTGAAGCCGAGCCCGCTCCGCAGATTCCCAACGGCCGCAACAGGGCCCTCATGTGCCCGGCCCAGGGTACAGGGGACCACTACGTGCTCCTCTCCGGTGTATCCGTAGCGTTCCCGCCAATGCCGCACCAGCGCTTCGCTCACGGCGAGCCTCACATCAGCGGAACGGACCGCTTCGCCCTCCACGTCGCGGAACTGCCCGATCAGCGCGTCATCCTCCACGATGCGGTATTCCTCCCATTCGGCGGCGTAGGCTCCGCGTGCATCGAAGCAGACCTTCTTGACCAAGCCCTTGTCCCTGGCGCGCAAGGCCATCCAGGTGGCCAGCACGCCGCGCGCCATGATCCCGGTAGGCCGGAACCATCGGCAGGCCCATGACACCAAGGCCGCATTGGCACGCCACCGCTTCATCCGCGGCACCATGGGCAGCACGATGGCATCCGGGCTGTGCGCCCTGATCTTCCGTCGGATGCCGAAATAATCCCTGGCGCTCACCAAGGCAACCAGCCTCACGCGCGGGCCTCCGAGGGTGTTCAGGTGCGCCACCACGTCGCACACCTGGCTCCAGTACACCCCGCTGGGCTGGTCGTTATAGGTTAAAAAGAGGATCACTGCTTCTCCAATACGTCAAACACGCGTTCCGTGGCATGGCCATCCCACAAGGGTGGCACTTCCCCTTTTTTGAACGTGCCGGCCTCGATGCGCCCGATGGCATCGCGCAGCGCATCCAGGTCAAACGTGATCAGTTCATTGGTGCCCATGGTCACGGTGATGGGCCGCTCGGTGTTGGGGCGCAGGGTGAGGCAGGGCACGCGGCGATAAGTGGTTTCTTCCTGGATGCCGCCACTGTCGGTGATCACAAAGGCGCAGGTGGCGATGAGCTGTTGGAAGTTGAAGTAATCCATCGGCCCGGTGATGCGCAGGTGCTTCAACGCCTTCAGTTTCGGCATCAGGCTGGTGGCCTCCAACTTGGCGGTGGTGCGTGGATGCACGGGGAACACCACCGGGCGATCCTTGGCCACAAAAGCGATCAGCTCCACGAGCTTGGCCAGCTCGGCCGGGTGATCTACCGTGGCGGGCCGGTGGATGGTCATCAGCACATGTCCGCCGCTGCCGAGTGCGAGGTCCTGCAGCACGGTGGAAGCCTGCACTTGGGCATCATAGGCTACCAGCGTGTCGATCATGGTGTTGCCCACCAAGTGGATCGCTTCCTTGGGCCTGCCTTCTGCGATCAAGTGGTCAATGCCGCTTTGCTCCGTAACAAAAAAGTGGTCGGTGATGCGGTCGGTGAGGATGCGGTTGATCTCTTCCGGCATGCCCATGTCGCCACTGCGCAGGCCACTTTCCAAGTGGGCCAGGGGCAGGCCCATTTTGTTGGCCACCAACGCCCCGGCGAGGGTGCTGTTCACATCGCCCGGCACCATCACCAGGTCAGGCTTCCAGGCAGCGACTTCCGTTTCCAGGCCGATCATGATGTGGCCCATTTGCGCGGCCGGGCTGGCCTGCGGGGTGTCCAAGAAGCGGTCTGGCCGCAGGCCGAACTGGTCGAAGAACACCGTGCTCATCCGGTCGTCGTAGTGCTGGCCGGTGTGTACCAGTTGCACGTCCATTCCACGCCGTGCAGCCACCGCCTTGAAGCGCGTCACTTTGATGAAATTCGGGCGCGTGCCCACCACCACCATCAACTTCTTCATGCCTCCCTAGATTGCGGCACCGCCGTGCGAATGCCGCGCCGGGCGCGAAAATAGCCCCCGTGGGGTTCCCTCCCCGCGCAGGGCAAACGCATCTTATTTCAATGCTAAGGCTTCTCGCCTGTGCGACACCCTTCGGGGTCGAATCCCCGCAGAACTCCAACACCTACGCTGTGTGACACCCTACGGGGTCACAAAGTGCGCTTCCATGATCTCCACAAGACTGGGGCAAGGAGCTTAGCACTTTCGGGATGCCGCAACCGATCCCATGCTTGACCCCAACGGGGTCATATAGCGTAGTACATTCGGTATAAAGAGAATTTCGACCCCGAAGGGCATCGCACAAAACCCAATGCTATCAACCTGTTTAGATGCGTTTGCCCTGCCTCCCCGCGCCTGTGGGACAGGGAGCCGGCTCTACGGCTGCCGGTCCCCGGCTGCGTGCATGCGCTTTACCTCGTTGGCAAGCGCTGCGGTGAACAGCCCACTGCCCCGGTCATTGAGGTGGCCTTTGTCAAAAGCATTCGCCGCCAAATAAAACTCCGGAAACTTCGCGGGGTCGCAAAGGTCGAGGCGTCGTTCCTCCGGCAAGGCCATGAACACAGCGAGCGCTTCCGGCGAGCTGATCAAGGGCGGAAGGATAAAGTACACCTTCACTCCTTTCCGGTCGCCCAATTCCATCAAGTGCATCAACATGTCGAGGTGCGGCTTGCTCACATGGAGATCGGCCATCGAGGAGTAATATCCCCGAACCTGCTCCATGCGCTGTTGGATCAGCAAGTTGTCTCGTTCCAGTTCAGTCAGCCGGCGGTCGAGGTCATTCGTGAAGCTCAGCCTCACTTCCTCCTCCAAGGGCATGAACCCATCGCCCCGGGGTCCGAAAACGAGCTCATCGCTGGGGCCACGTGCAAAAGCCCCCGCTTCACGGCGCAGGCGGCTTCAGGTCTTTGCCTTGGAAGCCCCAGGCAGCCACTAACACCAGCACCAGCGGCACGGGGTACTGCAGCATGTGCGAAAGCCGGATGGACACCATTTCCAAGGGTGGTGACCAGCGGGCACCCGCGTGCAGGGCCAACGAAAGCAGCGCAAACGCCATAAAGCCCATGAGGATGGGCCTTGCATGGCGCCAACTGCCGAAGAGCACCCGGGCCAGCGTGATGCTCAATCCGGCGATCACCACCATGGACAGCAGCGCCAAGGCCCATTTGATCGCCAACAGGGTTTGCAGGTCCATGCCGCGCGTCCAGCCCTGCACCATGGAATGGGCATAGGAAAAGGGCGTGTGGTGCTGGAGGTGGTCGATCTGGTAGTTGATGTTGATGAAGGCGAACTCGCGCCAACTGCCATAGGCGATGCCCGCCAGGAGCACCAGTGCCGTTTCCACACGGCGGTCCCAGCGGATGCCTTGGCGGTTCATGTGGCCTTGGCCGGTGCTTTACGGGGTGCGAAGCGCCTCACCCAGATGTACCACAGCAGGAACACCCAGCCGTACACGATCACATAAAAGGTGTAATCGTGGTTGAAATTGAGCCACTCGTAGTTGATGCTCACCACGATGCAAAGCGCGGCCACCCGCAGCGCATTGATCAGGTGGATGGAGAGGATGCCCAATGCGCCGAACCAGAGCTTGTGCTTCCACGGGCCGCCATAGGCCAGCAGAAAAATGAGGAACACCGCGAAGAGGCCCACACCGTTGCACGGATCGCCGATCCATAGCAGGTGCCCGCCTTCCACGCCGATGGTGCGGATGTTCTCGTCGTTCACAGGTTCGGGGATCAGCTCGTAACCCAAGAGCCGGAGAATGGCCCCAGCCCAGCTGATCAGCGATGCGATCACCGCGCGGTCCACCGCCCCCCACGGAGCCAGCACAAAAGCATAGAGCAGATACCACGCCGCATAAAGCGAGGCGGCCGTTAACAGGAAACGGAACAGGGGGTCGCTGCCCGCCTTGGAAGGCGGAAAGCCGGACCGCATTAGATGGACTGCTTGCGCGCCTTGCGTGCGTCCAAGGCCTTCTTGCCGCCCAAGAGCGCACCGGCCCCGATCAACAGCGAAAGCCCGCCGTCAATGGGGATGCAGGGCGGTGGCCAGCAGGGCGGGCCGGGGCCGGGGCCGGGCTGGGCCATCAACGCCCCTGCAACGGGAGCCACCAACAGGATGGTGAGCAACAGGATGCGGTAGGGATGCTTCATGGAGTCCTAACGAAAAAACAATGCCATTCGAACGCGGCCAAATGTAGAACGATCCGTTCAATGATCGGTTGCTTAGTTGAAAGTTTGCCCACAAGCAAATCCCGGAACCACAAATCCAGCGCCCCGCCCGCCTGTGGAACAGCCGGGGCGCGGGCCTGCCATCGGCTCCCCCAAGGCTTGCGCGGTCCGATGGTCTTTGACAAACCGCTCTTGCCCTGCTAGGCCATCGGGCCTGGGGTCCGCAACTGGCGGCTTAATTTGAAATTTCGACTGGTTGTTAGTAGAAAGTTGTTCGTTGTCACCGGAATATGCAGCAGGATTTCTACTACGGCCCGAAATCACTGCGGCAGCGTAC
>ERZ795041.120-NODE-120-length-30914-cov-3.744775_pt1 | contig 30914 bp, 24 predicted proteins | sample MGYA00375125_ERZ795041 | MGnify/ENA primary metagenome ERZ795041 (study PRJEB30170, sample SAMN03074214) | activated sludge metagenome | biome: Common Effluent Treatment Plant; feature: Wastewater; material: Activated sludge; isolation source: activated biomass in...
CGTGGAGCCGGAGGTGTAGAGGATGAACAGCGGATCTTCTGCATCCATGGCTTGCGCTGCGCATTCCTTCGATTGCGCGGCGACGAAGTCCTCGAACCAGCGATCGCGCGGGTACATGGGCACCTTGCTGCCCATGCGGCGCACGACGAGCACGTGCTGCACGCATTCGGTACCCGGCGCGGTGAGCGCCTGGTCGACGTTCATCTTGAGTGGAATGCGCTTGCCGCCGCGAATGCCTTCGTCGGCCGTGATCACGACGCCCGAGCCGCAATCGGCGATTCGTCCGGCCAGCGATTCGGCGGAGAAGCCGCCGAACACGACCGAGTGGACCGCACCGATGCGGGCGCAGGCGAGCATCGCAACCGCGGCTTCGGGAATCATCGGCAGGTAGATCGTGACGCGATCGCCCTTCTGTACGCCGAGGGCCTTCAGCGCATTCGCACATTGGCACACACGCTCGTGCAGCTCGCGATAGGTGATGCGCTCGGACAGTTTCGGATCGTCGCCTTCCCAGATGATCGCCGTCTTGTCGCCGCGCATCGTCAAGTGGCGATCGAGGCAATTCGCAGCGACATTCAGCTTGCCGTCGTAAAACCAGCGAATCCGAAAATCGTGCTCATCGAAGCTCGTGTCCTTCACTTTCGAGAACGGCTGCAACCAGTCGATGCGGCGTCCCATGCGCCCCCAGAAGCCGATCGGATCGCGTATGGATTCCTGATACAACCGCTGATAGTCGGCGTATTTCAGATGCGCAAGCGCTGCGAACTCCTCGGGGACCTTGTACAGCTTCTGACTCATGTCTCGGACCTTGGCAGGCAGGCGGCGGAATTCTTCAGGTGGCAAGCGCGCGCTTGATGCGCTCGGCATGCTCGGCGAGCATCGTCTTGTCCGCCATGTCGCGTGAATGCCCCTTGAGCTCTCGGCCCTCGTAACAGGGCACGATGTGGAAGTGGATATGGAATACCGTTTGTCCGGCGGCGGGCTCGTTGAATTGGATGATGCGCATGCCGTCGGGCTGGAATGCCCGTTGAACCGCGGTGGCGACCCGTTGCGTCGCCTGGATCAGATGCGCGAGCGAGTCCGGATCGATATCGAAGAAATTGCGCGCGTTGGTCTTCGGAATGACGAGCGTATGTCCTTGCGACTGCGGCATCACATCCATGAACGCGAGCGTGCGATCGTTCTCGTACACCTTGAACGCCGGGATTTCGCCGCGGAGGATCTTCGCGAATACGTTGTCGACGTCGTACATGAGGGCTCCGTCAGATTCCAGCTTTCCCCAGCGTATCGACCAGCCGCCGCAGCGCCGCGCCCAGCGCGGGATGTCCTGCTTCGAACTTCACCGCCGCTGCGTTCAGCCGTTCCTTGAGCGAAGCGTCCCTGTCGGCAGGCTGCGATTCCAGCAGGCGTGTGATGTCGCTCAGCAGGGTGAGCAGCAACTCGCGCGAGTCGCGATCGACGGTGTTCGTGCGAGCCAGCTCGCCATGTAGGGATTCGAGTTGCTTGTGCAGATCGGTACTCACTTTCGTTCAGTCTCCTGCGGGCCGGAATCTCATCTCGGCTGGCTACGTGGGACGGGCATTCTGCACCGCGACCATGCCTCTGAACAGCGTTACCCGCCCTCCAAGGAGAGGCACTGATTCATCTCTTGTTCGTCATTCCGACGGAAGTCGCAATCTATATCTTTCAAGAAGATAGATCCCGACTTTCATCGGGATGACGGGTAAATCAGTTATGGATAAATCAGCTACGGGCAAATCAGAACCTCTCTAACATACGCTCACCCTTTGCGCGGCTTCGCGCGTGCGGTCGGAGCTGCCGTGAGTGGATCGTCCGGCCAATGGTGTTTCGGATAGCGGCCCTTGAGCTCTTTTTTTACATCAGGGTATCCACGCGACCAGAAGCTCGCCAGGTCCTGCGTGACTTGCACCGGCCGATGCGCGGGCGAGAGCAATTGCAGCGTCAGTGCGACCTTGCCGGCGCCGATCAGCGGCGTGACCTGCATGCCGAACAGCTCTTGCAGTTTCACCGAGACCGTCGGACTCGGCGCTGAATAGTCGATCGGAATGCGCGAGCCCGTCGGTACGACCAGGTGCGTCGGCGCGATGGCCGCGAGCCGCTGCTGTCGAGTCCAGTCGATGAGCGCCAGCAATGCCGCATGCAGATCGAGGCGCCCGAAATGATCGCGACGCGTCATCCCGTCGAGCCAGGGCGCAAGCCAGGTATCGAGCGACTCGAGCAGGCCCGTGTCCGAGACATCGGGCCACGGTGGCTGCGCATTCGGCTCGGCGCGCCGCGCGAATTCGATGCGCGCTTGCAGCGCACGCGCCTCTTTCGACCACGGTAACTGCGCAACACCGATTTCGCGCACGCCGGTCAGCAGCGCGGCGCTCACTTGGCTGGGATCGGGCCGTTCCAACCGCTGTTCGGCAAGCTTCAGCGCGCCGAGCCAGCGTTCGCGGCGCGCCACCACCGCTTGTTCGCGCGAATCCCACTCGATGCGTTCGCGCGAGGCGATGGCATCCGCGAACGCGCGTTCGAGCGCGTCTCGCGCCAATGGCGCGGCGAGCCGGATCGTCGCCTCGCGCTCGCCCGCATCGAGCTGCGCCACGGCGAGAAATTCGGCGTGCGACAAGGCATGCGTGCCGGGCAGAGTCGCGCCGCGCCCGCCCGACAACAGGTAGCGTCCGGTTCCGCCGCGTGTCATCGCGATTCGATCCGGATACGCCAGCGCAAGCAGGGTGCCGGTATCGCGGTCGATGTCGTCGTCCGTCGCTCGATCGGGGTTTACGGGCAGCGAGCGCGCGAGCTGATCGAGCGAGCGCAATACGCGCTGCCGTGCGCCCGTATCGATGGCGACACCCGGCGGCAGCCGCCGAGGATCGCGCAAGGCCTCGATGCGCAATCGCAGATCGACATCACGCGGCGCATGCACCGAATCGCCGCCGCGTGCGCCGTCACGAAAGATATCGCGCTCACTGAGCAAGGCCGCGATTTCGAGTGCCAGGCGCGCCGGGCCGGTATCCATCGAGCGCACGATCATGTGCGCCAGGCGCGGATGCGTACCGAGCCGTGCGAGCGCGCGCCCGTGCGCGGTGATGCGTCCGTCGGCGTCGATGGCATCGAGGATGCGCAGCAGGTCGCGCGCCTGGCCGAAGGTGGCGCTCGGCGGCGGATCGAGCCACCGCAGCGCGAGCGGTTCGGTAATGCCCCAATTCGCCAGCTCCAGCGCGAGCGGCGCGAGATCGGCTTCGACGATTTCCGCGGGCGTTTGCGCGGCCAGCGACGCATTTTCGCTTTCGGACCACAACCTATAACAGATGCCGGGTTCGAGCCGACCGGCGCGTCCGCGCCGCTGGTCGGCCGAGGCGCGCGAGATCCGCCGGGTTTCCAGCCGACTCATGCCGCTGGCCGGATCGAAGCGCATACGACGTTCGAGACCCGAGTCGACGACGATGCGGATGCCTTCGATCGTCAAGCTGGTCTCGGCGATGTTCGTCGCGAGCACGATTTTGCGGCTGCCGGGCACGCTCGGTGCGATCGCCTCGTCCTGTCGTTCGATCGGCAGATCGCCGTACAGCGGCAGCACGCGAACGTTGCGTGGCAGCGCCCTTCGTTCAAATGTGTGTTCCAACGCGCGCTGCGTGCGATGGATGTCGGCCTGCCCCGGTAGAAACACCAGCACATCGCCGGATTCCGTATCGAGCGCGTTGTGCACGGTCGCCGCGACGATCTCGGGCAGCGGACGGTCCTGCGCCGCGCCGCGCGCGATGCGTTCGCGATAGAGAGTCTCGACGGGAAACGTGCGCCCGCTCGAGGTGACGATGGGCGCGCCTCTCAACAATCGCGCGACGGCTTCGCCATCCAGTGTCGCCGACATCACCAGCACGCGCAGATCCTCGCGCAGCGTCTCCTGGGCATCGAGCGTCAGCGCCAGGCCGAGATCGGCCTGGAGACTGCGTTCGTGGAACTCATCGAAGATGACGAGCGCGACGTCTTCCAGCGCGGGATCGCGTTGCAGCCGGCGGGTGAGAATGCCTTCGGTGACGACTTCGATGCGCGTATTCGGTCCAACGCGCGTTTCCAGGCGTGTGCGATAGCCGACGCTGCGTCCGACCGGCTCGCCGAGCGTGACCGCCATGCGAGTTGCCACCGCTCGCGCCGCCAGCCGGCGCGGTTCGAGCATCACGATCTTCCGGTTCGCGATTTTTTCGTTTGCGCCTTTTTTGTCCGCGCCTTGTTTTTCTGCAATCCAGGATGCCGCGCGCAGCGCCAGCGGCACGCGCGTCGACTTGCCCGCGCCCGGCGGCGCTTGCAGCACGACGTTGCGCGAACGGTCGAACGCGGCCAGCAGCGCCGGCAGCGCCTCATCGATGGGAAGCCGATCGATCACGGACTGGAAGTTACTCCAGCGTGAACCATTGCACTTCGACGCGCCGGTTCAAGTCGCTGTTCGGGCTCGATGGCTCTTCCCACCCGCGGCCGACCGCTTCGATGCGCGAGGCATCGATGTTCTTGTGCCGCTCCATCAGCGCATCGCGCACGGCGGTCGCGCGCTGGCGCGACAGCTCCATCGCCTTCAGCGCCATGCTCTTCACCAGCTGCTCGCCGCCTTGTTCGCGGAATTCGTTCACGCGTGCATTGTCGACGTGACCGCGCAGCAGCACCGTGGAGCCGGGACTGACCTGCAGAAAGCGCCTGATGGTGTCGAGATACTCCAGGTTCTGCTGCGCGCTCCTGTCGAGCGCGGCGGAGTTCGGCTCGAAAAAGAAGCGAATGTCCTTGCTCAGCAGCGGATCGCCTTCGAGCGCCGCCGTCGAGGCGGTCTTGATCGGTGCGATCGCGATTTTCTGATCGGCGAACAGATTCTTCGCCGCCAAGGCGTCGAGCGCCTTGGTGTCGACGAAGCGTGCCGGATCGGTCGGGTTGCGGATCATGCTGCCGTAGGCGAGCACGGAGGATTGGAAGATGCCGCCGAAGGAGCCTGCGGAATCGATGGTGCCGGCGAAAAACGCGCGGTTCTCGGGCAGGTTCGACAAGTGCACTTTCGCGAGCTCCGCGCGCGCCTCCTCTTCGCTCCAATCGAACGCCTGCGCGAGTATCGCGAGGTGCTGCGCGGGCTGGTCGCGAAGCCGGCGATTGCCTTCGAGAACGCCGTGCACGAGCCCGCGCACCATGTCGGGATGCGCCTGCGCGAAGCCTTTGTTGACGGCCAGCACGTCGGCCACGATCAGGAGATTGCGATTCGAGACCAGCGCCTTCGCGCGGCCGCCCGATGCGGCGATGACCTCGTCCGTGCGCGGCGCCCAGCCGACGCAGCCGTTCAGGCGCGGCGTTGCGCGTGCAAGCTCGTGTTCGTACGCATCGCAGGCGACGAAGGCGTCTTCGTAGAAGACGAGACCGATCTGGTCCTGCGGCGGACGCGAATCCAGGTCGCGCAGCACCGCGACCGGCAGCCCGGCCTCCTGCGACAGATAGCGGATGAAGAATTCGCTTTCGTTGAATTGCGAAGCGGCCAGTACCTTGTTCGCGAGATCGTTCACGGAGGCGATACCGCGGTCGACGACCACCATGTCCGCACCGCGCGAATAGCCGATCTGTACCGGCACGATGGCATCGAACTGCCGTCCGAGCACCGCCAGCGCGTCGACCGTCGTCGCCGTCGCGGCGAGGCGGCCGTTGTTGAGTGGCGACCACGTCTCGCTTTCGCTTTGGGTGAGACGAACCTTGAAACCATACTCTTTCGCGAAGAACGAATTGTCGTTCGGTTCCATGCCGCCGTTCGCGACGATGAGTCCGCCGTAGCCGGCGTATTCGCTGATGTCGATCTGCAGCGTGTTGTCCTTCGACACATAGCTCGCCGCTGCATCGAGCGTGGGCGTGCCGATCACCGGCTCGATCGGCGCCGGTGCATCGCCGTCCAGCGCGCGGGAGGTCGACGTGGCGCCGCCCGGCGCCGTGCCCGCGGATTCTTCCGCCGCTTTCTTGCCCAGCCATAGATAGGCGCCAAGGCCGATGAGCCCCAGCAGCAAGATCACGGTGATGAGATTGCCGACGGCCGAGCCGCGCGAATGGAGCTTGAATGTGCGAGTCATGAGCGTACTCCTGGCTCTGGATAGTCCCTCGCCCGTGCGGGCGGGGAGGGTAGGGGTGTGGCATCGAAGGGCGACATCATTCGGCGACTCTGCGTCGGCGACGTACCGGCTCCACGCGCTTGCTGGGCAGCATTTCCGGCGGTGGCGGCTCGTCGATCAGATCGTCGAGGCCGGCGAACAGCTCGCGCTGATCCCTGAGCCAGCGATTCGCTTCATTGAGAGACGCCGAAATCGCATCCAGGCTTTGCGCGGCCGTGCGCTCGTCGGTGGCGAGCAGCGCCTGCTCGCGCACCAGCGAAACCTGCTGACGCAATCGCTCGATTTCCGCGTCGACCAGCTCGCGGCGGCGTTCCGCATCCGCATGCGCGGCACGCCGCGTACGAATGACCCCCAGCTGCTGTTCGAGGCTGCGGCGCAGGTCGTCGTCGCAGTCGCCAGCAAGGCGTGTCTCAATGCGCTGTTCCTGGGCGTCGAGCTCGCGGCGTGCGCGAATCGCCGAGCCGATCACCTGAAGCAGCGCGGCGCGGGCGGCAAGCAATTTCAAATGCAGCCATACCATTTGCCGCACATCGCCCATCTGCGAGGAATGCGCGCCGCTGCGCGTGAGCAATTCGACGATCTCCGCCGCCTGGTACTCGATGGCGCTTTGTTGTTCGTGTGCGCCGTCGTCCAGTGTCGCGATCAATGTGTCGTAGCGATTGCGCCAGTCGGCGGCTTGCGGCGACTGCAGCGCATCCACGGTTCTGCGAAAGCGGGGGTTTTGCGACAGCGCCCACAGATACAAGCCTTCGAGCCCGGCGCCGATCAGCCACAGGCCGGGATGGATGAAGGCGCCGAGAAAGGCGAATGCGGCGATGCCGAACCAGTTCGGGGGAATCGGCATGCCGAACGGTCGCGCATTGAACGCAGCCGCGAGATAGGAGCGCTTGCCGCTCATGTCGCGCCGGGACGTTCCGCGAGCGCGCGAAATTGCGGCGGCACGAACGAGAGATCCGTCGCTTCGCGGATCGCGATGCGCATCTGAAAGTCGAGCACATCGGCGGGCACGGGATTCTGATAATCCACGAGGCTGGCGTCGAGCGCCGCCGCGCCCGAGGTGTTCTGGGTGCGCGCGTGACGATACGCTTTGACGACGAGCGCTTCCGCGGCGCCCGGCGTGAGCATCGTCGGCATCCGCGATTCGAGTGCCGCGAGCTCCGGCTCGGTCAGCGGCAGGCCGTAGCGTTTCGCGAGCGCGCCGACGAGCGCGGCGCTTTCCGCGGCCGTCGCCGTCGGCAGCAGCGGCACCTTCACATCGACGCGTCCGGGCCGCTTCAGGTCGACCTCGATGAGATCGGGCCGTGAGGACGCCAGAATCCACAGCACTCGGCCGCGATTCGACGAATCGGCCATCTCCTGCGCGATCATCGCGTAGAGCCGCCCTGACAGGCCGCTGTCGCCGCTGCCCGAATCGCGCCGGCCGAGGGTTTGATCCGCCTCGTCGATGAACACCATGCAGCGGCCGAGCGCGCGCACCAGGCGAAAGATTTTTTCGAGATTGCCTTCGCTCGACCCGACCCAGCGATCGCGAAAATTCTTGAGCTTCACGACCGGCACGCCGGCCGCGCCCGCCAGGCACTCGACCAGAAACGTCTTGCCCGTGCCGACCGGTCCGCAGAGCAAGTAGCCCATCGGCAGCGCCTTCAGATCGCCGCTTTGCCACAGCGCGATGTCTTGTTTGAGCCAGGTCTTGAGCGCCTCCTGGCCGTGATAGTCGGCCAGCGTTCGCTTCGAATCGATGAACTCGACAAGCCCGGCGGAATCGCGCTCGACCAGTTCCTTCTTGATGCGCGTGAGATCGGCCGGGCCGAGCGCGGTGCCGGTGTGATGGCGAACCTTGATCAGACTTTCGAGCGCCGCGATCGTGACGCCGACCAGCGCGGCCGCGATCTGCTCGAGATTCGCGTCGGTCGCGAAGGCTTTCGGATACTGTCCCTTCAACAGAACGAGCGCGCGTTCGAGCGCCGGCGCATCGGGCAGCGAAACGCGCACGCGAGCGGCGTGCGTGTCGTAGGCGACCAGCGGCTCCAGATCGTTCAAGTTGTCCGAGATCAGAATGCTCGTGAACGGCAGCTCGCTGAAGGGCGCCTCGGACGACCAGTCACGCAGGATGCTCGTGAGGCTGCCGTGCTCATAGCCTGCGCCAGCGGCCGGCAAGATGTGATCGATGCCGCGTACGATCACCGCGACATTGTCGGTGGTGTCGCGGCCGAGCGCGCGCAGATTACCCAGGTAGCGCAGATAGCGGCTGATGTAATGCAGGGCGGCGAGCGGCTCGCGCGGCAGCTGCTGCAGATTCGCACCACTCCATTTTTCGATGAGCTCGCCGCCGCGTTCGATGACCAGCCCGTTGCCCAGATCGTAGGACAGCACGACCTTGAAGCTCGCCAGCAGATCGTGCTCGAGGTATCCCGCCAGATTGATGATCCGGCTGCCGACCGCGATGCGATCGTGCACGTTGCCGTACAGCACGAACTGGCCATGCGCGCCGCTTTCGTATGCGAGCGCGAGCTCGTTCGCCCAAGCGGGAGCGCCTTGCGGAGCAGGCATCTCACGAGCTCTGGCTTTCGGACTCTTTGCCCATCGAGCGCGGCGCGGGCGCGGCTGTTTCCGCGCCCGGCAGCGAGATGCCTTCGCGCGCGGCGAAATCGGCGAGCGCCTGGTCGGCGAGCGCGGTCATTTCCGCCTCCTTCACTTCGACGCCGGTGAAGTCGACGGAATCCTTGGCGACGCGCGCGCGGCCCGCGGCCTTGGTGCGTTCCTCTTCCACCATCTCGTGCAGGCGATTCAGCGTGTCGCCCGAGCCGCCGATCGAGGAGATCATGCCCGAGGCCATCTCGTGAATCTCCGCCATCGCCTGATTCATGCGCATGTCGTTGATCGCGCCCTTCAGGCTTTCGATCTTCGCCTTGGCGGTTTGTACGGCGACGTCGCGCGCCTTGACCAGGTTCTTGTACGTGGTTTCGGCCTGCTCGAGCTGCTTGCGGTTCTCTTCGAGCTGGCTTTCGATCGTCTGCAGGCGCAACGCGTATTGGCCGGCCGCGGAGGTGTTGCCGGCGCGCAGATGCGCGGTCGTCTTGGCGCGCAGATCGCGCTGCTCCGCTTCGAGCTTGCGCACCTGGCCCATGATGCGTTCGCACAGCCCGGCGTGCGAAGCGAGGCCCTGATTGAAGTTCGCGATCTGCTTACGAAGGTTTTCCTGTTCCAGCTCGAGCAGCGCCTCCGGATTGCGCCTCTCGACGCCGGAGATGAAGAGCGAGACAAAACCCTTAAAGAGATTCGCGATTCGACTGAACATGCATCCTCCAGGGCTTCGGCGGGTATGGATCCATTCGACTCGATATGCGACTCGGCGTGGCGACTCGTCGCGTGAGCGGACGCAAAGCCTAGCGAAATTCAGCGACTCCGAGTAGCGAAAAGGCGTGGAGCGCGGCGGGACGCCGGTGAGCGGGCCGCCTCGGCCGGTGAGCGCAGCACCGATCTCAATCGCCGCTCGACAAAGCAGCGCCGCGGAGCTTCTCGACATCTTTCCTGCCGAGCAGCTTGACCTGGCCCGGCCGCAGCCCGGCGGCGCGCAGTGGGCCGATCGCGACGCGCTCCAGCTCGCGCACCTTCAGGCCGACGCGTGCCAGCATCCGGCGGATCTCCCGGTTCTGGCCTTCGCGCAAGGTGATGCTCAACAGCGTGCGATCGCCGCGGCTGCGATCGACGAGACGCTTCAGGACACGTACCGACTCCATCGATGCCCGCTTCGCCGAACGACTGCCGTCGCCCGCCGGGGTGATCAGGTACATGCCCTGTTTCAGCTGCTGCAGCTGCGCTTCGCTGGCAAGACCGGTGCAGGCGACGCGATATTCCTTCGCGATGCCGAATTTCGGATGCGTGAGCTGATAGGCAAGGTCGCCGTCGTTCGTGATCAGCAGCAGACCGGTCGAATCCGCATCGAGGCGGCCGACGGGATAGAGTCTTTCCGTGCGCCGCACGTTCGGCGGCAGCAAATCCAGCACGTTGCGTCGACCTTGCGGATCGCGCGTGGTGGTGATGACGCCCTTGGGCTTGTTGATCAGGTAGTAAATGAAGGCTCGCGGCGCTGTCTCCGACGTCGTTTCGGGCAGATCGAGCACTCGCTCGTCCAGCTCGACGACGTCACGGCGTGGATCGATGAAGCACGGCAGCTCCTTGACGATACGGCCGTTCACCTTCACGCGGCCGGCGGCGATCATCTCCTCGCAGTCGCGTCGCGCGCCGATGCCGGCATCGGCCATGGCCTTTTGCAGGCGGACGCCTGTGGGTTTGGGTCGATTCGAAGGCATGGGTGGTTCAGGTTGTGGTGCGGGTTATCGGAATGGAAGACGCGAGATTAACGGATACATTGGCGCCCGAACGAGCCCCGCAAGCCTCTGCATCGCGCCGCTCGAAGGAGAGCGAGCGCCACCCGACATCAACGCCCGTGCGGCCGGGAGTGGAAAAAGCGATCAGTGCTGAATTCTCGCCAGCACGTGGGCGACGACCGCATCGCACTGTTCGCCCATGAAGGAGAACGCCTGCTTCGTTGCGTCGTCGATGCGTTTGTCGAGCTTGGCGCGCAACAGGCTGCGTGCGCGGTGATCCCGCGTCTTCACTGTGGCGGCCGGGATTCCCAGATACTCCGCGGTTTCCTTGATCGACAGTCCCTCGACCTCTCGCAGTACGAACACGGTGCGAAATGGCGCAGGCAGCGATTGAATCGCATGCTCGAGAACTTCTCTCAGGCGATCGGTGGCCACGGTGGTCTCCGGGTTCGAGTATGCAGAATCCGGCAGCGCACGCTCTTCGAGTGACGAGGGCTCCCCTTCGTCCGCGTCCGCCAACTCCGCTTCCAATGAGAATGCATGCTTGCGGCTTGCGCGTGCCCGCAATCGATCGATCGCTTCGTTGCGCACGATGCGTGCAAGCCATGCGCCGATGTGCGCCCGGCCCGAAAAGCTCGCCAGCAGATGGAACGCTCTGACGTAGCTTTCCTGCAAGACATCCTGCGCTTCACTCGCATCTCCCAACACGCTCACCGCGAGGCGATACAAGCGTTGATTGTGGCGGCGCATGATCTGCTCGAACGCATGCCCATCGCCCTCGCGCGCACGGGCGACCGCCGCCGCTTCGGCACGATCGGATGAGCTCTGCAAGAAGGAGAAGGAGGATGTCGTGCTTTCCATCATGGCTCTTGCGCAAATTCAACCCGTTTCCGGGGCCCTCCACTGCACACGAATCTCACCGCCGGAAGGTTCCCGAAACGTTTCGGGAACCTCTGCTCCGGCATTCTCGTCGGCGGGACATGGGCCCGTGATCGGGCGTTACATCGCAGAGAGCAATCATGTCCATTCGAAAAATTCTTCTTGCCGCCGCTGCCGCGGTGTCCATGACGTTCGCCTTTACTGGCGCGGCTGCCGCCGCTGCACCCGCGATCAGCGCGAAGGCCGCGGACACGCGTGCTGCGCTGCGCGATTTATGGACGGGCCACATCTTCTGGGTGCGAAACGTCGTGCTCGCGCAGCTCGACAAGAACGCCGCGCAAACCAACGTTGCCGAAGCTCAGGTCGTGGCGAACGCGCGACAGATCGCGGACAGCATAGCGCCGTTCTACGGTAAACAAGCGGCGGATCAACTGTTCGAGCTGCTGAAGGGGCATTACGGCCCCATTCGCCAATATCTCGACGCAGCGCTCGCCAATGACGCCGGCGCGCAGGAGAAGGCGAAGCAGGCGCTCACCAGCAATGCGGGCGCAATCGCAAAATTCTTGAGCGGCGCGAATCCCAATCTTCCCTATGACGCCTTGAACGGCATGCTGCTCGCACATGGTGGACATCATGTAAGTCAGATCGATCAACTGAAGAGCAAAGCGTATGCCGACGAAGCAAAGACCTGGACGGCGATGCAAGGGCATATGAACCACATCGCCGATGCGCTTGCCTCGGGGATCGCAAAGCAATTTCCTGAAAAGTTCTGAAAACGAAGCTCGCCTTGTATCCAGCCGGAGCTCGCCTGTTGATTGGCCTGTTGATTGCGATCGTGGAGATAGAGTCCGCGCGACCGAGGGAGTAAAGGAGATGACTGCGCACCTTGAAATTCATCAAGGTGCGCAACGGTTCAGGCGTAGAGTGTGAGCCGGGCAATTCGGGGCGGCTCTTGTGAGTTCGTCTGCTGTGGAGATCAGTCATGGCGGACATCATTGCTGAGATAGCGGGAGCACTGGGCGCGGACCTGGTGCTTGCGGGCGACGACCTGGCCTCGTACGCGCGAGATGCGGACGGGCCCGTTCAAGCGCCATTGGGATTGGTGCGTCCCCGCACGACCGGCGAGGTCGCGGCAGTCTTGCGCATGGCGCATGCGGCCGGCGCTTCGGTCGTGCCCTGGGGTGGGCGCACCGGCTTGGTCGATGGGACCGCGGCGCGCGGCTCGATCGCACTATCGCTCGAACGCATGAACGCCATCGAGGACATCGACCCCCGCGCCTCGACCATGCGCGTTCAAGCCGGCGCCATCGTGCAGACCGCGTGCGAGGCGGCGGCGAAGCAGGGCTTGTTCCTGCCGCTCGACTTTGGCGCGCGCGGATCGGCGACGATTGGCGGGGCGATCTCGACCAATGCCGGCGGCAACCACGTCATCCGCTACGGCATGATGCGCGACATGGTGCTGGGCGTGGAGGCTGTCCTCGCGAACGGAGAAATCGTCGATTGCCTCCGGCCGCTCATCAAGAACAATACCGGCTACGACCTCAAACAGCTCTTCATCGGTTCGGAGGGCACGCTGGGCGTCGTCACTCGCGCGCTGCTGCGGCTGCGCCCGTTGCCTTCGAGCCAGGATGTGGCGCTTGTCGGCGCGGCCAGCTTCGCAGATGTCGTGAGCTTGCTGCGCTTGCTCGAACGGGAGCTAGGCGGCGCGCTGTCCGCCTTCGAGGTGATGTGGCCGGACTTTTTTCAGCTGGTGACCAGCGCGCCGGCGAAAGGAGCCTCCCCGCTGCAAGGCCAGCACGCCTTCTACGTGCTCGTGGAAGCGCTCGGCTACCGTGAGGCGGTGGACGCACCGCTGTTCGCCGACGTGCTTGAACAGGCGCTCACCAGCGGCTTGATCGAGGATGCCGTCATTGCAAAGTCCAAGGCCGAGCGCACCGCCTTGTGGGCGCTGCGCGACGACGTCATGCAGTTGGGCCGCCTCGGCCCGATCGTGGCGTTCGATGTCAGTCTGCAGATCGACGATATGGAGGCTTACGTCGCGCGAACACACCGCGCCTTGCAGGAACGGTGGCCCAACGCGTCGCTTGTCGTGTTCGGCCATCTTGGCGACGGCAATCTGCACCTCATCGCCGGCGTGGGCGATCGCGGCGCCGATCATGCGATCGAGGACATCGTCTATGGCGGGCTGGCCGGCATCAACGGGTCGATCTCCGCCGAACACGGCATCGGCTTGCGCAAGCGCGCCTATTTGCACCTGTCTCGCTCGCCGACGGAGATCGCGCTGATGCGATCGATCAAGACCGCTCTCGATCCCAAGGGCGTCCTCAATCCAGGAAAAGTCATTCCGCCCTGACTTTGCAGAGGCGCCGGCGCCGGGAGATTCACGAGCCGGCGGCGGAGATCTCTTTCGCGAACTCATGATTGAGCATCGCTCGCAGCCGCACCGCTTTGAGCGGCTTGTGCATCAGCGTCAGTCCCGCGGCGCTGACCTTGCGCAACTGTTCGGTTGCGGTGTCGCCGGAGACCAGGACGGCCGGGATGCTTTCGCCCAGCTGTGCACGCAGCGTGCGGATCGCATCGATGCCCGTGTCTTCGCCGCGCAAGCGCAGGTCGGCAATGATGAAGTCCGGCATCCTGCCGTTCATGCCTGCCAGTGCTTCGTTTGCGTCCGTTGCCGCCAGGCATTTGCAACCCCAGCTTTCCAGCAGGCTCTGCATGCCGAGCCGCACTGAGGCTTCGTCGTCGATCACGACGATGAACTTGCCGCCGAGCAGATTCGGGATCTTGTGTTCGATCGTCGTCGACGCCGCAGGAATGTGCGCCGGGTCCGCAAGCGGCACTTCGATCGAGAATCGCGAGCCCTTGCCGACGCGCGATTGCAGACGCACCGGGTGATCCAGGAGCTGCGCGATGCGGCGCACCGTCGCCAGCCCCAGCCCCAGGCCGCGCGTGCGGTCCCGCTCCGGGTTGTTGAGTTGATAGAACTCTTCGAAGATGCGCTCCTGGTGCTCCGCGGGAATGCCGATGCCGGTATCCCACACTTCGATCAGCACGTTGTCGCCGCGGCGCCGGCAGCCGACGAGGATGCCGCCGGACTGCGTGTAGCGCAGAGCATTCGAGACCAGATTCGACAGCACGCGAAACAGCAGCGTCGCATCGGTGTTCACGTGAAGCGTCGAGGGACGCAGCCGCAGCTTCAAATGCTTCTCCTGCGCCGGAATGGTGAACATGCTGCGCAGCCGCGCCAGCACGTCATCCAGCGGCACGACGGTGCGTTTGACGGCGACTTGTCCGGCATCCAGACGCGAGATGTCGAGCAGGTTGTCGAACAGGCGTTCGAGCGAGTCCGTGCACTGCAGGATCTGATCGACGAGCTTGATGCCCGCGCGGCCTTCGGAGCCATTGCGCAGCGCCGTCGCGAACAGGCCGAGCGAATGCAGCGGCTGGCGCAGGTCGTGATTCGCGGCGGCGAAGAAGCGCGATTTCGAGCGGCTCGCTTCTTCGGCGGCGATGCGCGCCTGTTCGGCGATCGCGTTTTGCCGGCGCAGTTCCTCGACCAGCGCTTCGTTCTCCACGCGCAGGCGGATCTCGCCGGTGATCGCGCGCGCCTGCTTGTCGACGAACAGCAGGATGTAGCCGAGGATCGCGATCCACATCACGCCGAGCGCCGCGTTGTCGTAGCCGCCATTCATCACATAGCGCAGCGCGAGCATGCCGAAGATCGGCACGGTGAACCCATTCAGGGCGGGCGGATAATAAGCGTGCGTCATCGTGCTGACGGTCGCGCGGCCGGCGAGACAGGCCGAGATCAGCGCGAGGGTGAGCGGCTCGTGTTGCGGAACGAGCACGAACACGGCCGAGCCCCATGCGACACCGGCGGCGACCGAAGCGCGCGCGAAGCGCGAGGCCCAGATGCGCGGGTCCGCATCGGCGCCGCTATGCCGGCGATAGCTCAGGCTGAGGAATTGCAAGCCGGCCTGGATGGCGATGACGACGCTGCACCAGATCAGGACGCGCAGCGGCGTCGAGTTCGGCCATGCGACGCTCGCGATGAGCGCGACCATGATGAGCGCCGAGATCGCCACCGCCCGGCGATTGGCGTAAAGCATGGCGACGCGTTGTTGCTCAACGCGTCGCAGCGAGGCGGCATCCATGAAAGAGCGAGGGTTGGCTATTGGGAGGCTGCGGTGTAGCCGGAGCTCGACGACGGCAGGAAGCCGCGCCGCTGCGCCACGAGAACGGCCTGGGTCCGGTTACGCACGTTCAGCGCTTCGAAGACGGCGCTCACGTGAGCTTTCACCGTGCGTTCGGCGACGTCGAGCGCGCGGGCGATCTCCTTATTGCTGAAGCCGCGTCCGAGCATGCTGATCACTTCGAGCTGGCGCAACGTGAGCGAGGTGCCGTCGCCCGGCCCCGGTGGCTGGGTCGGCGTCGGGACGAACACGTCGCCGTTCAGCACCTTACGAATCGCGGCAATCATTTCGTCGGCGGTGAAGGACTTCGGAATGAAGCCGGCCGCACCGCAGGCGATCGCACGATTCACGATTGCTTCCTGTTCGTCGCCCGAGATCATGATGCAGGCCGTCGTCGGGAATTTCTCGCCGATCACCTGCATGGCATTGAAGCCGTCTTCACCTCGCAGGTGAATGTCGAGCAGGACGAGGCCGATGTCGCCGTCGCGCTTCAGGCCCTGCAAACCTTCCGCGACCGAGGACACGCTCAGCACGTCGGCCTCGAGGTCGCTTTGTTCCAACACTGCGTGAAAACCCGCCCGAAACAGCGGATGGTCATCGATGATGAGGATCTTCATATGCGCCCTGCCAAACGATCCGAGGTCCTGTCATTAGCGTTGCAGAGCTGTCCGTTGCCATGCAGGTCGTTGATATCGCGGGTCCTACGTTATGTCATCGTACGTCCGCGCCGGGAGCGGGGCAATCACCCTTAGTGACATAAGGAGGGTTCATGCAGCCGCTCGCCGCCTCTTCCTAGTCATACCCGCTGTCCACGGCCACCTTGCCTCTGAACACCGAGTACGACCAGTACGTGTAGCCGAGCACGGCCGGCAGCATGATGAGCGTGCCGACCAATACGAAGCCCTGGCTCGCCGGCGGCGCGGCCGCTTCCCAGATGCTCAAGCTCGGGGGAATGATGTTCGGCCAGATGCCGAGCACCAGGCCGACGAAACCGAGTCCGAAGAACGTCAATGCGAGAATGAACGGTGCATATTCAGCGCGCCGCATCACGGCGCGCCATAGCAATAGGGCATTGAGCACGGCGAGCAGCGGAATCGGCGAGAGATAAATGAAGTTTCCGCTCTCGAACCAGCGCGTCATGATTCGACTGCTCAGGAACGGCAGCCACGCGCTCACCAGCGCCATGAACGCAACGACGATGGCGATCAGCGGCCGAGTCAGGTTGTAGGCAATGTTCTGGAGCTCGCCGCTGGTCTTCATGATCAGCCAGGTGCTGCCGAGCAGCGCATAGCCGAAGACGACGGCGATGCCCGTCAGCATCGAGAAGGGGCTGAACCACTCGAACGGCCCGCCCAGATATTTGCCGCCTTGCAGCGGCATGCCTTCGACGATCGCGCCCAGCATCAGGCCTTGCGCGAATGCGGCGCAGATCGAGCCCGCGCCGAAACAAATGCCCCACAGCCGTTTCGAAGCCTGCGCCTTGAACCGAAACTCGAACGACACGCCGCGCAGGACGAGTGCGATCAGCATCAGCAATACCGGCAAATACAAGCCCGACAACATCACGGCATAGGCCTTCGGAAAAGCCGCCAGCAATCCGGCGCCCCCCAGCACCAGCCAGGTTTCGTTGCCGTCCCAGATCGGCGCCGCCGTATTCATCATCTGATCGAGCTGCGGCTGGCTCTCCGAAAACGGCGCGAGGATGCCGATGCCCAGGACGAATCCGTCCATCAGCACATACATCATGACGCCGAAGCCGATGATGCCGAACCAGAGAACGGGGAGGAGCGGCTCCATGATCACCCCTGCGCCACCGACAGCGGTCTTGCCGGTCGCTTGTCTTCAGGATGACGCAATTCATCAGCGACCGGCTGTGGTCCTTTGCGCAGCAGCTTCAGCAAGTAATACGAGCCGGCGACGAAGACGAACAGGTAGACGGTGGCGAAGGCGATCAGCGACGCCTTGACGCTCGCGGCGTCGATGGCCGTGGCGGCTTCGCTGGTGCGCATCAGCCCGTAGATCACGTAGGGCTGCCGGCCGATCTCGGTCGTATACCAACCCGCGAGCACGGCGATGAAACCGGCGGGCGACATGCACGCCCAGGTGCGCAGCAGCGCGCGCGATTTCGCCAGCCTGTCGCCGCGCCAGCGCAGCAACGACCAAAAGGCGGTGATCAGCATCAGGATGCCGATCCCGACCATCACCCGAAAGCCATAAAACACCGGCGCAACCGGTGGACGTTCTTCGGGCGGCACTTCCTTCAGGCCGCGAATCTCGCCATCGAGATCGTGCGTGACGATGAGGCTGCCGAGCTTCGGGATGCCGACGGCGTAGCGATTCGTTTCGTTCGCCTCGTCCGGCACCGCGAACAGCAGCAGCGGCCCGCCGCGGCGTGTTTCCCAATGGCCTTCCATGGCTGCGAGCTTCACGGGTTGATGCTCGTGGACGATGAGCCCGTGCAGGTCGCCGACGAAAATCTGCAGCGGCACCGTGATCGCCGCGAACGCGGTTGCCAGCTTCAGCATGAGCATAGCGCCCTCGCGATGCCGATCCTGCAGCAGATAGATCGCGCTGACGCCGCCGATGACGAAACAGGTGGTGATGAATGCGGCGAGCACCATGTGCGTCAGGCGGATCGGGAACGACGGATTGAAGATGACCTGCCACCAGTTCGCGGCATGAAAGACGCCGTCGCGGATCTCGTAGCCCGCCGGGGTCTGCATCCAGCTGTTCGCGGAGATGATCCAGAACGTCGAAACCAGCGTGCCGAGCGCCACCATGCATGTGGCGAGAAAATGCATCTGCGGAGATATGCGTCGCCTGTCGAACAGCATCACGCCGAGAAACGTCGCTTCGAGGAAGAACGCGGTCAGGACTTCATAGGAGAGCAGCGGTCCCAGCACGTTGCCGGCGCGCGCCGACAGTTCCGCCCAGTTGGTGCCGAACTGAAAGCTCATCACGATGCCGGAGACGACGCCGAGCGCGAACGACACGGCGAAGATTTTCATCCAGAACAGATATAGCTCGCGCCACAGCGTGCGCTTCGTGCGCAGATACGCGCCGGCAAGAAACGCCAGCCAGCTCGCAAGCCCGATCGTGAAGGCGGGGAAGATGATGTGAAAGCTCATCACGAATCCAAACTGGATCCGTGACAGCAATACGACTTCGGGGTCCGCCATGGCGCGGCATTCTCGGCGCGCGATTTGGCAGCAGCAATTGCGGTAAAGACCGATGCTGTGTCGTGCGAACGCTGGTTTCGCGCAGAGCGTCGATCAGCGATCCGCAGCCGCGGTCTTCGACATGGCGACCGGCTCGCCGAGCCAGCGCGCTGCAGGGCGAACCGCGCTGACGATGGAGACGAGCAGCGATGCCGCGTAAGGAATCGCCTGAATGAGCAGCACGGTGGTCCATATCGATACGTCCGGTCCCTTCAGCTCTTCCGGCAGGCCGAGCACGAGCACAGTGCCGATGCGCACCTGATGCGTGATGAGGTAGGCGCAGGCGAGCAGCGCGATCAGGAACAGCGTTTCCGAGCGCGCTGCCGCGAAGATGCGCAATGCGGCGCGGCCCGGAGTGTCCTTGGGCGTGCGGTGAAACGGCTCGTTGTGAGTGAACGCGCTCTTCAATACCGCGACACCCACGGTGTGCGACAAGGCGAGGCCGGCGATGGCGGCCGCGAGGGTTTGCCGCAGATTCACTCCGATTCGGGTGATGTATAGATGCGCGAGCTTCACGAGCTTGAACGTGAACAGGGTGAGTGGAACGATCGAGAACATGATGAGCGGCGGATCGAAGCGATGCGGGGCGACGATCATGGCGATCGACCAGGCGAGCGCCGCGAGATTGAAAATGAGGCTCAAGCCGTCCGCGAGCCAGGGCAGCCAGCCGGCGATGAAGTGATAGCGCTGGCCGCGCGTGAGGCGCCCGTCGCGCGGCGAGAACAACGCGCGCGCGTGCTCGCGCAGAATCTGCATGGCGCCGTAGGCCCAGCGAAAGCGTTGACGCTTGTAGTCGATGAAGCTGTTCGGCATGAGTCCCTTGCCGTAGCTGTGCGCGACGTAGTGCGCCTCATGGCCGTGCTCGAGCAATCGCAGGCCGAGCTCGGCGTCCTCGGTGATGCTCCACTGCGCCCAGCCGCCGACGCGCTCCAGCGCCGTGCGCCGCACCAGCGTCATCGTGCCGTGCTGAATGATGGCGTTGCGTTCGTTGCGCGTGATCATGCCGATCTGAAAGAAACCGCGGTACTCCGCGTAGCACATCGCCTTGAACGCATCCTGCCGTTCGTCGCGGTAGTCCTGCGGCGCTTGCACGATTGCGATGCGCTCGTCGTCGAAGGCCGAAACCAGATCGCGCAGCCATGACGGTTCGACCTGGTAGTCGCTGTCGATGATCGCGACGATTTCCGCGTCCGGGGCGGTGTGTTGCAGCGCGTGGTTGAGCGCGCCCGCTTTGAAGCCGGCGAGCGGCGCGACATGAAAGAATTTGAAGCGCGGCCCCAGCCGGTTGCAATGCGCCGCGACCGGCCGCCAGACGCTCTCATCCTGGGTGTTGTTGTCGATGACGAGCACTTCGAAGTCCTCGTAGTGCAGATGCGCGAGCGCATCGAGCGTGGCGATCAGCATGTCGGGCGGCTCGTTGTACGCCGGCACGTGGATCGACACCTTCGGCCGGCGGGCGCCTGGCGTGCTCGTATCGAGCACCCGCCGCCGTGTCGCCCAATGCGCTTCGGCCCATTCGTGCGCTTCGGCAAGCAGTACCGCGATCACGCCGAGCGTGCCGAGAATCATGAGCGTGCCGACCAGCACGCTCGTGAAGGTGAGATAGCGCTGCGAATAGTCGTACACGATCCAGACGACGGCGGCGGAGGCGGCATACGCCACGATCGCGAGCAGGCTGCGGCCGCGCGTGCCGAGCGTGCTGCTGTTCATATAGAACATGCCGAGCAGCAGGGCCGCGATGGCGACGGAGATTCCCGCGAGCGTCTGCCAGGCCGGCACCCGCACGATGGGCGCGACGAACTCGAATTTGGGCCGGCGCTCGACGTCGTAGACGCCCCAGTACGCGCCCACCGAGCCTTCGTATCGCGCCTTCCACGGCTGGTCGAACGCCTCCATCAAGTAATAGACGTAGCCGCGCTGCTGCGCTCGTTCGAGAAAGCGGCGCAGGAACAGCGCTTGATTGCTGGGCGAGGCGTCGGCCCCGCCGCGCGTGCGCCCCTGCGAGGGCCAGCCGGCTTCGGCGATGACGATGGGTTTGCCGGGGAACGTTCGCTTCATGATCTCCATGCGCGAGACGATGAAATCGATCGCCTGATCGATGGGGATGCCTTCCCAGTACGGCAACAAGTGCACGCCGATGAAATCGACATGGTTCGCGAGCTCGGGATGATCGATCCAGACGTGCCACGGCTCGGCCGAGCTGACTGGCTGATCGCCGGCGGCGCGCACCCGGTCGAGCTCCACGCCGAGCTCGGCGAGGGTGAGATCGCCGCGCAGCAGGGTCTCGTTGCCGACGAACACGCGAATGACGTTGGAATGCCGGTTGGCGAGCTCGATTGCCGCGGCAATCTCGGCTTGATTGGTCGCGCGCGCCCGATCGAGCCAGGCGCCGACGCTCACCAGCATCTTGTGGCGCGCCGCCAGCTCGGGAATCAGCGCCAGGTTGTCGAGCGCGGAATAGGAGCGCACGGCGCGCACGCCCGCGTCCGCGAGCAGGCGCAGATCGGCGTCGATCTGTTCGCGCGAAGGCAGCGTGCGATGCAGCGGGCCTTCCAGGATCAGCGTCCGCGTGCGCGCACGCCTGTCCGGCGCGAAACGGCGAGAACGCCATGCCTTGAACGCCGTTCACCGGCCAGCGCGGCTCGTCGATCGGCCGGTTCATATAGGCGAACAGGCCGAACGTCAATGCGGCGAACAGCGCGACGACGAACAGCGCGGACAGCTTCAACGGTCAGCCTCGACAAGGCATCGCTGAGCCACTGACCGGCGTGTCAGGAAGCGGTGAGGATGGGAGTGCGGTGACGGCATCGTGGTAAGTTACGCGCCCACGTTCGCGATCGCGTCGATGAATCGCGGTGTCGGCTTCAAGGAGTTTTGCATGCGCAGTCGATCGTTGGTACTTGGGAATCACCGGAGTGGTCATCGAAGTGGCCCTCTAAGTGGCCCTCCAAGTGGCCCTCCAAGTGGTGAGAGGGGCAGTCGTCGAGTCCGCAAGCTTGTGGCATCCGGCGCACTGACCGTGGCGATCGCAGCGTGCGGACTTGCTGCCGCGCCCGCGGCATGGTCGCAAGAGGCAGCGGCTGCCAATACGTTCGAGATCACGCCGTTCGTGGGTTGGATGGCTGGTGGCTCGTTCGAAGAGCCGGGGACGAAGGCCTCGCGCGATGTCGAAGACGATACGAGCTTCGGCATTTTCCTGAATCTGGCGACCGACGTGCCGGCGCGGCAGTATGAATTGCTCTACGCGAAGCAGAGCAGCGTCGTCGAAGGCGCGGCGCCGATGGATCTGGACCTGCAATACCTGCACATCGGCGGCACCGTCGGCTATCCCCAGAGCGCCCATGTGTTTCCCTATTTCGGCGCGACCATCGGCGCGGCGCGGTTCACGCCCGACCTGCGCGGCCTCGACGACGAGACGAAGCTGTCGTTCAGCATCGGCGGCGGCGTTCGGTTTCCGATCACGCAGCGCTTCGGCATCCGCTTCGACGTGCGCGCATTCATCACATTGCTCGAGAACGATTCCGAAATCTTCTGCGTCTCCGATCCCCCGAGCGCGGGCTGCCTGATCAAGCCGAAGTCCGACACGTTCGTGCAGTACACGGGTTCGCTCGGGGTGAGCTTTGGATTTTGAGCCCGTTTGTAAGGGTGAGGTGATCCGGTGATCCGGTGATCGAGTGATCTGGTGATCACGGCCAGAATCAGAAATGCGGCCACTCTCCTTCGGGCCAAGCTCACCAGATCACTCGATCACCGGATCACCTCATCCAACGCAATCTGGCAAATGCTCCACGTCGACCGCGTCACCAAATCCTTCGGCCCGCGCACCGTTCTCGCCGACGTTTCGCTGGAGCTGCACGCCGGACAATACATCGCCATCATGGGCGAATCGGGTGTCGGTAAATCGACGCTCCTGAATCTGATCGCCGGGCTCGACGTGCCCGATTCGGGGCGCGTCGCGATCGAAGGGCGCGATCTTGCGGCGCTCGACGATGCCGAGCGCACGCGCTTGCGGCGTGCGCGATTGGGCTTCGTGTTCCAGGCGTTTCACCTGCTGCCGCATCTCACCGTCGAAAAGAACGTCGCCTTGCCGCTGGCGTTGAATCGCATCGGCGGGTCGAGCGCACGCGAACGCGTCGCCGAGCTGCTGGATGCCGTCGGCCTCGCCGGGCGGCGGCACGCCTGGCCGCGCGAGCTGTCGGGCGGCGAGATGCAGCGCGTGGCGATCGCGCGAGCGCTGGTGCATCGCCCGGCGCTGGTGCTCGCCGATGAGCCCACGGGCAATCTGGACGCCGAATCCGCGCAGCAGGTGCTTGCGCTGTTGGCCGCGCAGCTCGCGCGCGATCGTGCCGCATGCATTCTGGTGACGCATTCGGAAGTCGCGGCCGCGACGACGCAGCGCATTCTGCGGCTGACTGCGCGCGGCATCGAAAGCGAGCCCCGGCGCTGATGCGGTCCGTCCTCACCGTCTGGCAGGCGGCGGTGCTCGGGCCGATGTGGCGCTCGCCGGGCCGCACGGCGTTGACCGTGATCGTGATCGCTCTCGGCGTTGCGCTCGGCTTCGCCGTATTTCTCATCAATCGCACCGCGGCCGACGAAATCTCGCGCGCGGCGCGCAGCCTGTACGGGCTTGCGGACTATGCGATCGAAGGCGATGCCGCGGGATTCGACGAGCTGCTGTATCCGGCCATCGCGCGTCTCGAAGGCATCGAGGCGGTGAGCCCGGTCGTGGAGATTCCGGCGAAGCTCGCGGATCGGCGCGGCGTGATTCGCGTGCTGGGCATCGATGCGTTTCGTGCGCGGGAGCTGCAGCCGTCGGCGGCGAATCTGGCGCTCGCGGCGAACACCGTGGGTGGCGTCGTGGGATCGCAAGCGCTCACGCTCTCGGCGAGCGCGGCGCGCGACCTGGGCCTTACGGCGGGCGATGCAATCGATCTGCAAGTCGGCATGCGCCGCGAACGATTCGAGATCGCAGGCGTGTTGCCGGGTATCGCATTCGAGGAACGCGCCGCGTTGCTCGATATCGCCGTCGCGCAATGGAAGCTCGATGCGCTCGGAAAATTGCATCGAATCAACATCCGGCTCGCGCCGCAGGCGAACGCCGCGCAGGTGGCGCAGGCGATCGAGCGGCTCCTGCCGCCGAATGCGCGGCTGGTCACGCCCGGCCAATCGACCGACGACGCGTTGCGTCTATCGCGTGCGTATCGTGCGAATCTCACCGCGCTCGCACTGGTCGCCTTGTTCACCGGCGGCTTTCTCGTGTACTCGACACAGACGCTGGCGATCCTGCGGCGCAGGCGCGAGCTCGCCTTGCTGCATGCGCTCGGCGTGACGCACGGGCGACAGTTCGTTCACACGCTCGTCGAGGCGGCGCTCGTCGGCGTCGTCGGCGCATGCGTCGGCGTCGCGCTCGGATTCATCGTCGCGCGATACGCATTGGCGCTCACCGGCGCGGATCTCGGCGCCGGCTATGTGCGTACGGTATCCGCATCTCTGCAAGTGAACGCATTCGAATGGCTCGTCTTCGTTGCCTTGGGCACGTTCGCGGCCGTTGCCGGTGCGATGTATCCGGCGATCCAGGCGACGCGCGAGGCGACGGCGAAGTCGCTGAAGTCCGGCGACGCCTCGCATGCGCCGCCGCGCGCGCATGGCTTCGTTGCGCTCGTGCTTGCGCTGGTGGCCGGTGCGCTGAGTTTCGTACCCGCGATCGGCGAGCTGCCGCTGGCGGGATACGCAGCGATCGCCGTGTTCATTCTCGCGACCATCATCGCGATTCCGTCGCTGCTGCAGCGTGGGCTGCGCCCGCTGCCGACATTGCCATTCGTGCCAGCGGAGCTTGCGATCGCCCATCTGCGCGGCAGCGGCCGCTATGCCACGCTGAGCGTCGCCGCGATCGTCGTGAGCTTCAGTCTGATGGTCGCGATGCTCATCATGGTCACCTCGTTCCGCGGTTCGCTCGATGCATGGACGGAAAAAATCCTGCCCGCGGATCTGTATCTGCGCGTCGGCCACGTCGGTCAGACGGCGTTCCTCGATGCAGCGCAGGTACGGGCGCTGCGCGCGGTGGACGGTGTCGAGCGTTCGACGACGGCGCGCTTCGCGCAGCTCACGCTGCGGCCGGACCAGCCGCCGCTCACGCTCATCGCACGCGATCTCGACCCGGCGCGCGTCGCGCAGGAGGTGTGGCTGACCGATAGCAGCGCCAGCGACGTGTCGGCGGAGGCAATCCCGATCTGGATATCCGAGTCGGCGGCCGATCGTTTCGACTTGAAGCCGGGCAGGGTGCTCGACCTGCCGCTGGGAGGCGCCCGCGAGCGGGCCGTGATCCGCGGCGTGTGGCGCGACTACGAGCATCCGAGCGGCGCGGTATTGATCGATCGCGCGACCTACGTGCGACTCACGCGCGACGATGCGATCAACGCGGTGAGCTTCTGGCTCGCGCCCGGCGCATCGATCGACGCCGTGCAGGAAGGCCTTCGCGCCGTGCTGGGCGATCGAGTGGGCGATCGGGCGCAGAACGATCAGCGAACGAAGCGCGAGTTGCGGCGACTGTCATTGCAGGTATTCGATCGGACGTTCGCCGTCACGTATGTGCTCGAAGTCGTCGCGATCGTCATCGGCTTGTTCGGCATCAGTGCCGGCATCAGCGCGCAGGTCCTGGCGCGCCGTACCGAGTTCGGCGTGCTGCGTCATCTCGGCATGACGCGCGCCCAGATCGCGCGGATGCTCGCGAGTGAAGGCGCCGTGCTGGGCACGCTCGGCGTCGTCGTCGGACTGGTCGCCGGCGCCGTCATCAGCATGATTCTGATTTACGTCGTGAACCGGCAATCGTTTCATTGGAGCATGGACGTGTTCGTGCCCACGCTGCCGCTCATCGCGTGCAGCGCCGTGCTGATCGGCGCGGCTGCAGCGATTGCCGTTGCGAGCGGACGCTCCGCGATGAGCGGGGAGGTCGTGCGCGCGGTGAAGGAGGATTGGTGAGAATGGCCGCGCGCTGGTTGTCGCTGTGCCGTGCCGCCGCCGTGGTCAGCGGCATCGCCATCGTCGGGGCCGTTGTTGGTGTGGAGGGCGCTCGCGCGGCAATCCCATACGCGGCTGCCGTCCCCGGCTACACCTTCGAGCTGCCGCGCGACGAGGGCAGTCATCCCGCGTTTCGCACCGTATGGTGGTATCTCACCGGCTGGCTGCATGACGACGCCGGCCGTCCGTTCGGATTTCAAGTGACGTTCTTTCGTCATCGTCCCGACTTCGACGAAGCCAATCCTTCGCGCTTCGCGCCGAAGCAGCTGCTGTTCGCGCATGCGTCGCTCAGCGATCCAGCACACGGCAGGCTGCGGCGTGCCGAGAAGATCGCACGCGCCGGATTCGGTCTCGCGGAGGCGCGCGAAGGTGTGCTCGACGTGCATATCGACGATTGGTCGCTGCGGCGCGAGGCACGCAGGCTCGTCTCGACCGTCTCGACTCGCGAATTCCGCTTCGAGCTGTCGTTCGACATCGCGCAGCCGCCGCTGCTTCATGGCCGCGATGGCTACAGCCAGAAGACGCCCGATCCGAATGCCGCGAGCTACTACTACAGTCTGCCGCAGCTCGGCGCCCACGGGAGCATCTGGATCGACGGCAAGGTGCACGAGGTGCGCGGCATCGCCTGGCTGGATCGCGAATGGTTCGGCTCGGTCATCGACGACCATTCGCAGGGATGGGACTGGACGGGCCTCAATTTCGAGGACGGCTCCGCGCTGATGGCGCTGCAAATGCGGCGCACGGACGGCAGCAAGTACTGGGCGGCGGCGACTTGGCGCGACGCAGCTGGCCACGTGCGAACGTTCGAGCCGAACGAGGTCGAGTGGCAGGTCGTGCGACGCTGGCGTTCGCCGCGTACCGGCATCGTGTACCCCGTCGAAATTCGCGTGCGCGTCGGCGAACGCACCTTGCACCTGCGCCCGTTACTCGACGATCAGGAGAACGATGCGCGCGCCAGCACCGGCACCATCTATTGGGAAGGTGCGATGCGTGCGTTCGACGAGTCGGGCGCGCAGATCGGCAGGGGCTATCTGGAGATGACGGGGTATGGAGAGCGGATTCGGTTTTGATTTGGCCAGCTGGCTAGGTAAACGCTGATTTATTCGTCATTCCGACGAAAGTCGGAATCCATGTCTTTCAAGGAGATAGATCCCGACTTCCGTCGGGATGACGAATAAATCAGAGCTTACCTAGGTGGCCTGCTGGCCAGAACGAGAAAGAAGGTGATGAGCAACGGATCGTGTGCGGCAGTTGCCGTTCAATCTCACTTCAGCTGGCGGGGCGCAACGAGCACGCCGTCTTCGTCGGCATATATCCATGCGCCGGGTGTGAATGTCGCATCCGCGAAACGGATTTTGACGTCGCGTTGACCCTCGCCGCGTTTATCGGTCTTGAGCGGATTCGTGCCGAGCGCCTTCACGCCGATACTCATGCGTCCGATCGCGGCGGAATCGCGAATGCAGCCGAAGATGACGAAGCCGCTCCAGCCGCTGTCGACGGCCTTCTTCGCGAGCAGATCGCCGAGCACCGCCCGGCGCATCGAGCCGCCGGCGTCGATGACGAGCACCCGGCCTGCGCCGGGCTGCGCGACGAGGTCGCGCACCAGCGAGTTGTCCTCGAAGCATTTGATCGTCGCGATCGGACCTGCGAAGCGGACGCGGCCGCCGAAATCACGAAAGAGGGGGGCGCAAACTTGCAGCTCTTCGCCGAATTCGTCGGAAAGATCGGTCGTCGCAAAGTCCATGGGCATCTCACTTCGTCAGGCGGCCGAGCATTTTAGACAAGAGCGAATCGTTTTTCGGCAGCTTGCGAATACCGCTTTCGGAGAGCTCGACCTCGCGCGCCTCATCGAGCAGCTGTTCGGCCAGGCTCTTTTTCGGTTGCAAGGACTTGTGCTTGCCGGTCGATGACATCTTCGACAGGGGAGCGGAACGCTTCGTGGGCGGCGCTGCGGTTTTCGACGCCGCCTTCAGGACTTTGTTCGTGCCTGTTGCGCCCAGCGCCCGATACGATCCGGTGGACGTGAGGGCTTTGTGCGTGCCGGTGATGGGTGATTGGTAGGTGCCGGTCGCGCTCCTGAAGCTGCCCGTCGCGTTCGGGTCGAAGCGAGGCGTTTCGACTTCCATCGTCACCGTCGGGACCGTCTTCGGCGCGCGATCGCGCGCATGATTCAGGTCTAGCACGTCGGCTTTGGGCGCTGGCTTGGGCGCCGGTGCGTCCTTGAACCGTGCATGCTCGGCGATGCTGATGCGCACGACGGTGGGCGATGCGAAGAACGTCTTCAAATAGCCGCTGACTGCTTCGGCGGAAACTTCCTCGCGAAAGAACCCGATGCGCAACGAATGCGTGATCTTGCCGTTTGCGGCGGATGCGACTGAATACAGTCGATACGCCTCGAAGATATCCAGGCGCGGCATCGCATCGAGATTCACGGGTTGATCCGATGCGGCGAGCTGGATCGCGAACCATTTTTCCTGCGACTCGTTTTCGAGCTCAGCGCTCGTCAGCGCGCGAATCGTCTGGGTCGAATCGAGATCGGGCAGTTTGCCGACCGGCTTGGGCGTCACTGTCGTGGGCATGGCCACCGCTTTGGCAGCCGGCGCGTTCGCCTGCAAGGCTTTGGGCCTGGCGATTTCTGTGGCGGGCTTCGCGGGCGCCGACGATGCCGCCGGTGCAATGGGCTTCGCAGGTTTCGATGCGAGTGCCGCGACAGGGGTTTGTGGGGCTGGCACCTTTGCAACCGGCGCTGTTTCCAGCGTGAGCGGCGTTGCGGGAATCTCCGCGCCCCGGCTCACGCGAAACGGTTCGGTGCTCGGCGCGTGCGCGGTTTCGCTCTTCGTCGCGGGTGCGTGCTCCGCTTCGAGCGTAAGCTCGATGGCGGCACGCAGCTTCGACGGTGCTTGGATCTGTTGCTTCTTGGGCTCGGGCTGGGCAGGCGGGTCCCAGCTGAGCTCGATTTCCACTGCCGGCTCCGGCTTTGCTTGGGGCGCGGGCTTTGGTGGTGCTGTCGCCGGCGTTACGGCTGCCTCGTTGTCGACGACGGCCATCTTCGATGTCGAGCGCGGCTCGCAGACGAAGCCGCGGGCGAATTTCTGGTCCTCATCGCACAAGCATGTCGCGAATGCCGTCGGATACGCCTCGCGCACGTTGCTCAGGATCGCTTCGGCTGCGGTTTCGCTGGTGAAGAAACCGAGCCGCAAGCGGTAGCGCGTCCGTCCGTCTTCGCGCCGCGTGACTTGATACAGACGGTAGGCCTCTAGACCGGGTAACGATTTCCCGATGTTTGCGATCGGTGTCATCGAGGCGCACAAGTTGATGACGAAGAGCGAGGTGCCAGTGCCGCTCGTACTCATGAGCGTCGCGGCGATGTCGGTATCGGCGACGAATGCTCTGTTGGTGTTTTCTTCCACGTCCACTTCCCCTTGTATGCAGCGACGAGACGCCGCCGGCTACGGTTCGATGCCAAGCTGAAGAGTCTCCTTTGGGCGGGGTGGCGCGCTATGCGCGAGCGCGCTTCGATTCCACGTCCGGCTTCGCTCTTGTTATCGGACCGCTGCGTCCGTTGGCGAAACTGGCGTCACAGCTTGCGCTGTGTCGGTGGCGACCCCGCTGTCTTAGGAAATACATCCGTTAGACCGGAAGCTTTGCGTCCTCGCCTTTCGGCGAGTTTGCCCTTGGCACTTGGACGGATCTTCGACAAGGCACGGTGCACAAGTCAAGAGATAGAGTCGCTTTCAGGAGACGACTGATGGATGCGACACGGAGGAGTGTTGGCGAGGGAGGGTGGGGTTATGTCGTATGGAGAGGTGATCAAGTGATCCGGTGATCAGGTGATCTTGGCAAGAGTTGTAAGAGAGGGTTCTTCCGCATTCTGACCGTGATCACCGGATCACTTGATCACCTGATCACTTGATCACCCGGGGCCCTACACCGCAATCCTGGTCCACGCCTCCTTGCTCACGTTCGCAGGTTCTCCCGCCATGATGCGCGGGGCGAGTTGGGAGACGATGTGGACCTGCGCGGTCTCGGTCAGGCCGAGGGCGCGCAGGGCGGCTTCGAGCCCATCGATCAGCTGGCGGCGTTCACTTTCGGTCGGGCATCCATCCCGGGCCAAGGCGGCGAGCTCGTCGCCGACGCTCTGGATCGTTTCCGCGATCGACGGGGCGAATTCGCTGAGGTCGCCGCGCAGACGAGCCGCGAAGCGAAACGAGTTGTACGCACAGACGTACCCTCGATGGCGAAGCTTCAGATTCTTGAGCAGACCCATGCGATCCTCCGGGGCCGAAACGCGTCGGAAAGTGTGGAGTGCGTCGCACTCAACGCGGTGTGCGTTGGATCGCAAATCTTATTCAGTGAGCGTTGTTGCAAAAAAGACGCTTTTTAAATCAAAAAGTTACATATCGGCTGTATCGCGTGAGCCAATTTCACCCTCGTAACTATTGACTTCGCGAAAGCGACTGAGATTTCAGGCTCGGCCGACGTTGCGGTCGGTGGGGGAATGGAAATATTCGCTTTCTTCGGCGAACTGTTGGATCAATTTCCGCAGCTCCGCCAGCCGACTCTCGGCCGTGCTGATGGCAAGGCACTCGTCGCACTCTGGATCCGCGCATGGCTGGCGGGAATACAGCCAATATTGGACGGCTCCGGCGAGCAGACCATCTGCGATATCCCAAAGATCGGCCTTCTGGTCCGTATCCGCGATCCGATTGCCCAGGTCCACCGCCTTGCCGAAGGCCTCGCCGAAAGGATTGTCTGATTGCTGCATGGAGCTTGGAGTTGCAGTAGAGGAACGGCCGGCATTGTACCGCCGAAGCCCGCTCTGAAACCGCGCCTTGTGAGCGGCGCACCCCTGGTCTACTGTCCTCGCCCCATTTCGATGAGCGCTGACGAGGACACAATGGCTGACGAGCACCCCATGGATCCGCAGATGGACAGCGAGAGCCTGTATCAGGAAGAGATGTTTACCGACCGCAAAGTGGGCGCGATTCGCCGTCTGACACCCATGACCAGCGCGGGTACCGTCGATACCAGCCGTCCGGTGCTGTACATCGGCCAAGCCGAGATCATGACGAACATGGGCCCGGTGCCGATCAACTTCGAGAACGAAGGTAAGACGCTCGCGGCGGCGGTCGCCGGCATTTC
>ERZ795041.121-NODE-121-length-30861-cov-5.519217_pt1 | contig 30861 bp, 29 predicted proteins | sample MGYA00375125_ERZ795041 | MGnify/ENA primary metagenome ERZ795041 (study PRJEB30170, sample SAMN03074214) | activated sludge metagenome | biome: Common Effluent Treatment Plant; feature: Wastewater; material: Activated sludge; isolation source: activated biomass in...
TAGGCAGTAGGCAGTAGGCAGTAGGCAGTAGGCAGTAGGCAGTAGGCAGTAGGGAAGGCGTGGTGGAGAGGGCGCTGCGTCAGGCGTGGCCGGCGTCGCTGACGAGATGCGAGGGGTCGACGCCGATCTTGGCGAGGGCGCGGGTGTATTTGCCCTCAATGTCCGCGTCGAACAGAAGGTTGAGATCCGGCGGACAATGCAGCCAGCCGTTGGCCTGGATCTCGTTTTCGAGCTGGCCTGCCGACCAGCCGGCGTACCCGAGCGCCAGCATGGCGTGCACCGGGCCTTCGCCCTCGACGATGGCCTTCAGGATCTCGATCGATGCGGTGAGGCTCACGTCTCGGTCGATGGGAAGGGTCGACTCGCTCGAATGATAATCCGAGGAATGGAGCACGAAGCCGCGTCCCGTCTCTACCGGGCCGCCGACGTGCACCTGCCGCTCCAGGATGTCGTTCGAGATCCCGTCCTCGGCGCCGCGCGGAATGATCCCCAGGCGCTCGAGCAGATCGGGAAAGCTGATGTGGTTGGCGCGGTGATTGATGATGAGCCCCATCGCTCCATCGTCGGAGTGGGCGCAAATATAGATCACCGAGCGCGCAAAGCGCCGGTCGGTCATCAGCGGCATGGCAACGAGCAGCTGCCCCTTGAGGGAACTGTCGCCACGTTTTTTCCGCTTTGTCCTCGGCGTGCTCATGGCCCGACACTAGCCCCCGCGACCGCCGCCTGTGAAGCCGTGAATATCCGGAGGCCGGCGCCGATTGCGAGGCTCAAATAACGCCGTGTCCCGATCTCGAAATGCATGCGCGATGTGCTAAATGCTTAGGCAACCCAATGCCGGAGGGCTCATGCTTCCATGAAGGCTCAAGACAAACACGCCCTCAATCGTATTCTCACCATCATATTTGCGCTCGCCGCGGCGGCTTCAAGCACCGCCGGAGAGGTTGCGGCGGCCGCCTCACCCTGGGTCGAGGCTCCCAAGGCGAAGGCCCTACTTCTCGCGGGCGGCGATCCGGCCCAAGGTGCGGTCGCCTTCGTCGAGATCGCGCTCGAGCCCGGCTGGAAGACCTACTGGCGCACGCCAGGGGATGCCGGTGGCCTTCCGCCGAGTTTCGACTGGTCAAAGTCGGCCAATCTGGCCGAGGCCAAGGTCGCGTTTCCCGCCCCGCGGCGGTTCACCGACAGATCCGGCAATACCATCGGCTACAAGGACGGCGTCGTGCTGCCGGTGTTTCTGACGCCGCAGGATCCCGATGCGCCGATTTCGCTCGTGGCCGCCATCCATTACGGCATCTGCAAGGACGTCTGCATCCCGGTCGAGGCCGAGTTGACGCTCGATGTGCCGGCGGCCGGGCATGCGGCGCCTGCGGCCGAGGCCGAAGCCGCTCGGGCCCTGGACCGCGTTCCGCGGGCGCAGGACGCGCTGAAGCCGGGCGACCCGATCTTGGTCCGTGCGGAGGCGCATTTGGACGGGACGGCACCCAAGATCACGATCGAGGCCCGCTTCGCGGACGGGGGCGCCGGTGCGGACGCGTTTCTCGAAGCGCCGGACGGGGTGTTCGTGCCGCTCCCCGAACGGGTCGCAGACCTCGACGGAGCGGGTACGGCGGTGTTCGAGGCTCCGCTCGGCGCGGACGTGGACATCGCCGGCCTCAGGGGAAAGCCGCTGACCGTGACGCTGGTCAGTGAAACCGGGGCCTCGTTCGCGACGTTCATTGCCGAATGAGCCGGAGGCGGCAACACGATCAAACCACACGGAGGCACGAGATGAGCATCAAAGTCGGCGACAGGCTGCCCGAGGCGACGTTCACGATCATGGGCGAGGCCGGTCCCAAGAAGGTCACCTCGGGCGAGCTTTTCAAGGGCCAGAAGGTCGTGCTCTTCGCCGTGCCGGGGGCTTTCACGCCGACCTGCAGCGAGTTGCACCTGCCGGGGTTCATCGAGGTCGCGGATGAGATCAAGGCCAAGGGCGTGACGAAGATCGCATGCACGGCCGTCAACGACGTGTTCGTTCTCGACGCCTGGTCCAAGGCGCGCGGCGCCCATGACATCACCATGCTCGCCGACGGCAACGGCGACTTCGCCAGGGCGCTGGGGCTCGACGTCGATCTCTCTCCGTTCGGGCTCGGCACGCGCTCGCAGCGCTATGCAATGGTGGTCGACGATGGGATTATCAGATACTTAGCTGTGGAAAACAGTCCTCCAGAGCATATCAACGCAACAGCCGAAAAGGTTGTCTCTTTCTTCTAAGTCTATCCGAATTTCTTTACTTCATAAATACTTTGATTGAGTGCGGCGCATCCTGGTCTTTCCAGGGTGGACATATTGCCGCGCTTGCCTTTCGTTTCCTTGTTTAGGCCCTCTGCTTGTGCGACTGGCCGCTCCGTTCAGTAAACAGTTCGTAAGCATGAAGTAGGGGATCCGTGAAATGAGGAAGTACGTTTTCGCCGTTGCGGCGACGCTGCTGGTGTCTGCCGGCACGACGTCTGCCGATGCTCGTCCCGTTCGCGATGAAAGTTGGAATCCGTTCGTTCAGCAGTCGGCCGTGGCGCGGAATACGCGCGCCGAGCGTTCTCAGGCCAGGCACCCGCGCGCCGCCTCGCGCCAGCGCGGCCAGCATATGCGCTACGCACAGCGCAATCAGGAGGCTCGCCGCTACGCGTCGGCCGGCTCCCGCAGCGGCGTGGGTCCGCGTCCGCGCGCCTGGTGCGGCTGGTGGATGCGCACGCAACGCGGCGGGGGCGCACACCTGAACGTGGCCTGGAACTGGAGCAAGTGGGGCCGCCCGAGCGGTCCGCAGGTCGGCGCAGTCGTCGTCTGGCGCCACCATGTGGGCGAGATCGTCGGCCGTGCGCCAAACGGCCAGTGGCTGGTCCGCTCCGGCAATGACGGCGGTGCCGTCCGCACGCGTGCCCGGTCGGTCTCCGGCGCCGTGTTCCGCGTGGGCTGAGGCCTCCGGACCAACGACCATCCTACCCAGGACCGCCCGCCGGTTTCCGGCTGGGCGGGCCCACTTCCCGGCGCGGGACGCTCACCGTCTTGGGGGCGGGCGCTTACCGCGCCTTTGGGGACCGGGGCGCTTATCGTGCCTTGACCTTGAACGCGGCCATGCCCTCGCGGGCCAGCTCGTCGGCGCGCTCGTTCTCGGGATGGCCGGCGTGTCCCTTCACCCAGTGCCAGGTCACGCGATGAGCGGCCATGGCCTGCTCGAGGCGCTGCCAGAGCTCCATGTTCTTCACGGGCTTCTTGTCCGCGGTGCGCCAGCCGTTGCGCTTCCAGCCGTGGATCCAGCTCGAGATGCCGTTGCGGACATAGGCGCTGTCCGTATAGAGATCCGCCTCCACGCCGGTCTTCAGCGCTTCGAGCGCCGAGATGGCGGCCATCAGCTCCATCCGGTTGTTGGTCGTCTCGACCTCGCCGCCCCTGATCTCCTTCCGGTGGCCGTTCCAGATCAGGATGGCGCCCCAGCCGCCGGGGCCCGGATTTCCCGAGCAGGCGCCGTCGGTATAGATCTCGACCGATTTCGCCGGCTCTTTCGCCCCGCGCTCGCTCATGTGACAGCCTCCAGCCCGTATTCGGCCGGCGTCCTGACCGCCTGATGGAACCGCAGTCGGCGCAAGTAGGCGGTGGGATCGTGCGGCTTTACCAGGGCGTTGCGGTCCGTGTGCAGCCAATCGTAGGCCCGCGTGAGGAGGAATCGCAGGGCGGCGCCGCGCGTCAGCACGGGGAACGCCTGAACCTCCGCCTCGCTCAGCGGGCGCAGGCTGCGATAGGCGGAGAGCAGCGCGCGTCCCTTGGCGAAGTTGAAGGCGCAGTCCGGCTCGAAGCACCAGGCGTTGAGGCAGATGGCGAGATCGTAGGCCCAGGCGTCGTTGCAGGCGAAATAGAAGTCGATGATGCCGGAGAGCGTCTCGCCGATGAAGAAGGCGTTGTCGGGAAAGAGATCGGCATGGATGACGCCGGACGGCAGGCTTTCCGGCCAGGCGCGGTCGAGGTGGGCCAGCTCGTCGGCGATCAGCGCATCGAGACCGGGGGCGATCTCGCCGGCGCGCGCGGAGAACTTGTCGAACAGGGCGTGCCAGCCCTCGGGGCCGAGCGCGTTTCTGCGCGTCAGCGGAAAGCTCGCGCCGGCCAGATGCAGCTCGGCGAGCGCCCGGCCGACCGCGGCGCAGTGAGCCGGGCGCGGGCGGCGTGGCGAGACGCCCTCGAGGAAGGTCATGACCGCCGCGGTGCGCCCGGCGATTTTCGTCAGCACCTCGCCCGCGTGGTTGCGGACCGGGAGCGGACACGAGATGCCCTGGCGGTTCAGGTGCTCGATCAGCCCGAGGAAGAACGGCAGATCCGCCGTGTCGACGCGCCGCTCGTAAAGCGTCAGGATGAACGTGCCCGTGCCTGTCTGCACCAGGAAGTTGGTGTTCTCGACGCCTTCGGCGATGCCCTTGCAGGAGAGCAGCTCGCCGAGGCCGTAGTCGGCCACGAGCGAAGCCAGCTCGTCGTCCGTCACTTCCGTGTAAACGGCCATGGTGCTCTGGTTCTCGACTGGATGCGACTGGCGGGGCGCTGGGGATTGCGGACGGTGGGGATGGGGTACGTGGCTCTAGGCGGCCGGCTCGCGCAGCTCGCGCGGGACGTTGAAGGCGATCCGCTCGTTGGCGGTCGTAACCTGCTCGATCGAGATTTCAAAGCGCTCCTTCAGCGCGGCGAGAACCTCATCGACCAGCGTTTCGGGTGCGGATGCGCCCGCCGTCACCCCCACCGCGGCGATGCCATCGAGCGCGTCCCAGGGGATGTCGTCCGCGCGCTGAATGAGGACGGCCTTCCGGCAGCCGGCGCGCTCGGCCACCTCGACCAGGCGCAGCGAGTTCGACGAGTTGGGCGCGCCGACGACGATCACCAGGCCGACCTTCGCGGCAATGGCCTTGACGGCCGCCTGGCGGTTGGTCGTCGCATAGCAGATGTCCTCCCGGTGCGGGCCGACGATGGCCGGGAAGCGCCGCTTCAGTACGGCGACGATCTCGGCGGTGTCGTCCACGGAGAGCGTGGTCTGGGTCACGTAGGCGAGGCGTGAGGGGTCCTCCGCCTCGAAGGCTTCTGCATCGGCCGCGGTCTGGATCAAGGTCACCGCGCCCGGCGGGAGTTGGCCGGTGGTGCCCTCCACCTCCGGGTGGCCGGCATGACCGATGAGCACGATCCGGCGGCCCTCGGCATGGTGGCGGCTCGCCTCCATGTGCACCTTGAAGACCAGCGGGCAGGTGGCGTCGATGGCGAACAGGTTGCGGGATTTTGCGGCGAGAGGCACGGACTTCGGGACGCCGTGTGCCGAAAAGATCACAGGCTGGTCCGTCTCGGGGATCTCGTCCAGCTCCTCCACAAAAACGGCACCTTTGACCTTCAGAGACTCGACCACGTATCGGTTATGCACGATCTCGTGGCGGACGTAGACGGGGGCGCCGAACTTGGCCAAGGCCAGCTCGACGATCTGGATGGCCCGGTCGACGCCCGCGCAGAAGCCCCGCGGGGCCGCCAGGAGAACGTTCAGGGCCGGTCGCCCTTTGGGATCATGCTCGGCGCGGGACATCGGCATCGGACCTAATGGGCATCGGACCTAATGGGCATCGGAGCTAAGTCCTCGTGCGGTGCGGCGCTTACGATGTGCGTCATTTGAGGTGAGCGCTTTTTGCGTCGCGGCAGGGGTGCTAGTGCTTGAATCGGTTGCGCCCTGCCAGCATAGCGGCGCGGCGCGCTCGGAGATACTCTCGCGACGGCCGGGCAGGGGAACGGGGATTATGCGGATCGGAGCGGAATGGCGCAATCCGTCATAGTAAGGTTGGGTGCGGCGGTCTGCGTCACCACGGCCCTCATGAGTGTGCTCGCCCTCGGCGGGTGCGGCATGAGCTCCATCACGTCGGGGCTCGGCACGAGCATCCTCGGCGCCTCCTCGGACGCGGAGCCGACAGGCGTCAGCGAGCAGGATCTGATGGAGGCCGCCAAAGCCGGCGGCGACGGCGCGCTGGCCATGGCGGGGGGTGATTCCCAGCCCGGATGCCCGCGCTTCGTGCCCTGGCCACGCGACAGCTACGTTACCATCTACGAGCCGGGCCGGGTTGGCGACGGGCTCGCCATCATGCATCGCGGCGAGATCACCAAGACCGCGCGCGAGTGCCACATGAACGGCTCGCAGGTGACGGTGAAATACGGGTTCTCGGGACGCATCCTGCTCGGCCCGCGCGGACATTCGGGACCGATCTCGCTGCCGATCAACGTGTTCGTCGCCGATGCCAAGCGCGAGCGGGTCGCCGAGGACAGGCTCCGGGTGGATGCGTCGGTCGCGGTGGAAAATCCGATCGGCTATTTCTCGGCCGTGCGCACGATCACGTTCAACGTGCCCGAAGGCGCGCGCGCCGGCGAGTTCGAGGTCTTCGTCGGCTTCGACCGCACCACGCCGAACGCGGGGTGAGGGGCGCCTCTCTCGCGACCGGCCCGGCCTCATCCGCTCCCCTATACGCTATGCTGTCTCGTGCCTATGGTACGGGCGGTCTGAGCTCGCGCGATCGCCGGCCTCACTGATCCGGATCAAGGCGGGTGCCGGGAGGGGAAGAGATCACGAGGCATGCAGGACCCGTTTCTCTTCACGCTTGCCGTGCTCGCGATCCTGGGGACGCCGGGGCCCACGAATACGCTGCTCGCGACATCGGGGGCGCTCGTCGGCGTGCGGCGCTCGCTGTCGCTGATCCTCGCCGAGCTCGGCGGCTATCTGGTCGCGATCGGCTTCCTGCACGGGGTGCTTGGCGGCGTTCTGGCCGCGTCCCCCGCCCTCGAGACGGCCCTGCGCCTCTTGATCGGATGCTATCTTCTGTTCGCGGCGTTCGAGCTTTGGACGCGGCGGGGCGCGCTCGAGGGCCCTGCTTGCGGCGTCCGTTGGGAGCGGGTTTTCGTCACGACCCTGCTCAATCCGAAAGCCCTGGTGTTTGCGTTCGGCGTCCTTCCGCTGTCGCGGCCGGATACCGGCCTCTATGTGCTCGCCTTCGCGGCGCTGGTGGCCGTAGCCGCGTCGGCCTGGATCGCGGTGGGGGCGCTTCTCGGCCGGACGGTTTCGGCGCCGGGCTCGCGTCTCGTGCCCCGCGTGTCGGCTGTCGTGCTCGCCTGCTTTGCGGGCGTGATCGCGGCCGGGTAGACGTCTTTCAGAGCGTCGGACAAAAAAAGCCGGGCGCTGGCGCCCGGCTTCGATGTCTGAGATGCGTCGCCAAAGGGTGCGTCAGTTCAGCTTGCCCTTGAGATCGCGGATCGCGGAATCGACCAGCGCGGAGCCGGCCTCACCCGAGAGCTTGGTTTTCAGAAGGCCCTCGGAGGCCTTGACGGCGAGATTGACGGCGGCAGCGCGTACGTCGGCGAGCGCCTGCGCCTCGGCGCGGGCGATCTTCTCCTCGGCGGCCTTGGTGCGCCGCTCGACCTGCTCGGCCATCGCCTTGCGCGTCTCGGCGGCAAGGCTCTCGGCCTCGCGCTTGGCGGCTTCGACGATGGACTTCGCATCATCCTCCGCCTCGCGCGTCTTGCGCTGGTAGTCGGCGAGAAGCTGCTGGGCTTCCTCGCGCAGACGGCGCGCTTCATCGAGCTCGTTGCGGATGGTGGCCGCGCGCTGATCGAGCGCTTTGCCGATCAGGCCAGGCACGCCCTTCCAGACGAGAATCGCCATGAAAAGGAGGAACGCGATCAGGACCCAGAATTCTGCGGTGGCAGGGTTCAGCATGGCGGCCTCACTTGTTGCCGCCGGCTGCGGCGAGTGCACGTTCGATCTCGTCCTTCGTCGCCTTGACGCTGGACAGCGCCCCGACGATCGCCGTTACGGTGTCGCCGGCGATGTCCTTGACGCTGGCGAGAGCCTCGGACTTCTTGTCGGCGATGCTGGTCTCGGCCTCCGCAAGCTTGCCCGCGAGGTGGTCCTCGACCGACTTGCGCTCCTTCTCGACCTCGGCGTTGAGCTCTTCGCGCGTTTTGCGCGCGATGGACGAGGCGTTGGCGCGTGCGTCCGCGAGCGCCTTCTCGTAAGAAGCCAGCGCCTTTTCGGTCTCGCCCTTGAGACGCTCGGCGGACGCGAGGTCGCGCTTGATGCGATCCTTGCGCTCCTCAAGCACTTCGCCGATGCGCGGCAGCACCAGGCGAGCCAAGAGGACGTAGAGGACGACGAACGTGAACACCAGCCAGATGAGCTGGGGTGCGACGTTGTTCGGGTCGAGCGGAGGGAACACCTTCGCGTGCCCGGCGTCGTGCGGGACCTCGGTTCCGGCCGTCACGGGTTCAGCCATGGTCTCTTCCGTTGCAGGATTGCCGATTCAATGGTGGCCGAGAGGAGGAGCATGAAGCCCGCCCTCTCGCCCACATCGCAGCGGATATCAGGTGAAGAGCAGGAGGAAGGCGATCAGCAGCGCGAAGATGCCGAGCGCTTCCGTCACGGCGAAGCCGAAGATCAGGCGGCCGAACTGGCCGTCGGCAGCCGACGGATTGCGCAGCGCGCCCTGCAGGAACTGGCCGAACAGGTTGCCGACGCCGATCGCAGCAGCGCCGGTGCCGATGGCAGCCAGGCCAGCGCCGATGAGCTTTGCGGAAGCGGGATCCATGAAACGTCTCCTCTTAGGTAGGTTTTGCGGAATTGCGGAAGATCTGCGGCTGAACCCTTGGCTAGTGTCCCGGGTGCAGCGCGTCGTTCAGGTACATGATGGTGAGCATCGTGAAGACGTAAGCCTGCAGGAATGCCACCAGGAACTCGAGCGCGGTGAGTGCCACCGCCCCCAACAGCGGCAGCGGCGCGATGGCGCCGTAAGCGCCGGCGCCGAGCAGCATGATGATGAAGCCGGCGAACACCTTGAGCGTGATGTGGCCGGCCAGCATGTTGGCGAACAGACGAACCGAATGGCTCACCGGCCGCGAGAGGAACGAGATGATCTCGATCGCGGTGACGAGCGGAAGAATGTAGATCGGCACTCCGGACGGCACGAACAGCTTGAGGAAGTGCAGGCCGTTCTTGGCGAATCCGATGATCAGCACGGTAACGAACACCAGCACCGCGAGCGCCGCCGTGACGACGATGTGGCTGGTGACGGTGAAGGCGCCCGGGATCAGACCCAGCATGTTCAGAGTGAAGATGAACATGAAGATGGTGAAGATCAGCGGGAAGAACTTCATGCCCTGCTCGCCCATGCCTTCGCGCGTCATGCCGGCGACGAACTCGTACGACGTCTCAGCCAGCGATTGCGTGCGCGATGGCACCAGGGCGCGGCCGCGCATGGCATAGAGCAGGAAGCCCACGATCAGGGCGACCGCAATCACCATGAACAGCGCGGAATTGGTGAACGAAGCGTCATACCCGAAAAGCTCCATCGGGATGAGCCGCTTGATCTCGAATTGATGGATTGGATCGGGCATTCCGCCCGAAGCGCCTTCGCTGGCCACGTCCGTCCCCTGGTCCCTCAGTCGTCCTCGTCGTCCGGCACCGCGTGGCCGATGTCGCCGCGCGTTGCCTCCTTAATCTCAGCCTGGAGCCGTGTGAAGCCCCGAATGACGTTGAGCACGCCGGCGGCGAAGCCCAACAGGAAGAAGGCCAGGAACAGCCACGGCAACGTGCCGAGCATCTGGTCCAGGAAGTAGCCGATGAGGCCGCCAACCAGCACAGCCCCGACCAGCTCGGACGCCATGCGGAGCCCGTACGCCATTCCGCGCGCTCGGACCGCACTGTCCTTCGCCGGCTCGCTCTCTGCCTGATGCGACCGCGCCTCTTCAAGCTGCTTGCCGAGGTCCCCGACCCGCCGCTCGAAATTCGCTCTGTCGGCGGGTGAGATCTCGCCACGACCAACACCTTCGCCCTTCCGTTCGTCCGGCATGGCAAATCCTCGGGGCGCTGGCCTCAATCGGCGCGCACAATAGAGTGGTCATCCCTGGAGTCAAGCAACGGCCACAATTTTGCGCGGAGCAAGGGGGTACGGCGAAACCGCGCAGGCCGGACTATCCCGGGATCCCTAAGTAGAGCGGCCAACGGGCCCTTCCTCGCTGCAATTTTTCCTTTCGGGGGTGTCGCGGACCCTCGCCTGTCGGTGACCGGAGCGTGCTCAGCCCGCCTCGCGGAAGGACTTGGCGGTCTCGAGGTCCACCGAGACGAGCTGCGAGACGCCTTTTTCCGTCATCGTGACCCCGAACAGCCGGTTCATGCGCATCATGGTCATCGGATGGTGGGTGATGACCAGGAAGCGGGTGGCAGTCTCCTCGGCCATCTTCTCCATCAGCGTGCAGAAGCGGTCGACGTTGGCGTCGTCGAGCGGCGCGTCGACCTCGTCCAGGACGCAGATGGGCGACGGGTTGGTCAGGAACACGGCGAAGATCAGCGAAAGCGCGGTCAGCGTCTGCTCGCCGCCTGAGAGGAGCGACAGGGTGGCGGGCTTCTTGCCCGGCGGCTTGGCGATGATCTCGAGGCCCGATTCGAGCGGGTCCTCGCCCTGGACCATCTCCAGGCGCGCCTCCCCGCCGCCGAAGAGGGTCGTGAACAGGCGCCGGAAATGGCCGTTGACGCTGTCGAACGCCTCGTCGAGGCGTTTCTTGCCTTCGCGGTTCAACTGTCCGATGGCGCTCCGGAGCTTGGCGACGGCCTGCTCCACGTCCTCCTTCTCGGTCTCCATGCCGCTCATCTGCTCGAGGAGCGCGTTGAGCTCGTCGTCGGCCTGCAGGTTGACGCCGCCGAGGCGCTCGCGGTCGGCCTTGAGGCGCTGGAGGATACGGTCGGCGTCGGCGAGGGCGGGAAGCGCGTCGGACGGAGAAACGCCGGCCAGCGTGAGGCACTCCTCAGGGTTGACGCTCAGGGCCTCGCGGATGCGGCGCGCCTCGTCCTGGCGGCGCGTGCGGGCGCCTTCGAGCCGCGTCTCGATGCGTACGCGGGCTTCGCGCTGGGAGGCGAGAGCGCCCTGGGCCTCGCGTAGCGCCTGGGCGGCCGCGCGCAGGGCGGTCTCGGCGCGGGCCAGATCGTCGGCGGCCGCGTTGCGGGCGGCCTCGGCGTCGGAGAGGGCGCCGAGCAGGCTCTGGCGGCGCTCGTCCAAGGCCGGGATCACCTCCTCGAGGGCGGCGACATCGCTTCTGGTTTTCTCAAGGCGCTCTTCCAGCGCGGCGATGTGCTGGGCCGCGCTCTCGCTGCGGGTGGCCCAGCGGGTGCGCTCGGAGGCGATGGTCTCGACGCGGCGCCGGCGCGCCTCGCGCTCGCGGGCGTGGGTGGCGACGCGGGCCTGGGCGACGGCCAGGGCCGTGCGCTTCTCCTGTGCGGCCCTCTGCACCTCGGGGAGGCGCGCGGCCGGATCGTCCGCGGCTTCGAGGTTGGCGAGCTCGTCCTGGACGTGATCGAGGCTCGCTTCGGCCTCGCGCAGGTCGCTGCCGGCTCGCTCGCGCGCTTCGGCTACCGAGGCGAGCTTCGTCTCGGTCTCGCGGGCCTGTCGCTCGATGGCGGCGAGGGCGTCGCGGGTCGCGACATGATGGGCCTGCGTGTCGCGCCAGAGCGCGCGCAGGCGCTTCTCCTCGGCGGCCGCGGCGGCGTGTGCGGCGGCGGCGTCCTGGTCGAGGGCGGTGAGGCGCTGGACCTCGGCGCGCTGCGCCTTCTCGCGCTCGAACATGGCGGAGAGGCGGTTGCGCTCTGCGAGCCGCTGGGCCGCTGGCGTCATGCCGCCGGCGACGGCGATGAAGCCGTCCCACCGCCAGAGGTCGCCCTCGCGGCTGACGAGCCGCTGCCCCTGCTTGAGGTGCGGCTGCAGGCGGGCGCCCAGTTCGCGGGAAACCACGCCGATCTGGCGCAGACGGCGCATCAGCTCCGCCGGCGCGCCGACGTGGAGGCTCATGGGCTCGGCGTCGGCGGGCAGGGCTGCGTCCTCGGGGCTCACCTCGATCGTGCGCCAGCGCACGGGGGCGTCCTCGTGGGTCGGGGCGTCGAGGTCGTCGCCGAGGGCGGCGACGAGGGCCGCCTCGTAGCCCGGCGCGACGCGGAGCTGCTCGACGACGGGCGGCATGCCTTCCTCGTAGGTCGGCATCACGAGCTTCGACAGCGTCTCGCGCTCGGTGACGAGGGTCGAGAGCGCCATGCGGGCCTGCTGCGCCTCCTCGCGCCGCGCGCGTGCCGTCTCCGCCAGGTCGCCGAGCTTGTCCTCGGCGTCAAGGGTCGCGGCCTCGATGGCGGCGATCTCGCGGGCGAGGCGCTGGCCCTCGCCGGTGATGGCGGCGAGCTTCAGCGAGTCCGGAGCGGCGGCGGCAGCAGCTTCCGCATCGCGCTGAAGGGCCTCCAGCTTGCCGTTGATCCTGGCGATCGACGTGCGGCGCTCGGCTTCGGCGGCCTCGAGCGATTTGCGGCGCGCGCGATGCTCGGCTGCGCGCTCGGTGACGACGGCAAGCTCCTTCTCGGCGGCCTCGAGCGTTGCGGCGGCCTCCTCCTCGGCGGCGTGGATATGATCCTCGGCCGCCTCCGCCTCGGCCTCCGCGGCCTCGAGCGTCTGGGCCTCGACGTCGAAGCCGGCGAGGATCTCGCGGGCCTCCGAGATCTGATGAGCCTCGCGGGAGAGGTCCTTGTCGAGCTCGGCGGCGAGCTTCACGAGCTCCTGCCGGCGCTCCTGGCAGCGCTCCGCCTCTTTGGCGAGGCCGTCGGTCTCGATACGGATGCGGGCGAGCGCGGCGCCGCGCTCGGCCTCCATTTAGCGGAGCGGCTGGATGGTCTCCGCCAGCTCGGCCACGGCGCGCAAGGCCTTAGCCTCGTCCTCGGTCGCCCGGCCGAGGAGCGCCAAGGTCTCCTGGAAATTGCGCTCCTCGGTCTCGACGAGGGCCTGGGCGTCGATCCACGAGAGGTGTGCGAGCAGGGCCTCGCCGCGGCGGATCTCCTCGGAGAGATCCTTGTAGCGACGGGCCTGGCGGGCCTGCCGCTTCAGGCTTTCGATCTGGCTGCCGAGCTGGCCCATGATGTCGGCCAAGCGGGCGAGGTTCTGCTCGGCGCCTTTGAGACGCAACTCGGCCTCGTGGCGGCGGCTGTGAAGGCCGGCGACGCCCGCGGCGTCCTCGAGCACGCGGCGGCGATGCTCGGGCTTGGCGTTGACGATCTCGGAGATCTGGCCTTGCCGGACGAGGGCCGGCGAGCGGGCGCCGGTGGCGGCGTCCTCGAACAGGATCTTCACGTCGCGGGCGCGCGCCTCGCGGCCGTTGATGCGGTAGGCGGAGCCTGCGTCGCGCTCGATGCGGCGCGTGATCTCGATCAGGTCGCTGTCGTTCCACTCGGCGGGGGCCTGGCGCGCGGCGTTGTCGAGGAAGATCGTCACCTCGGCGACGTTGCGCGCCGGGCGGTTCGTGGTGCCGGCGAAGATCACGTCGTCCATGGCGGCGGCGCGCATGGACTTGTGCGAGCTTTCGCCCATGACCCAGCGGATGCCCTCGAGCAGGTTCGACTTGCCGCAGCCGTTCGGACCGACGACGCCGGTGAGGCCGGCTTCGATCACGAGATCGGTCGGCTCGACGAACGATTTGAAACCCAGAAGCCTGAGGCGGCTGATCTTCATGACGTGGCTCTACCCGTACTGAAACCCGACGGCGCGCGCGTGGCGCCCCCTTATCCGCGCAGCGTCTTGGCGAAGCCATGCTCCGCATGGATGCGACCTCTCCCCAGCGGGGAGAGGCGAGAGGCTCGAACGCTTCACTGCTCAACTCGAGCTCAGACTTTATTGCGCCGCAGAGGCGGCCCTCGGGGCAGAGAGCAGCGGCTCGACCAGTTCGCGAAGGTCGCTCATGGTGAGTGTCTTCTTCACGAGCTTGCCTTGAACGAAGAAGTTCGGCGTGCCGATGACGCCGAGCGTGCGGCCGCGCTCCTTGACCCACTTCAGGCCGTCGATCATGGCCTGATTCTCAAGGCAAGACTCAAACTGGGCCCGGGTCATCCCCACCTGCGTCGCGACCGCGAAGATGGGATCGAGGCGCACCTCCTGGGAAACCCAGGCGGGCTGCTGCTCCATGAATTTCCCATAGAGCGTGAAGTACTTGTCGGGCGGCGCGCAGCGCAACGCGATGGTCGCATTGCCGGACTGCTTGCCGATCGGGAACTCGCGCATGATGAAGTGCACCTTGCCGGTGTCGATGTAGGTGCGCTTGAACTCGGGGAACGTTTCCCGGTGGAACGCGCGGCAGTGCGGGCAGGTGAGGGACGCGTACTGGACGATGGTGACGGGGGCATCCGGCCGGCCGAGCGTCATCTCGGGCAGCGTGCCGGTCATCATGACGTCGGCGATGGTCGGGTTCTCGATGATCTTGCGGGCGCCCTCCGTCGGGTCCGGAATGGACCCGAAGGCGTTGAAGGGCGTATCGCGCGAGGTGGCGCTTGCCGGGAAGGCCCCGCCGGAGGTTGCGGCATCGGGCGCGGCGGAGCCGGTGCCGGCCGTCGAGAGGGATGTGTTGGAGGAGCAGGCCGACAACAGCATCACGCCGGCCGCAAGCAGGGCGGCCGGGATCCGTCGCGCCGTCGGTCTCAAGACCCCGTCCATTCCACCCCTTGCGTCGTCGGATCGGCCGTCGGATCAGCCCTGCGACAGCAGCGGCTCGATCATCTTGTCGAACTCGGCGATCTCCGGCGGGCCCTGCAGGCGCTTGCCGTTGATGAAGAACGTCGGTGTGGCGCTAACGACGAACGTCTCGGCGGCGCGCGTGTGGGCGGCCGTGAGCTGGTCGAGCAGCTTCTGGTCGGTCAGGCACTTGTCGAAGGTTTCCTGCGTGAAGCCCGCCTGCTTGGCGATCTCGAACAGCTTCGGCGTCGGGTTCTCCTTCACGAAGGCCCACTGCTCCTGGTTGTCGAACAGCACGTCGATCAAGGCCATCGACTTTTCCGTCGAGCCGGCGCAGCGGGCCAGCATGGAGGCGGCGAAGGCGCGCGCATCGAGCGGGAACTCGCGGAAGACGAAGCGGACCTTGCCGGTGTCGATGTACTTCTTCTTGAGCTCGGGGAAGGTCGTGTCGTGGAAGTGCTTGCAGTGGCCGCAGGTCATCGAGGCGTATTCGACGATGGTGACCTTGGCGTCGTCGGCACCGAGGACGAGGTCGGGGAGGTCGTCGCGCTTCATCAGCTCATCGACGGGCACCTCGGCGGGCCCCTGCCTGCGCTGGGCCAGCGCGGGATAGGCCGATGCCGTCAACGCCAGTCCTGTGAGGGCAGCACCGGCCATCAGGGCCTGGCGCCGGTCGAGCCGGCTCATCGCGTTCATTCCTCTCCACTCCATCGTTCTCTATGCCATCGTGCGAGCCAGTGCGGCCGGCCCCGGCACCTCGTGCGTCAGGGGCTGGCTGATAACATGGGCTCGGCGTGCGATTAAGGCAAATCCCGGCTGAACGCCATTTGAACGCGTGCATGCTGAGGAAAAAAGCCAGGAAGATCAGGCGGCGCGTCCGGCGCGATGGCGCGCCCCGCCGTTGAGGACGCCTTGCTCGAGGCGGGCGAGCGCGGCGACGAGAGGGTCGCCGTTGTCGTCTCCCACTCCCTTGTGGGGAGCGGACGGGGATGGAGGTGACCCTGAACGCCGACGTTCCGGGGTCCCTCCCTCCCGGCCTCCCCCACAAGGGGGGAGGAGAAGGGGGGCCTGGACGAGGCGGATTGTTTCGATCGCGCGATAGCCGAAATAGCCGTTGATGCGGTCCATGATCTGGCGGGCGCGGTACTCGATGTCGAGCGCGCGGGCCGGATCGACGCGCAGGATCAGGGTGGCCCCGCGCCGTTCCCCGTCGTCGCCGTCTCCGATCATGTCCCCGCCGCGGGGCCATTTGAGCTTGTCGGGGATCGTGGATTGCGCAAGCTCGGCGCCCACGATGCGCGCCCAGTCCGTAATCAGCGTCGTGGTCGAGAAACCGAACTTCTCGAAGGCTTTCCTGGTGAGCGCCGGCACGAAGCTGCCGACCGCCTTGGCCGGCACGAAGCGGGCCGTCGGCGGCGCGGCGAAGCGCGATTGGGAGGGCGCGAGCGCGAGATGCCGGCGCATCGGGTGCGGCAACGTTGGTCTACGCGGCTTTTCTGTGTGCTTTGCGGTCACGTGGCGTCGCTGTCATAGGCAGAGAGGTTGCACGTTCGTAGCATCATGCAAGTGATTCGCGTCGTCTTCGAAGGGAGATCCGATTCGGGATGGGGGACACCGCGAAAACCGTGGCGCGCAGGCAACTGCCCCTTCGCCCGGCCGGGCCGGATACGGTGGCGGCGCTGCTCGACTGGTACGACCGCGAGCGGCGCGACCTGCCGTGGCGGACCCGGCGTGGTCGGCGCCCGGACCCCTATAAGGTCTGGCTCAGCGAGATCATGCTGCAGCAGACGACCGTCAAGGCGGTGATCCCGTTCTACGAGCGGTTTCTCCGCCTCTGGCCGACGGTCGCGGCGCTGGCGGCGGCCGATCTCGACGACGTGCTCGCGGCCTGGGCCGGGCTCGGCTACTACTCGCGGGCCCGCAATCTTCACAAGTGTGCCGTGGCCGTCGTGGCCGGGCATGGCGGGCAGTTTCCGCGGACGGAGAAAGAGCTCTCGGCGCTGCCGGGCATCGGCCCCTACACGGCGGCGGCGATCGCGGCGATCGCGTTCGGCGCGCCGGCGACGCCGGTCGACGGCAATATCGAGCGCGTGGTGTCGCGGCTGTTCGCTTGCCGGCATCCGCTGCCCGGCGCGAAGCGCGAGATCAAGCGGCTTGCGGAGACGCTGACGCCGCAGAGGCGGGCCGGCGATTTCGCGCAGGCCATGATGGATCTCGGCGCGAGCCTCTGCTCGCCGAAGTCCCCTTCATGCCTCATGTGCCCGCTGCAGCAGGACTGCCATGCGCACGCTCTCGGCATCGCCGAACAGCTTCCGGTCAAGCTCGCCAAGCCCGATCGGCCGGTGCGTTACGGCATCGCGTTCCTTGCGCTCAGCGAGGACGGGCGCGTGCTGCTGCGCAAACGCCCGCAAGCGGGCTTGCTCGGCGGCATGCTGGAAGTGCCGTCCACGGAGTGGGGCGACGACTGGCTGCCGGTCGATCAGGCGCTGATCGCGCAGCCGGTGCGCGCGGACTGGTGGAGCGTGCCGGGCGTGGTCAACCACACCTTCACGCACTTCCGGCTCGAGCTGATGGTGATGCGCGCGATCGTCGCTCCGGACGCGAGCCTGACGTTCTGGGCGGCGCCTGAGCGCTGCCGCTGGGTGGCGCGACGCGATCTCGGAAGTGCGGCGCTGCCCTCCGTCATGCGCAAGGTCATCGCGTACGCGCTCAAGGAGCAGTGAGGGTTCCCTCGCTGCTCCCCGTTTGTGATCAAAGTCACAGGCCGGATTCGCAAAGCGTGCTAGAGCCTCGCCTCTGATAAAATCAGGGGCGAGGCTCTATGTTTTTGGTTTGACGCGTTTTCTTAACGCGAAGTGGTGTCCACTTCGCTTGAAAACGCTTTAGGCTGATCGCTATGCCTCTTGGAAGGAGACACGCGATGATGGCGCACTCGTTCCCGCGTTTCTGGAGCGCCGGCCTGGCGATGATCGTCGTCCTGGCGTCGGTCGCTGCGTCCCGCGCGGCGGACATTCCCAGTTCCCGCAAAACGCAACGGGGCCTCTACATGACCGCCGTCGAAGCCAGCCGTGCCGTCGCGGCCGATCCCAGCAGGGTGCTGTTCCTGGATGTGCGGACGCCGGGAGAACTGATGTTCGTCGGCGCGCCAAGCGAGATCGATGCCAATGTCCCGTTCGTCGATCTGGCGAGCCCTCTCCAGTGGGACGGCCAAAACAATCGCCCTCTGTTCGTGAGGAACGAAGCCTTCGTGTCGACGGTCGAGCGGCGGCTCAAGGAGAAGTCGCTTGGAAAATCCGATCAGGTCATCGTGATGTGTCGTTCCGGCGATCGGTCCGCAAAAGCGGTCGATGTGCTGGCAAGCGCGGGCTTCACCAATGTCTGGACCGTGATCGACGGCTTCGAAGGCGACCCTTCGAAAGACGGGCGGCGTGATGTGAACGGCTGGAGAAACTCGGGGCTGCCGTGGACCTACACGCTCGACAAGAGCAAGCTCGATCTTGCGAGAGACGCCAGGGAGTGAGGCGGGCGGTCCGGCTCGCGTCGAGGCGTGACGCTGTCGCTGGCGTTGAAGAGGTAGATGACATGACTTCCGGAACGGCGTTTGCCGCAAGAGCGGCGTTGTCGGCGATTGCTCTCGCTCTTGCCGGTCTTTTCGTTTCTGCCGGACACGCGCACGCGGAGCCCTTGTCGCCCGACAGTGATCTCGTGGTCTCGGCGCGCGCCATTTCGATGGAGCTTGGCGGTACGCTCAAGGCCCGGTTGGAGGCCGCGCTCAAGGAGGGCGGGCCTCAAGCGGCGCTGGGCGTCTGCAAGACCGCCGCTCCGGAGATCGCGGCCCAGGTGTCGGAGCGGTTCGGCGGAACGGTCGGACGCACCGCGCTCAAGGTCCGCAATCCGAAGAACGCTCCGGATGCGTTCGAGACGGACGTTCTCAAGCGGTTCGTCGAAGAGGCGTCCGCCGGCGCGGATGTCACCAAGCTCGAGCATGCGGAGATTTTCGAGGCGGACGGAGTACGGACGTTCCGCTACATGAAAGCCATTCCGATGGCGGCCGCGCCGTGCGCGGTGTGTCACGGACAAGCCGTCGCGCCGGACCTCATGCAGAGTATCCGCGATCTCTATCCTGAAGATCAGGCGACGGGGTTCAGCCCGGGCGATATCCGGGGCGCGTTCACGATTCTGAAGCCGCTTCCCTAGAGCGTTTCCGGCTCAGCTGGAAACAGCGGTTTGGTATGCGGACGCGTGTCTGGGCTCCGGCCTGCGCCGAAGTGACGTCGAGTTCAGACTGCGCGTCCCACACCTCTACCGTCATCCCGGTATCATGCATCGACGGGCCTGGCCCGGTTCAGGGCGCGAGCCTATTCCGCGGCGATGAGCGGGGCGGGTGCGTGTTTCGCCAGACCGAGCTCCGCCTTCGCACGCTCGCGTAGCTCATCGATCGGGTGCAGCCTGCCGCCGCGCTCGTAATGCCAGAAGGTCCACCCGTTGCAGGCTGATTTTCCCTGCACGACCGCACCCAGCCGGTGAATCGAGCCGCGGCTGCCCGGAACGGCGACCGTGCCGTCGGCCTTCACCTCGGCCTTGACTTTGCGGCGCTCGTCGTAGAGCGGGGAGCCGGCGCTGAGCAGGCCGAGCTCCACCAGCGTGCCGAACGGAACGCGCGGCTCGGTGCGCTTCGAGGGCTGCGGCTCGAGCGCGGAGGCCGAGAGCGGCTTCACCCTGGCAATGCGCTCCTCGGCGGCCTTCGCGTAGTCGGGATCGCGCTCGATGCCGATCCAGCGGCGGCCGAGCCTCTGCGCCACGGCTCCCGTGGTGCCGGTGCCGAAGAACGGGTCGAGCACGATGTCGCCGGGGCTCGTGGTCGCGAGCAGGATGCGATGCAGGAGCGCTTCGGGCTTCTGCGTCGGATGGGCCTTGCGGCCGCCGTCGTCCTTGAGCCGCTCCGGTCCCGAGCAGATCGGGAACAGCCAGTCGGAGCGCATCTGCAGATCGTCGTTCGACGCCTTGAGGCTCTCGTAGTTGAACGTGTAGCGCGACTTCTGATCGCGCGCGGCCCAGATCAGCGTCTCGTGCGCGTTGGTGAAGCGGCGGCCGCGGAAATTCGGCATCGGGTTCACCTTGCGCCAGACGACGTCGTTCAGGATCCAGAAGCCGATGTCCTGCAGCGCGGCGCCGAGGCGGAAGACGTTGTGATAGGAGCCGATCAGCCACAGCGCGCCGTCCGGCTTCAGGATGCGTCGGCATTCGGCGAGCCAGGCGCGCGTGAAGCGGTCGTACTCCTCGAACGAGGCGAACTTGTCCCAGGCGTCGTCGACGCCGTCGACGCGCGTGTTGTTGGGACGCAGGAGCTCGGTCGCGAGCTGGAGGTTGTAGGGCGGGTCGGCGAAGACGAGGTCTACGCTTCGATCCGGTATTCGACGAAGCTCGTCGAGGCAATCGCCCACCAGGATTCGATTTCCGGCCAGAGACCGATCTCCGGCCACGCGGCTGCTGTTCCGCGCAGCCGGACTCCCACCACGACGCACACCCATTCGACGCTACTCACTGAGAAAAACCAGAGATGCCCAGGATCCATGAAACGAACCCGCTACGCTGACAAACCGGTCCCACCGTTAACGGAATGTAAACGGCGCGAGTTAATTTTCGGTAAACGCGGCGGGTTGATCGAGCCTCCTTCAAGGCGTCACGAGGAGAAGACTCGCACGGTTTTGCGGCGGACGGAAGACCGAACTCGACTCCGCCATACACGCTTTCGATCGGCGCGGATGCGCAAGGCGAGCGCGTGTGCCGTCCCGGTCAGGTGGGCCCGGTCTCCGATCCATGGGGCTCGGAGACGGCGCTTGCAGCTCTGCCATAGGTGAAAAGCATGGCGTCCGCCAGCGTGTCCGACGTGATGACCACGTCGGTGGCTCCGTATTTCGTCAGGTACTCGGCCTCGGGCTCGTTTTGCGCGCGCCCGATGATCGGCATCGTCGGGTTGGCGGACCGCGCTTGCTCGATCGCCTCACCGGCTTCGAAGTTGCTTGGAATGGCGACGATCATGCTGGCCGCCTTGGCGGGATTGGCCGCGTAGAGGAGCGTCGCTGCGCTTCCGGCGATGCCCTCGATGTTACGGGCGTTGAGGCGCTTGATCTCCTCGTCGCTCTCGTCGATCACGTAGAGCGGCACCGATTGGGCCGCGAGCGCGTCGATGATGCGCTTTCCAACGCGGCCGATGCCGACGACGATGGTGTGGCCTTCGAGCGCCGTGACATGAACGGGCTCGACGTCGTCCTCCTCCATCTTCTCCGCGGCCGCGGCTTCAGTACCGGGCTCGTGGTGCGCATCCTTCTTCTCGAGCCATGGTTTCAGGCGGTCGAGCCCCCAAAAGAACAGGGGGTTGATGACGATCGACAGGAGAGCGCCCGCGAGAATGAGGTTGCGTCCTTCCGCATGCAAGAGGTCGAGGCTCATGCCGAGTGCCGCCAGGATGAACGAGAACTCGCCGATCTGCGCGAGGCTCGCCGAGATGGTGAAGGCGGTTCCGAGCGGATGGCCGAAGGCGCGCACGATGGCGAAGGCGGCGAGCGATTTTCCGACGATGATGATCAGCAGCGTCGCCGCTACGGCGAGCGGCTGGGTCAGCACGATCTGCGGGTCGAACAGCATGCCGACGGAGACGAAGAACAGAACGGCAAACGCATCGCGGAGCGGCAGGCTCTCGTTGGCGGCCTGCTGCGAGAGCTGGGACTCGCTCAGGATCAGGCCGGCGAAGAAGGCGCCGAGCGCGAACGACACGCCGAACAGGTTGGCGGCGATGAAGGCGACGCCGAGGGCGATCGACAGGACGGCGAGCCGGAAAAGCTCGCGCGAGCCGGTGTGGGCCGTGTAGTGCAGGATCCAGGGAATGACGCGGCGGCCGACAACCATCATGATGGCAACGAACGCCGCCACCTTGCCGATGGTGAGGAGGACGGTGGACAGGAGCTGTCCGATGTCGACCGACGGGGCGCCTGCCGTCACTCCGTTGGCGTTGCCGCCGAGCAGAGGGGCGATGGCCGGCAGGAGCACCAGCGTCAGGACCATCACGAGGTCCTCGACGATGAGCCAGCCGACCGCGATCCGGCCGCGTTCGGTGGTGATGAGGCGGCGGTCCTGCAGCGCGCGCAACAGTACGACCGTGCTGGCGCACGACAGGGCGAGGCCGAAGACGAGGCCGACGCCGGCCGTCCAGTCGAGCAGATGAGCCAGGCCCGCCCCGAGGAGCGTGGCGACGGCGATCTGCACGATGGCGCCTGGGATGGCGATGGCGCGGACGGACCACAGCTCCTTGACGGAGAAATGCAGGCCGACGCCGAACATGAGGAGGATGACGCCGATCTCCGCCAGCTCGTTGGCGATCGATTGGTCGGCGACGAAGCCCGGCGTATGCGCCCCGATGGCAATGCCCGCGACGAGGTAACCGACCAACGGCGAGATGCGAAGGCGGTGGGCCAGCGCACCGAATACGAACGCCAGGGCCAGACCTGCCACGATCGTCGCGATGAGCGGCGTATGATGCGGCATCGTGGGGACGGCTTCCTTTCGATCCGGCGGCCAAAGCGAGGCCGTGACGATCTCAGGCGAAGTCCGAAAACGCAAGGCGTTTGCACTCCCCGCCCGTCGTTTTGTCGGGTGTTCGAGTTATCGGGTGTTCGAGGCGGTGCTCAGGAGATCGCGTCGGCCTCGATCAGCTCGAGCGCGAGCTGCACGGGCTTCCACGAGCGGCGATGATGCACGGAGAGGCCGAGGCGCACGAGGGCCGCCCGATGCTCGGGTGTGCCGTAGCCCTTGTGCCGCTCGAAACCGTAGCCAGGCAGATCGCGCGCCAGTGCGATCATCATGCGGTCGCGCGTGACCTTGGCAATAATCGACGCGGCGGCGATCGACAGGCATTTGGCATCGCCCTTGACGATGGTGCGCGTCTCGCACGCAAGCCGCGGGGCGCGGTTGCCGTCGACCAGGGCGAGGCGCGGGCGACACGACAGGCCTTTCACGGCTTCACCCATCGCCCACAGCGTGGCCGCCAGGATGTTGTCGCGCTCGATGCGCTCGACATCGCCGATCCCGACGCCAATGGCGACGGCTGTGGCGGTGATGCGCGCAAACAGGCGCTCGCGCTCCTCCGCATCGAGGGCTTTCGAATCGTCGATGCCTTGTGGGATGCGGTCGGGATCGAGCACGACGGCGGCCGCGACCACCGGACCCGCCCATGGGCCTCGCCCGGCTTCATCGATGCCCGCAATGGGGCCACCCGCAAGCGAAAGCTCCGCTGCCTCCAGCTCGAACGTCGGCACGATTTTCGAATCATCCACCCGCATGCCGGTAGCGTCGCGGGTGGAGGCGGTCGTGTCAAAGGGGAAGGGGTAGGCAGTAGGCAGTAGGCAGTAGGCAGTGAAGGGTGGCAGCAGACAGCGGGCAACAGGCAGGGACGGCAGCTGGCAGGGAGGCGGGAAGGCAGGACATAAGGAAAGGCGGGGCCGGGGTTAGAGGGGCCGGCAGGGCAGAATGGTGATTTCTTGCTGCCTGTTGCCCGCTGCCTCACAGCAACGGCATCTGCGCGCCGCGGGCGACGGGGGGCGTGAAGAGGTCGCGGCGCAGGCTTTGGCGGCGCTGGTTCAGGCCGAGGCGCGTCAGGGCCAGGCGGAAACGGAGCGCGATCTGCTCCGCATAGGGCCCGCGGCCCTTCTGCCGCTCGCCGAACGCGGCAACGTAGTCCTTGCCGCCGTGCATGGAGCGCAGGAGGTTGATCACGCGGCCGGCCCGGTCCGGGAACTCGCTCGCCAGCCACTCGCGGAAGATGTCTTTCAGCTCGAGCGGCAATCTCAGGAGGACGTAGCCTGCTTCCGTCGCGCCGGCGTCGCGGGCGGCGGCGAGGATGCGCTCGATCTCGCTGTCGGTGAGGCCGGGCACGATCGGGGCGACCATCACCGCGACCGGGATGCCTGCCTCCGACAGGCCGCGGATGGCCTCGAGACGCTTTCCGGGCGTCACCGCGCGCGGCTCCATGGCGCGTGCGATGCGCCGGTCGAGCGTGGTGATGGAGATCGCGACCTTGGCCAGCCCGCGCCCCGCCATGCGCGACAGGATGTCGACGTCGCGCAGGACGAGGGCGGACTTGGTGACGATGCCGACCGGATGGCCCGTCCGCTCCAGCACCTCCAGGATGGCGCGCGTGATGCGCTGCTCGCGCTCGATGGGCTGGTAGGGGTCGGTGTTGGTGCCGAGCGCGATCACCTTCGGCACGTAGCCCCGCTGCGCCAGCTCCTTTTCGAGAACCTCGGCGGCATTGGTCTTGGCGTAGAGCTTGGTCTCGAAGTCGAGCCCGGCGGAATGGCCGAGGTAGCAGTGCGTGGGGCGCGCGTAGCAGTAGATGCAGCCATGCTCGCACCCCCGGTAGGGATTGATGGACTGGTCGAAGGAGATGTCGGGGCTCTTGTTGCGCGTGATGATGGAGCGCGCGGGCTCGGCGTAGACCTCGGTGCGGAACGCGTCGAGGCCGGCGAGGCTGTCCCAGCCGTCGTCGGTGGAAAGGCGCTGCTCGCGCTCGAACCGGCCCGAATGGTTGGAGCAAGCTCCGCGTCCGCGCCGGCGCTCAAAGTCGACGGCGCTTTCCGGCGCGGTCCGGGATTTCGCCAGCGGGTCGGGCTTCGGCGTCGGGCTCGGCGTTTTACTCATGGCCAGGACGCTACGATATTGATGAGAACAAATAAAGAACAAAAATCCCAAGCCCGCCCTTTTTGCGGGGCATTGTGGGCTCGGCACGGCGGGCCCTGTCCGTCCGCGGCCCGTCTTGCGGATCGGGACGCGGCTCCGGCGCGGTCCGCTCAGGTGCGCTTGCGGGCGAGCCGGCTGTGGCCGCAGCCTCGCGAGGTCATTTCGGCTGCCCGGACTCGAGGGCGGCCTGGACGGCGAGGAGATCGCGCCAGGCCTGGCGCTTGGCGGCTGGCGTGCGCAGAAGGTAGGCCGGATGCAGCGTCGCCATGGTTCTCACGGACCGGCCGCCGCTCTGGATCTCCCGCCATTTGCCGCGGATGCGCATGATGCCCTCGGTCACGTCGAGCACCTGCTTGGCGGCGGAGCCGCCGAGGAGAAGGACGACGTCCGGCGCCACCAGCTCCATCTGGCGTTCCAGGAACGGGCGGCAGACCTGGCTTTCCTGCGGTGTCGGGGTGCGGTTGCCGGGCGGGCGCCAGTAGACGACGTTGGTGATGTGGACGTCCGCCTCCCCGAGGCCGATCGCGGCCAGCATCTTGTCGAGAAGCTGGCCGGCGCGGCCGACGAAGGGCTTGCCTTCGAGGTCCTCGTCACGGCCGGGCGCCTCGCCGATGATCATGAGGCGGGCGCGCGCCGCCCCGCGATAGAAGCAGAGGTTCTTGGCGGTCGCCTTGAGGCCGCAGCCGTCGAAGGCGCGGAGCGCGGCTTCGAGGTCGTCCAGGGTCGCGGCGCTCTTCGCGGCCGTGCGCGCCGCAAGCTCGGCCGCGTCCGGCGCCGTTCCTGCAAACGCGGGCCGCGGATCGGGGCGGGGCGGATCGGAGCGCGGCTCTGGCGCGGAGGGGCGCGGCGCCAACCGGGGCGACGCAAGCCGCTCGGTCTCGCGGACCGGGGCAGGGCGCGCGGTGGGTCCGTCCGGGGCCATCTCGGCGTGTTCCGCCTCGGGGAGGCGAAAATCGTGGCCCGGCGCTTTATCGCCGCGCGCGAGCCAATCGACGGGCGCGTCCGCGCCGGCGGTGTCGACCCCCATCTCCCGGTACCAGTCGAGAAGCGTCGCGGCGAGCGTGCGCATGTCGGTTTCGGAGTGCATCGCGAGGCACCTTATCGACCCAGCGATCCTTTTGCACCTCCGGGCCTCGCGCCACGGGTCGGGGGCGCTTGACGCTTCCTTCAATTGAGGCCAAACCGGCACGCTGGCAGATGACGGATGGACCATACGATGGCGTTGGGTGAGGCCGACCTTCCCGAGCGGGAGGCCATGGAGTTCGATGTCGTGATCGTCGGCGCCGGGCCGGCCGGCCTCGCCGCGGCGATCCGCATCAAGCAACTCGCGGCGGACGCGGGCGAGGAGATCTCCGTCGTCGTGCTCGAGAAGGGCAGCGAGGTCGGCGCGCACATCCTTTCGGGCGCGGTGATCGATCCCGTCGGTCTCAACCGCCTCATCCCCGATTGGCGCGAGCGCGGCGCGCCGCTCACGACCGAGGTCAAGGAGGATCGCTTCCTCGTGCTCGGCCCAGCGGGAGAGGTTCGGCTCCCGAACTTTCTCATGCCGCCGCTGATGAACAATCACGGCAACTACATCGGCAGTCTCGGGCTCGTGGTGCGGTGGCTCGGCGAGGAGGCGGCCGCGCTTGGCGTCGAGGTCTATCCCGGCTTCTCGGTCAACGAGGTGCTCTACGACGATGCCGGCGCCGTCGTCGGCGTGGCCACGGCCGACATGGGCGTCGGCCGCGACGGGGAGCCCAAGGACGGATTCACGCGCGGCATGGAGCTGCGCGGGAAGTACACGCTGTTTGCCGAAGGCGCGCGGGGCTCGCTCACGAAGACGCTGATCCGCACGTTCGACCTCGCGCGCGGGGCCGAGCCGCAGAAATACGGCATCGGGCTCAAGGAGCTGTGGGAGGTTGAGCCCGTGAAGCACACGCCGGGCCTCGTGCAGCACACGTTCGGCTGGCCGCTCGACCTCAAGACGGGCGGCGGCTCGTTCCTCTATCACTACGGCAACAACCTCGTCTCAATCGGGGTCGTGATCCATCTCAACTACGAGAACCCGTACCTCTCGCCCTACGACGAGTTCCAGCGGTTCAAGACGCATCCCGCCATCGCGCCGTTGTTTCAAGGCGGCCGGCGCATCGCCTACGGCGCGCGCGCTCTCACGGAGGGCGGCTGGCAGTCGATCCCTCAGCTCGCGTTCCCCGGCGGCGCGCTCGTCGGGTGCGCGGCCGGCTTCATGAACGTGCCCCGCATCAAGGGCAGTCACAACGCGATCCTGTCCGGCATCCACGCGGCAGAGGCCATTGCAGAGGCGCTTCGCGAGGGCCGGTCGCACGATGTGCTCACCACCTACGAAAGCGCCGTGCGCAGCGGCGATATCGCGGACGATCTCAAGCGCGTGCGGAACGTGAAGCCGCTCTGGTCGCGGTTCGGCACGGTGCTCGGCATCGGGCTCGGCGGCCTCGACATGTGGCTCAGGACCTTGCTCTTCGGCTGGTCGCCGTTCGGAACGCTCCGCCACGGGAAGCCCGACTACGCATCGCTCGAAAAGGCATGGGAGGCGGCTCCCATCGCCTACCCGAAGCCCGACGGCACGCTGACGTTCGACAAGCTGACGAACGTCTCGTTCTCCGCGACCAATCATGAGGAAGATCAGCCCGTTCACCTGAGGCTCACGGATCCGTCGATCCCGATCCGCGTCAATCTTCCGGAGTACGCCGAGCCCGCGCAGCGCTATTGTCCGGCCGGCGTTTATGAGGTGGTGCGCGCGGATTCAGGCGAAGCCGTGTTCCAGATCAATGCGCAAAACTGCGTTCACTGTAAAACCTGCGACATCAAGGATCCGAGCCAGAACATCACCTGGGTGTGCCCGGAGGGCGGCGGCGGGCCGAATTATGCCGAGATGTGAGTATCTGCTGGCTCGGGACGGCGCGAGATTCCGGTGAATTCAGCTCCGGATCGGCATTGAAGCGGAGTCGCCAAGCGGCGACAAGATTTGCTAGTCTCGCCCAACATCGGGCCGGGTTCCCGGAAGAGGATCGACAGAATGAGCGCTCGCCGTGGCCGGTTTGCCGTCGTGCTTCCTTTGCTGGCGGGATTGATCGCTTGCCCCGGAATATCGCGGGCCGAAACGGTCGAAAGCAGCGAGGCGTTCGACGGGACGCATTCGCTCGTCGGCAGCTATCTCGCCGGCCGTTTCGCGCGCGCCCAGAACGATGCGGCGGAGGCGGCCGAGTTCTACCGTAACGCGCTCGCCGTCGACTCCAAGAACGAGCTCCTGCTCGAGCAGGCTTTCCAGATCGAGGCGGCCCGCGGGGACTGGCCGCGCGCCTTCGAGCTCGCCGAAGATCTCGTCGGCATCCAGAAGACGCATCGCATGGCCCAGCTTGCGCTGGCGCTGCGTGACTTCAAGGCCGGGGACTGGCGTAAATCCGAAGAGCATTTCAAGGGCGCCGGGGCGGGACCCATCGGGGAGCTGACGAGTGCCATGGGCAAGGCCTGGGTCGCGCTCGCGAACGACGACGCCGCCGGCGCGTTCGCGAGGCTCGACCTTCCCAAGCAGGCCGAGTGGGCGCAGTTCTTCCTGCGCTACCATCGCGGGCTGATCGCGGATATCGCCGGGCGCAAGGGCGAGGCGCGCGCGTCGTTCGCGCGCGTCTACGAGCAGGACGCACGGACGCTGCGCACGGCGCTCGCCTATGCCCGCCACGAAGCCTTCGTCGGCGACCGCAAGGCGGCGCTGGCGATCATCGACGAGCAGATCGACCGCTCGCAGGGCGACGGGCACCCGCTGCTGCGCAGCCTCAAGACGGCGGTGCAGTCGGGCAAGGCGGTCCAGCCGATCGTGACGACGCCGTCGGAGGGCATGGCCGAGGTGTTCTACGGTCTCGGCGAGGCGCTGATCGCTGAGGGCGCCGTGGGCGTGGGCATGCTCTACATGCAGATGGCGCTCTACCTCGAGCCCGAGCACCAGTTCGCGCTGGCCGCGCTCGCGAGCGCTTATGAGGGCAACAAGCAGTATTCGGATGCGCTCTCGACCTACGAGCGCATTCCGCGGACGAGCCCGCTCGCGACGGCGGTCGAGATCCGCAAGGCGTTCAACCTCAATTCGCTCGACAAGGTCGACGAGGCCCGGGATACCCTCGAGCGGCTGCTCAAGGGGACGGATGCAGAGAGCGCTGAAGCTCAGACGCAGACGCCGCCGACGGAGACCGCGCCATCGCGGCCCGCTGAGCCCGCCCTTTCCCTGGCGCCGGGCGAAGTTCTCCGCATCGGCGGGCGCGGGGAGAGCGTGCGCCAGCTCCAGGCGGCGCTGAAAGAGCTCGGATACGGCATCGACACGCCGGACGGGCGTTTCGGCGACAGCACGCAAAGGGCCGTGGTCGCATTCCAGAAGGCGAACAAGCTCAAGCCTGACGGACGCGTGGGACCGAAGACGTTCCATGCGATCGTCGGCGGGAATGCGTCGGAGGCGGCGGGCGATGCGGCCATGGAGAGCCCCGTCCCCCTCACCGTCTCGGACAGGCTCGAGATCCTGGATGCGCTCGGCAACATCATGCGGGCGCACAAGCGCTATGCGGATGCGATCCCCTACTACGACGAGGCGCTGGGGCTGGTCACGAAGCCCGAGCGGCGGCACTGGGTCTACTATTACGCGCGCGGCACCTCCTACGAGCGCCTCAAGAACTGGAACGCGGCCGAGGTCGATCTCGAGAAGGCGCTTTCGCTCTATCCCGATCAGCCGCTGATCCTCAACTACCTCGGCTACTCGTGGATCGATCAGGGGCGGCGGCTCAAGGAGGGCATGGCGCATATCGAGAAGGCCGTGGCGCTCAAGCCCGATGACGGCTACATCGTCGATAGCCTCGGCTGGGCGCACTACATGCAGGGCAACTACAAGGAGGCCGTGCGCTATCTCGAGCGGGCCGTGGAGCTCAAGCCGGACGACCCGGTGCTGAACGACCACCTCGGCGATGCGCTCTGGCGCGTCGGGCGCGAGCGGGAGGCGCGCTTCCAGTGGGACCAGGCCCTGTCGCTCAAGCCCGAGCCCGAGGACGAGGAGAAGATCAAGAAGAAGCTCGAAACCGGGCTCACGGGCGTTTCGCTTCCCCACGCGACGGGTGACGGTTCCGGCAAGCAGGCGGCGAAGGCCGGTGAGGCCGAACCGAAGTGACGACGTGGCGCCCGTCCACGAGTTCGCACCGGCGAAGATCAACCTGACGCTGCACGTGGCGGGCCGCCGCGAGGACGGCCTGCACGAGATCGCGAGTCTCGTCGTTTTCGCGACCGCCGGCGACCGGCTGACGCTCGACCCCACTCCGACCCACGCCCTCAATTCTGCCGACGATCCCCGTGTCGTGGTGTCCGGTCCGTTCGCCGGGGCGCTCTCGGGGGCGAATATCCTCGACCATGCGCTGGCCGCGATCCGGGCGCGTGCGCCAGAGCTGGCGCTCGGCGCCGTTCATCTCGAAAAGCATCTGCCCGTGGCGGCGGGGATCGGCGGCGGATCGGCGGATGCGGGGGCGCTCCTGCGCGCGGCGCGGCGGGTCATCGGCGCCGGTGCGACGGGCATCGACTGGCAGGAGATCGCGGCCGGGCTCGGCGCGGACGTGCCGGCCTGCCTCGCGGCGCGTCCGCTCTGGATGACGGGCACGGGCACGGTGCTGACGGAGGTGACGGGAGGCGTGCCGGCGCTGGCGGCGGTGCTCGTCAATCCGCTCGCCGCCGTGCCGGCCGACAAGACGGCGCGCGTGTTCCGCGCGCTCGGAGCGAGCGCCGTTCCCGCGGGCTATGTCGCGCCCGCTGCGCCGCGGTTTTCCGATCTCGCCTCGGTGCTCGCCTTCATGCGGGCGCGGGGCAACGACCTTGCGTGCGCGGCCGAGACGGTCGTGCCGGAGACCGGTGCGGCGCTGGCGGCGCTCGGGGCGTTCGAGGATTGCGCGTATGCGGCCGTCTCCGGCGCGGGGCCGACGTGCTTCGGGATCTTTCCCGATGCGAGGGCCGCCGAGACGGCACAGGCCCGCCTCGCAGCACGCCATCCGACATGGTGGATCGCGGCGGCCACGCTCGGCTGAAGGTTCGCCGCTGCCGTCAGTGCGCCCGGGCGATGCAGAAGTCGATCACGTCCTGCATGGCGCTGCGCTCGCGGCTTTGCGGGAAGATCGCCAGCGCATCGCGGGCGATGGTGCCATAGGAGCGCGCGCGCTCGAGTGTCGCCTCGATGCTCCGGTGCCGCTTCATGAGCCCGATCGCGTGCTCGAGGTCCTGGTCCTCGATTTTCCCTTCGACGATGGTGCGGTTCCAGAACTCGCGGTCGTGGTCGCTGCCGCGTCGGAACGAGAGGATCACGGGCAGCGTGATCTTGCCCTCGCGGAAGTCGTCGCCCACCGATTTGCCGAGCCGGGCACTGTCGCCCGAATAGTCGAGGGCGTCGTCGACGAGCTGGAAGGCGAGGCCCAGATTGCGGCCGTAGGAGCGCAGTGCCGCCTGCTCGTCGGCGGGGCGGTCTGTGATGGCGGCACCGACCTCGGCGGCGGCCGCGAACAGTGCGGCGGTCTTGCAGTCGATGATAGAGAGATAGGCATCA
>ERZ795041.123-NODE-123-length-30427-cov-8.654879_pt1 | contig 30427 bp, 29 predicted proteins | sample MGYA00375125_ERZ795041 | MGnify/ENA primary metagenome ERZ795041 (study PRJEB30170, sample SAMN03074214) | activated sludge metagenome | biome: Common Effluent Treatment Plant; feature: Wastewater; material: Activated sludge; isolation source: activated biomass in...
TTCGTATGTCCTACCTAAAAGACAATATTGCCTTCTATGTGGCGGATGGAGTGCCCTACTTTAGGCAGAGCTACCGGGAGTATGCGGTGAAGCGGGAGGAGGAGTAGGCATGGCGCACACAACTGCAACCTGATCAACCAATGAGCAGTTGAACATCGCTTTGGCACTGGCTGCCACATTGGTTTGCAGCTACGGCTGTAAGCGGGATGTTATGGCACCAAGCCCTTCAGTCCCGGTGGATGGACGACAGAAATTCGTTGGCACATACGATGTGTATGATACTTTTGGGAATTGGAGGTATGAGATGGAAATTTCGTTCCAACTCTCGCAGGGTCTCCGCCTCGGGACCCTACGCAACCACAGTGTGATGATGAACTTTCCATACTTTCACCAAGCATGCCCGTGCGCACCCTCCAACGCACTGATGGCGCCACGTTCTATTGCACGTTCACGTGCTGGAATTGGCTGCCGCTCATTGAGCGGGCGGATGCTTACGACCATGTTTACCGCTGGATGCACATCGCTAAAACCAAGGGATGCCGCATCTTCGGTTATGTGATCATGCCCAACCATGTACACTTGCTCATCCACACCCCGGAAGGGCTGTCCATCAATGCGCTGCTGGCCAATGCCAAGCGGTTCCTGGCGTACGAGATCCGGAGCCGATTGGTCGACCTCGAAGAGCATGGCCTGCTGGTTACGCTGAAAGATGCCGTGCGGCCCAGCGATGCGGCCCGTGGGCAGGTTTGCCGGGTGTTCATGCCTTCATCGGATATCCGCGAGTGTTACGATGAGGCGATGATCCAACAGAAGCTGGACTACATCCACGCCAACCCGGTGAAGGGGAAGTGGATGCTTGCGGAGAACTACTTGGACTATCCGCATTCCAGCGCTGCGTTCTACGAACGGGGCGATGCCTCGAACGCACCGGTGGAGAACTATCAAATAGCGTTACGGGCATGAGGTACAAAAACACGGGGACCGCAGGGTCCGGAAGCGGAGACCCTGCGGGAGGGGAAGGGCTGGAATCGCCGGTGTGCGTAGCGGCCCGCAGCGGTTGGATGGGACCTCACTACTCTCGCAGGGTCTCCGCCTCGGGACCCTGCGCAACCACAGTGTGATGATGAACTTTCCTTACTTTCACCAATCATGTCCGTGCGCACCCTCCAACGCACTGATGGCGCCACGTTCTATTGCACGTTCACGTGCTGGAATTGGCTGCCGCTCATTGAGCGGGCGGATGCTTACGACCATGTTTACCGCTGGATGCACATCGCTAAAACCAAGGGATGCCGCATCTTCGGTTATGTGATCATGCCCAACCATGTACACTTGCTCATCCACACCCCGGAAGGGCTGTCCATCAATGCGCTGCTGGCCAATGCCAAGCGGTTCCTGGCGTACGAGATCCGGAGCCGATTGGTCGACCTCGAAGAGCATGGCCTGCTGGTTACGCTGAAAGATGCCGTGCGGCCCAGCGATGCGGCCCGTGGGCAGGTTTGCCGGGTGTTCATGCCTTCATCGGATATCCGCGAGTGTTACGATGAGGCGATGATCCAACAGAAGCTGGACTACATCCACGCCAACCCGGTGAAGGGGAAGTGGATGCTTGCGGAGAACTACTTGGACTATCCGCATTCCAGCGCTGCGTTCTACGAACGGGGCGATGCCTCGAACGCACCGGTGGAGAACTATCAAATAGCGTTACGGGCATGAGGTACAAAAACACGGGGACCGCAGGGTCCGGAAGCGGAGACCCTGCGGGAGGGGAAGGGCTGGAATCGCCGGTGTGCGTAGCGGCCCGCAGCGGTTGGATGGGACCTTGCGACGTTTTCCCACATCCGGTCGCCGGTCGTAACTTTCGGCCATGCTGCACGAATTGATCGAGATCAAGCCGGACGTGGCAAACGGAATGCCCGTAGTAAAAGGTACGCGCATTACCGTCCGATCCGTATTGGAACTGTTGGCTGCCGGGGATGATGTGGACGAAGTGCTCGCGGCATATCCGTCGATCACCCGCGAACAAGTACTTGCCTGTGTGGAAGTGGCCGCTCGCATGATGGGCAACAGCTACTCGGCGTTGCCCTTGGCATGAAAGGCCTGCTCATTGATGAAAACCTTCCCATGCCTACGGCATTGCCGATCATGCATTCGCGGCAATTGGGTGCCCAGCCCAGCGATTCCTATCTGTGGCAGTATGCAACGGCCCATGACCTGGTGATCATCAGCAAGGACGCCGACTTTACGCAACGCATCCAACTCGCAGGGCCGCCACCGCGTGTGGTACACCTCCGCATTGGCAATTTGCGGCGGTCCGCGTTTATCCAGTGGCTCTACAGCCGATGGCCCGCAATAGAGGCGGCGCTACCAACGAGCAAGTTGGTCAACGTGTATCCTGACCGCATGGAGCTGATCGCGTAATGCTCCGCCCCTGGCTCCACGCCTTCCGCCCCCGCACGCTGCCCTTGGCCATCAGCAGCATCATCACGGGCAGTGCGCTGGCCGGGTTCTTCCACGGCTTCCGCTGGTCCGTGTTCGGGCTGGCACTGCTCACCGCCATCCTGCTGCAAGTGCTAAGCAACCTGGCCAATGACCTGGGCGATCATGAGCACGGCACCGATGATGAAAGCCGCGTGGGTCCGCAACGCGCCGTGCAGAGCGGCGCCATAGCACCGGCCGCAATGAAGCGCGCCTTATGGGTCTGTGGCGGGCTGGCCTTGGCCTCGGGCATCACGTTGATTATCGTGGCGCTGGGGTTCACGGCAACCACGTTGGGCTTCTTCCTGCTCGGCCTGCTGGCCATCGGCGCCGCCGTGAAGTACACCTTCGGCAGCAATCCTTATGGCTATGCGGGTTTGGGCGACATCAGCGTGGTGCTCTTCTTCGGCCTTGCCGGGGTGATGGGCACCTGTTTTCTGCATACCGGCGAACTCCGGACGGCCACCGTGCTGCCCGCGTTGGGCATCGGCCTGTTGTCCGCCGCCATGCTCAACCTGAACAACATGCGCGATGCGGTGGGCGATGCGGCCAATGGCAAACGCACCATGGCGGTGCGCATGGGTACGGCCCATGCCAAGCGCTACCACGCTGCCTTGGTCTACGGCGGCTTCGGCTGTTTGCTGGTCTTCACCATGCTGCACTTCCGCGGCTGGTGGCAGCTGGCCTTCGTACTGGGCTTTGTGCTGCTGGACCGCCACCTGCGCAGGGTGCAGCGCAACACGGTGCCGCGCGAGCTGGACCCGCAGATGAAAGTGCTGGCCCTTTCCACCTTAGTAACGGCATTGCTCTTTTCTTTGGGGTTGATCCCCGGATAGATGCTTTGCGCCGATTGGAAAGAGATCACGCTCACGCCGCGCTTCCCCTTGGGTACGAGCAAAGGGGTGATCGAGGCGCGCACCGTGTGGTACCTCATCGCGTGGGATGATCAGCGCCCCGAGGTGAAGGGCATCGGCGAGGCCGCGCTCTTCCCCGGCCACAGCAAGGAGTTTCCGGCCGATGTGCGCACCAAGCTGCTGGAACTCTGCGCGGACACTTCCAACTGGCAACAGCGCTTGCACGACGATCTGGTACAAGTCCCCAGCGTGCGCTTCGCCGTGGAGCAATGCCTGAAGGACCTCGCCGCCAGCGGTAGCAAGGTGCTCTTCCCGTCGGAGTTCACCTTGGGCCGCGCAGGCATCCCCATCAATGGCCTGGTGTGGATGGGTGACAAGGACGCCATGCGCGAACGGATCAAGGTGCAGATCGAAGCTGGAAACCGCTGCGTGAAGATGAAGATCGGAGCCCTGCGGACCGAGGATGAAATGGAGCTGCTCGCTGAGGTGCGCCGCTCATTCAGCGCGCAGGAACTGGCCTTGCGCGTGGATGCCAACGGCGCCTTCACCCATGCCAACGTAATGCCCGTGCTGGAGCGATTGGCCAAACTGGGCGTGGAGAGCATCGAACAGCCGTTGGCTCCGGGACTCTATGAATCCATGACCGAGGTGTGCGCAAACTCCCCGGTGCCGATCGCGCTGGACGAGGACCTCATCGGCCACAACATCGCCCAAGCCAAGCAGGACCTGCTGGACCATGTGCGGCCGCAGTACATTGTGATCAAGCCCAGTTTGGTGGGCGGTTGGGCTGCCGCGCAGGAATGGATCGACCAGGCACGGGCCCGGGGCATCGGCTGGTGGATCACCTCCGCCTTGGAAAGCAGCATCGGCCTCAACGCCATTGCGCAATGGACCGCCACACTGGGCGTCTCCATGCCTCAGGGGCTGGGCACAGGGCAGGTGTATGCGGACAATATCCCAAGCCCGCTGGCGGTGGAGCAAGGCCGCTTGCGCTACCGTCCGGAAACAGCCTGGGACCTGCAACGCTTAGAACCATGAGCGCCCAACGGAAGTATGCACGCACCATCGACGGGGCGTTCAAGGAACTGGTGCTGGACGGTCAGCGCATGGGCCCGTTCGAGGCCTACAAGCATTTTGAGCGCCTATCGGAACGAGTAAAGGGGGCTGAGTGGAGCAGGGACCTGTTCCTGCTGATCAACGAGCTGATGATGCGCGGCGGCACTTCCATGCAGGCCGCCACGAGCGGTACCACCGGCCCGCCCAAGCGCATGCGCATTCCGCGCAGCGACCTGGTGCGCAGCGCACGCCTTACCGCAGACACCTTCGGGTTGCAGCAGAATGACCGTGTGCTGCTCTGCCTGCCTTGTGCCTACATCGCCGGCAAGATGATGGTGGTGCGCGCCATGGCTCTCGGCCTGGACCTGCACGTGATCGATCCGCGCGGAGGCGTATTGGACAACCTAAAGGTGCCCGACCGGTTCCGCTTCACCGCCATGGTCCCGTTACAGTTGCACCGTGCTGTCCAGGAGGATCGGGCCCGCGTGGAGCAGCAGTTCCAAACCATCCTACTGGGCGGCGGCCCGATAAGCGCAGCCCTGGAAGAAGACCTGCAAGGGCTCCGCACGGAAGTATATCAAAGCTATGGCAGCACGGAAACGGTAACCCATGTGGCCCTGCGCAGGCTCAATGGCCCCGAACGCAGTGCGTGGTACCAGGCCATAGGCCGTGTAACCTTCAGCACTGACGGCCGGGGTTGCCTGGTGGTGGACACGCCCCACCTGTCCACCAAACGACACGTTACCAACGACCTGGTTGAACTGCACGGAAACTCAAGCTTCCACTGGCTGGGCCGCATCGACAATGTGATCCTGAGCGGCGGCAAGAAGATCTATCCCGAGCAATTGGAGGCCAAAACAGCCGGGATCATTCCCTTTCCGCACTATTTCACGGCAGTACCGGACGACCGGCTGGGCCAAGCGGTAGCCTTGGTGTTGGAAACGGAGGAAGGCGCCGAAGCGGTACTGGACGAATTGCTCCGATCGCTGTTCAACGTGCTGTCCATCCATGAAATGCCCCGCCGCGTAGCTGCCCTGCGTGCCTTCCGTCGCACGGGCTCCGGAAAAGTGATCCGCCACCCGGCAACCTGACCTTGGCCGGTTCAACGTGCGCGTTCCCCGCTCTCCACGGCCACGAAAACCCGCTCGTTCCTGGCTTCAAAGGCCATCAGCAGCGCCCTCACGCACAAGATCAAGCCCGTCATTTCCAAGGTTTCCTCCAGGGTGTACAAAGCGATGTAACCGGGTTCCATGAACAACCAGCAACCCGACGGGTCGCCATATAGTTCGCAGGGCAGCCAAGGAAACAGCGAAGCCTCCCGGGCGGGCAAGGCCAAGGCCAATTTTCCTCCGGCCATTTCCATGAACACCGCGCCGGCGACGTACACCGCCCCGCCGATCACCAGGCCACGCCGAAGCGGAGCATCCAATTTGAGGAACCAGCGGGCAAGCACTGCGGCCAACACCAGCAAGGCCGCCACATAGGGGATCACCCACGCTTGGAACAGCCATCCCCCCGCCCCGTCCCCGGCGCCTGAACGGTGCAGCAGGTTGTTGGTGAAGGACATGAATTTCTCGTGCACTTGGGAACTTTCATCCACCCCGAGAAAGATGAACACGGCCGCCATGGTGAACCAGCCCCGCTTCAAGCTGCCCGTGGCCATCCGGCCATGCAGGCCGAACAAAAAGGCGGCGATGAAGAACAGGGCCGAATTGAAGAACGTGGGCAGGTTGGACTCAAGGTCCAGGTCCACCAGTTGGGTGAGTGCCGTAACCCGAACGTGCAGTACCAAGTGGCAAAAGACGACCAGGAGGTGGAGCAGGACCAATGCCCCCAGCACGGCGAACAGGGTGCGGGTTGTCTTCCCCGGCCGGAATACGATGCGGTCCATCACCTGAACAGTGGCTTGGCCTTGCCGGAATACGGGCGGGCGGCCGCGGCCCCGCTTCCCGGTGCTGGGCTGCGGGGCCGCAGGCTCAAGCTTTGCCCAGGATCTTGAACATGCCCGTGCCGCACTCGGGGCATTTGCCCTTCATGGCCTTCCGGCCGTTCGCCATGGTCACTTGTGCGGCGTCCTTCATGTTCCGCTTGGCCTTGCACTTTACGCAATAGGCTTCAACTGCTGCTGCCATTTGTGGTGTGGGTTTTAGTTATGGGCGCGATCGCGCCCAAGGGTTAAGTGTGGGCAAGATAGGCGGTGGCCAACGGTCGGCGCCGATGCCGACCTTGGATTATCAACAATGTTCCAACAGGTTCAGGCAGGGCGGCCATAGCCTGCCCTTTCCCGCACGCGGGACAGTGTGGCGCGTGCCGTTTCCCTGGCCTTGCCTGCGCCCTTGGCCAATTGCCTGTCCAGTTCGGCGCGGTCGTCCATCAACGCTTGGAAGGTCGACCGCTCTTGGGCAAAGCGTTCCGTCAATAGGCCGAGCAGCTCCTTCTTGGCATGGCCGTAACCGTATCCGCCCGCGCGGTAGTTAGCCTCCATGGCTTGCGCGGCATCGGCCGGGGCCAAAAGGTTGAAGAGCTGGAACACGTTGTCGGTAGTCGGGTCCTTGGGTTCATCCAGGCTCTTGCTGTCCGTTACGATCCCCATCACCTGCTTCTTCAATTCCTTCTCCGGCAGGAAGATATTGATGGTGTTGTTGTAGCTCTTGCTCATCTTCCGGCCGTCGGTGCCAGGGATGGTCATTAGTCCCGCATCGATGCGGGCTTCCGGCATCACGAAAGTGTCTTCGCCATAAGCACGGTTGAAGGCGCTGGCGATGTCGCGCGTGATCTCCAAGTGCTGTTTCTGGTCCTTGCCCACCGGCACTACGTTGGTGTCATACAGCAGGATGTCCGCCGCCATCAGCACGGGGTAGTAGAACAGGCCGGCGTTCACCTGGCTCACGTTGTCGCTCTTGTCCTTGAAGGAGTGGGCGTTGGCCAGCATGGGGTAGGGGGTGAGACAGCCCAGGTACCAAGCCAGCTCGGCCACTTCGGGCACGTCGCTCTGGCGGTAGAAGGTCACCTTGTCCACATCAAGGCCGCAAGCCAGCCAAGCTGCGGCCACGGCGTATGTGTTCTCCCGCAGCAGGCCGGGGTCGCGCACGGTGGTGAAGGAGTGCAGGTCGGCAATGAACAGGAAGGCGTCGTTGCCCGGGGCATGGCCCATGGCAATGGCCGGGAGGATGGCCCCGAGGAGGTTGCCCAGATGGGGCGTGCCGGTGCTTTGTATGCCGGTAAGAATGCGCATGCAGGTGGTGTTCGCCGCGTCGGTACCAAGTACCTTGGCGGTGCGGGACGAAGATAGAAGGTAGTTTCGCGCCTCATTTTCCCGTTGCTGTGGTGAAGGAAGTTCCACATACCGCGCCCGGTGCGAGGGTGGCCGCCGGGGAGCGCATGCGCAGCCCCTTGCGCAAGTGGGCGTTCGTGGTGCCGCGGTTGATGTTCAAGCTTTGGTTCGTGCTGGTTTTTACGGCGTCCATGGTGGTGCTCTACCTGCCGTTCCGCGTACTGCTGCGCACGCCGCGGGGCTACCCGGCGGCATTCCGGCTGATGCGGGCCTGGGGCTGGTTCCTGAGCATGGCCGGAATGGTTCCCCTGCGCGTGAAATGGGAAAGTGCGTTGCCGCCGGCACCCTTCATCGCGTGCATCAACCACACGAGCTATTTGGACATCATCCACGCCTTTTGCCTGCTGCCGGATTATTTCCTGTTCATGGGCAAGCATGAACTGTTGCGCTGGCCGTTGTTCAAGATTTTTTTCCGCGACATGCACATCGCCGTGAACCGCGGGAACGGCGTGGACGGTGCCCGCGCCCTGCTGAAAGCCGGCAATGCCATCGACCGCGGCGTATCGGTGGGCATCTTCCCCGAGGGCACCATCCCTGCCGACGCACCGCAGATGATCCCGTTCAAGGAGGGCGCGTTCCGCCTGGCCATCAAGAAGCAGGTGCCCATCGTGCCCATTACGTTCTTAGACAACTGGCGTTTGTTCGGCGATCCGGAAGAGCCCTGGAGCCGGGGCCGGCCGGGCGTGGCCAGGGCGGTGGTGCACCCGTTCATTGCCACCACGGGGCTCACCATGGAAGATGCGGAAAAACTGGGCCAAAGGACTTTTGACGCCATTGAGCGACCTTTGCGCGAAGCTTTCCCGCAGCGATGAAGATCGACGAGAAGACATTGGACCGCATTGCCGAACTGGCGCGGTTGGACATGACCGATCCTGCCGTGCGGGCCTCCACGCTGGTGGACATGCAGCGGGTGATCAATTTCGTGGAGGTGCTCGGGCAAGTGGACACCGCCGGGGTGGAGCCCCTGATCTTCCTGACGGAGGAACAGGATGTGCTCCGCGCCGATGAACCGCACACGGAGATCACCAAGGAGCAAGCCTTGGCCAATGCACCCGTAAAGGACAGCGACTACTTCAAGGTGCCCAGGGTGGTGGGCAAGGGCTGAAGCACGCCAGTGGATGCCGGGGCAGCCCGTTCACCCCACACGGCGCGTTTGCCGGTGCCGAGCTCGCGCCAACCGTAGACCAACACCAACAGGGCCGAGAGCGTGCAGTTCACGGCCACGAACCCGTTGACGTAGATCGGGTCCAAGCCGCTGAAGGGCGGAAACACCGGCAGGATGAAGAACGCGCAGTTGCTGACGATCTGGGCGATCAACAGGATGGGCCCGCTCTGGGTCATGTTGAAGATCCAGCCGAGCAGGATCGTCAGCGAGAACATGCTGGCCATGAACACGGGGATCGGAAACCCGTCGGGCACGCCCTCGCCCAGCATCAACATGGGCAGGTACCAGGTGCCCCAGGCAATGCCGACCATGGAACAGGAGGCCAGGGCGGAGTAGTTGCGTTGGAGCCGCGTGACCGAGAACTTCATCCAGGCCGTTTCCTCCACGAAGGCAATGCCCACGATGAAGGCCATGTTGTGCATCAGGTTGATCGCTCCCTGGTGCGTGCCATTGAAAAAATTGTCCGCTACCCAACCCGGCCACGGCGCCCAGCCCATCAGCAGGATCACTGCGGCACCCGTGAAGAAATACATGAATTTCCAGCTGAAGGCCAACGCATAGAACCGCATGGGCGCCTTCCAGTGGAGGTAGGACCCGAATAGGGTTCCAAGCCCGGCCTTGCCCTCTATGTAAAAGGTCACCAGCATGGCGAAGCCCAGCGGGCCGAACACGCGCAGGCGGAATACCATGTGCGCCACCGGGTCGTCATCCAAATGCAGGCCGCCCCGCAACCGCAGTGACATAAAGGCCACGATCAGGGTTTGGAACGTGAGGGTGAGCGCCGTGAACGTGAGCACGGGAAACCGTGAAACGAAATTTCTCATGCGGTGGAATTGGGCCGACAATGTTAAGCGGGGCATTCCAACGTGCAAGAGCCCCGCATAGTTGCCGTAGGCGTGGGGAAAGGCGCGGGCGAAGCACCTACCTTCGCCGGGAAAATAACCGAGATCCAATTTGCCATGTACGGGAAATTCAAAGACCAACTGACCAAGGAACTGGCCGCCATCGAGGAGGCCGGTCTATACAAACGGGAACGGATCATCACCAGCGAACAAGCGGCGGAGATCACCGTGAACGGCCGCCAAGTGCTCAACTTTTGCGCCAACAACTACCTCGGGCTAAGTTCCGATCCGCGGGTGGTGAAGGCCGCGCACGATGCGCTGGATTCACACGGCTACGGCATGAGCAGCGTGCGCTTCATCTGTGGCACGCAGGACATCCACAAGGAGCTGGAGGAGAAGCTCGCGCGCTTCCACGGTACCGAGGACACCATACTCTACGCCGCCTGCTTCGATGCCAACGGCGGCGTGTTCGAACCGTTGCTGGGGCAGGAAGATGCCATCATCAGCGATGCGCTCAACCATGCCAGCATCATCGATGGCGTGCGGCTGTGCAAGGCCATGCGCTACCGCTATGCCAACAACGACATGGCGGACCTGGAGCTTCAGCTGAAAACAGCCCGCAAGGACGGGGCGGCCAACATCATCATTGTTACCGACGGGGTGTTCAGCATGGACGGCATCATCGCCGACCTGAAGGGCATCTGCGACCTGGCCGACAAGTACGAGGCCATGGTGATGGTGGACGAGTGCCATGCGGCGGGTTTCATCGGCAAAACCGGCCGCGGGAGCGTGGAGCATTGCGGCGTGACCGGCCGCGTGGACATCATCACCGGAACGTTGGGCAAGGCGCTGGGCGGGGCCATGGGCGGGTATACCACCGGCCGGAAGGAGATCGTGGAGATGCTCCGGCAGCGGTCGCGCCCGTATCTCTTCAGCAACTCGTTGGCGCCGGCCATCGTGGGGGCCTCCATCAAAGTGATCGACCTGCTGAGCAGCTCTATGGAACTGCACGACAAGCTGGAGCGCAACGTGAAACGCTTCCGTTCCGGCATTGAGGCACTGGGCTTCAAGACGCGCGGCGCTGGTGCCGCCATTGTGCCGGTGATGCTGGGCGACGCCAAGCTCAGCCAGGTGATGGCGGACAAGCTGCTGGCGGAGGGTATTTATGTGATCGGCTTCTTCTTTCCCGTGGTGCCCAAGGGCGAGGCGCGCATCCGCGTGCAGCTGAGCGCTGCGCACTCCGAGGCGCAGATCGAAGAAGCATTGGCTGCCTTCGGCCGCGTGGGCAAGGAATTGGGCGTGGTTTGAAAGCTGGCCGAGGCCGAGCCGGAAGAGGCCTGTGAGGGCCTTCCCGCCGCTTTCAGCGGGTGGTGGTGTAGCGGATGATGTCTATCGTGCCGGTTTCCTCGTTCTTGGCCACAATGGCCTTCAGGAACATGGTCCCCTCGGCGTACAGGTATTCGCTATGCCGCCGCAGGCTGCCGTCCCTGGACAGGTCGCAGGAGAGGGGATTGCCGGCCTTGTCATAGGTCCATTGCCAAGTGGACCAGTGCTGGGCGTTGAGGTCGGGTTGTTCATCGCGCCGGGCGAGCCTGCCGCGACCATCATAGGTGAAGGAGGTTCTTCCGCGTTTGCGGGTGATCAGGTTCAGCCTGTCGATCGCCAACAAGTAGCCGAGGCGGTTGCGGGTGAATGTTTCCTCCTGGTAGGGCCTCCCTTGGTCGTTCAGCCGCGTCACGGTCCACATGGTGTCGTTTAACGCGGCGTATTGCAAGCGTTCGTCGCTGACGATGGTGGACGGCCCTTCCACGAAGTGGTAGCGGCCCGTGCCGAGGTTTTCCAAGCGAACGTGCTCCATGTGCACCACGCGGCCCTCGGCATCGTGCCCGTTGCGCAGGGCGTAATATCCGTTAATGTCGTTATGCAACTCCTGCAGCAGCTTTCCGTTGGCGTCGTACGTGTACATCACCGAGGCCGTGTCCACTCCCGAACCGGGCTTGCCGAACGAGTTGTTCGCATAGCCGAGGCGGCCGTCGGGCGCGAAGCGGTACAGGTAAAAGCGGTCCAGGGGCTGCATGGGCCGGCCTTCGCGCTTGACCCAGGCTTGGCCTGCCACGCTGGTGACCCCGTTGCGGGCAATGAAAGCGGGGTTGAACCGGAGCACCGCGGGATCTTCGGCGCCGGGTTCCACGGAGAGCATTTGCGCCGAGGCAAGGTGCGGCAGGAACAGGGCGAGCAGGACGGCCTTCCTCATTGGAGCTGGATCAGTGCTGCTGCCACGCTGTGCACCGGCAGTTGGCACACCTTGTTTTCACAGACGAAGATGGTGGTAGGCCCGCCGGTGAATTTGTCCGCCAGCAGGGGCAGTGCGCTCTGGTCCCGGGCGCCCATGAACACGCGGCCCGGGATGAAATGCCGGTTGAATTCCTCCTTGGCATCCATGGCTTCCGGCCCGGTAATGGCCACCTCGTACCAGGGCCAGGCATGGTTCATCAACAGCAGTGCCCAATTGGAGTATCCGGTGGGGTAGTCCTGCATGGCGGGCTTCACATTGTTCAATTGCTGGCGGCTGATAGCTAGGAACTGCTTGTCGTCGAACACATGCCCGAGGGTGAAGAGTGCCTTTGCCATGCTGGAATTGGATGCGGGGATCACATTGTCATTGACCTCCATGCGGCGGGCGATCAGGGGCGGGTCTTCCTTGCTGGTGAAGAGGAACATGCCGCTGGCCTGGTCGAAGAAATGGCCGATCGCATAGCGGGCCAGTTGCTGCGCCTCCATCAGCCAGTGTTCCTCGAACGTGGCCTGGTACAGGGCGATGAGCGCTTCGAGGGTGAAGCTGTAGTCCTCCAAGTAGCCGTTCACCGCAGCATGCCCTTTGGTGCGGACGTGCCACAGGCCGCCGTCCGGGCGGCGGCATGCGGAGAGCAGCAGCTGCATGGTGCTGCGCGCTTGTTCAAGGTGGGCGCTGTCGCCAAAGGCTTCGTAGGCATCGCACAGCGCGGTCACCATCATGGCGTTCCACGAGGTGATCACCTTGTCATCTAAGCTTGGCCGTATCCTCTGCTCCCGCGCGGCCAGCAGGCGGGTATCCACCCGTTCGCGCCTTGCGGCCAGTTCACCCGGGACAAGGCCATGCTTGCGGGCGTATTCGGCGTCGTCCATGGTGCGCAGCAGGATGCTGCGTCCTTCTTCCCAGTATCCCTCGCCGTCCACGTTATACAAATCCTTGGCAAAAGCCAAGTCCTCTTCGTCCAGCACCTCACCCAGTTGCTGGGCGGTCCATAGGTAGAACAATCCTTCGTGGCCTTCGCTGTCGGCATCCAGCGCGCTGTGCCACAAGCCCTCGGGCGAACGCATCTCGCGCACGGCCCAGCCGATGGTGCGCCGTACCACGTCGCGGTAGGCCTCGTCCTTGAACGCTTGGTAGGCATGGCTGTACAGGGAGATCAGCTGGGCATTGTCGTACAGCATCTTCTCGAAGTGCGGTACCTTCCAACTGATGTCGGTGCTGTAGCGTGCAAATCCGCCGCCTATCTGGTCGAAGATGCCTCCTTGGGCCATTTTCCCCAAAGTGAGCCGCACTTGGCGTGCAAAGGCTTTATTGCCCGTGGAGACGGCATAACGCAGCAAAAACTCGTAATTGTTGGGCAGGGGGAATTTGGGGGCACGTGCCGCCCCTCCCCACGCGGTATCGAACTCTTTGTCGAAGGCATCGGCCAGTTGGTCCACATCCCTTTGCGCAAAAGCGGGGGGTGCGGTGTTAAGCGTTACCAGGTCCACCTGTTGCAAACCCTCGTGCAGCTGCGCGGCGTGCCGCGCCACGTCTTTTGGGTCCTTGGCCCACTTGCCGCTGAGCTGTTCCAGCACCTGCATCCACTGTTCCTTGGGGAAATAGGTGCCGCCGTACACGGGCCGGCGGTCGGGCAGGGTGAAGCAGTTCAGCGGCCACCCGCCGCGCCCGGTCATCAGTTGCACGGCGCTCATGTACACCTGGTCCACGTCGGGCCGCTCCTCGCGGTCCACCTTGATGCACACGAAGCGCTCGTTCATCAGCCGGGCCACCTCCTCGTCCTCGAAGCATTCGTGTTCCATCACGTGGCACCAGTGGCAGGTGCTGTACCCGATGCTCACCAGCACCAGTTTGTTCTCTTGTTCAGCTTTGGCGAAAGCCTCGTCACCCCACGGGTACCAGTCCACGGGGTTGTGGGCATGCTGCAGCAGGTAGGGGCTGGTCTCGCGGGCCAGCCGGTTGGTGTGGGCGTGCATGCTATCTTTCACGGGTGGTTGCCCGGTACCGCAGCCGGGGAGGAAGTACAACAAGCATGACCGGGCAAGCCATGCCCGCGAAGGGAAGTGCATGGATGGACCGGAGGATAAAGGTAGGAACACGGCATGGCGCCTGAGGCCGCCGGGCGCGCGTGCTCATCAACAGCGCGACGTTGATCGGGGGGATGACGGCCCGCAGTGGCCCGTATATGTGATGCTTTCCGGTGTTTTCGGCATCCTGTTGATCTTCCTTACCATCGGGCAGCTCACGCTGATCTCTTTTCCGGAGCTGGCCCGATGGTTCGCTCTTTTCGGCTTTGCCGGCAACTTGGTGCCTGTGCGACTGTATGCGAAAGCCATGACCATGGACCGCATCGAGTGGTTCTGGTTCAACCTGTTGGCTGTGGGGCCCTGGTTGCTGGGGACCGGCCTGGTGGTGAATTTCTTCTTCCACGGTTCCGAGCAACGGATGCTGGTGCAACTGGGCCATGATTTCGACCTACACGCTTACTGGCTGCACCATGGCGAATTGCCCCCGCACCAACCTTGGCCGGCCGATCCGTGCGTTGGACGGCATGGCGCGCCCATGGACCGGGAAATGATCGGGCAAGGGGGCGTGGTGCTCGGTTTGGCCCAGGGTGCGCTGGGCTATCTGGTGATCTCTTCGCGCCATGATGCCGCAGACCTGATCACTGCTGCCCCGGTACGAGTGGGGCAGCGGTTCTGCTCAGCGCAGATCGATCGGCTGCTCGGCCTCAAAGGGGAAGCGCTTGCGCAGCCCGCGGGCCTTGCCCACCACGGTGCCTTTGGCACCCAGCTTCAAACCGCCGCCCAAGGCGCTTCCCAGCAAAAGCGGAAGCGGGTTGCCCTTCCCTTGGGTGAAGGTGGCCCGTAGCGGAACGTCATACAGGGCAACACTCTTGGGCGCTAGCACCACCGCACTGTCCAACACGGCCTTGCCCACTACCTCATCGTTCAGGTACAGGTCCACGTCGGGGTCGGCCAAAGTGATCCGGTAGTTGTTCGGGTTGTTCACCTCCACGGTGATGGTGGCCGAAAGGCCTTGGGCATCCAAGCGGGTGAGGCGGGCATTGCGCACGCCCACCAGTTCCACCTCGCTGTAGTTCATGCATCCGGTGCAGAGCAGGGCCAGCAGCAGGATCGGCAGGAACGCCCGGTGCAGCATGGCGCAACCGAAGGTCCGTAAGCGGCCATGGCTGCCTGCGCTGTGATGTCCGTGCGCTGGGCCCATTAGCGTGCCAGCTTGGCAAAATGCGCGAAGAAGCGCGGAATGGCGCGGATTCCCTGCATGTAGTTGAACACGCCGTAGTGCTCGTTGGGGCTGTGGATGTTGTCGCTGTCCAGCCCGAAGCCGAAGAGAATGGTCTTCAGGCCCAGTTCCTGTTCGAAGAGCGCCACAATGGGGATGCTGCCGCCGCCGCGCGTGGGAATGGGCTTCTTTCCGAAGGTTTCCTCCATGGCCAGGCTGGCCGCCCGGTACGCGGGGCTGTCCGTGGGCGTTACCGCCGCTTCGCCGCCGTGGTGGGGCGTCACCTTCACGGTGACGTACGGTGGCGCGCTTTTCTGGAAGTGGTCCACGAACAGCCGGGTGATGGCATCGCTCTTTTGGTCGGGCACCAAACGCATGCTGACCTTGGCGCTGGCCTTGGACGGAAGCACGGTCTTGGCGCCTTCGCCGATGTAGCCGCCCCAAATGCCGTTGACGTCCAGCGTGGGCCGGATGCTGGCGTGTTCCGTGGTGGTGTAGCCTTTTTCGCCCAGCAGGGCTTTTACGCCAAGGTCATTCATGTACGCCTCTTCGTCAAAGGGGGCTTTGGCCAGTTCCGCGCGTTCCCCGGCAGAGAGTTCCCGCACGGCATCATAGAACCCGGGAATGGCGATGCGCCGGTCTTGGTCGTGCAGGCTGGAAATGAGGTCGCACAGCACATTGATGGGGTTGGCTACGGCGCCGCCGTACACCCCGCTGTGCAGGTCGCGGTTGGGGCCGGTCACCTCCACTTCAAGGTAGCTGAGGCCACGCAAGCCCGTGTTGATGCTGGGCGTGTCGTTGGCGATCATCGAGGTGTCGCTGATCAGTACCACGTCTGCGGCCAGGCGCTGCTTGTTGGCCTTCACGAAAAGGCCGAGGTTGGTGGAGCCCACTTCCTCCTCTCCTTCGATCATCATTTTCACGTTGCACGGCAAGCCGCCCGTGTTGAGCATGGCCTCCACCGCTTTCACGTGCATGTAGAATTGCCCTTTGTCATCGGCGCTGCCCCGGGCATAGATCAAGCCGTTCTTTACCACCGGCTCGAAGGGAGGACTGTCCCACAGTTCCAACGGGTCGGGCGGTTGCACGTCGTAGTGGCCGTACACGAGGACCGTGGGTTTCGCCGGGTCGATGATCTTTTCGCCGTACACAATGGGGTGGCCCTGGGTGGTGCACACCTCCACTTTTTCCAGGCCGGCCTCCTCCATGCGCTGCTTCACGGCCTCGGCACAGCGGGCCACGTCCGTCTTGTATTTGGGGTCGGCGCTTACGCTGGGAATGCGCAACAAGTCGAGCAATTCGTTCAAGAAGCGGTCTTTTTGGGCCTCGATGTGCCCGTCCACGGTTGCCATGGGCGCTGGAATCTGCATGATCGGCCAAAGATAGGGCCGCCTCCAGGCGCGCTGCGGCACAAGTTTGCGGGCCCGGGCAACCTGTGGGGGCCCTTATCGGTCATCCCGGCATATCCGTTACCTTGCCCTTCCGTACCCCATGAATTGGCGTCCATCCCTCAGCTTGCTGTTGCTTCTTTCCGCAGGTTCGGCCCGAGCTCAATTGAACGTCAGCACCAGCATGACGCCGGTGCAGTTGGTTGAGAACGTGCTCTTGGGCGGTGGTGTATCGGTGTCCAACGTCACCTTCAACGGTGTGGCGGTGGGCACGCCGCAGCAGGGCACCGGGTCGTTCACCAACGGCAACACCACCAACTTGGGCCTTGACGCAGGCATCATCCTCTCCTCGGGATTTGCGCCTTCGGTGGTAGGCCCGGCCTCCAATTTCGGCAGCGACCAGCTGAACACGGGTTCGGACCCGGACCTGGTGGCCATCACCACCCCCGGCAACAGCATCCAGGACAAGGCGGTGCTGGAATTCGATTTCATCCCCACGGGTGATTCGCTGAAGTTCAACTACGTGTTCGGCTCCGAGGAATATCCCTCGTTCAATTGCTCGGCCAACTACAACGACGTTTTCGGCTTCTTTCTCAGTGGCCCGGGGATCAATGGGCCTTATACCAACAATGCGATCAACATCGCCTTGGTGCCGGGAACCACGTTGCCGGTAAGCATTGCCAATATCCACGGGCCCGGGGGCAGCTGCGGGCCGGCCAATCAGCAGTACTATGTGAACAACGAGAACGGCAGCACCATCGCCCTGAACGGCTTTACTGTGGTACTGCGGGCCGAGGCGGAGGTGACCTGCGGGCTCACCTACCACATCAAGCTCGCCATCGGGGATGCCGGCGACGGCAGTTACAATTCGGCCGTGTTCCTTCAAGCGGGCAGTTTCGCAAGTACCGGGCAGGTGGTGCCCACCTTGTTGGCGGGTGACCTGGGGCTTGCGGCAAACGACAGTACCCTCTTCGAAGGATGCGGCCTGATCCACTTCAACTTCATGCGCATGGGCGATACCAGCAACGTGGATACCGTGCACCTGGTGATCGGAGGCACGGCCACCCCGGGGGTGGATTATTTCCCGGCCTTCCCCACGCAGATCATCTACCAGCCGGGCGACACCATGATCACCTTCCCGCTCACCGTGCCCTACGATGCCGACGGGTTGGAGACCATCACCATCAACATCACGCAGAACGTGGTGTGCAGCGGGATGCAGGTGGTGAATGATTACGTGTTCTACATCGACCAATACCCGTTGCTGGGCGTCTCCACCACTGACGTCAACGGCGTGTGCAACGAAACCTACGACATTGGCCCTGCGGTCACCGGCGGAACAGGGGAATACCAGTACCTGTGGAGCGCGGGCGAAACCACGCCCACCATTGTTGCGGACGTGGACACGACCACGACATTTTACGTCACGGTGAGCGACACCTGCGGGGTGCCTTCGGTGCTAGACAGCATTACCGTGCATATCCCGCCGTATCCTCCCATGGCGCTGACAGCCAGCCCCGACCTGGCCATACCCTGCTTGGGCAATGACGACATTGAGGTGCTGAACACGGTTGGCGGAGATGGCAATTACACATACTTGTGGACCCAGGGAGGTGCCGCCGTAGGCACCGGCCAGGTGTTGAACGTGCCGGCCGGCGACCCGCTCTGGTACGTGGCAACGGCCACGGACGGATGCGGCAAGAGCGCTTCGGATTCTGTGCTGGTGAGCACGCAACCCTTGGACGGCATTGCCATTGCCTCCTGGGACAGTACGGTGTTCTGCACCGGCGACACGGTCGTGCTCGTTCCCTTTGGCGTTACCGGAGGCAACGGAGTGTACACGTACTCCTGGGCCGATGGCATGGGCACCGTGCTAAGCACGGCGGACACCTTGCAGGTAGCCGTGCCCACCGATGCGACCTATGTCCTGCACGTCCAGGACCAGTGCGGCTATGCGGCGGACAGCCTGTTCACCGTGCGATACCCCCGCTACCAGCCTTTTGTGATCAACCTTACCCCCGATAGTACCATTTGTGCGGGCGATTCCATCCTGTTGTGGGCACGTATATCCGGAGGTTCAGGCGTGCACACCATTGATTGGCAAGGCTGGGCCTGGAGCGACCCCAAAATGACCTACAGCGGCGATCAGGACGCCACCTTCACGGTGGATGTGCTGGACCAATGCGGCGAGTTCATCAGCGCCACCACCAACGTCACCGTGCAGCACCCTTGGTCGAAGATCCTCATCGCGCCCAGAGGGCAGGACGACTGGCTTTTCCACACGGCCACGTATCCCGACGAAGTGCCGGTGGTCATCTGGGACCTGGGTGACGGTACGCGCATCAAGGCGGATTCGGTGACGCACAGCTACTACGACCTGGAGGACCATTGGATCACCCTGCACACGGTCAGTGCCGAGGGCTGCAAGGCCATGGACAGCCTGCTGGTCATTCCTCCCGCCACCCTGTTCTTCCCCAACGCGTTCACTCCGGATGGGGACGGCATCAATGACACCTTTGGCCCCGTGTTCTCCTCCATCCAAGAATTCCACATGACCATCTTTGACCGTTGGGGCCATGTGGTTTTCGAAACGGATGACATCCACAAGCAGTGGGACGGCAAGGTGATGGGTGGAAATGATGCAGCCACAAGCGTGTACGTCTACAAATACCGGGCAAAGGGCCATTATTTTGAGGCCCACGAGAAATTTGGATACGTTACTTTGTTGCGCGGAAACAGGAACCGCTGACACCAAACACCACCAAGGAATGATGATCCGAAGCATGGCCTTCCAACTGGCAGCTGTTGCGGCAATGCCTGCCATGGCCCAGTTGAACGTGACCACGAACATGACGCCCACGCAATTGGTGGAAAACGTGCTCTTGGGCGGCGGTGTTACCGTATCCAACGTAACCTTCAACGGGGTGGTGGCCACCACCCCCCAGCCTGGCACGGGTGCCTTTACCGGGGGCAACACCACCAATTTGGGCCTGGACGCGGGGGTGATCCTTTCCTCCGGGTTGGCGACTTCGGTGGTGGGCCCTGCCCCGGGCATTGAAAGTGATGCGTTGGGCACGGGTTCCGACCCGGACCTGGTGGCGATCACCACGCCTGGGAATACGATCCATGACAAGTCGGTGCTGGAGTTTGACTTTGTACCCAATGGTGATTCCCTGAAATTCAGCTTTGTATTCGGATCGGAGGAATACCCCAGCTTCAACTGCAGCCCGACGTACAACGACGTGTTCGGCTTCTTTCTCAGCGGTCCGGGCATCAACGGCCCCTACACCAACAACGCCGCGAACATCGCCTTGGTGCCCGGCACCACACTGCCGGTGAGCATCGCCAACATCCACGGCAACGAGGATGCATTCTGCCAGCCTGTCAATGCACAGTACTACGTTTCCAATGCCAATGGCACGCAGATCACGCTGAACGGCTTTACCGTGGTGCTGCGCGCGGAGGCGGCGGTGATGTGCGGCGAAACCTACCACATCAAATTGGCCATTGGCGATGCCGGCGACCAGATTTACAACTCCACCGTTTTCCTGCAGGCCGGCAGCTTCATGTCCAATGTATTGCCGCCGGTAACTGCCGCCACGGCCTACGGCGATGCCACTACCGCAGAGGGATGTTTGGGCGGCTATTTTGCCATCTTCAGGCCAGCCGGGGTGGACAGCACCTATGCGGTGGATTACTACATGACCGGCACGGCCACCAACGGGGTGGATTATTCCATCGCGCCCGGCCCCGCCGTGATCCCGGCCGGCCAGGATTCGGTGGTGATCCCCTTCCAAGCGTTCGAGGACGGCGTGAACGAAGGCATCGAGACCGCGATCATGAACATCTTCATGGTGAACGCCTGCGGGGATACCGTGGTCAATTCGGCCATGCTGGCCATCATCCAATATGTTCCAATGGAGATCCAAACGCAGGCCTTCTTCCTCCTCCAGTGCGACCAGGATTCCATACCGCTCTACGCCACCATGTCGGGCGGCTTCGGGCAAACCACGCTGGCGTGGGGCGATACGTTGCATTCACCCGTTGCATATGTGCCGGGCATGCAGAACGGCACGTATACGATCACGGCCCACGACGCCTGTCCCAAGAGCGTGACGGTTACCATTGAGGTGGACGCCGGATGCCAAGTGCACATTCCCAATGTGACCACGCCGGGCCATTCCACCGATGGCTTCAACGACATGTTCGTGGTGGAAGGCATTGTGGGGCGGGACAACCAGGTACAGATCTGGGACCGCTGGGGCAAGGAAGTGCTTAATACGCGCAACTACCAGAACAATTTCTCCTTCCGGGGGCGGCACGACGGGGTGTACTACTACGTGATCCGGGTGCTCGAAAAGCAGTACACCGGCTACGTGCAGGTGCTGGGAAGCAATTAGGCCGCAGGTGCTGCGATCAACGACCGTCCGGTCATTTCCGCCGGTTTTGGCAGCTCGAGCAGCTCCAGAAGCGTGGGGGCCACGTCAGCCAAGATGCCGTTCGATAGCGCGACCGCATGGTCGGTAAGCACGAAGACGGGAACCGGGTTCAAGGTATGGGCCGTGTTGGGCGAGCCGTCGGGGTTCACGGCTTTGTCCGCGTTGCCGTGGTCGGCAATGATGACGAAGGACCATCCGTGCTGCAGTCCGGCCTCCACCACGCGCTTGGCACAGGCGTCGGTGGTTTCAACGGCCTTCACAATGGCGGGGAAAACACCGGTATGGCCCACCATGTCCGGGTTGGCGAAGTTGAGCACCATCAGGTGCAGGTCGTTCCGGGCGAGCTCCTCCACCGCCGCATCGGCCACTTCAACCGCGCTCATTTCGGGCTGCAGGTCATAGGTAGCCACCTTGGGTGACGGCACCAAGCGGCGGCGTTCGCCCGGGAACACCTCTTCGCGCCCGCCGCTGAAAAAGAACGTGACGTGCGGGTACTTCTCCGTTTCGGCGATGCGCACTTGGCCCAGCCCTGCCCGGGCCACCACTTCCCCCAGGGTCTGCACCAGGTCCTCCTTGCTGAAAAGCACCTGCACGTTCTTGAAGCTGTGGTCGTAGGGTGTCATGGTGGCATAATGCAGGCGCAGCGGCACCATGCCGTGCTCGGGGAAGGGCCATTGGGTGAGCGCCTCGGTGATCTCGCGGCAACGGTCCGTGCGGAAATTGTAGCAGATCACCACGTCGTCGGGCCGAATGTGCGTGATGGGCCGGCCGTCGGTGCCGCAGATCACGCAGGGATCGATGAATTCGTCGGTGATGCCCTTGGCGTAGCTGGCCTGAATGGCCTCTTCGGCGCTCCGGGCCTTTGCACCCGTGCCGTGCACCAGGGCATCGTATGCCCGCTTGATGCGCTCCCACCGCTTGTCGCGGTCCATGGCATAGTAGCGTCCGCAAACGGTGGCCACGCGCGCAGTCGTTCCCGCGATCTGCCGTTCGAGGTCGCGCATGAATTCCGCTCCGCTCCTGGGGTCGGTGTCCCGCCCATCGGTAAAGGCATGGATGAACACCTCCTTTACGCCGGCTTTGTCCGCTTCCTGGCACAGGGCCACCAAGTGCTCGCTGCTGGCATGCACCCCGCCGTTGCCCAAGAGGCCCAACAGGTGCAAGCGCCTGCCGGGCTGCTTGGCCGTTTGCAGGGCCTCCCGGAGCACCGGGTTGTTGCCGAACGAGCCGTTGGCAATGGCCCGGCCGATGCGCACCAGGTCCTGGTACACAATGCGCCCGGCGCCGATGTTCAGGTGGCCCACTTCGCTGTTGCCCATTTGGCCTTCGGGCAGGCCCACGTTCTCACCGTCCGTGCGCAGGCGTGCATGGGGAACGGTGGCCCGCAGGTGGTCAATGAAGGGCGTGCGTGCCTGGGCGATGGCATCGCTCCGGTCTCCGGCACCGATGCCCCAGCCGTCAAGGATGATCAACGCTGCCTTTTTCTTGGTCATGAACAGTCCGGGAATGTGGCGGTGAAGGTAGAACCCCGGGGTGTGCCGGGGCGGTACACTACCCTGCCGCCGAGGTCTTCCAGCAGTCTGCGCACGATGAACAGGCCCAGGCCGGTGCCCTTGGTGCTGCGCGTGGCCTCGTTGCCTCCCCGGTAGAATTTGCTGAACATCCGGGCCCTGTCCTCCTCGGCAATACCGGGGCCGTTGTCCTCCACGCGCAGGCGAACGATGCTGTTGGCCAGGCTGAGTTCAACGGATACGGTGGAGCCCGGCACGGAGTATTTACAAGCGTTCTCCAACAGGTTCACCAGCACCGACCGGTAGGAGGCGGGGTCCGTGCGCACGGGAAGGGATGCGGGCACGCCGGCTTCCAACACGTGGTGGCGGGCGTAGGAACTGCGGGCCTCCTCCAGAATAGCCCGGGTGGCGGCGGCCAGGTCCACGGGTTGAATATGAAGAGCTACGGCATGTTCCTCCAATCGGCTGGCCAGCAGGATCTGCTCGGTCAGGGTATGGAGCCGTTCAACGTCCGATCGCATGTGGCCCGATACGGTTTCCTTGAGGTCTGCTTTCAGGCCGGGCCGTTCCATGGTCTGCAAATGCAACTTCAGCGCGGCAATGGGGGTGCGCAGTTCGTGGCTGGCCGCCATCAGGAAATCACGCTGCTGCCTGGCCAGGGAGAGCTCGTGCCGCATGGTGCGGAACGTGGTCCAAAGAGCCAACAGCAGCAATACCAGGAATACGAGCCCTTCGCCCAGCACCATCATCAATGTGTGCCGGGGCAGGCGCACGGGCATCAGGGGCGTAATGCCCTGGGTGGCCAATTGCTGCTGCAAAGCGAAAATGTCGCGGTCCTTGCTCAGCAACAACCACATCCACCAGGCCGATTGCAGCAGGATGTAAAGGGCCAGGAAGCCGAAGAGCACCACCGGGGTGCGCGGGGCTTGGCGCGTCATGCCCCAAAAATAGACAGTCCGGTGCGGGGTGCCCGGTCAGCCTTCCCAGCAAAGGCTTAAAGCAGGCAACGCCTGCCCCGGATCGTTCCACTATCTTGGCGCGGTCGATCCGATGGACCACCAGGGAGCCCAACGTTTCATACTTACGGAACTGCATGCCGGCTTGCCGGATTTCCGTACCTACCACTCCTTGGAGCATACCTTGGACGTGCATGATTCGGCGGTGCGTCTGGCGGAGCAGGAGGGCATCAGCGGCGATGAGCTGGTCCTGCTGAAGACGGCGGCGCTCTTCCACGATGCCGGTTTCATGGTGATGCCGCACAAGCACGAGCAGGGCAGTTGCCTGTTGGCGCGCGAACACCTGCCCCGGTTCGGGTATGATGCCCAGGCGGTGGAACGCATCTGCCACACGATCATGTGCACCGTGGTGCCCCAGGTGGCGGACGACGTGTTGAGCAAGGTGCTGTGCGATGCCGACCTGGATTACTTAGGCAGGGATGATTTTTTCACCATCGGCGACCGGCTGTACGAGGAGTTGAGGGCGGAAGGCGCCCTAGCTTCCCGCAGGGAGTGGAACCAAAGGCAGGAAGCCTTCATTGCCAAGCACCGCTACTATACGGCTACCAGCCGCTTGCTGCGCGAAGCCAGGAAACAGCAGCACTTGGAGACCATCCGCCAGCAGCTCGGGCAGGAAGGTTGATCTGCGGCCACACCGCCTGCCTCTTGAACGGGCAAAGCCCCCGGAAGGTCCGGAGGCTTTGCTTGCGTGGTGCCTCCCAGAATCGAACTGGGGACACATGGATTTTCAATCCATTGCTCTACCAGCTGAGCTAAGGCACCAAGGTCCGATCACCATCTTTGCAGGCCCAAAGGGGCAGCAAAGCGGGCGGCAAATATAGGCGGTTCGTTCAATGATGGAGGCGGAACAAATGGACTTGGTGCTGGATGTGGGCAATTCCCGCATGAAAATGGCCCTGTTCGCACAGGGTCGCATGGTGGCCCATGCCCAGGCCGCCGCAGGTGGTCAAGCAGCCATGGCGCGGTTTGTCGAAGGCCGCAACCTGGTCCGGACGGTCATCGGTTCGGTGGGCAGCCGGGACCAGCGGCTCTTGGAAGCGCTTCAACGGCTGGCCCCGGTGCGGGAGCTTACCGGGGCCTCCCCATCGCCCGTGCGCAGCCTGTACACCACGCCATCCACCTTCGGGGTAGACCGGTTGGCCAATGTGGTGGGGGCGGCCGCCCTGTACCCGCGACGGCCCGTGCTGGCCATCGACCTCGGCAGTTGCATCACCTACGACCTGGTGGACCAATTGGCCCTGCACCATGGCGGCATCATCTCGCCGGGCTTGCACATGCGCGCCCGGGCCATGCACGCCTTCAGCGCGCGCCTGCCGCTGGTGGAGCCTCCGGATCAACCACCGGTTCTGGGTGCCAGCACCCACGCCAGCCTCGCCTCGGGCATCATCCACGGGGCCGCCATGGAAGTGAAGGGCTTTGCCGCCGAATTGGCAAGGCAGCATCCCGGATTGGCCGTGGTGGTTACCGGAGGTGACGCCCTGCGCGCGGCATGGGCGCTGAAAAGCGGCATCTTTGTGCACCCTACGCTTACCCTGATCGGGCTACATGCACTTTCCCAATATGATCCGGCCCTTGGGCCTGCTGCTCCTCGTTGAACTTGCCGCCGGAGGCGCCATGGCGCAGGGTGATGGCGGGTCGCCCTACAGCGCTTACGGCTTGGGCGACCTGATCACCACCGGCCAAGCCGTGCAGGCCCTGTCCGCCGGTACCGGCACGGCCATTACGGAACCGTTCAGTGTGATCCCCGGAAATCCGGCGAGCTACCCGTTATTGGCCAGACCGGTTTTCGAATCCGCGGTATCGTTCACCTCCTTGCGGAGCACGGCCGCCAATGCCAACAGCACGGCGCGCGACCTGCGCTTCATGGGCTTCAGCTTGGGCGTGCCGTTCGGCCAGGGCAAATGGGGGCTGGCGCTGGGATTGGCCCCCTTCAGCAAGGTGGGTTATGAGGCCGTCCGCAGCGATCTGGAGCAAGGTATTCCCGTGCAGTACAAGTACACCGGCAGCGGCGGGTTGGACCGTGCGTTCGTGGGTCTCGGGCGCACCCTGTACCAGCAGCGTGCCGATTCCGTAGGCAATGCGGGCACCCGGATCAACCTGGGGGCTGATTTCAACTTTGTGTTCGGCAGCATTGGTGCCACCCGCGAAGCCCTGTACCCGCTGGATGATGGCTACTCCAACATCCGGGCGTTCTCCAACCTGTTCCTGGCGGCGCCCACGGCCACGGTTAGCGCGATCTGGCAGGGTGACCTCACCAAAAAGACCACCCGCGACGACCGCAACTGGCGCTGGTCGGCGGGCATCTCCATGGGGATCCCGGCCAACCTCAAGGCACAGTACTCCAACCTGGTCACCTCATATACCGTCCGCTCGGGCATCGAGGTCACGCGGGATACGGTCGAGCATGAAGACAAGGCCAAAGGGCATGTGCGCATGCCGGTGCGCCTGAAGGCCGGCATTGGCGTGCAGAACGCCAATTGGGCCTTTGCGCTGGAACGTACCCAGCAGGACTGGAATGCCACCGCCGTGGAGGTGCCGGGCTACGAATGGTCGTCATCCATGCGCAACACGGTGAGCTGGGCGGCGGCCGCGCGCTTCAGGCCGGGGGGCGAAGGCGGCATCTTCCACCGGTCCGTGTACCGCATGGGTTTCCGCCTTGGGCAAGCCCCCCAACAGGTTCGCGGGAATGCCTTGAACGAATCGGCCATCACGGCGGGCATATCCCTCCCCCTGAATGCCGTGCAAACCAACAGCTGGTTGCATCTTGGGGTGGAAATGGGCCAGCGGGGCACGCTTGACCACGGGCTGCTCCAAGAGCAGAGGGCTGTGGTGTGGATCGGGCTGGCCTTCACGCCTTGGCGGGGTGAACGCTGGTTCACCCCCTCGAAGATCCAATGAACGGGAACTGGGTTTTGGCCGCATGTGCGGCGGCCTGCATGGCCGCTTCGTGCAAGAACGACCTGGACCGCGTGGCAGCCATGGACCTGGGCGGCGAAGTGCCGGACCGGATCACCACCGGGGCGGAATACGTGTATTCGGACAGTGGCGTGGTGCGCAACCGCATCCGGGCGGGCACCATCATGGAATACGGCGCACCGCGGCCGCGCACCGTGGTGGGAGACGGGGTGGAGCTCACGTTTTTCGGTCCTGACGGCAAGGCGGGAAGCCACCTGAACGCGGGTCGCGGTGAGATCTTGCCCGAGGCCCGCCTGATGTCGGTGATGGACCAGGTGATGTTCACCAATGCCCGCGGCGAGCAACTGGAAACTGAAAAGCTCATTTGGATGCAGGACAGCGGCAAAGTGTACACCGACCTTCCGGTGAAGATCACCCGGGCGCACGACATCATCTACGGGCAGGGCCTGGATGCCGCGGAAGACTTCAGCAGCTATGTGGTCAGGAAGGTCACCGGATCGCTCTTCCTGGACCGAAACGATACCTTGGCACCTGGCAACGCGAACAAGTGATGGAGCGAATAGCCCGGATAATGGAGGCGTTTTGGCTGTCCTTGGCCGTGTTGAGCGCGGTTTGGGCGGCCTACGTGCTGGCTGTGCACGGTTGGAAGGAAGGGAAAGCGTGGGTGCTCTTCCCGGCCGTGTGCGCAGGCATGTGGTGGTACCGCCGGTTCATGCGCCGCAAGCTGGCCCGCTGGGCCGAACAGCAACGCGGTGATGGTGGGCACAATGAATAAGGGACCCGCGCCAAGGATGGGGGGTACCCTAATTACCGCACACGAACATGGACCCCGGTATTTGGATCCTGCTGTTGGTGGCCGTGGCGGTTTCAGCGCTGTGCTCGGGGCTGGAGATCGCCCTGCTGAGCAGCAACAAATTGTACATTGAACTGCAGCGCAAACAGGGAGCCTTGTGGGCCAGGCTGGTGGCCTTCATGATGAAAAAACCGGCCCGGGTGATCAGCGCGCTGTTGGTGGGCAACACCATTGCGTTGGTGATCTACGGCATCCTGATGGCCCAGCTCCTGGAGCCGCCATTGCGCAGCCTGTATCCGGGCGAAGGATTTGTGCTGGTGATGCAAACCTTGGTGAGCACCGGGGTGATCCTGGTGTTGGGGGAGTTCCTGCCCAAGGCCATCTTCCGGCTCGACCCCAACGGGGCGCTCAGTGTGCTGTCCGTGCCGTTGGCCGCCATCCATCTGCTGCTCTGGCTGCCCACGGTGCTGCTCACCGGCATCAGCGAGGCCGTGCTCAGGCTGTTCGGGGTGAAGCCCAACATGGGCAAGGCCGGCTTCGGCCGGATCGACCTGGATTCCTTCCTGCGCGAAGTGAGTGAAACCGACCCCGAAAAGAACGAGGTGGAGGCGGAGGTGGAATACTTCCGCAACACCTTGGAGCTAAGCAGCACCAAGGCCCGCGACCTCATGGTGCCCCGCGCGGAGATCGAGGCCCTGGACGTGGAGGAATCCATGGTGGAGCTCGCCAAGCGGTTCCACACCACCGGGCTTACCAAGCTGCTGGTATACAAGGACGGCATCGACAATGTGATCGGCTACGTGCACAGCTACGAGATGTTCAAACGGCCCCGCAGCATCCGCTCCATACTTCGCCCGGTGAGCTTCATTCCCGGCACCATGGCTGCCGACGAGGTGCTGCGGTTGTTCACCAAGCAGCGCACGCACATCGCGGTGGTGGTGGACGAGTTCGGGGGCACTGCGGGCATGCTCACCATCGAAGACGTGGTGGAAACGATCGTGGGCGACATCGAGGATGAACACGACGATGAGGATACCGTGGAGGAACGCATCTCGCCGTGCGAGTTTCTCTTTAGCGGAAGGGTGGAGGTAGAGCACTTGGTGGAGGAGTACGGACTGAACCTGGAGGAAAGCGGGGAGTACGACACCTTGGCAGGCTACATCATGCACCGCACCGGCACGGTACCTGAAGCGGGCGAGATCCTCAACGACGGGCCGTTCAGGTTCACGGTCACCCAAGTGACCCATGGGCGCATCGACCTCGTGAACCTGCACGTGAACGAGCCCGCACAAGGCTTTGCGAAGGGTGCGGTACCCCCATCGGGTGCATAGGGCGGCGGGGGCGCTACCCGGCAGCAAGGGCACGCAGCGACGTTGGGGGCCATGGCCTACTTTTACCGGCAACTATTGAATGCCCAGATCCATGAAGACCAGAACAAGCCCTTGGGGCAGCAGGTATTTGATCCCCATGTTCGCCCTTGCGGCGGTAGCTGCGGGATGTGACGGGAAATCCAGCTCCGGCAGTTCCGTGGGCACCATGGCGGATGCCGGGCAGCGCATCGTGAGTGAGCGGGCCGCACTGCTGGAGAAATGGGAAGCAGGCGGGAAAGCCGCGCAGGGCAATACTGCCAGGCAGGAGCCATCGGCGCAGCCCGCAGCGGCGGAGGCCGTTGCCGGTGAACGCTATGATGCCATGGGTAAGCTGGACCCCAACGGCAGTTACGACCGCAGCGGTTCCCTGTTGCCCGGGGTAGTGCTGGTGGGTGAACAGGAGCGCACCGATGCCATGGCCCGCATGAACGGCATCAGGGCCACGTTGAAGACGGAATTGGAGGAAGTACGCGCCCGCTTGAAGGATGGCACCGCCGCCAAGGAGGTGGCGGCGGCCAACAAGCAACGGGCCGCTGAACTGGCGCAGGGATTGGAACGCGTGGACCGCACGTTGGCCGCCATGGGCGGAGCAACCGACGCTACTTGGACGCAAATGCGCGATGCACAACTGAAGGAAGTGAACGAGGTACGTGCGTGGTGGAACAAGTACATGGCGGGACGCGATGCCGAGGCGAAGCAGTAGGACCGTTTTCCATTGATCTGAAACTTGAAAGGGGCTGTCCAAGAAGGACGGCCCCTTCAATTTATCCCGGGTGGAAGCTCCCTGAATTTTTATGCCAATTGGGCATTCAATTCCGGCCAAAGATGCGCAGCTATTTTTCGTAGGGGGATCCGTGACGGGCGTTGCGTAGCGGGTCTCCGACGCGCCATAGCCGCTTTGGCGACGGAGCGGTCTAAGGAACCCATGGCACGGAGAAGCGATGCGGAAAAAGAGCAAGCAGATCAGCTGAGATTGAATGTCTATTTGGTATTACAACGGCCCTTCGCCATTGGCCGCCCCAATTCGCGAGCGGCGCATTTGGCCGCGAAGCGATCTCCCCGGCGAACGCGTACTTCCTCGCTTCTGCCCGCAGGAGCAAGAGGAGATCGCTTCGGGCCTGTTGGGGGCACAGACCCTCGCGAAATGGACATCCCCTTTCGCGAGGCCAACCCCGCCATCCCATTTTGGGTTCGCGTAGGGTCACACGAAGTGGACCCTGCGTGAACCACCCGCGATCTCCCCACCATCCATTTCGCGAGCGGCGCATTTGGCCGCGAAGCGATCTCCCCGGCAAAGCTCCCGCGTACTTCCTCGCTTCTGCCCGCAGGAGCAGGAGGAGATCGCTTCAGCCCTGTTGGGTGCACAGGCCCTCGCGAAAAGGGCATTCGTTTGGGTTCGCGTAAGGTCACACGAAGTGGACCCTGCGCGAACCACCTGCGATCTCCCCACCATCCATTTCGCGAGCGGCGCATTTGGCCGCGAAGCGATCTCCCCGGCGAAGCTCCCGCGTACTTCCTCGCTTCTGCCCGCAGGAGCAAGAGGAGATCGCTTCGGGCCTGTTGGGGGCACAGACCCTCGCGAAATGGACATCCCCTTTCGCGAGGCCAACCCCGCCATCCCATTTTGGGTTCGCGTAGGGTCACACGAAGTGGACCCTGCGTGAACCACCCGCGATCTCCCCACCATCCATTTCGCGAGCGGCGCATTTGGCCGCGAAGCGATCTC
>ERZ795041.125-NODE-125-length-30045-cov-4.664088_pt1 | contig 30045 bp, 29 predicted proteins | sample MGYA00375125_ERZ795041 | MGnify/ENA primary metagenome ERZ795041 (study PRJEB30170, sample SAMN03074214) | activated sludge metagenome | biome: Common Effluent Treatment Plant; feature: Wastewater; material: Activated sludge; isolation source: activated biomass in...
CGCTTTTTGTTTCCACATAGTGTGAAAAAAGGCTGCCCTTTTGAGACAGCCTCTTTTTTATCAAATCAAATACAAGCATTACATTACATTATTTAATTTTACGATGATTTTGAGCTTTAGATCACATACTTCATTCTAATTTTCAAAATGTTTGACTGTAAAAATCAAATCCAATACTTTGTTTTTATTTTCTTATCTTTGCTCCGTTAATTTGAGCGATACGGAATTTTGTAAGTGAACGTCTTTTCTGATCAGTTTTTTTTCTGCCTTAGTTAGTCTTCTTTACGTTACGTCTATCTCAAGTATTTTTAATTTCAATTTTTTTTGAATGAACATTTATGTTTCAAATCTTCCATTCGCTGTTGCGGATGAAGACCTGAGAAGTTATTTTGCGGAGTATGGTGAAGTGGCTTCTGCAAAGATTATTATGGACAAATACACAAACCGCAGCAAAGGCTTTGGTTTTGTGGAAATGACTGATGATGCAGCTGCTGAAAAAGCAATTGCTGAACTGAACGGTGCTACGGTAGAAGGCCGTCAGATTAAGGTGAACGTTGCAAGACCAAAAGAAGAAAGACCTGCACGTCAGCCTCGTCAACAAAGACCATCTTACAGCAACAACAGTTGGTAATATTTTGGCCAATAACAAAAATGCCTTTCCGCTCCGGAAAGGCATTTTTCATTTACTATCATCCCCATTATTTTAATACAAAACTTTCGAGAAACTTAGTATTAAAATCACCACTGATGAATCGCTCATCCTTCATCAATTGCAGATGAAATGGAATCGTAGTTTTTACACCTTCAATTACATACTCACTCAAGGCACGATACATGGTATCAATGGCTTCTTGCCTTGTTTGCGCAACCGTAATTAATTTCCCAATCATAGAATCGTAATAAGGCGGAATAACATAACCTGCATATACATGGCTGTCGACACGTACACCATGCCCGCCGGGTTGATGCAAAACTGTAATTTTTCCCGGTGAAGGGCGAAAATCGTTGTATGGATCTTCTGCATTTATTCTACATTCAATGGCGTGCATTTGTGGCGCATAGTCTTTACCCGAAATTTTATGACCATCCGCTATTAAAATTTGTTCTTTTATTAAATCATAATTAATCACTTCTTCGGTAACACAATGCTCAACCTGAATACGGGTATTCATTTCCATGAAATAGAAATTGCGATGCTTATCTACCAGAAATTCTATTGTACCTACACTTTCATAATTAATAGCAGCAGCCGCTTTCTTTGCTGCTTCACCCATTCTGTATCTTAGCTCCTCTGTCATAAAAGGAGAAGGTGATTCTTCTACAAGCTTTTGGTGTCTTCTTTGAATAGAACAATCCCGCTCACCCAAATGACATACCGTTCCATATTGATCGCCTGCAACCTGTATTTCTATATGCCGGGGCTCCTCCACAAATTTTTCCATGTAAAGCCCGTCATTTTTAAAAGCGGCTGCTGCCTCTGTCTTTGCCGAGTTGTATGCTTTTTCAAGTTCACTTTCTTCCCACACCAGCCGCATACCTTTACCACCACCTCCGGCAGTTGCTTTCATCATAATGGGGTAACCTATTTCTCTTGCCAATCCAAGCGCATGATCAAAACTTTGCAATAAACCTTCTCCACCCGGTACCACTGGCACTCCGGCTTTTATCATGGTTTCTTTTGCAGTTATTTTATCACCCATAGCATTTATCATTTCGGGTGTGGGGCCAATAAACTTAATACCATGATCATTACAAATACCCGAAAACTTAGCATTCTCTGCTAAAAAACCATAACCGGGATGTATGGCGTCGGCATTAGTAATTTCTGCTGCTGCCATAATATGCGGAACATTAAGATATGAATCAGCACTTTTTGGCCCGCCAATACAAACTGCTTCATCTGCAAATTTTACATGAAGACTATCACGATCGGCTGTAGAATATACAGCCACCGTTTTAATGCCCATTTCTCTTGCTGTACGAATAACACGTAGCGCAATTTCTCCACGATTGGCTATAAGTATTTTTTTAAACACAAACTATTATTAAGAGTGAATAAATTAAATTCTGATATTCATGCTTTTTGCTATTACGCCGGCTCCACCAAAAATAATGGTTGGTCATACTCAACCGGAGAAGCATCATCTACCAATACTTTTACAATTCTACCTTTTACTTCGCTCTCAATTTCATTAAACAGTTTCATAGCTTCTATGATGCATACAACCGTGCCAGACGTAATTTCTGAACCTACATCTACCAGATTGGGTTTATCGGGAGCCGATTTGCGATAAAAAGTTCCGATCATCGGACTTTTGATAGTAATTGTATTTGAACTTGTAGGCTCAGCAGATTTTGGTTTTTCAGTAGCCGGTTGGCTTGTCGCTAAAGGTGCTACAGTTTGTGGTACTGCTGTCGGTGCTTGTGTTACTGCTACTGGGGTTGATGACATTACTTGTGTAATGTGATCTTCTTTTTGTTTTACTGTTACTTTAAAATCCTTTTGCTCAATGGTAACTTCACCAATATTAGATTTATTGACCATTTTGATCAATTCCTGAATTTGCTTAAAATCCATATTTTTCTGTTTAGAGTTTGATTTGGTTTTGATAATCTTGTTGTTTTAGAAAGATGGTAGGCTAAGGTAATGAAATCAAAATGAGATTTATGGCAATTTTCGGTGATTTTGACCAGAATTCAGTCAAAAATCAATAAAAAATGCCCGGATCTCTTAAAATTCGGGCATTTTTTCAAAAACTATTTTTTATTCCTTCACTCTTTCAACGTACTCACCTGTTTTGGTATTGATACGAATCAACTCTCCTTCATTTACAAAGAGTGGTACACCTAATGTAGCACCTGTCTCCAAAGTAGCAGGCTTCAAAGTGCGGGTGGCCGTATCGCCACGTAGACCCGGCTCAGTATAGGTTACTTGTAATACAATTTTATCAGGCAATTCGGCACCCAGTACTGAATCGTTTTCTGTGTTAATCAACACACCTACTTCCTGTCCTTCTTTAAGATATTGAGGCGCATCAATGGTAGCTTCCTGCAATGCTATTTGCTCAAATGTTTCATTGTCCATAAAGTTATAACCCGTATCATCTTTATAAAGAAACTGATAATAACGTCTTTCAACTCTTACCGGGAAAATGGTGTCGCCCGAATTCCAAGTTTTTTCAATAGAACGGTTATTATCAACACCTTTTAGTTTCGCCCATACTTTGGCTGCTGCTCTGGCGGTTTTGTTTTCGCCAAATTCTACTACACTATACAGGCTACCTTCTAAGTTAAGTATCATGCCACGGCTGATATCTGATGTATTTGCCATAATGTTTTTTTTGAGGCGGCAAAGATAAGGTGAGCCGCTTTTCTCACAAAAGAGAAATAATGAAATGTTAATGGATGACAACTTAATGAAAAGTATAACCGTCTTTTGCCTTAAAAAGAACCGAAAGGCTTTATTTTGAAGTATGAAAAAGACATTATTATTTGTTATCGCTTTTATTTCAATAGCTCCCAAAATTTTTTCGCAAACAGATACAGCAAAGGCTCCATATGAAAAAGTGCCGGTATTTCCGCCTGTTCGCCTAGTATTGCCCGATAAATCTGCTTTCTATAAAAAAGACCTACCTTCAAAAAAGCCTGTGATGCTTATGGTTTTTAATCCACAATGCGAGCATTGCCAGCACGAAACTGATGAACTGCTTAAACATATGGATTGGTTTAAAAATACAACTATTGTAATGGCCACATCAATGCCTTATGATAGTATGATGAACTTCAGAGAACGATATAATCTTGCAACTCACTCCAATATCATTTTGGGACAAGATGATCAGTATTTTCTCTATTCCTTTTATGCAATACGAAACCTCCCTTTTATTGCATTCTACGATAAGAAGGGAAAACTGATTTCAGTATCACGAGGTACTATGCCTATTGATAAAGTAGCAGCAGAATTGAAGAAACAAGGAAACTAACGGTGGTTAATCCTTATTTTTGCAGCGCTAAAATAATCCCTCATTTTATAAATTTTTACTGATGAAAATTACAGTTGTAGGTGCCGGTGCCGTAGGGGCTACTTGTGCCGATAATATTGCCCGCAAAGAGCTGGCAAACGAACTTGTATTATTAGATATTAAAGAAGGGCTGGCTGAAGGTAAAGCACAAGATATGATGCAAACTGCCGCTTTACTCGGTTTTGACACTCGCATTACAGGCAGTACCAATGATTATTCAAAAACTGCCGGTAGCGATGTTGTCATCATTACATCCGGTATTCCCCGCAAGCCGGGCATGACACGGGAAGAATTGATTGGTACGAATGCAGGAATTGTAAAAACGGTGTGTGAAAATATTTTAAAACATTCACCCAATGCCATCATCATTGTCATCAGCAATCCGATGGATACAATGACTTACCTGGCACTTACAGCAACCGGGTTACCCAAAAATCGCATTATAGGAATGGGAGGCACATTAGACAGCAGCCGTTTCAAATATCAGCTAAGCCAACACCTCAACTGCAGCCCTGCCGATTTAAATGCGGTAGTAGTAGGCGGACATGGAGATACTACAATGATACCTCTTATACGCCAGGCAACCTGGAATAGTGTTCCGGTAACTAATTTTTTAAGTGCAGAGCAACAAACAAAAATTGTAAATGATACAATGGTAGGTGGTGCTACGCTTACAAAATTAATTGGCACATCTGCCTGGTATGCGCCCGGTGCAGCCGGTGCTGCATTAGCCGAGGCTATTGTAAGGGATGAGAAGAAGTTGTTTACCTGCTGTGTGGCACTTGATGGCGAATATGGACAAAAGGATATCTGTTTGGGTGTGCCCGTTATCATTGGGAAAAACGGTTGGGAAAAAATTCTTGACTTTGGATTGAATGCAGATGAGCAAGCTGCATTTAATAAAAGCGCCGAAGCTGTAAGAAACATGAACGAAGTATTGAAGACACTTTAATACTAATTAATAGCAATTTCAAAAGGTCGGGAGGTTCCCGGCCTTTTTTTGTACGCTTCAGTAACTTGACAACACTGAAAGTGGTTTACGGTTGAAAAATTCTTAATACTGTTTATGGCCAACCTATTTTAGCTTTTATATTATTAATTTGTGATCAATAAGATTTTTTAGAATAGAAATCAAGGTCAAAAAAAATGATGTGATTTAATTTCTTTGATACTTTTTTATGGGTAGTATGTGTTAGCTTTTCTAATTAATTTTTGTTGTAGTTGTTTCTTTTTATATTTCATACTGAAACTACTTAAAAAGCCCGGCTTTGCCAGATTTTTTTTAATACACTACTCCGTAAATTAATTCTCCAGACTTCTGAAATCCACCGGCACTAATTTACTAACCCCCGGCTCCTGCATGGTTACACCATAAATAATATCCACCGTACTCATCGTGGTTTTATTGTGAGTTACAATAATAAACTGTGAGTTTTCACTAAACTGACGAATCATATTCGTGAACTTACTTACGTTGGCATCGTCCAGCGGCGCATCTACCTCATCCAGTATACAAAAGGGTGCAGGCTTAATCAAGTATATCGCAAACAGGAGCGCCGTTGCAGTTAGGGTTCGCTCTCCTCCGCTCAACTGTGTTAGTGATGTTGGTCTTTTGCCCTTTGGCTTAGCCATTACATCTATGCCACTTTCGGCAATGTTATCCGGATTTTCCAATATCAAATCGCACTGATCATCTTCGGTAAACAAAGTCTTAAATACTTTTTGAAAATTTTCTCGTACAGAGTGAAAGGTTTCTAAAAACTTCTGATTCGCAGTGGCTTCTACTTCTTCAATCGTCATTAACAGACTGTCTTTAGCTGTTACCAAATCTGTTTTTTGCTCCACAATAAAATCATATCTTTTTTTCATCTCGGTAAAAGCCTCAATAGCCGTGGGATTTACTTCTCCCAAATTCTCTAACCGCTTTTTCATACGATCGGCTTTTTCCTGCAACTCTTCTACTGAAATTTCTCCGGTGCGAGCCTCTCCCAAAATACTTTCCAAATCAATTCTAAACTCTACATTCATCCGCTCTTTCATTCCGGCTAGCTGCAGCTTCAGTTCATTCAATTTATCTTTTATGGCCGCCAGCATGTGCTCTACCTGCTCTTTGTCTTTCACTTTATGCCTTATCTCACTCTCCTTTTCATTTAACTGATTGCGAAAATTGTAATACACTTGATCCGCTTCATTCAGTTTTTGCTCTTCAACTTCTTTATCCTTCATTTTTTGAATCAACCCATTCTCCAATTCACGCAGATGCTGTGCTGATTGCTGTATGTCCACACTAGTTTCCTGCAACTGATTATTATTACTTTCAATCTGCGATTTAAGATCCTGCAACTGATTGCCTTTAAAATCCAGTTCCTGCTTCAGCCCGTTAATTTTACTTTGTTGCCTTGTTACATTCAGGTTATACTCATTGTACTGCCTGTTGGCATCGTTGTAATAGTGATCGCTTTCACGAAATACGCTTTCAGCTTCAGTAAGCCTTGCTGTAGTTACTTGTAATTGCTCATTAAAATGACCCAACTGATTTCTTACATCCGCCACCGAAGCAAACACCTGCTGACTTTGCTTTACCAAATCTTCTAACCGGTGCTGACTGGAGTTTTGCAAAGAATGAATATTTTCCAGTTTGTTGTGCAATGAAAAAACCTCATTGGTTAGTTGCTGTATTTCTTTTTCTGTGTCTCTTATGGTTGTCTCACGCAGGTCTTCATTAAAAGCAATTACTTCATTATGTCTTGATTGAATTTCACTGCGCAAAGCTTCTACTACGGTGGTTTGTGCGGTTACTTCTTCCAATAATTTTTCCAGATTTTTTACACGACCAATTTTTTTACCCTCAAACAAGCCTACACTGCCTCCTGTTAGCGAATACTTACCTTTTACATAACGGCCACCTTTTTCTATTACTACAAAACCATTGCTGTTTTGTAATGCATCTTCACTATCAGCTATAAACACATTGCCCAACAAATGCTCGGCCAGCTTTCGATATCGTACATCTACCTCTACAACACTCAATGCAGGTATGGCGCCTACCAATTGATGGTTTGCAGTTTCATTTCCGACGTTTTCAAATTTATTGAGCAGGAAAAAATTTGCTTTACCTTTTTTATTTTCATCCAATAATCTTACCGCCTGCAATCCTTCCTGCAAATCATTTACAACATAGTAACTCAGGTAAGGCTCCAGTACATTTTCCAGTGCCGTACGATATTCTTCTTTTACATAGAGCACATCCGACAAAATGGGAGACTGATGATTCCAGTTACTGTTATTATGCAAAAATTTTACAGAATCAGGATAACCTTCCATGGAATCAATCATACTTTTCAGCAGATCGTGTTCATTCTTCTTGGCATCCAGTTTTCTGTTTTCTTCGGCCAGTGTATTGCGCAGTCCGTCCAGTACTTGCTGCGTTTGCAGTATCTGTTCTTTTGTATTATCATGATGCAGTTGCAACTGCTCCAGGTCAACTTTTTTTATAGAAAGTTCCTTATCCTTCAATTCTCTTTCGCTTTCCAGATGTTGTTTTTGTGTTTCCCTTTGTGCCCTGTCCTCTTCTATCTGGTGGATGGTTCTTTGTAGATTGCTTACTGAAGTATCGGCAACAGCTACTGTTTTTTCGGCATCAAATTGATTTCTTTGTATTTGCTGATATTCACTTCTTAGGGCATCAACCTGATGCCTTTTTTCGTCCAATACATTTCGCTTTGCTTCTACCTCTTGTCGCAGGCTTTCTAATTTTTCATTATGTGCAGCCAACGACTGATTTTCTTCCTGCAATTGAGATTGTGTAAATGAAATACTTTCCTCAATCCCCTTTAGCTGACCTGAGGCCTTTTCTAAAAAACCTTTTAAGTTGCCTTCCTTTTCCGTCATGTGTTCAAGCCTTTGAGCTGCCAGGTTTTTATCATTCTCCTGACTACGAACAGCCTGCAGCAAATCGTTGAAAGCATGTTGCATTACTTGCAACTCTTTTTCTTTTTCAATAAAATCCAGTTTTTCTTTTTCCAGCTCAGCTTCCAGTGCGGCTATGGTTGCTTCAATTTGTATTTTCTTATCGGTTTCAGTTTCTTGCTGCTGATTCAGTTCGGTATATGAAAGATTAAAACCTTCTAACGACGCCTTAGCCAATTCAATGCTTACTTCACGGTATTCTTTTTTTATTTCGTGATATTTCTCCGCTTTTTTTGCCTGACTCTCTAAAGCTTTAAGCTGATTGTTGATTTCAAAAAGCAAGTCTTCTATTCTTGCCAGATCCTGCTCTGTAGCATCTAATTTTAGCTTAGCCTCCTTTTTACGAGTTTTGTAAATAGAGATACCGGCAGCCTGTTCCAACATTCGTCGGCGGCTATTGTCTTTGTCTTTTATCAAATCGTCCACCATTCCCAGTTCTATAATGGCATAACTATCGGTGCTTACGCCTGTGTCCATAAACAGGTTTTGAATATCCTTCAACCTGCATTGTACATCGTTGAGGCGATACTCACTTTCGCCACTTTTATAAAACTTGCGGGTAATGGTAACGGTACTGAACTCGGTTGGCAAAAGGTTTTTTGTATTTTCAAAAGTGAGGCTCACTTCTGCCAGACCGGATGCGCTTCTGGTTTTGGAGCCATTGAAAACAAGACTATCCAGATTTTCGCTTCGCAAATGACTAATTTTTTGTTCACCTATCACCCAGCGTATGCTGTCAACAATATTGGATTTGCCACAACCATTGGGGCCAATGATGCCAGTAACACCTTCGTCAAAATTTACTATTGTTTTGTCGGCAAAACTTTTAAAGCCCTTGATTTCTAAGCTTTTTAATCTCACTGTTTCTAATTTAATTTGGGAAATAAATCGCCTGCGAATATAAGCGAATAAAGAGCAGTCCGTTCAATGGATTTTCGATATTCACAGAATAGTGAAGAGAATGTGGAGAAGATAATTCAGAAAAAGTTGGAGTGTGAAATTTTCAATTTTCTAAGTACTCAATAAAAAAAAATCCGCCCTGGCAGGTGGCGCATTTTCCAACTATATTTTTAAAATTATTTGTAACCATACCAGGTTCTTGCCTCCATATCAAAAAGCCAGTATATTCCATTAGTATAAGCAAAATTGAAGGTCAGTTCGGCAGGTGCCTCTATGGGCAATCTGAGTGTTTTTGTAAGTAAACCGGTTTTAATACTATAAAGCCCAATCTCTTTAAAATCTACACACAAAAAACCCAATTCTGACCCGGGTATTCCGGTATGTACAACAGTACTGGTATTATAACCTTCCGGTACTTCTATAATATCATAAAAATCAGATTCTATATATTCATCTTCAGTCTTTGATTCCCATTTAACCTCAAAAACAGAGGTTGATTCAGGATTTTTCATATCATAAAAATGGACACCATCATTAGAAAGAAATAGGACTTTATTAGCTTTACTGTCAAATGCTCCTATGCATTGTTCGCCAGGTTGATTTTGACCTTCTTTAAAAACTTTGGCGCTTACAATAAAGCCTTTACTATCAAGTGTATATCTAAACCATCCTCCTGCATCATATGCATTTCCTTCAATAGCCTTTGTTATGGGGTTGTACCAAAGCCCCCTGATATCTTGTTTGCATTTTAAAGTATCAGGAGAAAGTCTTTTTCCTTTAGTATCAAATACTGCAAAAGGGTAAGCTACGTTTCCAGCCATTGCGGCATAATACTTTTTTTGAACTGGATGCCAGACCACTGAAGCGCCACGGGTACCCGGTTTTTCATCATCGGCTGTCAGGGGCATTTTAAGCTCCAATACCTTTTTTAACTCTTGGGGTTTCTCATAATTACCGAGACCGGCATTATTTCCCTTTTGGGCCAAACAATAATGCGAGCATATTACCGCAACCAATAAAAAGGAGACACTTTTCATGTTTTCTTTCAAACTTACATAAAATTTATTATTCATAATACAAACATAGGATGAATGAAAAATTTTAAGTGCGTCACGCTTGCTCATAATCTATAAACAATATACAAGAGAAATGTAATTTACATTTTGAAAGTAAAAAGTTGTATTCGGATGTTGTGCCATAAATCTTCCTCATTCGAACGGTTGGGTTTCAAAAATCAATTTTCGAATTCGGATCCAAAAAAACCAAGATCAGCCAATATAATTCCGGGCTGTGTATAATTCAATTAGTTGCTTTTAATATTTCCCTCTAATTCCTCTTTTGTTCTTTTATAAGAAGATTTATTGTGTGACAACTTATAAGAACTAATTTTAAAAAATGCGAGACGAGCGGTTTGTTGTGTAAAATTTTCTGCAAGGCAAAATGACTCGGCTATATAGCCTTGATCATTACAAATTGGCTGTTTCATAACCCGGATATTTGGTTCTAAATAGGATTGGACAAATTTTCAACGATACAATTTCAATTTTAATTGCAATTCACACAATTTAAAATGGATATAAATCGTAATTTTGCGTTCATTTCCGTATGACACTAACGGATATTTACGAACACCTTTGAAAAGGAAAAAAATGTAAGATTATGGTGCAAAAGATCATTTATAAGACAAAGGATTATTGCAAAGTGAAATTCACTTTTGGTACTGGCAATGCAGAACGTATTGAGATTTTTGGGCTCAATAATAACTGGCAGAAGCCTTTGAAAATGAAGAAAAGAAAAGATGGAAAGTTTATTGCAGAAACTAATCTTCCTAAAGGCTCTTCACACGAATTTAAATATCTGGTAAATCAGGCCGAATGGCTCAATGATGATGATGCAGACAGGGAAGTGCCCAATATGTATGGCGGCACAAATGGCGTTATTGAACTTTAGATTTAGAAGCTTGCCAGTCAATTAGATACTGCATTTCATATTACATCAACGAAAAATATTTATCTTTCGTTATTGTTTGTATGATGTTGCCTGCTAGTTCATCAGATTTTTTTTACTCCCGATTACCGGTAAATCAAATTCCACTAAGCGAATTGTTGCTGGAATCACATTTGTTTTATGCCCTGCCTGAAGACTGGCAGGTTATCATTACCGATATAAAGAAATCGACAGAAGCAGTAGCTGCCGGAAAGCATGAAATGGTAAACCTGGCTGCCACCGGAAGTATCGTTGCCATATTAAACATTGCATACAGTAAAGAAATAACCATTCCCTTTTTCTTTGGTGGTGATGGGGCTAGTTTCCTTGTACCGGGCACCATCAAGGATAGTTGTATGCAAGCACTATTGCAGCACAGTGAAAACATAAATAAAAATTTTGGGCTCACACTTCGTGTTGGTAATGTTTCAGTAAAAGAAATCATTGAAAAGGGACATCAGTTAAAAATCAGCAAACTAAAATCGTCTGATCTTTTTAGTATTCCCATTGTTATTGGTGATGGTATTGTATATGCAGAAAAGGTAATAAAAGGAGAAGATTATTTGGTTGAAAACAAATTAACAGATCAACACGATTTGGACATGAGTGGTATGCAGTGTCGGTGGGATAAAATAAAGCCGCCCACCCAGTCTCAAGTAGTAGTAAGCCTGTTGATCATTGCAAAAAATCACCAAAATCAGGCCCCTGTGTTTAAAAAGGTGGTTGACTTGCTCAACCAAACTTATGGAGAAGCTGAAAAAAGAAATCCGATAACGGTTGAACGGTTAAAACTAAAAACGACATTACAAAAACTAAGCAATGAATCAAAAGTAAAATTTGGTATAAGCCGTATCGGCTGGCTTGTTACAAACTGGTTGAAACTGCTGCTTGGGCCATTTTATTTCAAAACCAAACAGGGAAAAAAATACTTAACACAACTCGTTCAGCTTACCGATACGTTGGTTGTTGATGGCAGAATAAATACCGTCATTTCCGGCACTGTTGCTCAAAGACAAGAGTTAATTCAATCTTTGACTGAACTGGAAAACCAGAACGAAATTCTTTATGGTTATTATACCAGTGGCGAATCTGTAATCTCTTGCTACGTACGCAGTATGAATGAAAATCACATTCATTTTATTGATGGAGCAGATGGAGGCTACACAATGGCCGCCAGAATGTTGAAACAGAAAATGGCCGCAAAACCGGTTATCTCAAAATAAAAAATTGCCGTTTATCCAAAATTCGGTCTTCGCTGATTCCTCCATGCAGCATTTTAAATAAATTTATTGCCATAAAAAAACCGGCTGAAACCTAAACTATTTAACTCAAGGTAAGGTACATCATGTCGTTTTCTGTTCCCCAAAGCCGGGAATCAACCGCACAACAAATTATCAGCAATTATTTTAACTCATTGCAAAAACATGGACCGGGTGGCATGCGAAGTCAATGCTATGCCGATTATCATCAATTTGGAAAATTTGTGCACATCAAAAGCTTCAAGAAAGAATCCATCGCCAATCACCATTTTCGCTCATCTGTGTTTCAGGAGTATATTCAAAAACTAAAGTCCATTTGCGATAGCGAACTTGCCTTTTCCCGCTTACAACAACAGGAAACTTTTGAATCCATCTATTAGAAAATGTCCAATTAGCTTGGGGACATGATTTCATTTGGCCTGCATGTAAATGGTTTGTCGTTTTTTAATAAGGTTCTAAAACATTAAATTCGCAGGAACAAAACTAAATCATGCAACGAGTAATCATTCCTGTTGATTTTTCAGAGACATCATTAAACGCAGCCCGTTTTGCAGCACAAATGCTGGCAAATAAAGAAAGTGCAATTGCAGTTTTATACACCCATTATGAAAATGCCGATGACCACGATATCGCTATTAATTATCAACAAAGCCTGAAAAAAGAATTTCTAAAAACAGGAGTAAAAAATATTGAGCTGGTGCATGAAATGGGTGGCGATCTTATTGATAATATTTCAAGACTAGCACATACCACCCGGGCTACATTAATTACCATGGGCATCACCGGTAAGTCCGCTATCAGACAAGCTATGTTTGGCAGCAATACATTAAGGTTGATTGATAAAAATCTTTACCCGGTAATGATCATTCCTCCTGATGCTGTTTACAAAGGCATCAATCATGTGGCATTTGCATCGGATTTTAAGAGAATAGAAGAAACTACACCTGCTGAACTCATATCAGCTGTTTTAGAAATTTTTAACCCAATGTTGCATATTGTAAATGTGAACAAAGACTTACACGTGTCGCTCCCAGATGAAATCATTGCAGGAAAAGAGAAATTCAATAAATTATTCAGTCGGTTTCAAAAAGAATTTTACTTTATTACCATGAATGATTTTTATGAAGCCATTGATTCTTTTATCAAAGATTATAATATTGATGTGCTAATTACCGTACCCAAACATCAAAGTAATTCTACATCTATCTTTAAATCAACGCATACAAAAAGATTAGCCTATCACAGCCATATTCCTATATTGGCAGCACACGAATAACACCTTGACAGGACGGAATAATATTATTAGATTTGTATTTCAGCAATGAAACTACATCTCAATAATTTTATTCGCATTAGCTCATTTGCAGACAAGTTGCTGCCTGTAAATTTTTATATTCCGGACTAATTGATTCGCTACAAAAAATAAAGTTTGCAAATTCCGGCTATTGCAGCATGATCATTACATTCTTTGAACTATTTGACAACGATTAATTATTAGCTTATGAAAAATATTAAACTTATTGAAGTGCCTTCAGAAATAGGTGCAGGCACCCGAGGCGCAAGCATGGGTGTGGATGCCATTAAAATAGCCGCATTAGATTTCATGAGCAATTTTTTTATTCATTTTCCTTCAGAAAAAATTCCAACAGAAAATAAACTTCTTTATGAACCTATTGAATCGCCATATGCCAAACGGATAAAAGGCATGGTAACCGTGTACGACCGGGTGAGCAAAGCGGTTTGCGATGCTATGAAAAACAATTTTTTTCCGATATTACTGAGCGGCGACCACAGTACAGCCGGTGCCACCATTGCCGGAATAAAAATGGCAAAACCAAAAAGTAAATTAGGCGTAATATGGATTGACGCACATGCCGATTTGCATACACCATACACAACTCCCAGCGGAAATTTACACGGTATGCCTTTGGCCATTTCCATCAACAAAGACAATCAGGAATGTGCAGTACACGAAGTAGATGAAACTACAGTGAAACATTGGGATAGTTTAAAAAATTTTGGCAAAATAGCGCCTAAAGTATTGCCCGAGGATATTGTTTTCATTTCGTTGAGAGATTATGAAAAAGAGGAAAAACATTTGATTGAGAAATACGATATGAAAGTGATCTCCACAAAAGAAGTAAGAAACAAAGGAGCCGAAAATATTGTACGAGCCGTCTTGCGTTACTTATCAGATTGTACTGACATTTATATTTCGTTTGATGTGGATAGCCTGGATGCCTCCTTTTCTTAAGGATCCGGCTCACCGGTGAGCAATGGATTAAAAGAAAGAGAAGCCGAAGACCTGATTAGTAAATTTATGCAAAACAGAAAAGTCTGTTGCTTTGAAATTACCGAAGTAAACCCAACACTTGACAAAGAAAATCTGATGGCGGAAATTGCCTTCAACATTATGCAACGCAGTGTGAATGTATTGATGATGAGCTAAGCTTTTATTTAACAGTGGAAAGTTTTTTTCAATCCTTCTTCAAAACTAATGGGATTGAAACCCAACTCATTTCTTGCCTTAGAAATATCAAGTCCGGTGAGCAAGGGCCTTAAGGCTGGTTGCGAAAAATTTTCTCGTGTAACTTTCTGCAACAAAGATTTATCAAGCTTTAGGTATTCGGCTACTTTGTAAGCCATATCAAATGGCGTAAGTACGTCTTTGCCACCAATATGAAAAATTCCTGTGGCCCTTTTCTCAATACTGGCAATTATCCCTGCACATAAATCTTCAACATAAGTGGGTGTTCGCACCTGGTCATCATACACATGATACGTTTCGCCATTTTCCAGTTTCTCTTTTACAATAGTAAGAATATTGTTTCTGCCCGTTAATGGTTTCCCATATACCAATATAGTTCTGATAATTGTTTTGTCGAATGGATATTGCAACACCTGCTCCTCTGCCAGCAACTTGGTAGTGCCATAATAATTTACCGGACCGGTTTTATCTTCTTCTTTGTACATTAATTTATCGCCCGCAAAAACAAAATCGGTTGACAAAAAAATGAAATGAGAATGAAGCGAAGCAGCAGCATGCAATAAATTTTCAGTACCGGTTACATTTATTTTGAAAGCCAATTCTCTTTTCTCTTCACATTCATCAGGCCTGCCCATAGCACCTGCATGTACTACCATTTGCGGCCTATGCCCTTTAAATACTTTCTTTACTTGTTCGATGTCGGTAAAATCAAGCGATACATATTCAAAATTATCTTTCAAATCAAATTCAAGTCTGCAATCGCCCTTGCCTGTTGCTACAACAGGTTGCCCATTTTGGAGTAATTGCCTGACAAGATAGTTTCCAACAAAACCATTGGCTCCGGTTACTAAAATTTTCATTTGCCAAAAATAGCTTAAAAAAGCCCCGCCAAACGGCAGGGCTTTCATTGCAAAATTCAATCAATCTTATTTGTTCAACTCTTGAGCCAATACTACTAAATCACTTTCATTTTTTAAATTCAGGCTTTTGGCTTTTACAATTTCTTCAGCCTGTGCAGTTAAAGCAGCAGGAAATGATGACATTGCTTTTTTACCCAAACTAATTTTTTTAATCTCGCCATCAGGAGTATAGATATACAATTGCTGACTTTTTACTAATTCTCTACGACTATAATCGCCCAGTGTTGGCGCATCTTCTACTTTTTGTGATAAATATTTCAATACCTGAACTTTTGCACCATCAGCAACCACCTGATAAACCGAGCTGGCACTATGATTTTCAATATCAGGATATCCTTGTCTGAAAACAAATGTATTGGCTTCGCCAGAGTTTGTATAAACATTATAAGTTATTTCTTCAAATGGGTCAATCTTTTGTTCTCACCATTACGGCATTATTGTAAATATTAAATCTTACCGGAATATTTTTTACAACACCCCCATCCTTTAAACGGATAGTAGCTGGAATAAATTCTGTAGAAAGATAAATCGAACCGCCCACATCTGTAAGTGCCGGAATGTTTACACTACGTAATGGAAGATCGTTAATGTTCAGTTCGGCCGATCCCGTTGTTTGATCGGGTACTGAACCCGGCTGCGCCAATAAAGTGAATTGAAATGCTGCAAAAAATGTTGCAACTAGGGCCATTCTTAAAAAGAAATTCTTCTGCATGATTAGCTTTTTTAATTTTTCGTGAGCAAATATATTGTACCCTAATCATAGAATGACGACCGTTTATCACGAAAAGTTTGCACCGATCAAGCGTTAGTAAGGAATTTGGCAAGTTTTGAGGAAAATTTCATAATGCAAACGATACCATCCGACCCAAGCTAAATGTAGTTTTTTTGTAAAAAAATTTTGACAATCGCCTTTCCATTCACTCCTTTTGTTGCATAAGCCATTCAAAGATTAATCATGTATCCATCATTGTGATGAAACAAATTCCAAAACAAAAACAAACTACCGTGCTTACTTGTTTTCAATCTTCACTACAAGTGTAAAGCCTTATTTTTGCGCATTAATAAAAAAATGAAAAATAAAGTTTCAAAGATAGGAGTACTTACCTCCGGTGGCGACTCACCCGGCATGAATGCCGCCATAAGAGCAGTAGTGCGTACGGGGCTTTATCATGGTCTTGAAGTTTTTGGAATTATGAAAGGCTATCAAGGCATGATTGAAAATGATATTGTAAAAATGGAATCCCGCTCGGTTGCCAATATCATTCAAAGAGGTGGTACTATTTTAAAATCAGCCCGCTGTAAAGAGTTTCTGGAATATGAAGGCAGAAAAAAAGCTTATAAACATCTTAAAGAAAAGGGGATTGATGGGTTGGTGGTTATCGGTGGCGACGGATCCTTCAGAGGCGCCGATACTTTTTCAAAAGAATTTGACATTCCTTGTATTGGACTGGCCGGCACTATTGACAAAGACATCAATGGTACCGATTTCACTATTGGATTTGATACAGCAGTAAATACTGCGATTGAAGCTATTGATAAAATAAGAGATACCATGGATGCTCATGACCGGGTTTTTATTATTGAAGTAATGGGCAGAGATGCTGGTTATATTGCACTGCATAGTGGCATAGCAACAGGTGCCGAAACCATTTTGATACCGGAAAGAAAAACAAATATTGACAGCATTGTCAATTCGCTTCTCGAAAAAGAAAGAAGGAAGAAACTGGTAAACCTGATTGTGGTAGCAGAAGGACATGAGTCGGGAGGAGCCAATAAAATACAAGAAGCATTAAGTGCTAAGTTACCCAATGCAGAAACGAGAGTATGTATATTGGGCCATATTCAACGTGGCGGCTCTCCGACTTGTATTGACAGAGTAATTGCAAGCCGAATGGGTTTTCATGCAGTTGAATGTCTCATTACAGGACGATACAACGTTTTTGTAGGTATTCAGAATAACAGAATGAACTATATCCCATTACACGATGCTGTAAAAGAAAAAGGAAAGATTAGTGAAGAATGGCTACGCATTGTAAAAATTCTTGCTTCGTAAGCAAATATTAAAGTATGAGTAAATCAATTGATAAATATCTTCATAAAGATTTTGATAAAGAAGCCGGAAGACTTCATGCCACCAAGAAAACAAAGATTGTAGCTACAGTAGGGCCTGCTTGTGATACTTATGAGCAGTTGCTTGATCTGGTAAAAGCCGGGGTCAATGTTTTTCGCCTCAATTTTTCGCATGGTACACAAGAAGACAAGAAGAAAATAATTGAAGCCGTTAATAAAATAAACAAATACCAGCCCTACAATATTGCTGTACTGGCCGACCTGCAAGGACCCAAGCTGAGAGTTGGCGATATTGAAGGTGGCTCTTTAGAAATAAAGAATGGTGACACCCTCACATTTACCAATGAAAAAGTGATGGGTAACAAAAATAAAATTTATATTTCTTATCCTGATTTGTATAAAGATGTACAGGTAGGCGAAAAAATATTGATAGACGACGGAAGACTTGAGGTGGTTGTTAAAGAGATTTGCAATAATCATGATGTAAAGGTTTCAGTAGTACTGGGTGGTGTTTTGCTTCCCAAAAAAGGAGTCAATTTACCGGATACAAATATTTCACTTCCATCACTTACAGAAAAGGATCTTGCGGATCTGGATTTTATTTTAAATGAAAAAGTGGATTGGGTTGCCTTATCATTTGTTCGCAAAACCGAAGACATAACACACTTAAAGCAATTAATAAAAGATGCCGGAAAGAAAATAAAAGTAATTGCCAAAATTGAAATGCCGGAGGCTTTAAAAAACCTGAGAGACATTATTGTAGAGAGTGATGGCATTATGGTAGCCCGTGGAGATTTGGGTGTGGAGCTGCCCATTGAAACGGTTCCGCTTATTCAAAAAGATATCATTAAGAAATGCCTTCATCGTGCAAAGCCGGTTATTGTAGCTACACAAATGATGGAGAGCATGATTACACTTACAAAGCCAAACCGAAGTGAAATAACAGACGTGGCCAATGCTGTAATTGAAGGGGCAGATGCTTTGATGCTGAGCGCTGAAACTGCCACCGGCAACTATCCCAGGCTAGTGGTGGAAACGATGACCCGCATTATTCTTGAAGTAGAATCAAAAGCATACGATTACAATCGTGAGGAAATATTGAAACCTCAATCACATTCTCCTTCGTTTCTTAGCGATGCAATTTGCTACAACGCCTGCAAGTTGGCACAAGATGTAAACGCAAATGCTATTATAGGAATGACACAAAGCGGCTACACGGGTTTTATGCTTAGCAGCTATCGTCCGTCTTCACAATTATATGTATTTACAAAAGAGCGATCCTTGCTCAATCAGCTTTCATTGAGCTGGGGTGTAAGGGCTTTTTACTATGATGAAGAAGTAAGTCTGGACGACATATTTTCAGACCAAATCAATATTTTAAAAGAAAGAGGTTTTATTAAAAAAGGAGATGTAGTAGTAAGCACCGGAAGCACACCGGTACATCTGCATTTACCTACCAACGTTTTAAAAATTACAACTGCTGACTAATCTTTGAATTGAATGTTGGTTACAACCGCTTAATCATGATATTTCGGTACCAAACTTTATTTCCATGATCCTGAAGCGAAATAAAGCCATTTCTGTTCTTCGCAAAATCAGGATAATTTTTCCATTTGGAATTTTGTATCATCTGAAGCCAGTGCTCATCCCATAATGTCGTATTCACAACGCTGACTTCATTCAGAAAAAATTCTACTTTACCATTTTGCACTTTTATTTCTGCCTTGTTCCACTCACCCACCGGTTTTACAGATTCTTTTGAGCAAGAAATTAAATCATATAAATCACCAGCACGATGCTTTAAAATTTTTCCATCCCCGTGTTTCTCATTATCCAGTACCTGCATCTCTGGCCCTGTTTCATAGGGATATTGATACTTTCTTTTATCTTCTTGAACAAGAAATAGGATACCACTATTTCCACCTGCTGAAATTTTCCACTCGAGTTTCAAATGAAAATTCTCAAACGATTCATCTGCCACAATATCTCCACCATCTTTTATTTGCCAGTCATTTTTTTCGGTACCTGCAAGGCAAATAGTGCCGTCAATTATCTGCCACGCAGTGCCCACTTCACCTCCACCATATTTATGCCAGCCCTTAAATGATTTTCCATCAAATAATAATTGCCAGCCATCCTGTACTTGTTTGGGAGTAAGATAGTTTATAGAATCAAAAAGTACAGCCGCAGATGTAGCAACTGTACTTTTTGTTGTGGTGCAGCAAGACAAATAAATGCCTGCATTCAATAAAATAAAAACAGCCCGAGGCAGTCTCATTATTTCTTCAGCAATAAAATATATTTAACCATTGCTTCAGCATCCGCTTCAGAAACTGTAGGATGTGCAGTCATGGGAACTTCACCCCAGTTACCCTGTCCACCTGCAATAATTTTATGTGCAAGATGATTAACCATTGTATCCGGTGTACCTGCGTACTTTGCAGCCACCTCACTGTAAGCAGGGCCAATTAATTTTTCATCCACTTTGTGACAAGTAAGGCAGTCGCTTTTAGCAATCAGTTCCATGCCTTTTTGATAATCTGGATTACTGCTGGGATCATTAGATGGTGTAGTTGTTGTTTCTGTTGTTGTAGGTTCAGTCTGCACCGGACCAGCGTTTTCGCCTTCACCGTTTGATTTTCCACCGCCGCAAGAAGCAAGCAGGGCTACCATACCCAATAATGCAAGTGTCTTTTTCATGTTTAATTTTATTATGGAGTAAAACTCCGTGAGTAATTTTAATATGACAAAACTAATACATAAAGTTTTCGGAAATCAGTTTTTAGAAGTGTTTTCAAAAAAAAATTTGACTTTGTAATGACAAATTTCAAAAAAAACAGATAACACCTGATTTAAATCATAATTTAATTTGCAACAACTACCTAAAAAAGTATTTAATTGCTTTTAATATCAATCTTCTATACCCAAAATTTTTCTATTCAACTGTTCATTGGTGCCACTGGATGCAAAATCATCAAATGCCTTTTCAGTTACTCGAATAATATGGTTAGAAATAAAAGGCGCACCTTCTTTTGCACCATCTTCAGCATTTTTGATACAGCACTCCCACTCCATTACTGCCCAACCTTTATAATCATATTGTGATAGTTTACTGAAAATGGTTTTAAAATCAACCTGTCCGTCGCCAGGTGATCGATAGCGACCTGCCCTATTGGCCCAACTTTGATATCCACCAAATGTTCCTTGTTTCCCTGATGGATTAAACTCGGCATCCTTTACATGAAATGCTCGGATGCGCTCATGATAAAAATCTATAAACTGAATGTAATCTAATTGCTGCAATACAAAATGTGAAGGATCGTAAAGCAAACATGCCCTGCTATGATTGTTTACCTCTTTTAAAAACATTTCATAAGTAATACCGTCAAACAAATCTTCTCCGGGATGAATTTCATAACAAACATCAACACCGCACTCATCAAAATAGTTGAGCAAGGGTGTCCAGCGATTTGCCAGTTCTTGAAAACCTGCTTCCACCATACCTGCAGGGCGCTGTGGCCAGGGATGAAATGTATGCCATAATAAAGAACCACTAAAAGTAGCATGTGCAGAAAGTCCCAGATTTTGCGAAGCTCTGGCACCATATTTTAATTGCTGTATTGCCCACTTAGTTCTTTCTTTTGAATTCCCTTTTACTGCTTCCGGCGCAAAGCCATCAAACAACAAATCGTAGGCAGGGTGTACCGCTATCAACTGCCCCTGCAAATGAGTAGATAGTTCTGAAACTTCAAGCCCACATTCATTTACAATTCCCTTTATTTCATCTGCATAAGTCTTACTTTCTGCTGCCAGCTTCAAATCAATACAACGACTGTCCCAGGTAGGTATTTGTACTGCTTTATAACCCAGTGCTTCTGCCCACAGACAAATGGATTTTAGATTATGATAAGGTGCATCATTGCCCATAAACTGTGCAAGAAAAATACCGGGGCCTTTTATAGTTGTCATACAAAAAATAAAATATGATTATAAAGAAAAATCTATCCACTTATGATTGCTGCGACTGCTTTCAATAATTTTTTCTATAAACAACATTCCTCTTACACCTTCCTCAATTCCCGGAAAATCATAAACATCCCATTCCGGCTTCTTGCCTTGCAAAGCAGCTTGTAAGCAAAAGGCAAAATTTCTGTACAAATTAGCAAATGCCTCTAAATATCCTTCGGGATGTCCGGCGGGAATACGACAATGTTTTTTTGCCACATCGCTAATATAAGCGGAGCCTGCTCTCCATATCTCCGCCGGCCTATCTATCCATTTTACCAATAATGTATTGGCATCTTCCTGCTGCCATTCTAAGCCACCTTTCTCACCGTACACTCGTATCTTAATACTGTTTTCTTCTACTGCAGCTACTTGTGTGGCCATCAGCACACAACTGGCACCAGTATTAAAATTGAGTAGCGCTGCACCATCATCATAGAGGCGGCGGCCGGGTACAATTGCTTTTACATCAGCACAAATTTTCACTATCTGCAACCCGGTAACATATTCTGCAAGGTTAAAAGCATGTGTACCTATATCACCCATTGCTCCGGCTATTCCGCTTTTAGCCGGATCAGTTCGCCAAGATGCCTGTTTTTGATTTCCTCCTTCTAAAAATGTACTTAACCAACCCTGAGGATACTCAACAAAAACTTTTCGAATGATTCCAAATTTTCCACTTCTTATCTGTTGCCTGGCTTCCTTGATCATGGGATAGCCTGTGTAAGTATGCGTAAGACAAAGATATTTTCCGGTGGCCGATACGATTTCAGCCAGTTGCTTTGCTTCAAGTAGATTAAAAGTAGCTGGCTTGTCCAGCACTACATGGAAACCATTTTCAAGTGCCAGCTTTGCCGGTTCAAAATGCAAATGATTGGGCGTAACGATACTTACAAAATCCATTCTTTCATCATCAGGCAATGCTTTTTCCTTTTTTATCATTTCAGAGAATGACTCATAAACTCTTGCAGGATTTAATAAAAGTGATGCACCGGCTTGTTTAGATTTTTCAGGTTTGCTGCTAAATGCGCCGCACACCAGTTCAATTTGTCCATCTAATGCAGCAGCCATACGATGCACTGCGCCTATAAAGGCATCTAGCCCACCACCTATCATACCCATTCTTAATTTCCGACTCATGATTGCAAACGATTGAAAAATTTGTACTGAATATTTCTATGAGATACAAACATAATTGTAATATTAAATATACTACATTTAGCCAACCGAAATTTGCTGCTATTAATAAAAAAATTTGAGCCATTATGAATCAGACCACAAGAATACAATTGTCCATTATGATGTTTTTGGAGTTTTTTATTTGGGGCGGTTGGTTTGTAACCCTGGGTACATTTCTGGGAAGCAATCTGGGTGCGAACGGTGCACAAATCGGAAATATTTTTTCAACCCAATCGTGGGGCGCTATACTTTCTCCTTTTATTATTGGTTTGATTGCCGATCGTTATTTCAATGCCGAAAAAATTTTAGGTGTCTTACATATTGCCGGCGCCGGCCTTATGTATATGATGTATAGCTCAGAAAATGCATCAGTATTTTTTCCATATGCATTAGGCTATATGATTCTTTATATGCCCTCCCTGGCACTTGTCAACTCTGTTTCTTTTAAGCAAATGAAAGATCCCGAAAAAGAATTTCCCGCCATCAGGGTTTTTGGCACACTGGGCTGGATTGTTGCCGGACTGCTTATCAGCTATATTTTTCACTGGGATTCAAAAGATGGAATTGCACAAGGATTCTTAAAAAACACTTTCCTGCTTTCAGGTATTGCCGCTTTGGTTCTCGGCTTCATGAGTTTTACATTACCTAAAACACCGCCTGTAAAATCTACCGACAGTAAAATAAGTATCTCTCAAATCATTGGGCTGGATGCCTTAAAACTTTTAAATGATAAAAATTTTGCAATCTTTTTTATCGCATCCGTACTCATTTGTATTCCGCTTGCTTTTTATTATCAATTGGCCAATCCATTTTTAACGGCCAGTGGTATGGAAAATCCAACCGGAAAAATGACAATAGGGCAGGCTTCAGAAGTACTGTTCTTATTAGCCCTTCCGGTGTTTTTCAAAAAATTTGGTTTTAAGAAAACCATTCTGGTAGGCATGCTGGCCTGGGCTGTTCGCTATTTGCTGTTTGCATTTGGCAATGCCGGAGAATTGAGTTTTATGTTATTATTGGGCATTGCTCTCCACGGTATTTGTTACGACTTCTTTTTTGTTTCGGGTCAGCTTTATACAAATGCAAGGGCCGGTGAAAAATATAAAAGTGCAGCACAAGGATTAATCACTTTGGCAACCTATGGCGTAGGTATGCTCATTGGTTTTAAGGTTGCCGGATGGGTGGCTGATGAATATCAATCCGATTATAAAATGATTTGGATTATTCCGGCAGCCATTGCTGCAGCAGTGATGCTTATTTTTATGATAACATTTAAAGATTCAAAAAGCACTACAAATGCCAATGAACTATAATAGAAAACAGTTTCTCAAACTTTCATCGGGACTTGCTTGTGGTGCATTAATAGCGCAATCGGGTTGTACGCTGTTTCAGCCGTTATCAAAAAACAATCAGCTTACAGATTTTGGATTACAGCTATATACTTTACGAGATACTTTTGAAACCGATCCGATGGGCACCATCAAACAATTGGCGGGTGCGGGTTATAAATTTTTGGAAGGATACGAGAGGTCTAAAGGAATTTTCTGGGGTTCAAAAAGTACAGATTTCATGAAATTTGTGGATGACCTTGGAATGTCATTTGTAGCCAGCCATTGCGATACCGAAAATAATTTTGAGAAAAAAGCAAATGAAGCTGCGGCAGTGGGTATGAAATATCTTATCAGTGCATGGGAAGGCCCCGACCGAAGTATTGAATGGTACAAACAGTTTGCAGAGAAACTAAATAGCTGGGGAAACATTTGTAAAAAAGCAGGAATAGGTTTTGCTTTTCACAATCATTCATTTTCGTTTGAAAAAAGAGAGGGGATCATACCTCAAAAAATTTTGATGCAATACACCGATGCTGCCCTGGTAGATTTTGAATTGGATATTTTCTGGGCAGCGGTTGCCGGTGAAAACGCAGCCGAATGGATTGCCAAATATCCAAACCGATTTAAATTGGGTCATTTTAAAGATTTGAATAAAAGCCCGGGAAATGATAACGATAAAAATTCGGTAGATCTAGGAGAAGGCAGTATTGACATTTCCAACACTTTTAAATCGGGCGTTGAAAACGGAATGAAATATTTTTTTGTAGAGCAGGAATATTGTCCTAATGGAACGCCGCTCCAAACGGTATTAAAAAATGCACAATATATGAGGCAATTAAAATTTTAAGATAAAGCCTTCCGAAGTTGTCTTACCGCTTCCGCTTCAATTGCATTATTCCAATTCGTTTCTTCAGAGTTTAGAAACTTGGGATGCATAAACTGCATCCGGCTTTTTGATTTTCCTCTTAGCGATGAATGAAACTCAATACATCCGGTTTGTGTTGCAAGCATTTTAATGTTTTCCTTTCTTACGCCACTACCCGGCATGATGATGATTCTATTCTCTGCTTTTTTATTTAGTGAGGCAACTAATGATGCACCATCAATGACGGATGGCATTTGCCCCGAAGTCAAAATTCTTTCGCATCCCATTTCAATGATTTGTTCCAATGCTGCAAACGGATCTTTACACCGGTCAAATGCACGATGAAATGTAACACCCATTGGATAAGCCGCTTCTACTAATTTGCTGCAACTTGCAACATCTATACTTCCATCGGCCAACAACATACCTATTACTACGCCATCACATCCAAGTGTTTTGCATTGCTTTACATCTTGCAACATGATTTCAAATTCTTCATTTGTATATAGAAAATCGCCGCCTCTTGGTCTTATGATGGGATACAATTGAACATGAAAAGCTTCTCTGCATTTTATAATTGTTCCTATTGAAGGAGTGGTACCGCCTTCAGCAAGATTGGCACAAAGCTCAATACGATCAGCTCCCCCAGCCACAGCAGATTGTGTAGTAATAAAATCGGAAGTAGCAATTTCAATTATGTAAGACATAAAAACTAAATGTTAAACCAGCTTTTTGATTTCACCAATTTCTCATTATTTGTATTCCTCAGTGCATATTCAAATCCGGGATGAATCGCAAAAGAACCATGTTGTCCATTTTTGTTTAATGCAATAAAGGCTACCTGAATATCTTTGGCTTTCTCTTTTTTGATTTTGATAATACGTTGAATGATTTTTTTACAAGCGGCCTCTGGCGAAAGGCCCTGACGCATCATTTCTACTACCGAATGTGAACCAGCTACACGTATCACATCTTCTCCCTGCCCGGTGGCTACACAGGCACCCACTTCATTATCTACATAAAGACCTGCGCCAATGATGGGCGAATCGCCTACTCTGCCTCTCATTTTAAAACCCGCGCCACTGGTAGTACAGCTGCCACTTAAATTACCATTGAAATCCATAGCAATCATACCAATTGTGTCATGATTCCATTCTCCATTATCCAGTTTTGCAGGAGCAAAGGGGCCATGCTCTTTTGTTTTCTCAACGTTGATTGCCGGTGATTTGTATTCCGATTTTTTTAACCATTTGTCATAATTTTCCTGCGCTTGTTCAGATAGTTTCTGCGCTTCCAATGGAAATCCTTCTGCAATGGCAAACTGCTGTGCGCCTGCACCCACCAGCATCACATGAGGTGTTTTCTCCATCACACGACGTGCTACCGAAATGGGATGCTTTATTCTTTCTAAAAAAGCTACACTGCCACAATTAAAATTTTCATCCATAATACTTGCATCCAGCGTTACATAGCCATCACGATCCGGATTGGCACCCAAGCCCACACAACAATTTTGCGATGATTCTGTAACCATCACTCCTTTTTCTACTGCATCCAATGCGCTGCCATTTGTAGAGAGTACTTGCCACGCAGCTTTATTCGCTGCTATTCCAGCATCCCAGGTTGATATAACAATGGGCTGTCCCTTTTTGGAAAAATAAAAATCAGTACCGGCAACCTTTCCACTTACCAACCCTGCCAAACCCGTTAATGCTGATACTTTTATAAATTTTCTTCTTTCAATCATACTTCAAAATTATCCTACTAAAATAAAGATTCATTTTCAAACCTTCATTAGAGTTTGTTCTACAATCTTTTATAAGCTGAAAACGGTTGTTTTAGAGTTAACAAAACAAATTTTGATGTTTAAACATTGATTATTATCTTTGTGCTCTTAAATCAGAAATATGAACATAACCATTATATCAGGAAGCCCGAGGATGAACAGCGTTACTCATCGTATTGCGCTCCATTTGCAAAACTTTTTACATGAAACTACATCGCATGAAGTTGCGATTATTGATATGAAAGAGTGGCATCTGCCCATGGTACAATCCGTATGGACTTCGCCACAAGCTGCGCCTGCAGATTTTCGTCCCCTGGCCGAACAAATGTTTGCAACAGATGCTTTTATATTAGTAACACCGGAATATAATGGCAGCTATTCTCCTGCACTTAAAAATTTGCTTGACCACTTACCAAAACAGCACCATAAAACCTTTGGCATTGTTACTGCTTCGCCCGGGGCCATGGGTGGCATGCGTGCAGCACAGCAGCTGCTATTATTAGTACCCGCTCTTTTTGGCATTGCATCACCTTATATGTTGGTAGTGCCTGGTGTAGAAAAGAAGTTTTCTGAATCAGGTGAATTGCTTGATGAAAAATTTGAACATACGGTTCACAATTTTGTAACTGAATTTTTATGGCTTTCAGAAAAAACTGTTTCTGAAAAGATATTTGCCTGAAAATAATAACCCGAAAAACATTTGTTATGAAAATAATGAAAACGATAGAGGCCATAATTCCGCCACCGCCGCCACACATGGTTGGCGATGGTTTTAGAGTTCATAATTTTTTCCCCAGCAGCGGATTAATTGATAAAAGGAGAATGAGTCCCTTCTTTCTTCTCGACTATGGATCCAAGATTGAATTTTCTCCCACCCCACATCAACGTGGAGTAGGCGTTCATCCACATGCCGGTTTCGAAACGGTTACCCTTGCTTATCATGGAAAAGTAGCACACCACGACAGTGCAGGTAACGCAGGTGTCATTGGCGAAGGCGATGTGCAGTGGATGACTGCCGGATCGGGCCTGTTGCATAAAGAATATCATGAAGAAAATTTTAGTAAATCAGGTGGATTATTTCAAATGGTACAGTTGTGGGTCAACCTTCCGGCAAAATACAAAAAGGCAAAACCCAAATATCAGGATCTGAAAAAAGAATTACAAGGTCGTTATCTTTTGCCCGATGGATTGGGTGAAGTAGCTGTAATAGCAGGTGAATATAAGGGCACAAATGGTCCAGCTTACACCTTCTCGCCTATGCAGGTATATAATCTCCAATTAAAGAAAGGTGCAAATCTTGAACTTTCGTTTCCAAAAACTGACAACACAGGAATGTTGATGATAGAAGGTGAAGCTAAAGTAAACGACGAAACAGCCAAAACCGATCATTTTGTATTATTCAATCATGATGGCGATGCCATACAAGTAACAGCAACAGAGGATGCCGCAATACTGATATTATCAGGCGAACCGATAAATGAACCCATTGCCGCTTATGGTCCATTTTTAATGAACACCTGGCCCGAAGTCGAAAAGGCCATTCAAGATGTAAATGCCGGGAAATTTGGTGTATTAGAAGATTAGATTAATCAATTACAATCAGAAAAAGGATTTCAGCGAAAATGAAATCCTTTTTTATTGCTTGCTTCGCTTATTCGCAATAAATTTTTCAAGATTCGCTTTCGCATTTTTTTTAATCTTACGTTGCATCCAGCCCGTCCATCCAAATACAGCGCCCTTCCATCCAAGTGCCTGAGCAGCCCACTTACTTATTTTAAAAGCATCACTATGCTCTACAATTTTTCCATCAGCAAAACGCATATAGGCTTTAATGTAATTGACCACCCGTCGGCCTGTTTTAGAAAAAGTATAAGAAGCCACCCATTGGCAAGTGGCATATTCCTCATCAAGATGTTGAATATTGGAAAATGACAGTGAAAAATCTTTTGCATTTTGGCAAAGCATCTCCCACATCGCCCTTACCTCCTCCCCTTTTAATAATCCAAAAACCGGATCGCTGAATATTATATCATCGCTATAACAACTGTTCATAGTAGTCGCATCCAGTTTTTGAAATGCGCTGTAAAATCGGGTTATTAATTCTTCATTATTATTCATGATTTCAGAATTTGATGCGTTGAGAATTCGTAAATTTAACGCACAATTATTCCAAATGAAAAAAATTATTGCCGGGCTAATTTTAGTCCTATCGGTTTCATTCGCCAAAGCTCAAACAGATCAGGATTCAGCGTGGATAATTGACCATTACACCAAACAGGAATTTACCATTCCGATGCGTGATGATGTTAAACTGTTTACTGCTGTATATATTCCCAATGACAAAAGCGAGCAACATCCAATTTTAATGAACCGAACCCCTTACTCTTGCGCACCTTACGGTAAAAACTTTAGTATGCGGTTGTTAAAATCTCACTGGAAATATTATTGCAGAGAAAATTATATTATCGTTATTCAGGATGTACGTGGCAGGTGGATGAGCGAAGGTGAATTTGTGGATGTAAGACCTTTTAATAAAAATAAAACCGGTAACGAAATAGACGAAGCAAGCGATACGTATGATGCCATTGACTGGCTCACTAAAAACATACCAAACAACAATGGCCATGTAGGTGTATTTGGAATTTCCTACCCCGGCTTTTATGCTACAATGGCTGCTGCTTCAGGGCATCCGGCACTGAAAGCAGTAAGCCCACAGGCACCCGTTACCGATTGGTTTATGGGCGACGACTTTCATCACAATGGTGCCTTTTTTCAGATGGATGGATTTAGTTTTTATTCCGGTTTTGGTAAACCAAGACCCAAGCCCACTACTATTGGGCCAAGAGGTTTCGAATTTCAGATTCGTGATAATTATAAATTCTATCTGGAAAACCCACCATCAAGACAAATGAAATTAATTGGCGATAGTGTTGCTTTTTGGAAAGAATTGTATGCGCATCCCAATTATGATGAATGGTGGCAGTCAAGAGATGCCCGCAGGGCGATGTATAATATTAAACCTGCAATGCTGGTAGTAGGCGGATTGTTTGATGCCGAGGATTGCTATGGTGCATGGAATCTTTATAAAGCAATTGAAAAACAAAATCCGGACACCTATAATAAAATAGTAATGGGGCCCTGGTACCACGGCCAGTGGAGCAGCAATGATGGCAGCCGTTTAGGTAATATTAGATTTGGAGAAAATACATCTGTTTGGTATCAAAATAATATTGAGATACCTTTTTTCAATTTCTATCTGAAAAACAAA
>ERZ795041.127-NODE-127-length-29484-cov-5.529036_pt1 | contig 29484 bp, 33 predicted proteins | sample MGYA00375125_ERZ795041 | MGnify/ENA primary metagenome ERZ795041 (study PRJEB30170, sample SAMN03074214) | activated sludge metagenome | biome: Common Effluent Treatment Plant; feature: Wastewater; material: Activated sludge; isolation source: activated biomass in...
TCCCAGACGAGCCACCTGACGACAACGCTAATACACTGAATAATGACGGCTATACGCTGGTCGACCTCAGGTCCAGCTACGAGATCACCGACAACATCGCACTCTTCGGCGAGGTCTCGAATATCTTCGACGAGAATTACGCCTCGGCAACCCTGGTCGTCGAACGTGTCAGCAACCCGCAGCAGGCCGTTTTCCTGCCCGGCGACGGCCGCGCCTTCATCGTAGGAGCCAGAGCGAAGTTCTGATGAAAAAAGACCTGTGCCGCGAGGCTCGGCCCGCCGGGCCTTGCGGCCTTACACGTCGTGCAATCTTGAAAGGTGGCGCGTCGCTCTGCGGCGCTTTTGCCGTTTGTGCGGCGGCGCCACAGCCGGCCTACGCCGCACCCATCGATCAGCTCGAGATTTGGGGACCGCCGGCCGGCCCCTCGATCACGGTTCTGCATGCGATCGCCACCGGCAAGCTCGACGCCGCGGTGCGCAAGCCGAGCCTCAGGATATGGCGACAGGTGGACGAGGTCCGCGCCGGTCTCACCTCGAAGAGCTTCGACGTCGGCATCGTGCCGGTGCCGGTGGCCGCCAATCTCTTCAACCGCGGGCTCGGCGTGCGGCTCGTGAATGTGATGACCGACGGCATCCTGTACGTGATGTCGACGGACCCGTCGTTGACGAGCCTCGAGGCACTCAAGGGACGCAAGCTCGCCACGCTGTTTCCGAACGAGCTGCCGAGCCTCCTGCTTACGCGCCTGTTCCAGCATGCCGGTATCGATGGCACCAAGGATCTCGAGCAGGTCCCGACTGCAACGCCGCTCGAAGCCATGCAGCTCCTCGTGCTCGGCCGCGTCGATGCCGCGCTCATTCCCGAGCCTGCGGCCTCGGCTGCCTTCGTCAAAGGCAGCCTCGCCGGCAAGACCGTGCACCGGGTGATCGATCTCCAGGTCGAATGGGCGAAGATGACCGGGGAGCACAAAACCGTGCCGCAGGCGGGTCTCATAGTGACCGATCGCTTCCGCGACGCGAACGGGCCCGTCGTCGAGGCCCTGCAGGCGGGACTCGTGAAGGCGGCTGCCGATGTCGTTGCGCATCCGGCGCGGGCCGCTAATAATGCCGCCGCGCCCCTGCAGATGCCCTGGCCGGTGATCGAGGCATCGATCCCCTTCTGCAACCTCGTCGCCACGCCGGCCCGCGATGTACGGCCTGCTATCGAGGCCGTGTTGCAGGCCATGGCCGATGTCAACCCAGGCTATATCGGGGGGCGCCTGCCGGATTCGGCCTTCTATCTGTGAGGCGGCGATGATGCGTTTCCTGCTCGACCGGCTTGGGCGGCTCGGTCGGTTTCTCTGGTCGGGCTGGGTTGGCGTGGCGGGGCTCGCGGTCTTCGCCGCCATCTGGCAACAGGGACATGAGGCGTACGGTGATTTCATCCTGCCGTCGCCGCTGACGACGCTCGCGGCCACGGGCGAGCTCTTGCGCGCCGAGAACACGTGGCGGCTGGCAGAAGCCACCTCGACCCGGGCCATACAGGGGTTCTTCCTGACGGCCGTGCTGGGAGGCGCGCTCGGAATTGCAGTCGGCTACTCGGCGGCGGCCATGCGTCTCGCCCGCCCGCTTTTGACGATCATCATGGGCGTGCCGCCGATCGCATGGATCGTGCTGGCGATGATCTGGTTCGGATCGAGCACGGGCACAGTGCTGACGACGACGGTGGTGGCGGCGTTCCCACTCGTTTTCGCCAACGTGGCGGAGGCCGTCGCCACGCGGGACCGCGCGCTCGAGGATATGGCCAGGGTTTTCGGTGCAGGTCCCTTCCAGCGGCTCTGGACGATCGTGATCCGCCATGTCGCCGGCCAGTATTTCCCAGCGCTTGCGGTGGCGCTCGGCTCGACCTTCAAGGTCGCGGTGATGGCCGAGCTGCTCGCCAATATCGACGGCATCGGCGTTGCGCTCGCCATGTCGCGCTCCAACCTGGACGTGGCGCAATCCATCGCCTGGGTCGTGATCATCGTGGCCGTGATCTTCATCGTCGAGTATGGCGTCGTGCAGCCGGTGCGGGCCGAGCTCGAGCGCTGGCGAGAGGCCGCGCGGCCCTGGGGCGTCCGGCGATGACGGCACTTTCCCTCGACGGGGTCTCGCACGCCTACTTCGGCCGCACCGTGCTCGAGCGGGTGAAGCTCGACGTGCGGGAGGGCGAGATCGTGGCACTCGTGGGGCCCTCCGGCTGCGGCAAGAGCACCCTCATCCACATCGCGGCACGCCTCATCGAGCCGCTGCGCGGCCGTGTGACGCGCACGTATGCCCGTCACGGCATGATCTTCCAGGAGCCGCGCCTCATGCCGTGGGCGACGGCAGAGGACAACATTGCCTTTCCCTTGCGGCTTGCCGGCCTTCGGGGCGCCGAGCGGCGCCGGCGCGCGCGGCATGCCGCCGACCTCGTCTCGCTCGATCCGAGCGATCTCAGCAAGTATCCGATCGAGCTCTCGGGGGGCATGCGGCAACGGACGGCGATCGCGCGCGCCCTCGTCGTCGAGCCCGACTTCGTCTTTTTCGACGAGCCGTTCACGGCCCTCGACGTCGCCTTGAAACGGCAAATGCAGGATCTCGTCATCGCCGCCGCTCGCCAGACCCGGTTTGCCGGCCTGTTCGTGACGCACGACCTGGCCGAGGCGGTACGGGTGAGCGACCGAATCCTGGTGATCGACGAGCGTGTGCGCGGCATTGCCGGCGAGCGCTTCATCTCCCTGCCCGAAAGCGCGCGGGACGACGACGCCGTTTTCGCGACCGTGCAGGCCTATCTAAAAGAGGACCCGCTGTTCGCCCACATCTACGACCGCGAAGGGCGGAGCATCCCATGACCATGGCCCGGCCCCGAAAAATCGATGCGTTGCTCGCGGCCCGCGACGTGCTGACGGACGAGGGATTTCGCCTCTTCTTCCCGCTCGCGGCCCTGCATGCCGCAGCGTGGCCGCTGCTGTGGGTGGTGGCGTTCGGCTTCTCGCTGCCGCTTGCACATGCGATCCCACCCGGTCTCTGGCACGTGCACGAGATGATCATCGGCACCTTCGGCGCTGCCCTCATCGGCTTCATCACCACCGCCGTCCCCGAGTGGACCGATACCGAGCGGCTTCGCGGCCGCATATTGCTGGTGTTGGCCGGCTTATGGGGCACCGCGCGCCTGATCGGGCTTCTGGGCTTCGAGGCGCTCGGCGTCGTGGGGGCGGTTGCCGATCTCCTCTGGCTCGGCGTGCTCGTGCTCTATATCGCGAAGATTTCGCTCGAGAAGCGCACGACGCGGCTCAAAAGCTTCCTCTTCTGGGTGACGTGCCTCCTGATCGCGGAAGCGGTCACGCGCTATGCCTTTCTCGATATCGAGGCCAGGATGGCGCTGGCGACGCAGGCTACGCATCTCGCGGGCTTCATCTTCGTCGGCATTCTGGGAATCGCGTTGGCGCGCGTCACGGTGCCGGTCACGAACCTCGTGCTCGATCCCACGGAGCAGACCTCGCCGTTCCGGCCTCATCCGGGGCGCGTGAACCTCGCCCCGGGCCTGGTGGCCGTGCTCGTGATCGCGGACACGGCCGGCCTCTCGGCGCCCACCACCGGCTATCTCCTCATCGCTGCCGGCGCGGCGTTCATGGACCGCGTCGCCGAAGCGTTCATCGGCAGAGAGAGCGCGCGGTCCGAGATCCTGGCGCTCGCCGGAGCCAGCGCCTTCGCCGGCCTCGGCCTCATGCTGGTCGGAGCCTCGCGCCTGGGCCTGCCGATATCGGAGCTTCCCGGTTTGCATATGGCGCTGATGGGCGGCCTCGGCCTCGGCGTGCTTGCCGTGTTCTCCATTGCCGGCCTGCGGCATACGGGCCAGGCGCTCGTTTTCGTTCGCCGCACGCGGATCGCGATGCTGCTGCTGGTCGCGGCCATGGCTCTGCGCGTCGGTCCCGAGATCTGGCCGACCGAGGTGATGCCTGCGCCGCCCTATACCCTCGTCGCGCTGTTGTGGGGCGCAGCCTTCCTGCTCTGGCTCAGGGTCTACTGGCCGTTCATCCGCGATCAAGCTACGTTCCAGCACGACGGGAGTTGAAAACGCCATGACCACGATCTCCGACACGCCCCGTCGCTGGAAGCCCGCCGTGCTCAGCCTTGGCTTCCGCCCGTTCTTTCTCCTGGGCGCACTCTTCGCCGCGGCCATGATCGCAATCTGGGTGCCGTGGTTCCTGGGGTTCATCGCGGGGCCCGCCGCTTTTGCGCCGGCCGCCTGGCATGCGCATGAGCTTCTGTTCGGCTTCGTACCGGCGATCATTGCGGGTTTCCTGCTGACGGCCGTACCCAACTGGACAGGACGTCGCCCGATTGCCGGCTGGCCGCTCGCGGGTCTCGTGGGTGTCTGGCTTGCGGGGCGGCTTGGAATTGCGCTTGCGGCGCATCTCGATCCGGCCACGGTCGGCGCACTCTCGGCCGCCTTCCCGATCGTGCTGGCAGCCGTCATCGGGCGCGAGATCGCGCTCGCGGGCAACCGGCGCAATCTGAAGGTCGTGCTGGTGCTCGTCGCTCTCGCCGCCGCCGATCTGCTGTTTCACTACGAGATCTGGCAGTTCGGGCGGCCGCGGCATGCGCTGGCCGTCGCCGTGGCGCTGGCGCTGCTTCTCGTCATCATCATCTCCGGGCGTATCATCCCGACGTTCACGACCAACTGGCTGAAAGCCAACCGGGCGGGCGCGCCGCTGCCGCCCGCATTCGATCGCATCGATCTCGCGACGGTTCTCCTCAGCAGCGCCGCCCTGCTCGGCTGGGTGGGCGTTGCGTCGCTCGACGACATGGCGTGGGGCCGCCCGCTGGTCGCCAGCCTCATGCTCGCCGCGGCCGCCGCAAACATCCTGCGCCAGGCACGCTGGCAGCCGCAGCGGACGGGTGCCCAGCCGCTGCTTGCCATCCTGCACGTCGCGTACGTGTTCGTTGGACTGGGGTTCCTGCTCGCCGGGCTCGGCGTGCTGTGGGACGATTATGACTTTACGACCGCCGGCCTCCACGCCTGGACTGCCGGCGCCATCGGCACAATGATGATCGGCGTCATGACGCGGGTCTCGCGCGGCCACACCGGCAGGCCGCTGACGGCGCCGGCTGGCACGGTCGTGCTCTATGCGCTGGTCCTAGTGGCGGCGACGGCGCGGATATTTGCAGGTCTCTATCCGCAAGCCACCTCGATCTTGCTGCCGATTTCCGGCGTCGGCTGGATCGGAGCCTTCGGCGGATTCGTCATCCTCTATGGACGCATGCTCCTCGCGCCACGCCTGTGACCTCGACCGCCGACCGGCAAGGTTCGAGGCTTCGGCGGCGGCCGGCGATTTTGAGCATGGCGAGGCCGTTCGCGGCGTTCCCGCCCCTCGGCGATGGACAGCGTACCGGTGACCATCGCTCCGGGGTTCTTGCTCGTCGCGATACGGACTATATTGGTGGCGCAGAAGATCGGAGAGAACGGACCGTCATGCCGAAGCTGATCAACTATCTCTACCGCGCGAGGCCGGCCCGATCCTACGATGACGTCGAGATCGCGCGGCTCCAGCTCGTCTACGAGCGCGCCCGCGAGCGCCTTGGGATCGGTCTCGACAACCCGCGCCGGGAACAGCTGGCGATCGTGATCTTTCAGGAGGCGGACGTTACAACAGATCCCGATGACCTGCTCGCTCGTGTCGTTACCGCGTTTGAACAGCTCGACTGACTCTTCATAGCGTGGCCGGCATGCGCGGCAGCGGCATTGCCGGTCAGGGCCCGGCCGACGAGAGCCACGAACGGGCTGGCGTTCCGCAGCTTCTCCGAGTTCAAGTCTCCGAACGCTCACCCGAATTCAGAATGGCGCCGCGGAATGTGCGTAACTCATTGACATCGTTGGTCGGGGCAGCGGGATTCGAACTCGCGACTTCCTGCTCCCAAAGCAGGCGCTCTACCAGGCTGAGCTATGCCCCGAAACCATCGTTGCGGACGCCCATGGGCTCGCCGCATGATGTGCCGCTTCGCGCTTCGCCGGTCAAGCGCTCCAACCGGCGGCATCTCGTCAGTACCCCTCGTCTATCCCCTCACGGGGCCAGCGCCGAGCCAAACGCAGGATGGCGGACCTTGTCGCCGGGCTTCAGGCCCAGCCGCTCGGCGTTGCCGCCGGCGATCTCGAGCACGGCCAGCACCGGGCCGTTCGAGCCGATGATGCGCTCCGACAGCGGCTCGGCGCGCGCCTCGATGCGGTGGACGGTGCCGTCGGCGCGGATAAAGACCATGTCGAGCGGGATGTAAGTGTTGTGCATCCACATCGAAAGCTCACGCGGCTCCGGGTGCGGGAACAGCATGCCTTTCGTATCGGGCAGGCTCGTGCGGTACATGAGGCCGAGCGCCTGTTTCTCGGGGGTGGCGGCGACCTCGACGTCGAGCACATGGACGCCGCTGGCCGTCACGAGCTCCAGGCGCTCCTCGTGCGAGGCCCGGTGCTCGGCGGCCGGCGTTCCGCCGCTGGCATCGCCTGCAGGGACGACGGCGAAAGAGACTACAGCGCCCAGGCTCGCGGCCATGGAATGCAGAAGGGCCACCCCAGCGGCAGCCCTTCGCGATTTGCGCGCAGTCCTCATCAGTGCATCCTTCTGATCGACCCCCGACATCACCATGGACGCCGGCGCCGATCAATGGCTGCTCCCTCAATGAGACGATGTGAGGCCCGTCGACGAGCCGTCCGGCTTCAGCTCCGCGGCCATACAGCCCTTGGAGCCCATGCCCCAGCGGACCTGGACCGTCTGGCCCGGACGCAGCTCGGTGAAGCCGAAGCGGCGCAGGGTCTCCATATGGACGAAGATGTCCGGCGTGCCCTCGCCCTTGGTCAGGAAGCCGAAGCCGCGCACGCGGTTGAACCACTTCACAATCACGCGCTCCCAATCGCTTTCGGGCTGCACGTGGACGTGGGTTCGCTGCGGCAGCAGCGAGGGGTGGATCGCCGTCGACTCGTCCATCGAGAGGATGCGGAACGCCTGCATGCCCTTCGGGCGCTTCAGGACCTGGCAGTGGATGCGGGCCCCCTCGTAGGCAGTCTGATAGCCGCCGGCCCTCAGGCAGGTCACGTGCAGCAGCACGTCGGTCAAGCCGTTGTCGGGAACGATGAACCCATATCCCTTGGCGACGTCAAACCACTTAATGATTCCAGCGATCTCGAATACTTCGAGACCACCCTCTTCCAGGCGCTCGAGATCGCCTTCAGCCAATACTCCGCCGCCCGGAAACTCCGGAGGTAGCTTGGAATCCCCCATAATTTTACCCCGCCTTACTTGGCCTACGTTCATGGCCTACGTTGAACTCAACGTCACTTCGACAGCCGTTCGGTCTCTGCCCTCTACATCGACCGGCGTCGTGTCTCGTGTGACGGAGCGGAGAATACCATCTGCGATCTCCGAGACCAGCCCCCCGCAGGAAGCCGCCACTTCCGGACCCGTTCCGCGCAACGGGTGTCCACATGAGTGATGAACTCCAAGAGACTGATCGCGTTTATTATTTTTTAATATTCCCAAGTCCGAGAAAATTTCTTCGCGGGGGCCCGGGCCGGCAGAACGGCGGCTCGCAAGGCGGCGTTTTCGCTCCCGGCCGGCCTCTCCGGGCCAGGGGTGATTCGGAGCATAATTCCCGCTCTTCGGGCGTCCGGCCCTCGTCCGGCAGCGCATTGACGGGCTCGCCCGTGTGGCTTTCACTCTGGGGATAACCTCCGCCGGCACGGTGGGGCGTCGAAACGCGAGCGATCCTGCCGGGTTGGATGGGTTCGCTGCCAATGTTCACGGGATGTTTCTCGTGTCTATTCTGCAACAACAGGGCAATGACATGCGCTTCCTCCATACGATGATCCGCGTCAGGGACCTCGATGCGAGCCTGGCGTTCTACGTCCGGCTGCTCGGACTCATCGAAATGCGGCGCATCGAGAACCGGGCGGGGCGGTTCACGCTGGTCTTCCTGGCCGCCCCCTTGGACCAGGCGCGGGCCGCGGCGGACTGGGCGCCTCTGGTCGAGCTCACCTACAATTGGGACCCGGAGGACTACGGCTCGGCGCGCAATTTCGGGCACCTGGCATTCGAAGTCGACGACATCTACGCGACCTGCGACAGGCTCGCGCGGGGCGGCGTCACGATCCTCAGGCCGCCGCGGGACGGCCGCATGGCCTTCATCCGCTCGCCGGACCTGATTTCAATCGAGCTCTTGCAGAAAGGTGCGGCCCTGCCGAAGGCCGAGCCCTGGGCTTCGATGCCCAATACGGGGAGCTGGTAGGACGCCCCCGACGCCCGCAGGAAGCATGCCCTTGAGCTGAAGATGCTGCTCCGCAAGAAAACTTTGCGCCGGAACCGGTTGTGGAACAATTTTTCTCTATGACCCAGCTTTCGGAATGTGATCCTATTTTTATTTGCTTCTTACCCTTTATCTTGAAACATGATTTCATTAGGTTCCGGTCAGCGGAGGACTACCATGACCAAGGCCAACGTTCGGGTGCACGCCGGCCGCGCAACCGGGGCCAGCAACGCGCTTTCGACGCCCCATCCCGACGGCGCAGCGCTTGCGGCGTACCTCGATGCGACCCTGGCGGGGTGCGACAGCCTGGAGGCGCGTCTCGCGGCCATCGCCGACGCCATCCCGGGACGGGTCGCGTTCTCGACCAGCCTTGGGCTCGAGGATCAGGCGGTGCTGCATGCCATCGCGGCCTCGAAGCGTTCCTTCGACGTGTTCACGCTCGATACGGGCCGGCACTTTCCCGAGACGCTCGAGACGATCGAGGCGAGCGAGCTGCGTTACGCGCCCCTCAAGATCCGCGTCGTGTTCCCGGACGCTGCCGACGTCGAGATGCTGGTGGCGCGCGACGGCATCATGGGTTTTCGCCAGTCGATCGAGGCGCGCAAGGCGTGCTGTGACGTGCGCAAGGTCAAGCCGCTCAACACGGCGCTCGCCGGCGCAGCAGGCTGGATCACCGGGCTTCGCCGCGACCAGTCGGCTGGGCGCGCGCATGTTCCGTTCGCATCCTGGGACGGAGAGCATCAACTCGTGAAGCTCAATCCGATCGCCGACTGGAGCCTCGAGCAGCTCGAAGCCTACATCGCCGACAACAGCGTTCCCGTTAACCCCCTTCATGCGCGCGGCTTCCCGTCGATCGGCTGCCAGCCGTGCACGCGCGCGATCCGCCCCGGCGAGGACATCCGCGCGGGGCGCTGGTGGTGGGAGAACGAGGACGGAAAAGAATGCGGGCTGCACAATCGCCCGAAGCCGAAAGAGGCCCACGCATGACGCAGCCGATCTCGCATCTCGATCTCCTGGAGGCCGAGAGCATCCACATCTTCCGCGAAGCGGCTGCGCAGTTCCGCAAGCCCGTGCTGCTCTACTCGATCGGCAAGGACTCGACGGTGCTGCTGCATCTCGCGCGCAAGGCGTTCTGGCCCGCGAAGCTGCCGTTCCCGGTGCTGCACATCGACACCGGCTGGAAGTTCCGCGACATGATCGCGTTTCGCGACAAGACCGCGCGCGACTTCGATCTCGATCTCATCGTGCACACCAACGAGGATGGCGCCCAGAAGGGCATCAACCCCGTCGACTACGCGCCTTCGGTCTATACCGACGTCATGAAGACGGTGCCGCTGAAGCAGGCCCTCGACAAATATGCCTTCGACGCCGCGTTCGGCGGCGCGCGCCGCGACGAGGAGGCGAGCCGCGCCAAGGAGCGCGTGTTCTCGTTCCGCGCCGAGGGCCACCGCTGGGATCCGCGGCGGCAGAGGCCCGAGATGTGGCGGCTCCTGAACGGCCGGCTCGGCGCCGGCGAGACGGTGCGCGTGTTCCCGCTCTCCAACTGGACCGAGCGCGACGTGTGGCGCTACATCCTGCGCGAAAAGCTCGACGTCGTGCCGCTCTATTTCGCCGCCGAGCGCCCGACCATCCTGCGCAACGGGCAGCTTCTCATGCGCGACGACGACCGCCTGCCGGTGAAGCCGGGCGAGGAGGTCGTCACCCGGCGCGTGCGCTTCCGCACGCTCGGCTGCTATCCGCTGACGGCCGCTGTCGAGTCGGATGCCGCCGACATCGAGAGCGTGGTTGCCGAGACGCTCGGGGCCCGCACCTCCGAGCGGCAGGGGCGCCTCATCGACCACGATCAGGCGGGCGCCATGGAAAAGAAGAAGCAGGAAGGGTATTTCTAAGATGTCAGCGCAGCCCAATACCCTTCAGAAGTCGAAAGGCAAGGAGACGAAGGTGCCGCTCAAGGTCGTCTCGGATCAGACGTCCGCACCCTCGTCCCAAGCGCCCGATCTCGAGAAGATCGCGCCCGAGCTCTCGGGCATGCTGCGCGTGCTCACCTGCGGCTCGGTCGACGACGGCAAGTCGACGCTGATCGGGCGCCTGCTGTGGGATGCGACCGACCTCTACGACGATCAGCGCGAGACGTTGCGCCGCGGCAAGACCGTCGACGGCGGCAATCCCGACTTCAGCCTGCTCATGGATGGCCTCGTCGCCGAGCGCGAGCAGGGCATCACCATTGACATCGCCTGGCGCTATTTCGACACGCAGCACCGGCGTTTCGTCGTCATCGACAGCCCCGGCCACGAGCAGTACACGCGCAACATGGCGTCCGGCGCATCGCACGCCGACGTCGCCATCCTGCTCATCGATGCGCGCCACGGCATCAAGAAGCAGACGCGGCGGCATGTAGCGATCCTCGACCTCGTTGGCGTGAAGCGCGTCATCCTCGTCGTCAACAAGATGGATCTCGTCGACTGGTCCGAATCCGCCTTCCGCAAGATCGAAGCCGACTTCGAGACGTTCTCGTGGCGCTTCGGCTTCTGGGAGGCGAAGGCGATCCCGACCGCTGCCGTCTCCGGCGACAACGTCGCGCGCGCGTCCGAGAACATGCCCTGGTATCCCGGCCCGACGCTGCTCGAGCACCTGGAAAGCCTGCCGAGCCGCGTCACCGAGCCCACGGGGCCGTTCCGCTTCCCGGTGCAGACGGTGCTGCGCGATTCCCGAAACGACTTCCGCGGACTGGCGGGAACCGTCAGCGGCGGCAGCGTGCGCGTGGGCGAGACGATCGTCGATGCGCTCTCCAAGCGCAGCGCCAAGGTGCTGCGCATCGCCACCATGGACGGCGACCTGGAGCAGGCCGCGCAAGGCCAAGCCGTCTCCATCCAGCTCGATACCGACATCGATGTCGCGCGCGGCGCCGTGCTCTCCAAGGCCGACACGCGGCCCGTAACCGCCCGCGTCGTCGAAGCGCGCATGGTCTGGCTCAGCGAGACGCCTTATGATCCGCGCGGCTCCTATCTCCTGCGCACCGCGACCGACCTGACGCCGGTCTCGAGTCTCAAGATCCGCGCGCTGCTCGACCTCGAATCCCTCGAGACGCATCCCGCCGATGCCTGCGGAACCAACGACATCGCCCTCGGCGACATCGCGCTCGGCCGGCCGGCCGCCATCGACACCTTCGCGGACGCCCCCGAGACGGGCAGCTTCATGCTGGTCGACGCGATCACGGGGGCTTCCGTTGCGGGCGGCGTGGTGACCGTCGCCAATCCGGAAGCGGCCGAAGCCGACGAGACGACCTTCGTGCTGACGCGCGCCATGCTCGAGCGCGGGCTCAACGCCGATCTCAGCGACCAGCCGCAATCGGAGGCAGAGTTCCGGCGACGGGCGAACGAGGTGGCGCTGATCCTCAGAGCGGCCGGGATCAACGTCGAGATCGAAAGCGCTGCCGACTATTCGATCTAAACGATGTCTGCTATCGGTTGGCGGTAATCACGGAGACGCCGCCTATCATCATGGATGAGATTTTTCTTTATGTCGCCATCGGCTTCGTGGCGCAGATGATCGACGGCGCCATCGGCATGGCCTACGGGGTCACCGCAACGAGCGTCCTCCTCTCGACCGGCGTGCCGCCGGCGACGGCGAGCGCGTGCGTGCATGCGGCCGAGACGTTCACCACGGGCGCCTCCGGTCTTGCGCACTGGAAGCTCGGCAACGTCGACCGGCAGCTCCTGTGGCGGCTCGCCCTCCCCGGAGCGATCGGCGGCGCGATCGGCGCCTATGCGCTCTCCGAGTTCGACGGCGACACGCTGAAGCCCTTCATCAGCGCGTACCTGCTGCTGCTCGGCCTCGTCATCATCCGCAAGGCGCTCGCCACGCGTCCCCCGGAAACGCCGGAGCCGCGCTCGGTAGCGCCGCTCGGCTTCTTCGGCGGGCTTCTGGACGCCATCGGCGGCGGCGGATGGGGGCCGATCGTCACCTCGAGCCTGCTTGGGCAGGGGGCGACGCCGCGCTATGCCATCGGCTCGGTCAACTTTGCCGAATTCTTCGTGACGCTCACGATCTCGACGACGTTCTTCCTCACCGTGGGCTTGAGCCTCTGGCCGATCATCGCGGGGCTCATCATCGGCGGGATCATCGCCGCGCCGTTTGCGGCGCTGGCGGCCAAGCGCATCCCGCCCAAGCTTTTGATGCTGGCCGTCGGCTGCGTGATCATCGGACTCAGCGCCACCACGCTCATCAGGACCCTCAACAAGGCTCTGACCCCATGAGGGGATGGCGCATCGATGAGCCCTGCTCACCCCGGAGCGGCGCGGCCCTTTCGTACGGCCGGTTGGCCGCGAAAGCCTGCAAACCATGGAGGCTTGCGGCAGTCTCGCTCCTGCCAGCGACACAAAAGTCCTCGCGTCAACGCGCCATCCAGTTCATGACCTAGCGGGCGACGGCGGCGATGATCGATACTTCCCTCCTCGTTCTGTGGCCCCTTATCGTCGCCGGCGGATTCGGCGTCGGCTTCCTGGTGGGCATGACCGGTGTCGGCGCGGGGTCGCTGACGACGCCGTTCCTCATCACGCAGGTCGGCATCCAGCCCGCGCTGGCGGTCGGCACGGACCTGCTTTTCGCCTCGATCACCAAGGCGTCCGCGGCGGCGCCGCATCACACGTACGGACACGTGAACTGGCGCATCGTGCGCTGGCTTGCCGCGGGCAGCGTCCCGGGGTCGATCGCCATGCTGGCGCTCATCAAATGGCTTGAGCCGGACCTCGCGACGATGGCGCACGTCATCAAGACCGCGCTCGTGGCAGCGTTGATCCTGAGCTCGGCGGCGATCCTCGTCTATCCCTTTCTCATGCGCGGCAAGTGGGTCGAAGCCGCGGCGGAGGCGGCGCATGCTGCCGTGCGCCCCATACCCACCATCCTGCTCGGGCTCCTGCTCGGCTCCATCGTCACGCTGACGTCGGTCGGCGCCGGCGCGATCGGCGTCGTGGTGCTGACGCTGCTCTATCCGGCGCTGAGGACGCGCCACCTCATCGGCACCGACATCGTGCACGCCGTGCCGCTGACGCTGGTCTCGGGGCTCGGTCATCTCGGCATGGGGAATACGAACTTCACCCTGCTCGGCCTCTTGCTCCTGGGATCGCTGCCCGGCATCGCCATCGGCTCGCGTCTCACCGGACGGCTGCCGGACTGGTTCCTACGCATCGCGCTCGCGGCGATCCTCGTCTTCGCGGCCTCGACGCTCTACGCGACGCTCTGACGTCCTTCCGGCGGCGGCAGAGCTTGCGCCGCGCCCTTATTCGGAAAAGTGCTCGCCTACGTCATGACCTCTTCCAGATCCCGCCGCGACAGGCGCCCGTCGTGGAGCGAGGTCGCGACCAGCGCGCCGGCAACGCCAATGGCGCGCAAGGCGTGCAGATCAGCGACGTGGCGCACGCCGCCGGCCGCGTAGACCCGGCGCGCGCCGGCCCGCGCGACGATCTCCGCGAGACGCTGCGTGTCGGGGCCTTCGCCGCTGCCGACGCGCGCTAACGTCATGACGATCACGCGGCCGGGCCAGAGCGCCGCATCGTCCAACAAGCCGGGCGGGCCGATGAACGTGTCGCCGCGGAAGTCAAGGGAGAGCGTGGCGCCAGCGGCCTTGCGCGCGGATTCGTAGTCGGCGAGAGATGTCAGGGTCTCCGATCCGAGCACGGGGTGAATGCGCATCTGCGTGCGTTGGGTATCCCCCCCTCCTGGGGTGGGGGGAAGCCCGACGTCTGCGTTGTCAGAACCTGCGGTGCCGTCGTCGAGCCAAAGCTCGCCGGGCCAGGCCGCGGCGAGGCGGTGTTGCGTCGCGAGGTCGGGCCCGCGGCCTTCGATGCCGTCGAGATCGGCGACGTAGAGCGTCGAAAAAGGGTAAAGCGACCTCAGCCCGAGCGCCACCGCGACAGGATCGGCGCTTGCCGCGAGCGGCGTTTCGAGCGGGCGGTAGCGCGCGCGATCGCCGCGACGAGCCGCAACGACCACGCCGCCCCGCAGATCGATAACCGGAATGACCTCCATGGGCTTCCCTCTCCTCGCAAGGGATGTAACACAGGGACGAACCAGGGGAAGGATCACGCATGACCATCACAGCCGGCCTCGATGTCGGGGGAGCACATCTCAAGGTCGCGCTCGTCGAGGACGGGCATCCCGTGGACGTGCGCCAGCTCGCCTGCCCGCTGTGGCAGGGCCTCGACAAGCTCGACACCGCGCTCGCCGGGGCCCGCCCGATGCTCGACAGGGCCGCGCGCTTCGCCGTGACCATGACCGGCGAATTGTCGGACCTGTTTCCCGACCGCAAGACGGGCGTCGAGGTGCTCGTCGCGCGCCTCGGCCAGCAGCTCGGAGACGTGCGCTTCTGGATGGGTGCGCGCGGTTTCGGGCATGCCGACGACGCGAGACGCCAGCCTGGCGACGTCGGCTCGACGAACTTCCTGGCGACGGCGGCACTGGTCGGCGCGCAGCTCGGCGATGCCCTGCTCATCGATTTCGGATCCACGACGGCGGACATCATTCCCATCGCCGGCGGCAGGCCGCAACCACGCGGGCTCACCGACGCGGAGCGCCAGACGACGGGCGAGCTCGTCTACACGGGCTATACACGCACGGCCGTGATGGGCATTGCGGCGCGCGCGCCGTTCCGCGGGCAATGGGTCACGCTCGCGCGCGAGTACCTGGCAACCATGGCCGACGTGCGCCGGATCCGCGGCGAGCCGCTCGACGGCATCGACCTGCACGCCACCGCCGACGGCAAGGGCAAGTCCGTTGCCGAAAGCATCACGCGCCTCGCGCGCATGCTGGGCCGGGACGCGGCAGACGGCGGGGACGCGGATTGGCGGCTCGTCGCCGACTGGCTCCGCGAGGAACAGATCCGTTCGATCGTCGAGGGCGCGTTCCAGGTTCTGTCCGGCCAGGCGCTCGCGAAGCACGCGCCCGTCGTCGTGGCCGGCATCGGGGCGTCCGACGCCACCGCCGTTGCGCATCGTCTCGGACGAGACGCGCTCGCGTTCGGCGAGCTTGTGAAAGCGGACGCATCCTGCCGTCAGAGTGCAACGCACGCGGCGCCCGCCGTCGCCGTCGCCCTGCTGCTCGGCTCGGCGTAGGCTTATTGCAGCGCAAACAAAACCTTTACACAGCCGTTAAAAGTTTTCCTCCGATCCGATGCTGCGGCTGAACCGGACTCTAATGCGTGCCTGCTAGACTCACCCCAGAATGAGCAAAAAGACTTCCCAGGGGGAGCCCTATGAAGACCACGCTCACGATCCTTGCAGCCGTCGTCATGCCGGGCGGGTTCATCGTCCTCGCGATCGCGCTCGGCACGTTCCTCGTCACGCGGCATCGCGCGGGCGCAAAGGTCGTCCTCGGCGCGCCGGCATAAAGACCGCTACGTCTTAAGCGCGGCGCCCGCATCGCCGCCGCGGTAGGCGGCCACACGGTCCATCAGCCAGCCCCAGGCCTCGCGCTCGCGAGGGCCGGCCGTCTTCGAAATCGCAATCTCGAGGTAGCCGATCTCGGCGTCGATCTTCTCCGGCGGCAACATGGAGAGCCGCGTCGTCAGAACCGCCAGCTCCAGCACCGCGGCCTCGGCACGGTTGTAGCCGCTCCAGACGGCGTGGCTTGCGGCGTGCACGATCCTGCACCGGAAGCGCGGGCGCTGCGTATCGTCGGCCACGCGCTCCACCGCCAGCTCCCAATGGGACACGGCATCCGCGAGCCGTACGCCTTTCACCACGTCCGCCGGAACCGTGGGCCAGTCGCGGCGCCCGGTGACGCAGCCCGCAAAGACGCGCACGTCGCCCGTATGGCTCGCCACCGCGCAGGGGTTGACCTTGAGGTTGTCGAGCGTGCGCGAGGGCTTGAAGGGGGCGACGATCCACCCGTCGCCGTCCTCGATCAGGCCGAGCGGGGCGATGTGCGGCATGCCCTTTGCGTCCGTCGTCGTCACGATGGTTTCGACGATGCGTGGCATTCCTGCTTCCTCCGCTTGCGCGGCTACCTGCCACGCGTTGTACGCACCGTCGGCCGCGCGGCACCGCGGCGGCCCGCCGGATTCTTACGCGCATCCCGTGCCGCAATGTCCAACAGATCGCAGAGCACGGCGTCGTCGTTGGGGCCGAGCACGCGCCAGGCGAGACCCGCGCGCTCGGCGATGAGCGGAAACACGGGATCGACGATGCCCTGGCGCGCCAGGGTCTTGGCCGAGGCCGTCTTGCGCACGGCGCGCGATTTGACGAGCACGAGCTCGACGTCGCCCAATCGCTCCGCCAGACGCGCGGCAAGACCGTCGGAAGTGATGGACCAATCGCGCGGGATGCGGCGGTCGCCGGCGCAGAGGCTCGCCGGCAGCCACACGGGAATGCGGCGGCGGTGCCAGGCGCGCGTGATGCCGATCAGCGATTCCGCGCCGAGCAGACGCGGCGCGAGCGCGATCATCGCATCCGCCATCTGGTGCATGGCGAGCAGCGCCATGTCGTGGGCGGCCTCGTCGGAGAAGCCGAGCTTCTTTTGCGTTTCGCGCACGGCGTCGGCGAATGCACCGCCCCCCGGCACCACGACGACGGGACGGCGCGCGCGGCTGACGAGGGAAAGCAAGCGGCGCAGCCGTCCGCTCTCTGCGAGGCTGCCACCGAGCTTGAGGACGACGGGCGTCATGCGACGCCACCCGGCCGGGTGCGAAAGATCTCGACGCCGCGTACCGGGCCGCGCTCCAGCTTCTCGATGCGGATGCGCATGGCGTCGATGCGCGGATCCTTGAGAAGGCGCGCGGCGATGGCCTCGGCGAAGGTCTCGATCAGGTTGATGTGGCCCGCGCCCGTGATGTCGGCCACCGCGTCGATGATGTCGGTATAGGACGGCACGGTGTCCATGTCGTCCCCAGCGGCACGCACGTGCGGCGAGAGATAGGCGTCAACGCTGAGGCGCACCTTCTGCGTGACGCCCTTCTCCTCGGCATAGACGCCGATGTTGCAGTCGATCACCCAGTCCTTGAGGAAGATGCAGTCGCGGCCGAGCGTTGCGGGCGCCTTGGCGGTGGCTGGCGCTTCACACGCGTCTGATGTCGTCTTGCTCATGGGATGCGTTCCAACGCGACGCATTCCCCTCCCCCTCTCGCCGAAGGTGAATCTTCCATTCGACGTGGGAAGAGGTCAGGGGTGTGGGGATTCCTGAACGCTGGCGTTTGGGGTTCCCCCCCTCCCGGCCTGCCCCACAAGGGGGAAGGAGAAGGGGGCGCGAAGGGGATTGCGCGGCGGATGTCGGCGAGCGCCGCAGCGTCGAGCGCGGAGCGGCGGTCGGATGCCGAGCAGAGGGCGCCGCGGAAGCCAAGAACGTCGGGGCCGAGCGCGATCAGCTCCGGTACCTGAGCGTGGCGCAACGAGCCAGCCAGCCCCGCGAACAGTCCCGCCGCGCGCGCCTCGGCGATGAAGGCGCGCAACGCGCCGGGCGGGCAATGGTCGAGCAGCGTGCGGCCGTCCTTCCGCGCCGTGTCCAGCATGACGCCCGCAAAGCCCGCTTCGCCCAGCGCCGGCACGAGCGCGCGGTCGCGCGGCGCGTCGGCCATCAGCACCGCGACCAGAGGCGTGCGCCCGGCGAGGTGCCGGCCGAGATGCGCGACGGTCGCCAGCGCATCGCCGCCGGGAAAAAAGCCGACCTTGACGAGGTCGCAGCCGGTCGCCGCCATGGCGCACGCGGCTTCCAGAACGGGTTGCGGCTCGGCGACGAGGTCGCCCACCGTGGCGCTCACCGGAATGTGCGCCGGGAGGGCGCCGCGGATGCGCGCCACGACAGCGTGCGGCAAGGCGCCGAGCGCGCCCGCGGCCGGGTCCTTGCAGTCGATGATGTCGGCGCCTCCGTGCGCGGCGAGGCGGGCTTCCGCCTCCGACGTCACGCTGGCCAGAAGGCGGACGAACCGGTGCGTCACGGTCGTCCTCTCGTCGTCGTCATGTCTATGGAAGTCTCTCGGGGACTCAAGTCTCGTGGAATATGCGCCTTTGCTCGGCGAGCACCTTGTCTCTGTCTGTCCGCTCGGACGGCGAGAGGCGCACGGTCTCGTCCTGATCGATAGTCGCATTTGAGCCGGACATGCGCAAGATGCGGGTCCCGAGCATCACCGCCTCTGCGCGATCATGGGTAATGAAGACGACCGTCGTCGGGCGCCGGTTCCAGAGGCCGATCAGAAGCTCGCGCAGGGCCTGGGCCGTCGGGTCGTCGAGCGAGACGAACGGCTCGTCCATGAGCAGCACGTCGGGCTCGGTGATGAACCCGCGCGCGAGCGCCGCCCGCCGCTGCATGCCGAGCGACAGGCGCTCCGGATACTGCGAGCCGAAGCCCTCGAGCCCCACCTGGCGCAGCATGTCGTCGATCTGCGCGTGACGGGCATCGCCGTCGGGCAGCACGAGGGCGATGTTCTCGTAGACCGTGCGCCAGGGAAGCAGGCGCGGGGACTGGAAGATGTAGCCCACCTTCGTGTCGGGGCCACCGAGCGTCACCTTGCCCTCGAAGTCGTGATCGAGGCCGGCGATGATGTTGAGCAGCGTCGACTTCCCGCACCCCGACGGCCCGGTGATGACGGCGAACGAGCCGGGCTCGATGTCGATGGCGATGTTGCGCAGAACCTGCTGCGCGGGTCGCGACCCCGCGGCCGGAAAGACCTTGCGGTCGACGCGGATCTCGAGGCCGCCGCTCGCCGGCCCCGCCGCACGCTCGCCTATCTGCGCCATTTGTTCACCCGCGCGGCGATGGGCTGCAGGACGGCGAACTCGATGACCTGGACGACGAGGATGAAGGCCAGCGCATAGGCGAGGATCATCGATACGTCGAACATCTGGAAATAGGTCCCGAGCTGGAAGCCGACGCCGTCGGAGCGCCCCAGGAGCTCGACCACCAGCACGATCTTCCAGACGAGCGACAGGCCGGTGCGCGCAGACGCCAGGAAGAACGGCGCGAGCTGCGGCAGCGTGACGTGGCGCAGCGTCTTCCAGGGGCCGAAGCGGTACACATGGGCCATCTCCGCCAGATCGCGGGAGAGAGCGCGCGCGCCCTCGCGCACGGTGACGGCCACGTTCGGGAGCTTGTTCACGGCGACGGCGATGATGGCCGCAACCTCCGTGCGCCCGAACCAGACGTAGCAGAGGATGATGATGACGAGCGCCGGCAGGTTGAGGAACAGGATCAGCCAACTGTCGAACGCCTGGTCGATGCGTCCGTTCCGGCCCATGACGATGCCGATAGCCGAGCCGATCAGCATCGCAAACACGAACGCGACGGCGACGCGGAACAGCGTCATGGCGATGTGATAGCCGAGCTCGCCGCTTTCAGCCTCGCGCACCATGGCCGAAAAGACGACCGTGGGCGGCGGAAGATGGCGATGCTGGATCAAGAGGGCCAGCACCTCCCAAAACAGGAGGAAGCCCATGAGCGATCCCAGGCCCCAGGCGACCCGGGTCTGCCAGGGCTCGTCGACGCTCGCACGGGGTGTCGGGTTAAGTCGCTGCATTGCGGAACAGATTCGCGTCGAACTCGGTGCCGTGGCCCATCAGCTCCGCGTCTCCCGCCTCGACGAGAACGGCCATCAGCTTCCTGGCGGATTCCAGCTCGCGCGGCCCCCAGGGCTTCGGAATGCCGGCGCGGTAGGCGGCGACGATGGCCCGGAACTCGCCATCGGAGGCGGGCTTCACGAGGGGGCGGAGAGGCTCCCAGGCGGCATCGTCGGTCGCGAGCACGGCATTGGCCTCCGCGACGACCTTGAGCAAGCGCTCGATCTCGGCGCCGTGGGCCTCCTCGTAGCTTTCCTTCCAGATGAAACCGACGAGCGACGGCACGGGATCGATGCCGAGGTTCCTCATGATGTCGCTCACGGTCAGGATCTCCCGGAAGCCGCTGCCGGTGAGCCGCGCCGCGTGAGTCCAGAAGTTCAGGGTCGCATCGATGCGTCCGGAGCGGAGCTCCTCGGCGAGGAGCGGGGCGGCGCCGAAGGACGGACGCGCAAAGCTTGCGATGTCGCGGCCGGTCGTGCGCTTGCTGTAGGCACGCAGCAGCAGCCAGCTCTTGTCGATGGCGGAGCCCGCCACCCCGAGCGTCCTCCCCTGGAGATCCTGGATCCCCCTGATGGCGCTCTCATCCGGCACGACGAGAGAGCCGAGAGCCGACGAATAGGGCGCAAACTTCAGCTTCTCGCCGAGGGCGCGCTGGCGCATGGCCCAGGTCCAGTCGGACACGATTACGTCGGCGCCGTTGGCGAGGAGTGCAACGGGCCCGGCCTGGTTGGACGCCACATCGACGACCTTGATCTCGAGGCCGGCCTTCTTGTCGAGCTCCAGTCTGCGGATGGTTTCGATGACCCACGAGAGGGACCCGTACTTCACCGACCCGAGACGCAACGGCGCGCCCGCCGCACGGAGCCCACCCGGCAGCGCGAGAACCGCGACGGCTGCTCCTCCATGCGCAAGAAAACGACGGCGGTCGATCATTGCGCGCTCGCCTCCGCCTTAAGCCTGTTCCTCACGAGCCAGCGCACGCCGTGAAGCCACGCCTCGTCGGTGTTGCCCTGGATCAGGACGCTCGCGCTGCTGACGAGCTTGCCTTGGGCCACGTCAGCGATCGATACGTTCAAGCTCAGGTGCGTTTCCGAGATCTTGTCGATCAGAGCCGTCATGACGAGGTCGGCCTTGGCCTTGGCGGCGATGTCGATCTCGCAGCCGTTGCATTCGGAGATCGGCTGGGCGGCGGCGATCTCGTCCTTGAGGGGACCAAGGTCGACGATGTCGTAACGCCCGTCGGCGGCGAGCAGCTTCTCGAACTCGGACCGCGCCATGTCGAGCCGCGCCTGCTCGGCGGGAGTCGGGCCCGTGACGCCCCGGAAATAATCCTCCTCCGAGGCCGGCATCGACATATCGATCGGGAATATCGCCAACCTCTGACCCGCCGACGCGGCAGCCGAAGCCATCGTCATCATCGCGATCGTCATCGTAAGCCAAGCCGCCACTCGACTTAGGGTCATGCTGGTTCGTCATCCTCCAAAGTGGGCGCATTTGCTTACACTATAACGTGCGTTCGCTCGACCGGGATTTGCAAGTGCAATGTCCGAAGGGTCCGCCTCACAGGTCGTCACAAAACCGAGAGGCGCGGCGGGCGCCAACTTGACAATTGGCAATTCGATGCGATGTTCCCCGGGAAGATGTTACAATATAGCGGTATGGTCGGCGCTGCCGGGACGTCCGCGGGAGGACAACGTTATGCAGGTCTCAACTGGGTCGGCGCCTCGGCCCGCCCGGTCCGTTGCTCGCCGTCCGCGCGTCCCCTTCCTTAGGGGGATCCGCCTCCTGAGCGCCTCCCTGCTGTTGACCTTTCCAGCCCTTGCCTTGCCTGCCGGTGCGCAAGACGGCGCGCCGGCGCCTGCCGCCCAGCCCGCCGCGCCGGACGCAACGGCGGCGGCCGAAGAGACCTTTCTGAAGATCCCCATCCTGATGGCGCGCGAGATCCGCGAGGGTCGCCTGCCGCCCCTTTCGCTGCTCGACATCCCCCCGCCCGACGACGGCGTCGCCGGGGCCAAGCTTGCGATCTCCGACAACAACACCACGGGCCGCTTCCTCAAGCAGACGTTCACGCTCGACGTCGTTCAGAGCGCCGTGCCCGAGGATCTCGTGGCCGAGATCAAGAAGCGCGTCGGCGAGGGGCTTCCCTACGTCGTCGCGGACGTCTCGGCCGACACGCTGCTCAAGATCGCGGATGCGATCAAGGACACGGATGCGGTGGTGTTCAACACGTCGGCTCCGGACGAAGTGCTGCGCGAGGAGCAATGCCGCGTCAACGTCAAGCACACGGCGCCGTCGCGCTCGATGCTGACCGATGCGATCGGCCAGTACATGGCCTGGAAGCAGTGGCGCAAATGGGCGCTCGTGATCGGCCCCACGCCGGAAGACAAGCTCTATGCCGACGCAGTCCGGCGGACCGCCAAGCGCTTCGGGCACAAGATCGTCGAAGAGCGCACGTTCGACTACGATCCCGGCAGCCGCCGCGCCGACGGCGGGTTCGAGCAGGTCCAGCAACAGATCCCGAGCTTCATGCAGGGCCTTCCGGATCACGACGTCGTGGTGGTCGCGGACGAGGGAGAGCTGTTCGGCGAGTACTTCCCCTATCGGACCTGGATTCCGCGTCCGGTCATCGGCACGGCGGGGCTTGTCGCAACGCCCTGGCATCCGGCGATCGAGCTCTGGGGCGGCACGCAGTTCCAGAACCGCTTCAAGCGCCTCGCGGGGCGCACCATGCGGCCGCTCGACTACAATGTCTGGGTGGCAGTGCGCAGCGTCGGAGAGGCCGCGACGCGCACGAACACGAACGATCCCAAGGTGCTCATCCCCTACATGCGGTCGGCGGAGTTCGAGCTTGCCGCCTTCAAGGGGCAGAAGGTCACCTACCGGGCCTGGAACGGACAGCTCCGCCAGCCGATCCTGGTCGCGACTGCAAAGATGCTGGTCTCGGTGTCGCCCCAACCGGGCTTCCTGCACCAAGTGACAGAGCTCGACACGCTCGGCGTCGACCAGCCCGAGACCAAATGCACCGCCTTCAAGAAATGATGTGCACGACCGACCAAGGAGCTTCTAAGTGACCACACAACGGCAAGGCCGGGTTCTCGCACTGGCCGCTTCCCTGCTGGTGCTCGCCACCTCGAACGCGCTCGCCTACAACGTGTTCGTATCCAACGAGAAGGACAACACCGTCTCGGTCATCGACAGCGAGACGCTCGAGGTCGTGCATACGATCAAGACCGGCAATCGTCCGCGCGGCATCATTCTCGGCAACGACGGCAAGTGGGTGATCGTGAGCGTGAGCGACGATCACAAGTTGCAGGTGTTTGACACGAAGACGTTCGAATTCATCAAGGACCTGCCTTCGGGGCCGGATCCGGAGCTGCCGATCCTGCATACGTCAGGCAATCCGCTCTACGTGTCGAACGAGGACGACAACCTCGTGACGGTGGTCGACATCTTCAAGGGGATCATCGTCACCGACGTGCCGGTCGGCGTGGAGCCGGAGGGCATGGGAATGAGCCCGGACGGGAAGATCCTCGTCAATACGTCCGAAACCACCAACATGGCGCATTTCATCGATGCACATACCTACAAGAGCATCGACAACGTGCTGGTCGACAACCGCCCGCGCGTCGCGGAGTTCACGCCCGACGGCTCGCAGGTGTGGGTCAGCGCCGAGATCGGCGGCACCGTGACGGTGATCGACACGGCGACGCGCAAGGTTCTCGGGAAGATCAACTTCGAGATCCAAGGGATCACCAAGGACGCAATCCAGCCGGTGGGCGTGCGCATCACCCGCGACGGAAAGACGGCGTTCGTGGCGCTCGGGCCGGCCAACCGCGTGGCGGTGGTGGATGTCGCGACGCGCAAGGTGCTGAAGTATCTCCTCGTCGGCCAGCGCGTCTGGAACCTCGGGTTCACCCCCGACGAGCGGCTGCTCTTCACGACCAACGGCACGTCGAACGATGTCTCCGTCATCGACGTCGCCGCGCAGAAGGTGATCAAGTCCATCAAGGTCGGCCGCTACCCCTGGGGCGTGGTCGTCGCTCCCCCCCGGGCAGACGCAAACTGACGGACACACGACGCCAGCCGCGGCGCACCTGGCGATTTTTCAACCGGAGAGACAGGACCCATCGATCGTGACGGCGCCAGGCTCCCTCTTCAGCGACAGGTCGACGGGCGCGCACGCGTGCGCGATCATAGCCTCCGAGCCCGCCAGTCCCCTCGCGGGCCGCGTCCGCACGGACGCGGCCGGAAAGCGTGACACACCGTGACGACCGATGCCGCCTCTCATCCGCAGGGCTCCGCCCCATCTCAACCGGACGCGCTCGTCGTCAGCGGCGTGAGCCACAGCTTCGGCGAGAAGCGCGTGCTCGACACCGTCTCGCTCACGGTGCCGCGCGGCACGTTCGCGGTCCTGCTCGGCCCCAACGGCGCTGGAAAATCGACCCTCTTCTCGCTGATCACCCGGCTCTACGACAACGTCACGGGCGAGATCCGCATCCTCGGCAACGATGTGCGGCGCACGCCCGGCGCCGCGTTGCAGAGGCTCGGCGTCGTGTTCCAGTCGAAGACGCTCGATCAGGATCTCTCGCTGCAGCAGAACCTCCTCTATCACGCCGCGCTGCACGGGCTCGGCCGTCCGGAGGCGAAGCGGCGCGCCGCGGAGGCGCTGGATATCGTCGGCCTTTCGGACCGGGCGCACGAGAAGGTCCGCAACCTTTCCGGCGGCCAGAGCCGGCGCGTCGAGATCGCGCGCTCGCTGATGCATCGCCCCGGCTGCCTCTTGCTCGACGAGCCGACCGTCGGGCTCGACATCGGCTCGCGCGAGAGCGTGATCAACATTGTGCGGGGTCTCGTCCAGCGGCAGGGGCTGGGCGTGCTCTGGGCGACGCACCTCATCGACGAGATCGCGGACACCGACCTCGTCATCGTCTTGCACAAAGGCAAGGTGTTGTTTTCGGGCCAGCTCCCCGGCTTCCTCGCCCACACGGGAGCCAAATCCACCCGTGAGGCGTTTCGTATCATCACGGGCACGACATCGACCGACGAGGAGGCCGCATGACCGTCGACATCGTGCGCTCCGACAGCGCCATCGAGGCGCGCTACGCAGCCGAAAGCCCGCGCCGGCTCGGCCTGCTCGGGTACTGGGCCTGCTTCCGCGGCATCGTCTGGCGGGAGGTGCTGCGCTTCCTGCACCAGCGCGAGCGCTTCTTCTCCGCCCTCGTGCGGCCGCTGGTGTGGCTCTTCATCTTCGCGGCGGGCTTCCGGCAGGTGCTCGGCGTCTCGATCATCCCGCCTTACGAGACGTACGTGCTTTACGAGGTCTATGTCGTGCCGGGGCTCGTCGGCATGATCCTGCTGTTCAACGCCATGCAGTCGTCGCTGTCGATGGTCTACGACCGCGAGACGGGCGCCATGCGCACCCTTCTCGTCAGCCCGTTCCCGCGCTCGTTCCTTTTGCTTTCAAAGCTGCTCGGCGGCGTCGCGGTGGCGGCGATCCAAGCCTACGTGTTCCTCGGCATCTTCTACTTCTGGGAGGCCGACATCTCCTATCCCGCCCATCTGGCGCTGCTCGCGGTTCCGGCGCTCCTCTTCACGCTGCTCATCTTCAACGCGGCGACGGAAGCCTTTTCCGAGACCTTCATCGGGCGCGCCATTACCGCGGCGGCGCTCGCCCAGATCGTCATCCTGGCCGGCGTCATCTATTACTGGCAGCTCCCTGCGCCCTCTATGAACTATTTCACCGTGCTGCCGGCTCTGCTTCTCGCCGGCCTCATGCTCGGCTCGCTCGCGCTTTTCATCTCGTCGGTGATCAAGCAGCTCGAGAACTTCGCGGGCGTGATGAACTTCGTCATCTTCCCGATGTTCTTCGCATCGTCGGCGCTCTATCCGCTCTGGCGCATCCGCGAGAGCAGCCCGCTGCTCTACCAGATCTGTCTGATTAACCCTTTCACCTACGCGGTCGAGCTCATCCGCTTCGCCCTTTACGGGCAGATCGGGGCGCGGCTCGAGGACGGCTCGCTCGACCTTACCAACCTTTATGTTGTCACAGCCTATACGGTGCTCTTCCTTGCTGCAGCCGTGTACGCTTATAACCCCTCGAAAGGGCTGATCGCGCGGCGAGGCGGACCCGGCGGCTCAGCCTGAGCTTCGATATCCCGAGCCCGACATCACGCTTGGCCTTTCGGCGGGGCTGGAAAAAAACGAGAGCAAAACATGACCAGGATCGCTTTGAAACTCCGCGTGCCTTTGCTGCTGGCGGCCCTCGTTGCCGGGCCTCTCCCTCTTTTCGCGGGTGCCGCGGAAATGCCGCAAGCCGAGATCCAGGGCGAGAAGGAGGCTACGGCGCCGCCGATCGACTTGACCAAGGATTGGCCGTGCGTGCAGCGCAAGGTGGAGACGCTGTCCGTCGCCGCGATCTGGGACGGCCCCTCGATCGAGGGCGTCAAGGGATGGTTCCGCGAGCCCGGCATGGCGGACCTGATCGAGCTTCTCTCGACCCGGCGCATCCCCGTCGATGAGGCGGAGCAGGCCATCACCAAGTACGCCGACGGGCTGCCCAAGGAGCAACGGGACGAGAAGCTGGTCATGCTGTTCGCCGGCCTGTTCGACAAGATGGCGAGCCAGCGCCGCAGCGTGATGAGCGGCATCGAGAAGTACCAGAAGTCGCAGAAAGAGCGCGCGCGGGAGCTTGAGCGGCAGAGCTCGGCGATCGGCGAGCTCGAGAGCAAGCAGCCGCCCGGAACGACGGTGGACGACACGCCCGAGATCGCGGCGCTGCGCGAGAAGTTCAACTGGGCGCAGCGCATCTTCCAGGAACGCCAGTCGAGCATTCCACTGGCCTGCGAGCTGCCGGTGCTGATCGAGGAGCGGCTCTATGCGCTCACGCGCACCATCCGCGGCCTGATGTCGACCTGACGAACGGACGGCCGCCAACCGACCCGTCAGGGTTCGGGCGTCGCCTTCACGAGATCGAAGCCGGCCTGCTGCCAGGCATCCGTGCCGTCGGCGAACCAGATCACGTTCGTGTAGCCCCAGCTCAACGCCCGTTTTCCGGCGTTCCACGACATCCAGCAGTCCTTGAGGCAGAAGAACACCACGGGTTTCGCGAGGTCGCCGCCCGTGAGGCTCGCCAAGCGCGACTTGAAGTAGGCCTCGAATTCCGGCGAGAGCACGCCGTAGCCGACGTTGGGGAGCCAATGGGCCCCCTCGATGGTCATATGGGTCGGATCGCGCCAGACGGTGCCTGCGGGCAAATTCGGCGGTTTGGGCGCGCGCGGATAGACGTCGAGAAAGACCGCAGCGCTGGATTTGAGCAGGGTCTCCGCCTCATCCGCGCCGATGACGCGGGCGCCGGTCAGGGTCTTGGGGACGGGCTCACGGTAGGCGTCGGTGCGGTAGCCGTCGGGCTCGGGCACGGTGATCTCGTCCGCACGGACAACGCCGGCGGCCAACCCGAGGCAGAGCGCGGCGGCGGCCAAAAGCCCGCACGCCGCACGCCGCATCGGTGTTCTCTTCGGCTCCCCTATCGACACGGCCCGGCTTCCATTTCGTGCTCGCAGGCTCTGCTGAAGGTTCGCCGTCGACGCCTGCCAAACCCAAACGGAAAAGACGACTGACGCGCGCGCGGCGCGTCAGTTCGTGCTCTTGGTAGGATAGCGGGGCTGGGTGATGAGCTTGTTGTCCTCATCGACGAGCGGCACGCCGTAGTCCAAGAGGATCTTGTCGATATCGCCCTGGCGCTTGGCGATGACGTTGTTGATCTCATGTTTCCAGGCGGTCTCGTTCGCGCGCACGCCCATGGTGATGCGGTACTCGAGATTGGGCAGGCCCGGCTGCTTGGCCTCGAGCATAGGGCTCACATGAAGCTCCTCGCCGCCGTGCTTGGCATACCAGCCGGCGTGGGGACCCCAGAGAATGCCGACATCGATCTCGCCGGAGCGGACATCGTTGGCCATGTCCTGCATCGGGTTCTCATAGCGCGTGTCGACAATGAAGAGGTAGGACTTGGCCGTCGGCATAAGGCCGGCCTTAGCCACGTAGTCGGCGGCGGGGGCACCGGCCTGAATACCCACTCTCTTGCCCTTCAGTCTGGGATCGAGAATCGAGGTGATGTCCTCGAGACCGGAGCCCTTCTTCGTCAAGAGCGCGTACGTCGTGCGATAGTAGGGGTTGGTGTTGAGCGTGAACTCGTCGGCTTGCACCGTTCCCATGATGAGGTCGCAGCGTTTCTCCGAAAGCGTCTTGCGCACGAAGCCCATGCCCTGGGGAAACCAAGTGTACTCCACTCCCTTGCGCTCGAGCTCCTCCGCGAAGATCTGCGCGATCTTATTCTCGAAGCCTTCGCCCTTCTCGTCGGAATAGGGAAGGTTGGCGGGCGTGGCGCAGACGCGGAGAACAGTGCGGTTCACAGCGTCTGCGAGATGGCCCTCGGCGGCGCTGGCGCCGCCGGAAGCGGCGACCAGACTACCGAACGCAAAAGCAAGTACGGCGCGTATCCTCATATGTGCATTTCCTTTTTTTTCTGAGGCAGTCGCCGAACTGCCGGCCTTAATCTCCGATGCAGCTCTTCTCGGCCTCGACGGCCTCCTTGGGCTTCTCGGCGCGCTGGTCGGCGCTGAGACGGCCACCCGGGAGAGCATCCGTCGAGCGGGCACGGAGGTATATGTAGAGGTCGTCGATGTAGCACATGACGTTGGGGTTATCGCCCAGCGCCGGCATCACGTACTTGGTGCCCGCAACGTCACGGACCTGACCACTCGATACGATCTCCAGGAATTTCTCGTAGGTCATGGTCTTGAGCGAGTCGTGCAGAGCCGGAGCGAAGGTGGAGCCTTCCGCGTTGGGCCCGTGGCAGACGTGGCACTCGCCATGATAGCGGCGCCAGCCCGAGTAGGTGTTCCAGTCGACCTGCTTGACGATGTCGGTATTCGCTTCGTCGCGGATGACGTTGTAGGTCGGCGTGCCATCGGGAAGCATCCACTTGCCGTCCTCGAATTTCTTTCCTTCCTGATATTTCTTGTCGAGAACCGGATCCGGAAGAGGGCTCTTATCCTGAGCCGCCGCAATGCCTGACGAAAGAGCCGCCATGCCCAAGCCCGCGGCAACAAACAAACCAAAACCAATTCTGTTCACGCGCTTCCCCTTATTTTTTTGAATCTCTCCCTAGCGTCCTCGCGGGACACCACAAGCATCAACGCCAGGGATCTCACAATACGGCCAAGATCCCCGGATTAATCCTCAAAAGATGGTGACATTGTTCCCGTCACGCAAGCGTTTAGAAGATTACATTCCAGCAACAAACCGGCGCGGGTTTCCCCGCGCCGGCTGAACTGTTCTCAACGTGCCATTTAGGGCAGCGCATAGACCGTAAGCGTGCCACCGAGATCGGTGAACTGCTTGAGGCCCGCGTAGTTGCCGACCGCACCCAGGCCGTCCGTCGGCTTGTCGAGGCCAGCCGCAAGACCGATGCCGGCCCAGCCACCAACACCCGAGAAGATGCCGATGTACTGCTTGCCGTTGATGGCATAGGTCATCGCGTTGCCGATCGAGCCAGACGGCAGGCGGTGCTTGTAGATCTCCGCTCCGTCCTTCTGATCGCGGCACTTGAAGTAGCCGTCGAGGGTGCCGTGGCAGGCGATGCCGCCAGCGGTGGT
>ERZ795041.129-NODE-129-length-29345-cov-4.631137_pt1 | contig 29345 bp, 21 predicted proteins | sample MGYA00375125_ERZ795041 | MGnify/ENA primary metagenome ERZ795041 (study PRJEB30170, sample SAMN03074214) | activated sludge metagenome | biome: Common Effluent Treatment Plant; feature: Wastewater; material: Activated sludge; isolation source: activated biomass in...
GAGATACCCCGACTTCGCTGAAGACGCCATCGAAGCGGCGATCCCCCTTGGGCAGACCGGTGCGGTGTTGACCCTGATCTGGCTCGAATAGGCGTTTCGGAGCATGCCACCCTTTCAGCACCCCTACAGGTCACCCTGTTAACAAGAGAACGGCCAGCCCGAACCCCTCTGGCGGCTCGGATTCGGCGGTTTGAACCCGTTCCGATCGGGGAGTTCTGAGAAAGGCCTCGTAGAGAGGCCTTTTCTCGTTAACGGTCTGGGCTTTTCGCCCACCGCGCGTATCTCTCGGGAATCGTGGCACTTCCTGAAAGTCCGCGATTTGCCGGGCGCTCTCGAATCCGAGACATCCTAACGGCGGATCGGTCGCCACGCCGGGGTTGGGGGCCGAAAGTCTCTCCGCGCTCTCAAACTCTCTGGGCGTTGTGGTTAACGCGCTGTCGGGGTGAACGAGGGGTGAGATTCGGACCCTGCGCCGCTCCCCGACCGTTTCGCGTATTCAGAGGCAGACGGCCCGCACCGGACGCGGGCCCCATTCCAGCATCAGGTGCGAAGCCGAGCGCACAGCGCACGCCCGCACGGATGCATGTCCCCCTTCACGGAGGATGTGCCCGTGCACGACACCGCGCTCATGGACGAAGCGTCCGCCCCCACCCTCCCATCTGCCTCGCTTGATCCCGATGCCCCGACGACGCCCGTGGCGCGACTGAATGCCATCGCCGCCATCTTCGCCGAGGGCATCCGCCGCCGGCGACGTCACGTCGCCATTTCGGGGCCGAGCATCGAGCATCAAGAAGGCTCTCCGACGCGACTTGAACTCTCCGAGCATGCCCGCCCTGATGGGTCGCGTGGTTAACGACCACGAGAACGGAGACCCCGATGGCGATCGATGTGAATGCAGCCGAACGGACCTTGGAACAGATGACGGTGCCGCAGCTGAAGCAGCGGTACGCCAAGGTCTACGGCGAAGAAACTCGCACGCACCACAAGGTGCTGCTCATCAAACGGATTCTCTGGCGGATGCAGGCGCTTCGGGAGGGGGACCTCTCCGAGCGCGCCCGCCAGCGGGCACGCGAACTGGCCAATGACGCCGACCTGCGGCGAAGCCCGCCACGCGCCCAATCGCCGGACGCGCCCAAGCCCCGGGCCAACGGCGAGAGCGTGGTGAGCGTGCCCATCCACACGCGAGAGGACGGGCGGCTGCCGCCACCTGGGACGGTCCTCCGCCGCGAGTACAAGGGCCGCGCCGTGTTTGTCCGGGTGCTGCCCAAGGGCTTCGAGTTTGAGGGAGAGGTCTACCGGTCGCTGAGCGCCATCGCTGCGAAGGTGACCGGTTCGCACTGGAACGGATTCCGCTTCTTCGGGCTCAATGAGCCCGGCACCACGGAGGGCAACGTATGAGATCGTCCATCACTACAGCACCGTCCAAGCAGTCCGGCGTGCCGGCGGTGCGGTGCGCTATCTACACCCGCAAGTCCAGCGAACAGGGGCTCGAGCAGGAGTTCAACTCGCTGCACGCCCAGCGCGAGAGTGCGGAGGCCTACATCGCCAGCATGAAGCACGAGGGGTGGGTGGCGCTGCCGGACCAGTACAACGACGGCGGCTTCACCGGCGGGAACACCGACCGACCCGGTTGCCTGAGGCTGATGGCCGACATTGAAGCCGGTAAGGTTGACTGCGTGGTGGTCTACAAGGTCGACCGCCTGTCGCGCTCGCTCCTGGACTTTGCCCGCATGATGGCGGTCTTCGAGAAGCACCGCGTGTCGTTCGTGTCTGTGACGCAGCAGTTCAACACCACGCAGTCGATGGGGCGGCTCACGCTGAACATCCTGCTCTCGTTCGCCCAGTTCGAGCGCGAGATCATCTCCGAGCGCACCCGCGACAAGATCGCCGCGTCCAAGCGCAAGGGCAAGTGGTTCGGCGGCAAGCCAATCCTGGGGTACGACCTCGCGCCCCAGCCCGCGGGCGGGAGCAAGCTCGTGGTCAACGCCGCGGAGGCGGAGCTCGTCCGCGAGGTTTACCACTTGTACCTGGAGCACCGCTCGCTCACCAAGGTGGCCCAGATCCTCAACGCCCGAGGCAGCACGAGCAAGCGATGGACGACCCGCAAGGGCACGGCGGTTGGCGGCCGGGTTTGGGACAAGCACCTGCTGATCAACCTCCTCACCAACCCGGCCTATGTGGGCAAGGTAAAGCACAAGAAAGAGTTGTTTGCTGGCGAGCACGAGGCCATCGTCGACGAGCGCCTTTGGCAGCAGGTCTTCCAGACGATCAAGAACAACGGCCGCACCGGCGGCATGCACGTCCGTAACCAGCACGGGGCGCTGCTCAAGGGGCTGATCCACTGCGGGCCGTGCGGGCACGCGATGGGCCACACCTACAGCGTCAAAGACGGCAAGGCCGCGTACCGCTACTACGTCTGCTACGTCGCCCAGAAACAGGGCTGGCACGCGTGCCCGTCGGGTTCCTTGCCCGCCGAGCAGATCGAAAGGCTGGTGGTCGACCGGATCAAGCACATCGGCGGCGACAGCGCGCTGGTCGCGACCACCTTCCGCCAATTCCAGAGCGGCGTTCGGACGCGAGCTGCGCAAATCGAGAAGGATCAGGCCGCCGGCGCTCGTGAGATCCAGAAGATCGAGACCGAGCTCCGCAAGGTCGCCGCCACGGCGGGCACCGATGCCAACGCCGCCGCCCGTCTGGCCGACCTCCACGAACGCCTGGCCACGGCCAGCGAGCGGGCGCGGACTCTTCGCGCCGAGGCGGACCAGATCGATGGCGAGTCGATCACCCAGTCCGACGTCGCGGCCTCGCTCCGCGAGTTCGCCGCAACGTGGGACGTGCTCTACCCGCGGGAACAGGCGGCCGTGCTGACGAATCTGGTCAAGCGTGTGGACTACGACGGTGCAAAGAAGACGGTCGCAATCACCTTCCACCCCGCCGGCCTGCGGACGCTCGGCCAAGCGCCGGCTGAAGACGAGGAGGCAGCATGAACGGCATGGACGAAGTCACGATCGAGTTCCCGGTCCACTTCACCCGCGGGGCGGCGGGCCGGAAAGAGGTGAACGTCGGCGTCGAGCCCGCCGCGCCGACGGTTGAGACGGGCCAGGTGCCGCGTGTCGCCCGCCTGATGGCGCTGGCAATCCGGTTAGAGGAGTTGGTCCGGTTGGGCGAGGTCGAATCCCACGCCGATCTTGCCCGCCTCGGCCAGGTCACGCGGGCTCGGATCAGCCAGATCATGGACCTGCTGTGCCTGGCTCCAGACATCCAGGAGGAGTTGCTTTTCCTGTCTCGCGTTGATCGTGAGCGAGATGCAGTCAGCGAGCACGAGCTGCGCACAGTGTGCGCCGTCTCGGACTGGCGCGAGCAGCGGAGGCGGTGGGCGTCGATCGAGTGAGAGCGAGGATCATGAGCCCGGACGAAGCGGCATGATCTTGTCTACTGGCGGGCTGACGAATCGGCCCGTCCGTGGCACCTGGTCCATGTCCACACAGTTCGGACTGCCGCTGATCCAGCCTGACCGAAACGCGCCCGCCACCCGACCGCGAAGACGGTCATTCCGATGCGACATGCTGAAGATACTGCACTGGTCGCGAAACCACCCGATCGGCTCGTGATGAGTGAAGGTGAGATCAATGCAGAGCAGCCCGAGCACCTTCGGAAATCGTGCCCAGGCGTCCGCGAGTACGCTGTTCCGCTGGTCCAGCAGGCGGAAGATCCGCTCGCGGTAGTCGAACGCAACCTCGGATGGTGTTCGCTTGGTCAGCACCGTCTCGATGTTTGGGTTCCAGCCCAGGCTCATGTCGAGGCAGACGAGCCCATAGGCTAACTGAGACCGCTGAATCTGTTCCGCTCCATCCGTCAGGTTCGCCTCGAACTTCGCCGTGCTTCGCACTCGTTTGACGGCGAGTCCGAGCCAGACTCGCGATGCCTCACACCACAAGTCAGGTTCGCGGTCCATGAGAACTGCCATCCCGCCTCGGCGACAGATCGCTCCGATGAAAAGCTCGAGCTGTCGGTCGCGACCGGGTGTGGAGTGATCGATCCGAGGCAGTATCGCGTCGTCGATTAGGCGACGCAGTTCCTCTTTCGTGGCCGTCGGGAATTCGTCGAGGATCATGGCGATCTCCTCGACGTCGCGCATTGCCATGAGGCCTTCGAGCAGGCTCGACTGGTCATTGGCTCCCATCGGCCTCGCATACGCGTTCTTTGCGAACTGCGCCGCGTATCTGCCAAGGCGGCAGCTTGGGCTTACGGTAACGCCCCGATTGCGAAGTTCGTCAATCACGAATTGCGCCGCTTCGCCGATTGTTCGCTGCTTGCTGGCCATATCGAAGCGTAACCGCTCTGCGCAGATCACTTGGCGGGATCGGAAAAGCCCGGCGAACCGCGCGAACGCGGCCCGCCGGGCGAGCTACGAGGGCCTGGTTAGCGCTGGTTCGGGATGGTGGTCGAGCTCATCCGGAACGTGTAGATGAAGATGGCCGCGGGGTCGAGGCCGTCGAACCGCTTACCCCAGCCTCCGTGCTTCTTCCGCAGCGAGTACTCGGCCCGTCGGGCTTCCTCGGCCGTGTCGCAGCCGACGATCAAGAACGGGTCGCGGGTGGAGTTGATGCAGTGCTCGCACAGGAGGCGCTCCCGCGGGTTGCAGGTAACGCCGATGAACCAGCGCGGGTGCTCGCCGCCGTTGCGCTCGATGAACTGTGTGATTCTCTCGGCGGGCGATGGCCGCGCATGGACGGCTTGGGCGGTGGACATGGGGGGAGCTCCTCGTGCTCTTTGCGGATTGAACGGGCTGGCGACCGGCTGCCGAGGGAGGGCTCGCCGGCCTGCTCCTTCTGAATACGCAAACGGCCCGGAATGGCCCGGGAGGTCAGTGCGGCACGGCGGGCATTTCGGCATGCAGCGGTTTACCATCAGGTCCGAATGAACCAGGAACTGGCCAAAGCGATCGAAGCCCTCCTCAGGCGCATCCCAGACAAGTGGCAACGGGTTGCCACCGACCAGCTCTCGGTCTCTGAGCAACGAGCGCTCTTGCTCCTTGTCGGAGCCGGACTTGTGGAACGGCGCAACACCATTCGCCTGGGAATGGCGGGCCAGAGCGAGGCCATCGAAGCGACGATTGCGGTAACGGGGGAGGCCGGATTGCTCCAGGCGATCGAGCCGGTGCTGGCGGAATCCTGGAACCGGTGGCGGAAGGCCATCGACGACTGGCGTCAGCAGACCGGGGGATCCGCCAGGCCGTTCAGGGTGACAAAGGTCGGCGGTGATGAATGGCGGCTTACCGAGCACGGCTTGCAAGCGAGGGCGGATCTCGGTGTGCCACTGGACCCGAAGCGGCCCCGGAATCATGCGGCGGTGGTCGCCAGTCGTGAGCGGGTCATCGATTTTGTGATGAAAGCCGGGAGCCTCGAGGATCGTCCGCCGGTTCATGGCACCGGAACGCTCGTCGCACTTCGCGGGGTCGTCTCCGAGCAGGACCGTTCTCCGCCGGCGCCATCGCCGACACAAGTGAACCTGACGAACGCTGCCGATATCGCCGCGGCATTCCGTGATGCGATACTGCCGATGGTCGAAACCATTGTGGGCGGCGCAGCTCGCCAGAGCGGCGGCGCGAATCGCCCCAAGGCGTCGCAGGCCGGTGCGATGACCTGGCAGGAGGCCATGAGTCTGGCCGAATCGCACGTCAAGAAGCACGGCGGGTTCTTCCCGGGCCGAAACGAACTCGCCAGTATCGTCGGCTGCTCGCCGTCCACCATGACGAAGGTGCTCAAGCACTCCGCGTACCTCAAGGCGCGTCGCGCGGAGACCGGGACTGCGAGCAAGCCCAAGGACGCCGGCTCGTCAGACAAACTCGGCAACACCCGGGCCGACGTCAAAGCGGCACAGGAAGCGGTGGATGCTCGCATCGATGCAGGCGAGCCTCTGGACGCTTACCACGCAGGCGATGACGAGGCGCCGGCAGACCGCGACGAAACAATCGCGAATCTGATTGCGGAGCAGCAGGCCGAACGCACGCGGGAGGAACGCCAGCTGAGATCGGTCAAGAAGCGGCCGGAGCGGTAGGTGCTGCCAGCCTCTGCTGCCGGTGGTCGCGCCCAGTCGCGACCGGCGGCAAGCCTGCGAATCACGCGACATACGAGGTGGTCACGCGACCGCTTGCGGACTGGTAACCGGGCCCACCGCCCGGGAACGGAGTCGCCGCAATGGGAATCGCGCCCCCACTCAGCCGTCAGGTTGCGCCCCCGCCGGTGCTGATCACCGCCGGGGTGATCGCCAGCGAACTCGGCCAGCCCATCCACCGCGTGGTGCGGGTCTTGGCCACGCGCCCGTGGATCAAGCCGGCCGCATTGGCCGGTCGGGTCCGACTGTTCGACCGCCGGGCCATCGAGCAGGTCGGCGCCGAGCTCGCCGGGATCGATCGTCGCCGCGCGCCGGTCGGGCAAGGCGGTGCGGATTGAACGGCACCACCGCCCAGGTCCACACCTCATCGCTCGACGAAGGCTCAAGGCGGCTGATCGCGCTCATGCAGCGCATCGGATTTGGCCGGATCGAGTCGCTGCGCGTACTTGACGGCCAGCCGGCGTTCGACCCGCCGCCTCGCGTGATCCGAGAGGTCAAGCTTGGGGCGGAGCGAACCTGCCAGGGGCACGACAGCCCGGCCGGCTTCACGGTCAAGCGAGCGGTGGTTGATCTCCTCGCTGAGTTGACCGTCGTTGGCTCTGCCACTGTCGCCATCGAGGTACGCCACGGCCTGCCTGCGCGCCTCATCGTTGAGGAGGTGGCTCGTGATTGAGCTCGCTCCCTCGCCGAGCCACCGCGGATTCGATGCGATCGACATTGATCGACTCGGCGCAGTCGCCCACGGCGTGGCGAACCGGCTCGCGGGACCATGCCGAAGGGGAGGCGGGCATGCGGATCTCCGGTCGGACCTTATCTTGGCCGCGCTGGAGAGATGGCCAAGGTTCAAGCCCTCGCGCGGTCGTCCGATGGCGTTCCTTGCCGTCGCCATGACCCGGGCCGGAGCATCGATCCTCCGGGCCCAGCACGCCGCCAAGCGCGGCGGCCGGTCGACGAACGTGCCGCTCAGCGACGCGATGGCGGCCAAGCCAGGGCGGTACCCGTCGCTGACGACGGTGTCCCCGATCGCTCAGCGTGACCTCGAACTCGACGTTCGTGCCGCGGTCGACGACTTGCCCGAGGACCTCGCCACGGTCTGCAACGAATTCCTCGAGGCGGCCACGGATGGCCGCCGTCGTCCCACGCTCGGCGCTGCGGCCACTGTTGCGCTCCGCCGTCACTTCGAATCGGTCGGATTCTCGGAGGACTTGTCATGACGACCCGCGTGCTTTCATCCATTCCCCCCGGCACGACGCCCCGCTCCGCTGTGGCAGGTGCGCCCCTCCCCAGACCCAAGCGGCGCGTGTACCTCGCCGGGAAGATGCACGGCTCGGGCAACTGGCGAATACCGCTAGTGCCGCGGCTCGGCGTCGAGCCATTCGGCCAACCGATCGACTGCGGCCGTTTCATCTTCACGGGGCCGCACTTCGTTCCCTTCGGCGGCCAGAGTCACGAGTGGGTCGGCTGGCATGCTGGCGTCGAGCAGCACGACTCGAGCCCTTGGCCCGCCCCCGAGTTCAGCCGCCCCCGCTGGGTGGTGCCCGGGCTGTGCATGGAGTGGATCCGGGAGTCGAACCTGTTCTTCGCCTGGATCAATGCCACGGACTGCCACGCCACGCTTCTGGAACTGGGCTGGGCGCACGCGCTGGGCAAGCCGGTGTACCTGGCGTTCTCGACGCGGGACCTGGCGCGGCAGATGTGGTTCGCTCGAAACTGTCCGCGGACGACCGCGCACGTGCATGCAACTCCCGCCGAAGCGCTTGACCGAGCGCTGGCGTGGGAGGTGCCCTTCGAATGACGCTCCCGATGCTCGAAACGGCCTGGCGCTACGCGTCGGCGGGGCTGTGCGTGCTACCCGCGACCCGCGAGGGCGACGACAAACGCGTCGCCCTGCGCTCGTGGAAGCCGTATCAGACGCGGCTGCCGACGCTGGCGGAGCACGCGAGGTGGTTCGCCGGGCCCGCCACGCGCGACCTGTGCATCGTCTGCGGCGCGGTTTCGGGCAACGTCGAGATGATCGACTTCGACCTGGCCGGCGCTGCCTTCGATCCGTGGCGGGAGCGGGTCGATGCGGTGTGCCCGGGACTCATCGGCCGCCTGGTCGTCGAGACGACGCCTTCGGGCGGTCGCCATGTCGTATACCGCTGCTCGGGTCCGGTCTGCGGCAACATGAAGCTCGCCCAGCGGTCCTGCGGCGCTTCTGGGCCCGGGCCGATCGAGGTTGCCGGGAAGCGGTTTACGCCGCGGAAGGGTCCGGATGGGCGATGGCACGCGGTCGCCACGATGATCGAAACCCGCGGCGAGGGCGGGATGTTCCTGTGCGCACCGTCGAACGGATATGTGATCGAGGCTGGTGATCTTGCCGCGTTGCCGGTCATCACACCCGAAGATCGTGAGTGCCTGTTGGCCTGCGCGTGGGAGCTCAACGAGGCCCAGCATCCGGTGGAGGACGGTCCGCGCCCGAAGTCGTCCACAACTTCAGCCCCCAGCGACCTGAAGCCCGGCGACGACTTCAACCAGCGCGGCAGTATCCGCGATCTGTTGGTCGAGCGCGGCTGGACCCGCGTCAGCGGAGGTGAGAATGAGCACTGGGCCCGCCCTGGCAAGGACCGGGGCTGCAGCGCCACGCTAAAGGGCGGCGTGTTCTATGTGTTCTCGACCAACGCCCCGCCCTTCGAGGATGGCCGCGGCTACTCGCTCTTCGCGGTCTACACGCTGCTCAAGCACGACGGCGACTTTGCGGCAGCGGCCCGGGCGCTGCGGCGCGAGGGATTCGGTGCCGAACCAGCCTCCGGCGATGTCGATCTGTCGGGCTTCAAGGTCATAACCCCGCAGGCGGAGCCGTCGCCGCCCGCACCGATCGATCCCGGTCCCGTGCCGCCCGCGCTGCTGCGCGTTCCCGGTTTCATCGAGGAGGTCATCGACTACTCCCTGAGCAACGCGCCCTATCCCGAGCCCGTGCTGGCGTTCTGCGGCGCGGTGGCGCTGCAAGCCGCGCTCGCCGGCCGCAAGGTCCGCGACCCGCAGGACAACCGCACCGCGATCTATCTTCTGGGATTGGCCAACACTGGCACGGGTAAAGACTTCCCGCGCAAAGTCAACCAGCGGATCCTCGCCGACTCGGGCATGGCCGGCGCGGTCGCGGACGGCTTCGCCAGCGGCGAAGGGCTCGAGGACCGGATGTACCTGACGCCGGTCATGCTCTTCCAGACCGACGAGATCGACACGCTCATGCAGGCGATCAGCGGGTACGGCAGCAAGCGCGACCCTCGCTACGAGGGGATCATGCAGACGCTGCTGAAGCTGTATACCTCGGCCAACACGATCTACCCGCTCCGCGTCAAGGCCAGCGACGAGGAGCCCCGCATCATCGATCAGCCGTGCCTGTGCCTCTTCGGGACGGCCATCCCGGACATCTTCTATGAAGCGCTGTCGCCCAAGATGCTCTCCAACGGCTTCTTCGCGCGCATGCTCATCTTTGAGGCCGGCCGCCGCGGGCTCGGCCAGGATGTGGATGTACGCGACCTCCCGAAGTCGATTCTGAAGCGGGCGAGGTGGTGGGCGGAGCTCAAGCCGGGCAGGGGCAACCTCAAGACTGAACATCCGGTGCCCAGGCTGATCGAGCCGACGGCCGATGCGCGAGTGCGGCTCGGCGAGGTCCGCGCCCAGGCCGACGCCGCGTATGCCGATGCCGAAGGCAGGTGCGATCAGGCCGGGATGGCGCTGTGGGCACGCGCCAACGAGAAGGCCCGGCGCCTGGCGCTGGTGCACGCGTGCAGCGCGGCACCCCGCAAGCCGCAGATCACCGTCGATGCCGTGGACTGGGCCTGGGCGCTCGTCGAGCATCAGACCCGCCGCATGCTCTTCAAGGCCAGCCAGCATGTCAGCGCCGGCGACTTCGAGAGCCAGTGCAAGGCGATGATCCGCGTGCTCCGGGAATGGGTGGCAAAGCACCCCGCCGACCCGTGGATGCCCTTCTGGCAACTCAGCCGGCGTTTGGCGTGGTCACCCCGCGAGCACGACGAGGTCCGGCAGGCGCTGGTCGATCAGCGCCGCATCCAGTTCGCCGAGCGGGCCACCGGCGGCACGCCCCAGCGGCTGTACCGGCTCATCGAGGACGTTGCCGAAGCATGAACACGCGCCCCAATGCCGCACAAAACGGTCTGCGCAGCGGCTTCTACCCCTCACACGCCGCGCAGAAGCACTCCGGCTTGGCGCAAGCACGAGCGTGGACCCTCGATTCCGCAGCGCCAGCGGGGGTGCGCAGCAACCTATTGCGCCTGTTGCAACCTGTTGCGCGCAATAGGTTCATCGCGGGAACATCGAGAAATCATGGATGAAACAACAACACACCCCCCTCTTTTCTACCTGTTGCGCCCACCCCCCCGCTCCGGCGCCGGCGCGACTGGCGCGCAACAGGTTCGGCGCAACGGGCGGGCGGCGTGCAGATCGCAGGCCATCGACGCACCGGTTCGGACATGCAGTTGGTGTGCCAGGCTGCGCCTACCCGGAGCCTTACAGCCGGAGTCCGAACGGGGGAGGGGAGGGGGTCAATAGGTACTTCCCCGCCGGAATCGAAAGCCAACGCCCGCGGGAACAGCCGCGCTTGGAGACAGAGTTTGTTTGCGCTGTCCGAGCGCCGATCCGGGGCGGGGTTGGTACGCCCCAGCGCCATGAACGCGACGTGGGCAACCGTGGGCCAACGGGTGGCCAACGGGCGGGGCCGCCGGGCCGCACGGGCGCGACGTGCGGTCGTCCGTCGGCGCGGAATCGCGCGTTACCCACATCGATGTGGACGTTGCCCACAACAGCGAGATTCTCGGCGATTCCTCTCGGAATGGCCTTGCCGGTTGGCGAGTGTCATGGCTTCATGTGTCACAACGCGGGGCGAACCCCCGCAAAGGAGACCACGAACATGAACGCGAAGAAGAACACGAAGACGACGACGAACAAGACCAAGGCCCGCCACATGGCGGCCGCGGCGGAGGCCGCCCGCAACCGCCTCGGGTTGGAAACGCTCGCGGACCGCAAACGCGACGCCCTCGATTTCCATGACATCTCGGTGGGCAGCATCCGCGACATCATCGCCCTCGCCTTCGAGGCCGGATTCGCGGCGGGCATCGGAGCCCCGGCCCCCTTCAAGTTCGACCCCGCCGACCCGGGCGAGATGCTCGACACGCTGGAGATCACCAAGAAGACCGGACGCCCGACGGGCGGGACATGGGTGAAGGGGAACATCGCGGGCCACGCCTTTGAGGCGCTGGTCTTCCCCGAGCACGCCACCGACGCCGCATACGAACTCGACGACAGCCGCATCTCGAAGTTGTGGCTCCAAGAGCATTTCACGCACGCCGAGGTCGCCTGCTTCGACCGGGGCTGGGATCGCCAGCCCACGACCGACGCGGCCAAGGCCATCGTCGGCCTGCTCGCCGCGGGCCTCGCCGAGCACATCTTCGGGAAGTGACTAGCCCCCCGATGCGCGACGACGCGGGACACCGCGCCGCACGCGATTCCCCGCCGCAATGTGCGACGGGATTCCGCACCCGTAGTTTGGAGAACAACATGAGTACGAAGACGACCAAGAAGCCCGCCCGCATGTCCAAGAGCGCCGCCCGCGCCGAGGGTGTCGCACGCAGCGAACGCCTCCGCAAGGCCGCGCTCGCAGAGATCAAGGACCGGCTGGACGGCAAGCCCGCCGTCGAGAAGGCCACGGGCGGCAAGGCTCCCAAGACGGCCAAGGCGCCGAAGCCCGCGAAAGAGAAGAAGCCCAAGCGCGTCAGCGCCCTCGACGCCGCGGCGCAGGTGCTCGCCGCCAGCGAGGTGCCCATGCGGGCGAAGGAGATGGTCGCCAAGATGGAAGCGAAGGGCCTCTGGAAGAGCCCCGGCGGGAAGACACCCGAGGCCACGCTCTACGCCGCCATCATCCGCGAGATCGCCGCGAAGGGCGACAAGGCCCGCTTCAAGAAGCACGACAAGGGCGTCTTCGTCGCCGGGAAGGGGGCCTGATCCATGCAGGCCACCCGCGCCCAACTCGAAGCCCTGCTCGACGCGGCCGAGCACTTGCTCAACGCCCGCGAGGTCCAGATGCTGACCACCGAGGAGTGGGACGCGCTGGAGCACGCGGTCGCGGCCTGCAACGAGCCGCCCGCGAGCGAGCGGACGGAGACGTTCACGGTCGACGGCACGCGGGCGCTGGTGCGGAGCGTCGTCCCGATGAAGGGCGAGTCGTACCAGCACCGGTGCCCGGTGGACGCGTTCGAAGCGGTCGCCCATGCGGTCGCCGAGGCGACCAGCCCGTTCAGCCTCGAAGACCTCCGGCACGCCGCCAACATCCCGTGGTCGCAGGCGGCCGTCGCCTTCGCATTCCTCAAGGAGCGGAGCGTGGTGGTTCCCGCGGGCGGGCGCGACCACGCCGCCGCGGGCGCGACGCCCTACGAAGACGCGATGATCGAGTTCCATGCCCTCCGGGAGAAGTGTCCCAGCGTCTGAACGCATCGGTGCCCCCTCCTCACGCCTCGGCCTTCGCCGGGGCTTTCTCTTCGGCCGGAGCATCCATAACTGGATGTCCCATGAGCATTTACAGGCGTCCAGTCGCGGCTTTGGAACCGAGAGTCGTTTCGAGCATATAACCACGTGTTCAGTTCGTCCCCGCCCGGGGGCGCTGGCGAGAAAGCCGGTCGCGTGGGTATGACGATGACCTCCCACCACTGGCCCCGGGTCGATTGACCCGCCCGTCGCGTCCAAACTCCGGGAGTGGGATGTGGTCACAGCCCGGGCAACCCCAACGCAAATCTGGGTTGCCCCGACCATACGGAGTCGGCGTGTTGCCGTCCTCCCGAGCTCGAGCCCCGAAAGGGTGATCCGGCATCGCGGCAAGGGCATCAAGTGATTTCCACATCTCGTTCGGATGGGCGCACCGTTGTTGCGCTCGTGGCCACCCGAGATCGCCGGGAACTACTCCTCTCCCGCGCTATCCCGTCGATCCTCCGGCAGACCAGGCTTCCCGATCGGCTCGTTGTAGTCGTCGATCAGTCCAAGGACGAGATGTCGGGCGCCGACATGGCGGCGCTAGCGCGGCAGGTTCAGTCTCTGGGTGACAAGTCGGTCAGCGTGACCGTGCTGCGCAACGTGCGCACACCCCGGCGCGCGGCGGGCGCATGGAACACCGGCATTGATCAACTCCACCGTGATGCCAGGCTCCTCGCGCGTCCGGAGTTGTGCTTCGTTGCCATCCTCGACGATGACGATGCGTGGGAGCCCGATCATCTTGAGATGTGCCTCGAAGAAGCAGTGGCGGGTGACTGCGGCATGGTGGCGGCAGGACTCATTCGCCACGAATCCCTCGACGATCAGGGACACCAACACGCGATCCCCCAGGCGCTCGATGCACGCGAGCAGTTCATCCGTGGCCAACACATCCAAGGGTCGAACCTTTTCGTCCGCCTGGATGCCATGCTGAAGGCTGGGTGCTTTGACGAACACCTTCCCAGCTGCACCGATCGGGACCTGTGCATCAGGCTTGCCTCGCTGCCGGACCTGCGCTTTGGCCGCATCGAAACGCACACGGTGCATCACTTTGCTGATGTGCGGGCCGACCGACTCTCCGCGCCGTCCTCGGCGGCGAAGCTCGACGGTCTGACTCGATTCTGGAGAAAGCACGCTGATCACTTCGACGGCGAAGCCCGAGAGGAGGCCGCGAAGCGAGCGCACGAGCGGTTCGGATGGAGCCTGCAGGCACCGGAGGTCCGCGTGACGGACATCACGCCTCTCTTGTCGCCACCACGGCGTGTCGACATGGTGATCGGATTCGTCACCGACGCGAAGCCACGCAACCACGTGCGTGGCCTGCTCGACGACTTGCAGCGCCTCGCCTTGGACCCTGGCATCTCGAAGGTTCGGGTCGTCGTCATCGAGAATGGTCCCCTTCCGTCAGGCGACGAACGTCCGCTCCGCGCCCTCGTCGAGCAATTCAGAGCCGCAGGCCTCGACATCCACCTGGTGACCATCGAGCAACAGCGGGAGGATTGGGCGCAGGGACGCCTGATCGACACCCCCGATCCGACGCGCAAGCGCCTTCCGATCGCCGTTACACGCACGGTTCTCAACACCTACGTCGTTCAAGCCGCTGATGATTTCCCTGGCGCGTGGGCGGGGATTCTTGTTGACTACATGCGCTGGGCCTTTCAGGTTTTCCGCGTTTAGTGCCCCTCGGTTGCCTGGCCGTCACCCGACCTTGCCGCCTTGTGCGCCCTCCAGGATGAAGGCGTTGACGTCGTCATTGGGCCCGACACCGACGCCGCGCCGCTTCCGTTCACCGCGACGCTTCGCGTTCAGCTGGTGGACCTGGACAATCATCTGCGCCTGCTTGGCAGTTCGGCACCCAACGCTCTGTTGCCCGACCGTTCTGCCGCGGACTTCGCATCACGGGAACTCCTGCGCGACACCTACTACGACCTCTCCAAGCACACCGAGCACTTGGAGACTCCCTTCTCGCTGCCACACGCGACGGACCGTCAGATCGCCGGCGAGACGCTCGCACTCATCGCTTCCAAGATCGATCGTCTCCTGGCTGGTGAGGCGGTGTTCCGTCCCCTCCGCGTCAATGCGCAGGAGTTGACACCATCGGGCGGCCAGGCATCCGCGCAGCGAGGCGGCTCGACATTCTTCTTCACTCCGCGCGTTCTCTTGGAGTACCCGCAGACCCTCGCCCGATTTGGCGACCGCTACGTTCGCCGCTCGGACATGCTCACGGCCCAACTGATGCGAGACCAGCTCGGCCTGAACATCGTGATGCATCCCGGCGCGGGGGTGCGCCACGATCGCTCAACCACCAAGCGGGCCAAGCTTGAGAACGAGACGCTGTGGGAGGACGTCCTTGGCTACGCCCTCTACCGCGCTGGCAACGAGATCATGCAGCAACGTCCACCCGCAAAGCGCCGTGAACCGCTGTTGGCGTGGAGCCCGGCTGAACTCGACACGGCCGTGCGGCTGGTCAAGAAGTACATCTCGGAGCGCCTTGCCGCGCTCACACTCAATGGGTGGCGCATCGTCGGTCTCGCGGAAAGTGTCCGCCACTTGGCCGCGCATCTGGCGCAGGCGGGATCACCGTGGGCCGCCGGGGAGCACGCGCTCCACCTCTCACGGATTCGGGAGGAGATGGACCGCATCTGCGGGAACTTCAAACCCTCCGCGGTGGCCGAGTTCGCGGACCGTATTCGCAACAGCGTGCCCGACGCCGACATCCGGGCCGCGTTCACGTCGATGGACGGCCTCATCAGCGAATACCGAGCGACGCTTGGGGCCGTCGGCGTCATTGACCCGAAGCGGGTCGCTGCCCGCGAGCGTCGCGCCCGGGCGCTCCTGAAGCCGGCGTACCGCGTGAAGTCCGCTCGCCTTCTGGGAGCGGGTGGCGAAGGCATCGTGTTCACCGATGAGGACCGGGTCTACAAGGTCTTCGACCTACTCAAGCGTCGCCCCAACCACGACACGCTCGCCACGCTGACGGGTTTTCGTGACCAGTTCGAGCATGCACGGCATCTGTATCCGCTCGCACGAGTCGAGGTGAAGGACGGCACGCTGCTGGTGGTGTACCCGTTCGAGCCGAGCGAGCAGTACACAGGCGGGCGTGGGACCGAGATCATCGGCCTGCTCCGAGAATGCAAGGCCAACGGAATCGTCTTCCGAAACATGCACCCGAAGAACCTGCGAGTGTCCGCGACCGGCCTGAAACTCATTGACTACGGCTCCGACATCCGCGCGTTCACTGATATTGGCTATCGCGCGATGGCCGAGCGAGCGTGGTTGACCTGGCGCTGGCCCCACCGCGCCGATCTCGAAGAACTCATGCGGCGTGCACTCACCGACAAGGCCCTCCCCGAGCTCGACGGGTTTGAGCGGTTCTGGTCGGCACTGAACGAGGAAAAGCCGTCCGCGACGAGGATCGTGGCCGCGACGGTTGACGACATCCTGCTCAAGTCATCGGCGAAGCGAGTTCTTGATTATGGATGCGGCAAGAAGGCACGAAGCGCGCGCCGCCTCGCCGAAGCGGGCCTGCAGACCGTCGGGTTCGATCCCGGCGAGGGGATGCCAGCGAAGTGGGCGGAGCAGGGACCAATCCCAAAGGGTCTCGTCCTGACAAGTGAGCGAGCAGCGGCGATAGCCCACGCCCCCTTTGACGCGGTGGTGTGCTCGCTCGTGATATGCGAGCTCGGGGATGGACCGGAATACGAGCGGGCCTTGGCGGACCTCCGCGCGTCGATCCGCGACGACGGTCTGCTGGTCATCTCCTTCTGCAATCCCTTCGCCACCTTTGGTGGCCCCACTTCGCTCCACCGCTGGCGTGAGTTGCCTGCGGGAGTCACCTACGAGGACACGTTCTGGTACACCGAAAACGCGGAGACCGGCACCGGCCGCCGCGAGTTCCACAGGCCGCTCGCCAGAGTGGAGCGGGACCTCCTGCGGCACGGCTTCCAAGTGGACCGTCGCGTTGAAAGCCGCACCGTGGATACCGAGCGCTTCGAGCCTGCGTCGGACTTCATCACGCTCGTGTGCCGACCCATTCCGGTTCCACAGCCGCCCCGGACGGTGTCGCTCGTCATCAAAACGTGCGCGATGGAGGCCGCAACCCTCGAACGGCAGGTCGCCCACCTGGTCACACAGCTTGAGGGTCCCCGCACATTCACGGAGCGAGTGCTAGCCATCGACTCACTCCGCGACGGCTTTGTGCGACAGCACGCGGGATCGGACTGGAATGCCCTCCAGGAGGCAGCCGAGCGGCTCTTGCGGCGCGGCATCATCGATCGCATCGTCCAAGGGCCTGGTGTCGGCATCGAATCACGCCGGATCGTCAGAGATTGGTTCGGCATCGAGTCTGACAAGACGCACACGAGCCAGGGGGCGCCCATCGCCACGCCGCTGCTGGCGATGGAGACTTGCACGGGCGACTACATCCTCCAGGTTGACTCGGACCTGCTGATCAGCCGTGGCGACCGCGCTCACGACTATCTCGGCGAGATGATCGCGGCGATTGAGGCGACACCGCACGCGGTCACCGTGTCACTGAACGTCCCGCAACCCTCGTCGCAACCTTTCACACCCGGGAACGACGGCGGTCCATGGCGCGTCGAGGCTCGCGGATGTCTCCTTCACAAGCCCAGATTGATGGCGGCACGCCCATTCCCAAACGAACTGGATGCAGGTGCTCCACAGCACTCATGGCATCGTTCGATGGACATAGCAGCCGCGGCAGGGAGCATCGTGTCACTTCGAGGAGGTGGAGCTCAGGCCGCGTTCGTCCATCCACCGAACGAGTTCAAGCGGTCGGTGACGGACTGGATGCTCTTGATGGACCTGGTGGAGCAGGGGCACATGCCAGCAGAGCAGATGGGACGGGTGGAGCTCGTCGGCGGCCCGCTCCTCTGGGTGCCCCGGAACCGATCCGAACCCTTTGTCTTTGTGATCACAGGCCGCAACGTCCCGCCCGGGCGAGCGGCCCGGTGCCTCGAATCGCTCGCGTCCCAGCACCGGCAGGACTGGGGTGCCGTCATCATCGACGACGGCTCCTCCGGGTTCGCCCGTGACTCGCTGAAGTTGGCGATCGAGCCCTGGCGTGAGAGGGTCACGCTCATCCAGCCCCGCGAGCGTCGGGGGCAGTTGGCGAACATGACGCTGGCGATCCGTCACGTCTGCACAAACCCCTATACTGTGATCATCACCCTCGACCTTGATGACGCTCTCATCGGGAACTCCGTCCTGGATCGTTTGGAGAGCGAGTATCGGAAGGGCGCGGACGTGACGGTCGGCTCGATGCTCCGCACCGACAAGCACGCAGAGTATCCCGTGGCGTTCGATGCCCCTCGACGGTCACGAGGGGGCAACGTGTGGCAACACCTCCGCACATTCCGCAGGCGTCTGTTCGACGCCATCCCCGACCAAGATCTGAAGCTCGGCAATCGCTACGTCGACATCGCCGTTGACTGGGCGTTCATGATTCCGATCGTCGAGATGGCGGAGCGGCCAGCCTGGATTCGTGAGCCGCTCTACTTGTACGAGCCGTCCGGGCTCGGAAAAGGGGCCGAGCGAGCCGACCGCGAGAAGCAGATTGCGGCGATAGTCGCCAAGCCGCCACGCCCACCGCACACCAGCGCGTCGAAGGCGACCGTTCTGGACCCGCAGCACATGTCCGCCGATGTGTGGCGGCAAGACGGCGGAGTCCTGTTCCTTCGTCACGGTGAACGTCCGTCGTTTGCTGGTCTGAACGCAGCACAGAAAGACGCGGTCAGGCTGACAGATCAGGGACGCGACGCAGCGCTGTGCGTGGGCAAGGCCCTTGGCGGCGAAGTGTTGGTAGCGTCAAGCCCAGTGCTCCGCGCCGTGGAAACGGCGGCCGCGATTGCGGAGGCGGCGGGCTTGGGCCAATCGGAGGTCCGTCAGATCGACGCGCTGGTGAACTTCCGCATTGCTGACACGCCGACCTATGAGTTGGTGAAGCGACGGCTGGGTTGGGCCGGCCTGATGACCGCGTGGATGGATGGATCGCTCGACAGGGGCATCCTCATCCCGTGCCACGAAGTTGCGCGCTCGGCAATCGATGCGACATTGACGGCGGCCGAGGCGGCCAGACGCTCGCGCGTGGTCGCGGTCACCCACGACTTCATGATCATGGCGTTGCTGGCGTCGCTCCGCGGTGTTCGGGTCACGGCGGTGCCGTACCTTGGTGGTGTAGTTGTCAGCCTCGACGAGGCCCAGATGATGCGCAAGCCGGAGGCCATCCAATGAGTCAATCCAGCCAGACTCCTCATCCCTCGACTCGGCGGCCGCTCATCGCGGTGATCGGCGATGCCAAGCTGGTGGCGGGTTCCGTGAAAGACAAGCTTGCCGAGGACATCGGTCGATCCCTGATCGACGCCGGCTATCGCGTGCTTACCGGCGGGCTTGGTGGTGTGATGGAAGCGGCATGTCGTGGCGCCCGCTCGTCCGCCAAGTATCAGTCTGGGGACACGGTCGGTGTAGTTCCCGGCCATGACCCGGGAGACGCCAACGCGTTCGTTGACATCTCAATCGCCTCCGGCCTGGACCATGTCCGCAACTCGGTTGTGGCCCACGCAGACGCGGTGATTGCCATTGGTGGTGGCGCCGGCACGATGTCCGAGATCTGCCTCGCATGGATCTACAAACGGCTGATCATCGGTCTCCGGGTCGACGGTTGGAGTGGAAGGATGGCCGAACAGCGAGTTGACGGTCGCATCCGCTATCCGAACCAACCGGACGACCGCGTGTTCGGAGCTGACACAGCCGTCGGCGCGATCCAACTCTTGGATGAACGGCTGCCGCGATGCAGCGCACACCACCGGGGCGTGGCACGGCGTCAGTAATTCAGCCCCAAGCAGTTCGGCGCCCGGACCGGCGAAGTGTTACCCTAACCCTGCATGAACGACCTGCTTCCTGGCACAGAGGTACAAGCACGAGGACTGCGATGGCAGTTGGTCTCCTGCGATCAGCAGCACGGCCGTGCCCTGTATCGACTGCGCGGGCTCGGCGGAACGGTCGCGGGTCAGGAGATCGAACTGCTTGACGGATTGGACGAGATTCAGCCGATCCGGCACGATGTCGACCCCCAAAAGGCCGGTCGGCTGCGGGAATGGCTCCTGTACCACGAGGCGTTCGTTCTCGAACAGGCCCTCGGCCCGCACGCACTTCTCGCCGTCCAGCCTGGGCGCCTGGAAATTCAACCCTATCAGCTCGTTCCGGTGATCCGGGCGTTGTCCATGAGCCGAGTCCGCTTGCTCCTCGCGGACGGTGTCGGTCTGGGCAAGACTGTTCAGGCCGGGCTCGTCATGACCGAACTGATGGCCCGACGGCTGGTGCAGCGGGTGCTCGTCATCTCGCCAGCCGGCCCTCTTCTTGAGCAATGGCGAACCGAGATGCGAGACCGGTTCGGTCTGCGACTCCAAGTAGTTGATCGGGCCAAACTTGAGGAAGTTCGGCGGCAGACGGAGCTTGGCGCCAACCCGTTCGATCATCTCCCCCTCTCGTTGACATCGATCGACTTCGTGAAGCAGGAACGGGTCCTGGCGGAGCTCGAGCGAAGCGCGTATGACCTGGTCATCATCGATGAGGCACACCACTGCGTCGATCCCGGCGCAAGTGCCCTGGCGGATGACTCACTTCGCCGGCGCGTCGCACAAGTGCTCGCCGGCCGTACAGATTCGCTGCTCCTGCTCACGGCTACGCCGCACGACGGCAATGACCGTTCCTTCGCTTCCCTGTGCGAGTTGCTCGATCCGTCGCTCGTCGATGGGCGCGGCGTCGTTCGTGGCGATCGATACCGCCGGCATGTGGTCCGCCGCCTGAAGCGCCACGTTCGAGACGCTGCAACGGGCAAACCCCTGTTCCCCGAGCGAAAGGTCCTGCCGCAGAGGATTGTCGTTGATCCAGCCCGTCACAAGGCGTTTGCCGATTTGACCCGCGGCCTCCTTGCCTTGATTGCCCCAGAGCTCAGACGCGCCATCCGGGACAAGCGTTACAGCGATGTGCTCTCCTTCTTTGCACTCCTCAAGCGGAGCGTGTCAACGGCCGCGGCCTGCCGTTCCACACTCGAAGTCGTCGCCGATAGGTTCGACGCAGCTGTTGCCGATCAGGGTGAGTCACAGGAAGCGCGCCGCGAACGCATTCGAACTCTGCGTGATGCCCGGCGCCGGCTCGATCGGTTCGGTGTGGGAACGGCCGACGAAGAGAGCGAGATTCAAGCGCTTGAGGTAGAGGACATCGCGCAGCAGCTCGCCGAACTGGAGCGAGCAGCACGGACTGCTGGCCGTCGGATTGATCGGAGCGTCTCGATCCGCGACAGCCTTCGTTCGCTCGTCACGCTCGCCAAGGCCGCCGAGCTCGCCGACCCAAAGCTCGACGAACTCATCAGCCAGATTCAGACGATCAGGGCGCCACTGCCGACCGCCAACATCCTTGTCTATACCGAGTACACCACAAGCCAGAACGCCGTGGCGGAGCGCCTCAAGCGGGAGGGCTTGCTGGTGCTCACTCTCAGTGGCAACGATTCGGAAAAGGTGCGGTTGGAGACCACCGACCGTTTCCGCACCTCCCACGGCCTCATCATGGTCTGCACAGATGCCGCCGCCGAGGGCCTGAACCTCCACCAGCAATGCCACAACCTGATCCACCTGGAGTTGCCGTTCAATCCCAATCGGTTGGAGCAGCGGAACGGCCGCATCGATCGGTATGGTCAGAAGTACCCACCGATCGTTCGGTACCTCCATCTGGCAGGCACGTTTGAGGAGAACATCCTGCTCCGCCTGATCGCCAAGTACGAGCGGCAGCGGGCCATGCTGACTTTCGTGCCAAACACCCTTGGCGTGACGGCGTCACCCGAGCACACGGCGGGCCAATTGCTCCAGGGGATCATCGATTCGGAGGGGTCGCTCTTCTCGACTCCGGCGCCGAAGTTCACGCTGTCGGAAGGCGACCCCGCAGATGGTGCCGGGGGCGCCGTGACGGAGTTGCTCGAAGAGATTGATCGCAGCTTCAGCAGCTTCGAGAGGGCAGCCAAGACGAACACCTGGCTGGCTGACGCAGGCTCCTTCGCCGAGGAGGCGGTAACGCGGGAAGCTCAGACCGCCAAGACCGAGGGCGATCGCGCTGCGGACATCGACCTAGCCCGATTCGTGGTCGGTGCGATCCTCCGCGATGGCGGCGATCTCCGCGGCAAGATCACGGACCAGACCTTCGAGGTGCGACTACCAGGCGCTTGGGGCGTCGATCTCAACGACACTCCCGGCGCCGAGCCCGAATCGCGGTCGGCCAGGGTCACGGTGAACAAGGATGTGCTCTTCGACGCACAGAAGCGCCCTGTCGGGTTCCTCGGCCGCTCGCACCCGCTCGTGCGGCACGCCATCGACCGCGTGCGACACACATCCCTGGGCGAAGGCGCCGGCAATGCCGGAGGGATCGATCCGCGGGCATCCGCCGTGGCGGGCGCGGTGGCGGAACCCGCACTGATCTGCACCTTCCTGGCACGCATCATGAGCGGGGCAGGGCGTGAGTTGGAACGCGTCGTCAGCGTGAGTGTGACCCAAGGCAAGCCTCCGAAGTACTCGGAAGATCCTCACGCATGGCTGGCCGCCGCCGATCCCGACCGCGCGATCAGCCCGACGGGCGTCTGGGACAAGCACTTTGCGCGGTGGGTAGGCGGCGCGGCGGACCTTACCCGCACGGCCGGGGTCGCCGCCGCCACCGGCTTCATGGCGACGGGACAGGCGTTCATCCAAGAAGCCCGCGCAGCGGTAGCAAACGAGCGAGCGGAACTTGAGCGTTGGTTGGGCGAGCGAGCGTCGGATCTGATTCCCGGCGCCACGCAGAAGGCCGAACAACCCGCACTCTTCGACGCCAAGCAACCCAAGCAAGCCAAGCCCGCAGCGGCGCCGGCGACAACGCCACTGGAGAAGTTGGAGCGACTTCGGGGTGACGCCAACCAATCAACGAAGTTCCGAAGCGAAGTTGAGGCCGTGCTCAAGACCTATCACTCCCGGCTCGATCGGCTCAACGCCCGGCAGAACCTCAGCGAGCCGGAGATCACACCTCTCGGCATCCTGATGGTCGTGCCTCAGGCCCTGGCGCCCGCGGGAGGCAAGCATGGCGCTTGACTTTCTGCGCTTCGGACACCTGACGCTCAGCGGTCCTGCGTTGCCAGAACCCTTTGTCCGCTTCGAACTTGAGCGGGCCTTGGCAAAGCTCAGGCTCCTGCCCGATTCAACCGGCCTGAGCGGACAGAAGGTCGGCGACGAATGGAGAGTCTTTCAACGGAAGGTCCGCGACATCTCGGCCAACAGCGGTCCGCTCGCGATCTCGAACAAGGTCCTGGATCCGCTGACTTCGCGCCTCGGTTATGCCACCCTCGACGATGCGCAGGATGTGCAAACCCGTGAGGGCCTCGAATCCGGTGGCGCCCTCATGAACGCCACGGCGACCGGCTCCGACGCGGCGCCGCCGCACATCCGTTGTTGGACCACCGACTTCGATGCCGACCTCGACGCCCCCACCAGGCGTGGCCACGCCTACCGCTACAGCCCGACGCGCATTGCGCAGCGCGTCCTGCTCGCGTCGGGCGAGCGTCTCGGACTTCTGACCAACGGCACGCAGCTCCGTCTGCTGATTTGTGACCCTGCCCGCCCTGATTCGTTCCTTGAGTTCGACCTCACCGCGTGGGCCGGGTGCCGCGAGCTGCCCGACAGTTACCTGCTCCTGCTCGCGCTCGCCTCGCCCGCCGGCGCCAAAGCCCTCCCCGACATCGTCGAGGAGGCGAGGCTCAAGCAGAACAAGGTCACCAAGGAACTGCGGCACCAGGCCCGCCTGGCTGTCGAAGAGTTTGTTCAGTCCATCATCGACAACGACGCCAACCGGGCGCGCCTCGGCGCCGCCGCCGACACGTCCGCCCTCGCCAAACAACTCTGGCACGAGGGCTTGGTGGTCGTCTACCGCCTGCTCTTCATCCTCAAGTGCGAGACGACCAGCGATCCATCTCGCGTCTTCCGCTTCGCTTCCTCCACGCTTTGGCGGAACACGTATTCCCCCAGCACCGCGCTCGCACGGGTCGTGCGAATGGTCCTCGACGAGGGTGCCCAGTCCGGTCGCTTCCTTGAGGATGGTCTCCGCATCCTCTTCAGCATGTTCGAGAAGGGCGTGGACCACCCGGGCCTGACGGTCCGTCCACTGGGCGGCGCCCTGTTCGGCGCCCAGTCGGCCCCGCTCCTGGCCGAACTGAAGTGGGGCGAGCAGGCCGTCGCACACCTGCTCGATCGCCTTCTCTGGACCTCGCCCAAGCGCGGCGCCGCGAGCCGCGAGCGCGTGCACTATGGGCCACTCGATGTCGAGGACCTCGGCCGCGTCTATGAAGCCCTTCTGGAACTTGAGCCCGGGATCTCGACCGAGCCCATGTGCCGGCTGCGCCGTCAGAAGCTCGAAGTCGTCGTCCCCGCCGCTCAGGGAGAGAAGTACAGGCCCGCCACCCCACCCGCCGCAGCGCCGGCGGCGGCTGACGATGATGCCGACGTTGACGCCGCCGACGGTGCAGATGATGTTGATGGTGCTGATGATGACGCTCCCGCCCGCGGCAAGAAGACCAAGGTCGAGTGGATCGAGACCATCCCGCCCGGTCGGTTCTACCTCCGCGTAGGGTTGGGCCGCAAGGCGAGCGGGTCGTACTACACGCCGCACTCCTTCGTGCGTTTCCTCGTGCAGGAGACACTCGGCCCGCAGTGCGCTGAGCGCAGCCCCCCGGACGACCCCAACCCGGGCGAGATCCTGAAACTCAAGGTCCTCGACCCCGCTTGCGGCAGCGGCCACTTCCTGGTCGAGGCCTGCCGATTCCTCGCCGGCAAGTTGTACGAAGCAGCTCGCTTGTGTGACGAGGCGGCGACAGAAGCGGAAGAAAAGGCTGCGATCGAGCCCGACGCGGCTGACCTTGAGGACCTTCTCCAGCGCGCTGCCGAACTACGGCGGCGCCTGAAGGACCTGCCCGACACCGACGATGAGTTGCTCTCGTACCTCCCCGGCCGCTCACCAGAGGGCGGCATCACCGGTTTCTCTCAGGCCAAGGCCGAGGGCATCTGCCGGCGCCTCGTCGCGGTGCACTGCATCTACGGCGTGGACATGAATCCGCTTGCCGTCGAACTGGCGAAGCTGGCTCTATGGATCGAGAGCCACGCCGAGGGATTCCCGCTCACGTTCCTCGACCACCGCATCGTTCTGGGCAACTCGCTCACGGGGCCGTTCTGGGACAAACTCACGCTGGCGCCGGGCACACAGCAGCCCGTGGCAAACCTCTTCCGCCAGAACCTCGACCGCCTGTTCACACAGCGGCTGAGCGATGCCCTCTCGCTCGTGCGGGACCTCGAGGCGGGTGTCGGCGTCGATGTGGATGAACTCCGCAAGAAGCAGGCCATCAAAGATGAACTGGACCGCAAGTTGATGCCGTTCCGCGTCCTCGCCGCGGCGTGGACGGGCGGCGTCATGCTCGGCACGGCGGTCGGCGAAGGCGATCCAGCGTGCGATGACGACGCCTATGCCGCACTTCTGAAGACCATCGGCGACACCGGTGATGTTTCCGAGACGATCGAGGATGAGAACCTGCTGGCGATGATCGGGAGGGGGTTGGGTCTTCCTCCCGGCGTGCTCGCACCGAGTGCTCGGACTTCACTGGTGAGCCTCTTGGTGTCCGGCCAGGTTGCAGCGGCACTGCCATATGACTTGGCGTTTCCGGAGGTGTTCCACCCAACGGGGATCGCTCATGGACGGCACGGGTTTGATGCTGTTGCAGCGAATCCGCCCTGGGACGCTATCCAGTTCAAGTCTAAGGAGTTCTTTGCAGCCTTTGACTTTGAGATTCTCAACGCGCCGACAAAGCGCGAACGAGACTCCATCGAGGATCGCTTGACAGCCGACCCCGTGTGTGGCGGGCTATTCGCTGCCTATACCGAGGGTTTCGAGCAGCAAAAGCGCATCATCGACGCGCTCTTCGAGCATCAAAAGGTTTTCATCGATGGTGATCTCTGCGGCCGCCAACTCGACCTGTTTCGGGTTTTCATGGAGCGGCACCACAAATTGCTTAACGCCCACGGTTGGACCGGAGTGGTCGTGCCCTCCGCCTTCCATGCCAACGAAGGCGCCACGGGCGTTCGCCGCTTGTACTTGAACCACATGCGGCTTCACTGCTGCTACTCGTTTGAGAACAGGCGGAGGCTCTTCGAGATCCACGCGAGCTTCAAGTTCGCCACAGTGATCGCACAGCGCGGCGAGCCGACGCGGCAGTTCCAATGTGCGTTCTACTTGCACGACGATGAGTGGCTGTTTGCTGACGATGGGTCATCGCCACCATTGCTCTACACGAGGCAATTCGTTGAAAACGCGGGGGGTGAGTACCTTGCGTTTGTCGAGTTGCAGCGAAGGGATGACAGCGAGGTGGTTCAGACCATTACCGCCGCGGGGCTGCCGTTTCGGCGGCTTATGTCGCGCGACAACCTGAGATTCAGCCGGGAATTCGATGTTGGGTCGGACGAGCCATACGTTCGTCGAGATCTCAACGGCTTCCCGATCGTCGAGGGGAAGTGCTTCCACCAATATCGGGATGATTGGGAACCGCCGCACGCGTCCATCGACGTCACCAAACTTGAGCGTGCCAACCCAAGCTGGGCTACCTTCCGGCTCACTTTTCGGCGTATCGCTAGCTCGACGAACGAGCGCACGAGCATTTGGGCAATTCTGCCGCCTGGGTGCGTCGGAGCAGACAGCAATCCAATCGAGCAGGACGCATACAGGCGCCCGACATTTCGCACGCTCGTACCGTGCGCGGTTGCAAACGCGTTTCCATTCGACTTTCAGCTCCGCCTCCGAGTTGGGGCCAATGTCCAACCGTTTCTGGTTGAGTTGTGCACGATGCCGGCCCTGTCGGCGGATGCTCTGCGATTTCTGGCGCACTCAACCATTCGGCTGTCGTGCAACCATGCGGGGTACGAGCCTCTGTGGCGAGAGCAACTCGGCGATGTGTGGCGCGAGTCCGGACTAGCGCCGTTCAGCTGGCCCGCGCTCAATGGGGACGAGAAGCGGTGGGCTACGCAGGGGGCAGTTGACGCAGCAGTCGCCGATGCCTATGGACTCTCGCGCGAGCAGTACACACATGTGCTGTCCACATTCAGCCACAAGTCCTACCTGAAGGCGCCGCAGATTTGCCTCGCGGCCTTCGACGAACTCAAGGCCATCGGGCTGGAGGCGTTTTGGAAGAAGCATGACCCTTATTGGGACATCCCGCTCAACGAGAGTTTGCCAAAGCCGGTGATCGATCTGCCGACTCCATCGGCCGACAACGGCGCGCCGTCGGAGGGTGTCTCCGGGCGGCGAGGTCGGCGGCGCAACGGTGCTTCCGCCGACTCCGGCCCGGCGCTCTGGGAGCAGAAGGTCGGCCAGATCACGCTGGAATCGCCCGGCCCGATCTTCGATGAGAGCGCCGCCGTGGCCAGGTCGCCCAACAGCCCATCTCCCGGCGCCATCGCCGGCCAGGTCGCGGCGATCAAGACGTTGCTCGGCCTGCGCAAGGTCATCACCAACGCCGACGTGCAGGAGCACCTTAAGTGCGACCCCGCGACAGCCCGGGCGGTGCTCAAGCAACTCGTCGAGTCCGGCGCCGCGGTCGTTGAGGGGAAGGCAAAGGGGACGAAGTACAAGGCAGTCGGGAAGTGGTGACTTGGCCGAACGGAGGCGCTCGTGGGCAGGAAGAAGGAAACCCGCAAGCGAATCGGGCACAACGAGCAGGCCAAAGTGACGGCCGTCTTGAAGGGCATTCGGTCGTTCCCGCTTCGGAAGGCCGACCTCACCAAGCGTGAAACCACGCTGAACAAGGCGCTCCTGTCTCATCTGAGCGGACTTGGCGTCGCGATCGGAAGCAAGAGCATTCCGGTTATTCAGTTTCTGGGCGAGCGGTTTTTCAACGACGGATACGTCGCCAAGTCTGGGGCTTTTCCGCTCTGCTGCATCGAGTGCAAAAAGATGACGGACAGCAATGTGAAACGGGTCTGGAAAGAGGGGCTGGCACAATGCCTGCTCTACACGACCAAGTACAAGTACGTCTTCTATGTCCTGTATGATTTCACGACCGGAGGCTTGGCGGCACGCGGTTTTGGCAAGGGACGGAAGACGGAATCGACCCTTGCGAGATGGCTCCGTGAAGGCGAAAGGCTCGACATTGTCGTAATCAAGGCGGTGTGAACGCCAAGCAGTGGTTCGATCCCATGACGACGACTCCCAGCATCACCAACGCCGACGACGCCAAACTGATCGCGCTGATCGGCGCCGCCGAGCGTCGCGTGCTGCTGCTGGCGCCGGGCGTGAGCGAGGCGGTGGCAGACGCCCTACTGGCGGCGTGGACGCGCCTGGGCACGAGTCAGGTCACGGTCATTCTGGATGTGGACCCCGAGGTTTGCCGACTCGGCTTCGGTACGCTCGACGCCGTCGAGAAGATCAGAGCCGCCGCGGCGCCCGCGGGCACGATGCTCCATCACCAGCCGGGGGTGCGGATCGGGGTGCTCGTCTGCGACGATGTGACGCTGGTGTTCAGTCCGGCGCCCCTGCTCATCGAGGCCGGTTCTACCCAGCCCCAGCGGCCCAACGCGATCCAGCTTGGTTCCGTACCTGAGTCGGTTGCCAAGGATCTGGGCCTCGGCCAGCGCCCGGATGTCGAGCGAATCGTCGGGCTCGATCCCGTGAGGCCGGACCAGATTGCGAAGGTGAAAGAAGACCTCGACGCAGCGCCGCCCGTGAAGTTCGACCTGGCGCGGCGGGTGCGGGTGTTCACATCGCGCTTCCAGTTCGTCGAACTGAGCATGACCGGGTGCTACGTGTCCCGAAAGAAGGTGCCGATCCCCAGCAGCCTCGTCGGGCTGGCAAAGACCGAGGACATCGAGCGGCAGTTCCATGCCCACTTCGACCTCATCCAGAAGGGCGCCCTTGAGGTGAAGGGCAAGGGCGGCAGGTCAATCACGGAGAAGGGCCTGCAGGACAGACGGAGGGCGGTCGAGAAGAAGTTCCTGGTGTCGCTGCCTGAGTATGGCGCGGTGGTCTTGCGCGCCAACAAGCAGAAGTTCGAGGAGGCCGTGACGGCACTGACGGCGGAAGTCGCGGAGTTCGCGGCGGGGGTGAAGGGCGAGGTCGAGAAGCAGATCAAGCGGAGCCGCGAGGCGGTCGTCAAGGCGCTGCTTCCCGCGGTGGAGCGCAACCCGCCCGACCAGTACTGCAAGACGCACGGCCCGAAACCACCCAAGGACTTTCTGAAGAAACGGCTGACCGAGGACATCGAGAAGGCGTTCGGCACAGCGGAGGCGATCGTCGAGGAGATGAAGGTCAAGGTCGTGTTCAAGGACGTGGCCTACGAGTCGCTCGTGGATGCCAAGTTCCTGGCGGTGGCCCGAAAGGCGATGCCGGACGTGAAGTGGCTCCACGAGGAGTTCGAGGCACCGGGCGCATCGCCTGTCCCGAAGGCGGATGGCCTCTTTGACAGCACCGGATAGCGTTTGAGGCCGGGGTTTCCGGCTGCTTTGGTCGGAGCAAACCCGATAACCAGACAAAATCCGATCGATTGTCTTGACATGCCTGATGTGGTATCATTTGATACCAGGAACTCGGCCCATATGCCGACGAATGGTATCACGGAGCCGGCTGCGGATGGCCAATGC
>ERZ795041.131-NODE-131-length-29200-cov-5.935598_pt1 | contig 29200 bp, 22 predicted proteins | sample MGYA00375125_ERZ795041 | MGnify/ENA primary metagenome ERZ795041 (study PRJEB30170, sample SAMN03074214) | activated sludge metagenome | biome: Common Effluent Treatment Plant; feature: Wastewater; material: Activated sludge; isolation source: activated biomass in...
TCTCGCAGCCTCTGCTTTGCGAAGTCCCAGCCGCGATTATCGATGAACGTGCGGGTTCGCTGACCGTTGAGCCGAGAACTCGAACCGCCTGCTGGCTTTGCGCGCCAAAGGAGCGTAAACTTTCTAGCACTCCGCCTCGCGTCGGACCTTGGCAGGTGCGAGGCGGAGAAGCGTTGCTGAATGGGTTGCGAGCGCGGGCAGGCTCTCGTGCTGTGCCTCAACGTTTCGGAGGGCACCGATGGCGCGATTCACTATTGCCGGTGATTGATGGCGCTGCTGTCCGCGGGCGCGCGCTGCGCCTTTGTCAGTCTCACGCTCTTTGCTAGGCCAGTCGAGGCGGCGACTCCGCCCGAGCCCAGCCGCACGCCCTGGGTGAGCGAGACGGCGATTGCCAAATTGGAGCAAGCGCTCGCAGACTACACGAGAGTGGCCAAATCCGGCGGCTGGCCGCAGCTCCCCGAAAAGGTCTCGCTCAAGCCGGGCGACACCAATGCCAACGTCAAGATCCTACGCCGGCGGCTCGAGCTCACCGGCGATACGGTCGCGACCTCGCGCGCCGATGCGCTCTTCGATGACGAGCTGCGCAAAGCGGTGGCTCGCTACCAAGCCCGCAACGGCTTTGAGCCGACAGGCGTGGTCAATGGCGCAACGGTAAAGGCACTCAATGCACCGGCCGATCTCCGCGCGGACCAGATCAAAGTGAATCTTGCGCGCATGCGCGAGCTTTTGCCCAAGCTAGCGGCGGCGCCAAAGTACATCGTCATGAACGGCGCCAACTTCGAGGTGCAAGGCATCACTGGGAACGAGGTGCAGGTCGCAAGCCGTGTCGTCTCAGGCAAGCGCGCCACACCAACACCCCTCATCAGCGCAACAGTGCGTTCGATCAATATCCTGCCCTTCTGGCACGTTCCACCTGGCATTGCGCGGCGCAACGTCATTCCGGCCGCGCGGAAGAGCGTGTCTTACTTCTACAAGGAGCAGATCCGCGTCTTTTCGAACTTCGGCGGCGAGGAGATCGATCCGTCGCAGGTCAACTGGTTCGGCCCGGAGGCGAACCGTTACTCGTTCCGCCAGCAGCCCGGACCCAAGAATGCCTTGGGCGTCATGCGTTTCGACATGCCGAACGACAAGCTCGTCTATATGCACGACTCGCCGAACAAGGAGCTGTACCTCAAGTTCGAACGCGCCTTCAGCTCGGGCTGCGTGCGCACGCAGAATTTCTACGAGGTTGCGGATTGGCTTCTGAAGGGCCAGGACGGCTGGACGCGGCAGGGCCTCGAAGCGGCTGTCGCCTCGGGGAAGCAGAGGACGATCAAGCTCGCCAATCCCGTTCCCGTCTATTTCACGTACCTGACCGCCTGGGTCGACAACGGGGTGGTTCACTTCCGCAACGATCTCTACGAGCGTGATAAACGCGAACTTGACAAGCACGAGGCAAGCGGCACGGTCGCGGGCCGCGAGGCGCCTCCACCCGACGCATTCTACGACTGGGACACGACCGTGAACCCTGTGGCTCAGGTCGAAAAACCGAAGTTTTCGCCCGCATCCCTGTCTGGCGCGCTCGATCGTGGCCTGGCCGCCCTGGACACGGGCGAGGATCCGACGGCACGGCCCTTTAGCCTTCCTGTCGCGCCATAGTCTTCAATTGCTTGACCGCTTCTGGCCCATAGCCGACGTCCATAAAAAAAGCGGAGCGGCAACAGCCGCTCCGCGACTGACACAGTGCTGCAAACGGCTACCGGCTAGTAGGCCTGCTGCACCTTCGACTTGTGCTGGTCCTGGCGCATCGCCTTGCGCGTCTTGTCCCAGCCCTCGCCTTCGAGGTTCTCTGCCGCCTCGCGGCTCTTCGCCTCGAGCTTGTCGAGCGTCGAGATCGATGCCTGCGGCGCCGCCATGGCGCCCGCGCCGAGCGCGCTCTTCGCCCGGTTGAGATACGCCGCGTTGTCCTCGAGCATCTTGCGCGCCGCGCGGAAGTCGCCCGCATCCCGGAGCTCCACGGCCTTCTCGCTGTTCTCGGTCGCGATCTGCTCCGTGACCTGGCTCATCACGCCCTTGTTGACGCTCGCTTCCGCCTCCGTAGCTTCCTCGGTGAAGCGCGCCGCGACGGACGCCTTTGCCGCGCCCCGCTTGCCGTCGTCGAGATCGAGATATTCGATATCGACGTTGGCCACCTCGCCCGCGTCGGCGGCAAGCCCCTGAGGCACGTCGAGCTCGACCACGACATAGCGCTCGTTGTCGGCCGGAAGCTGGTTGAGCTTGAGCGTCACGCGATTGCCCGAGATGTCGGCCTCGCGCCCCAGCACGCGCTTCGGCGTAAAGCCGGACTTGCACTCGATCTGGATGATGATATCGCGCGCGGCGACGGAGAGCGCATCGCCGAACTCGCGGTCGAAGATCTCGGCGAGGTCGCTCGGTCGCTCGACGAACGCATGGTTGCCGTCGCTTGCGGCGGCGAGCCGCTGCATCAGGTCCTCGTTGTACTCGAGCCCGAGGCCGATGGTAGAGACGGAGATCCCCTTCGACGCAAGCTCGCGCCCGAGCTCCGCCAGCGCGCGCGGCGTGCTCGGGCCGACGTTGGCGAGCCCGTCCGACAGCAGGACCACGCGGTTGACATTGAGGTCCGACCGATGCGTGTCCACCTGCTCGCCGCCCTCCTTGACGCCCGCGTAGAGCGCCGTGGTGCCGCTCGCGGTGAGGCCATCGATCGCCGTCTGCAGCACATCGCGCTGCGCCCCGAGCCGGCCGGCCTTACGCAGCACGTCGACCTCGTGGTTGTAGGCGACGAGCGACACGACGTCGTCCGACCCGAGCCGCTCGAGCGCAACCTCGGCACCCTTCTTGGCGGCCGCGAGCCGCTCGCCGGACATGGAGCCCGAGCGATCGATGACAAGCGCCACGTTGATCGGCGCGCGTTTGTCCTTGGTCTTGGCGGCAAGCGTCTTGAGAGAAAGCCTGAGATAGACGCGATCGGCGGTCTTGCGATCGATCGCGGCGTGGCCGAGCTCGGCACCGATCTGAACTTGCGCGGCCTGAACGGGCGAGCCCGACATGGCGAAGGCGCCGCACAACGCGGCCAAGGCGAAAAGAGAAGAAAACGTCCGCACAGACGACATGGAAATCTCCTCGAAACAGACATGAAGTGCGAACGATAAATTCGTCACGCGGCGGAAGAGTGCGAAACTCGTGACAGAACGGCGCGAAGCCAATGGCGAAAAAAAGAAAGCCCGCGCGACGCATCTGCGCCACGCGGGCTTTTACTTAGTGGTCCAGTCGTCAGTTCAGCGTGCGCTTGGCATCGCCCGCCGCCACCTGCTGCTGCGTCGGCGTCCGCAGCACGAGCTGGAGGTGTTGCTCGAGCGTGATCCAGTCCTTGTCGGTCCGGCGCGCGTTCGCCACCAGCGATTGATGGACGCGGCGCGCCATGGCGAGCAGAGCCTGATCGTCGCCCTTGAGCATGCCGGCGCCGCTGTCCGGCTCGAGCTGCTCGATGAGATCGGCGAGCGCGGCCTCGTAAGGCCCGTTCGGAAGCAGCACGATGACGTTCCAGCTCTGCTCGACTTCCTCCCACGCGGCCGTCAGGTGCTGACGGGCGCGGCCGTCCTCCGGCGCGATTGCGTCGTCGAGCTGCGCAAACACGCGTTCGAGCCGGGCATGCTCCTGCTGGTCGCGCCCCGAGAGCTCCTGATCGAGCGCCCGGTTGCTCGCCCTGAGCTCGACCAGCGCATCCCCCGCGAGCCGCGCCGCATCGTAGGCGGATCCGCCGAGGGACGTGAACGCCTCTGGCGCGACGCCGAAGGATCCGACGAGCGCCGCGAGATAGCCCGGCGCCTCGTGCGCGCCGTCGTCGTCGGCCTTCTCCTTGCGGGTCTGATCGACGATCGCGGGGCGCGGCGGCGTGATCGAGCCGCCCTCTTTCGCCGCCTCGCGCCGGGTGGTCGCGGACAAAGCCACGCGCCCGCCCCTGCGGCCGATCTCCCGCGCCCGGATGCGGGCCAGCGTCTTGTAGAGATCCTTGTGGACGTAATAGCTCTCGGAGTTTTGCATCCGCTGCACGCGCGCGAACGTGGCGCCCGTGTTGAGCACGTTGAGCAGGACGGGACGCACGTCCTCGTCGGCCGCGCCGAGCGCGACCTGGGACGTGAAGCCCCGGTCGTCGTCCATCGGCACCAGCGCGCTGAGCACGGCCTCCGCATTGAGGGCCACGTCCGGAAGCAGCGCCACGACGAGCTGATCCTCCATCTGGTCGACCAGCAGGCCGGCCTCGGCCTGATCCCTGTTGGTCTCGAGCTCGCGCTTGATGACCGAGTTGAGGAATTCGAGCAGCTCCGAGCGGACGAGGTAGTGCCCCGGCTCCGCGCCGCGCCTGACCGCGCCGATGATGGCGCCGGCATTGAGCACGTCGCGCACCTGCACGGCCGTCTCGGGATCGAGCTCGTCGAGCCGCACCTCGTTCGAGTACCCGTCGACGTTCTCGATCGGGTGCATGGCCTGGCCGACGAGGCGCGCCTTGCGGAACCGGTCCGGCAGCAGCGCCGTCTCGATCATGGCGTTGAGCTCCTGCGAGTTCCTGGCCTTCGAGGAGGGCACGTCCGACAACGGCGAGCGCACCGCATTGGCGCCGAACAGGCCGGTCATGAAGATCAGGCTGTCGATGCCGATGGCGATGGCGAGCGCGAGATAGGCGAGCCGGTTGCCGTCCTGGAACGCGTTGAGCGTGACGACGAAGTTGTGGGCCTTGTCGTCGCGGTTGAGATCGACGAAGGCGAGCCGCTCGCCGAGCGCGTTGGCATCTCCGCTCGGCAGGCCGGAATCGCGCAGGCAGGTCCGCCCGAACGCCAACAGCGGGTCGACGCCGCCCGTGGTCGGGATCTTCTCGCCGCCCGCGCAGTTGGCCGTAAACGCCTTGAGCCCGGTGTCGAGCGCGAACACCACCGCGGCCGCCTCGACCGCCTGCTTGGGATCGCAGTCGATGGCGCGGACGCGCTCCTTGGTCGCGTCCGTCGAGATCATCGCGTCATAGAGCTGCACGCAATGCTGGTGCAGGGCGCCGAGCCGCTCGGCGGTGGGATCCTGGCGGAACGCGGCGCGCGCCGTCTCGAACGACGCCCTCACGCGCGCCGGATCGACCCGGTCGCCCTCCTGGCCGAGCTGGGAGGATTCGGCCGCCGCGATGCGCTGCTCGGCGGTCGTCGCCTCGCCCTTGAGCTTCGCCAGCTCGCCATCGACGCCGGCCAGCTCCCGCTCGATCTGAGCGATGCGCGTGTCCACGGCGTCGAGGCGCTTCTGCGCGTCGCGCACGCGCTCCTCGCCAATCTTGTAATAGTCGCGGAGCTTGCCGAGCTCGGCCATGCGCTCGCGATAGATCGGCCCCTTGCCGACCTTCAGCGTGCCTTCGACGCCCTTGTCCTCGGCCATCGCCTCGACACGCTTGGCATCCACCTCCTTGGCCCGCGCGTCGAGCTCGCCTTTCTTGCCCGAAAGCTCGGCCGCAAGCCCCGGCCGGTCGGCCTTGAGCCGAGACAGCTCGTCCGTCAGCGCCGCCTTCCGGCCGATGAGCCCGGCCTGTCCGCTGGTGGCCGTGGCCATGCGCTCCTGCTGCGCGGCGATGGAGGCGCGATGCGCTTCCATCTGGCGCACGAAATGCGCCTCGATCTCGCGCTCCGCCCCCTCGGACGCCTTCGACAGGTTGGCAAGCTGCGTCTCGTAGGCCTGCCAGCCGTCGCTCTGGAACAGCCGCTCTGCCTCCGTGAGGCGCCGGCTCGAGATCGTCTCTCCGATGTCCGCCACCACGCCAGCGACCTGGTTCTTGGTGCGGATCTCGGCCGCCCGCTCGCGCTGGTCCTTGGGGAAGATGACGTTGAAGCGGCTGTCGAACGAGAAGAAGACGCTTGTCGCCATGCAGGCCAGGAACATCACCCACAGCATCGCATTCTTGGCGATGATGCGCAGGCCCTGCGCGTAAGGCTGGATGACATCGCTCTTGTTGAAGACCATGAGCGCCGCCGCCGACAGCATGAGCCCGCCTGCGGCCGCGAACGCGAAGAGGAGCTGATCGTTCGAGAGCCCGGCACGGACGATGCCGATCGCGAGCGCCACGAGCACGAACCCGCCGCCGATCACCGACAGCGCCACCATCGGCGCGCTCACCGTGCGCCCCGAGCGGCCGCGCACCTGGCTCATCCCCGTCGCGAAGCTTTCGCCGATCAGCCACGCGACGATCAGCATGATGCCGTGGATGCCGAAGGTGAACATGGCCGACAGCACGGATTCGCCCGTGAAGTTCCGCATGCCGTCCCAGGTGGTCCAGCCGCCGGCGAGCGAGAGCAGGAGCGCCGCCGTGCCGATCAGCGCCAGACGCCAGTTCGTGAATATTGCCGTCTCGATCTCGGCCCAGAGCCGCGGCAGGAAGCGGATCAGCACGCCCGCGACCGCGAGGCCTGCAAGCCCGATCAGGATCCAGTTCGCAGCTTGAGGTGCCGAAACGTCCTGGACGGCGATAGGAAGTGTCGGAAGAGATTGGACGACCTCGTCCGCCGCGGCCTTGACGTCCCAGCCCATCGCTCCGGCTCCCTCTGCGCCCGAGGCGCACTCCGCCCCCGGCTTCTCGGCTTATAGTTCAATTCCCGGGCCTCAACACGGCGGGATTGCGGCGGGTTGAGCACATGGCGGCAAATTAATGTCGCCGGGCGAAAACGCGGCGCCGTGCCGCGATCCGTCGCGGCGCTCGGCGCCCGCGTGCGGGCCCTCGCGTGACGCGCCGCGCCACGGCCAATGCGGGCGGCCGGGCATCCGTCCCCGCGATTCCGGCCTAGGCATGGAAACGCGTCATGATATTCTGTTACAATAGAGACAAGCGCACAGGGCCCCAATGTCGGACGTCGCACACCGGACTCCCTTTCCCCCGCCGGACAAGGCCAATTCGAAACGGCTGGCGAAGGCCGTGGAGCGGGCGAGCGAGGAGTTCGCGACCAAGAACCTGCGGTTCACCAAGCTGCGCAAGATGGTCTATGAGGAGATCGCGGCGACCTACGCCTCGATCGGCGCCTACGAGATCCTGGCGCGCCTCGCCGACAAGGGGACCCGCGTAGCGCCGATCTCGATCTACCGCGCCATCGACGCCCTGCTGGAAGCCGGCGTCATCCACAGGCTGGAAAGCAAGAACGCCTTCTTCGCCTGCCGCCGGATGGACCATCGCACCGGCCGCCGGCCGCTGTTTTTGTCCTGCGAAAAATGCGGCGCCGTGGGCGAGGTGGACGGCCAGCACATCTTCGACCTGATTGGCGAGGCGGCCGCTGGCGCGAAGTTCAAGGCCCGTGTTAAGTTCGTCGAGGTTCAGGGCCTCTGTCCGCGCTGCGCGGCGGAAGAGAAATAAGGCGCGATTTCGCATGACCGAGCGTTCCGGAGAGGCGGCGGGGCCTGGCGCCGCACCGGCGCCAGCACGTGGGTCGCCGGCCCTTCACGCCCACGACCATGGGCGCGACCAGGGACACATCCATCACCACGACGGCCATCACCAGGACGGCACATGCTGCCACGGGGCCGCCTGTCGCGGGCCTCATCGCCCCTTCGATCCCGACGCGCTGATCGGCGCCCGCGGCCTCGAGATCGTCCGCTCCGGCCGCGCCATTCTCTCCGACATCGACCTCGACATCCATGCGCGCGAAATCGTGACGTTGATCGGCCCGAACGGAGCCGGGAAGACCACGCTCGTGCGCGCGCTGCTCGGCCTCGAGCGGCCCGACGGCGGCGCCGTGCTGCGGCGCCCGGGGCTGCGGATCGGCTACGTGCCGCAGCGCTTCGAGATCGACCGCGCGCTTCCCATGACGGTCGCCCGCTTCCTCACCCTCGGCGACCGCCCGCGCTCGGGCCGTGTCGCCGGCGTTCTCGATGAGGTCGGCGCCGCGCGCGTGATCGGCCAGCAGTTGAGCGAGCTCTCCGGCGGCGAATTGCAGCGGGTCGTGCTGGCCCGCGCCCTCTTGAACGACCCCGACCTCCTGGTGCTCGACGAGCCGGTGCGCGGCGTCGACTACGTGGGCGAGGCGGAGCTTTACGCCTTGATCGGCCGCCTGCGCGACGCGCGCGGCCTAGGCGTGCTCCTCATTTCCCACGACCTGCACATCGTCATGGCCCAGAGCGATCGCGTCGTCTGCCTCAACCGCCACGTCTGCTGCTCGGGCGTGCCGGAGACCGTTGCCCAGCATCCCGAGTACACGCGCCTCTTCGGCCCCGAGGGCGCGCGCGCCTTCGCCGTCTACCAGCATCACCACGACCACCGCCACGACCTGGCCGGCGAGACGGCACCCACGCCGCCTGGCGAGACGCCCGCCGGAGGCGCCGCGTGATCGAGCTTGAGCCGTTTCTTCTCCGCGCGCTCGCCGCCGCCCTCGCCCTCGCCGTCGTCGCAGCCCCGCTGGGGTCCCTCGTCATCTGGAACCGCATGGCCTATTTCGGCGAGACCGTCTCGCAGGCGAGCCTGATCGGCATCGCGCTCGGCCTCTTCCTCGGCATCGACATCACCGCCCCGGTGATCGTCGTGACGCTCGCCGTCGCCGGCCTGCTGATCCTGCTGTCGCGCCAGAAGATCGTGCCGCTCGATGCGATCCTGGGCCTGATGCACCACGGCGCGCTGGCCTTGGGCGTAATCCTGACGCTCGGCCTCAGAGGCCCGGCGGTGGATCTCATGAGCTACCTCTTCGGCGACATCTTCGCCGTGACGGGAACGGATCTCCTCTGGATCTACGGCGGCGGCGCGCTCGTCCTCATCGTGCTCTCGCGGCTCTGGCAGCCGATGCTGCGCCTCGCCGTGCACGAGGAGCTAGCCTCGGCCGAGGGCGTGCCCCGGGAGGTGGTGAAAGCGATTTTCATCGTCCTCCTGTCGCTCACCATTGCGATCGCCATCAAGATCGTGGGCGCGCTGCTGGTGATCGCCTTCCTGATCGTGCCGGCCGTCGCGGCCCGCCCGCTCTCGGCCACGCCCGAGCGCATGGCCCTTCTGGCCGCCGCCGTCGCCGCCCTGAGCGTCGTGCTCGGCATCGCCCTGTCCCTTAATTTCGACGTCCCCGGCGGCCCGTCGATCGTCCTCGTCATGGCCGTGATTGCGGGCCTCTCCGTCGCCTCCGCCGCCTTCGCCCGCCGGACCTGAGGCGCCCAAGCGTCCCGCGCGAGAGGTCCCCACAAGGCGGGAGGGGCGCCCCGACTGGCAGATATCGTGAACCTCGGCTACATGAGGGACAGACCATGATCGCTTCGGGCCCGATCCCTCCGGAGCGTGACTCATCGGTCCAATCGAACAACCGGAGCACTCGCGCTCTCGCCTGGATGACCCGATGACCGACGCCCCCGAAAAATCCGCCACCCCGCGCCGCTGGTCGGTGCCGGTGGACGTGGCCGGCGTCGTCGTCGGCGGTGCAGCACCCGTCGTCGTCCAGTCGATGACCAACACCGACACGGCCGACATCGCCGCCACGGCCACCCAGGTCGCGGCCTTGGCCCGCGCCGGCAGCGAGCTCGTGCGCATCACCGTCGACCGCGACGAGGCAGCCAAGGCCGTGCCGCACATCCGCGACCGGCTCCTGCAACGGGGCGTCCGCGTGCCGCTCGTCGGCGACTTCCACTACATCGGCCACAAGCTCCTGGCCGAGAACCCGGCCTGCGCGGAAGCCCTCGACAAATACCGCATCAACCCCGGCAACGTCGGCTTCAAGGACAAGAAGGACCGCCAGTTCGCCGACATCATCGACATCGCGCTGAAGCACGAGAAGCCGGTGCGCATCGGCGTCAACTGGGGCTCGCTCGACCAGGAGCTGCTGACGCGGCTCATGGACGAGAACGCATCGCTTGCCGAGCCCAGGGACGCGCGCGAGGTCATGCACGAGGCCATCGTGCAGTCTGCGCTGCTCTCGGCGGAGCAGGCCGAAAGCCTCGGCATGGGCGCCGATAAAATCATCCTCTCGGCCAAGGTCTCCGCCGTGCAGGACCTGATCGCGGTCTACCGCATGCTGGCCGCGCGCTGCCGCTACGCGCTCCACCTCGGGCTCACCGAAGCCGGCATGGGCTCGAAGGGCATCGTCGCCTCGACGGCCGCCCTCGGCGTGCTGCTGCAGGACGGCATCGGCGACACCATCCGTATCTCGCTGACGCCCGAGCCTGGCGGCGACCGCACCCTCGAGGTCAAGGTCGGCCAGGAGATCCTGCAGACCATGGGCTTCCGCTCGTTCGTCCCCGTCGTCGCCGCCTGCCCCGGCTGCGGCCGCACCACCTCGACCGTGTTCCAGGAGCTGGCGCGCGACGTGGAGGCCATGATCCGCGACCGCATGCCCGAGTGGAAGACGCGCTATCCGGGCGTCGAGACGCTGACCTTCGCGGTCATGGGCTGCATCGTCAACGGCCCGGGTGAATCGAAGCACGCCGACATCGGCATCTCGCTCCCCGGGACCGGCGAGAGCCCGGCCGCACCGGTTTTCATCGATGGCAAGAAAGCACTAACGCTGCGCGGCCCCAACATCGCCGCCGACTTCAAAGCCCTCGTCGAGGACTATATCGAGCGTCGCTTCGGCATGGGCGCCAAGCGCGAGGCATCCGCCTGACGCCTGACCGGCGGATCCCCGACCGCGGAATCGCCGCTCAGCGCAAGGGGACGATGAAGTCGGTGTAGGCGCCGGTCTCGTTGCCGATGCCGAGGTCCGAGATCACGATCGACGAGCCCGGCTTCATGACGTCGGAGATCTGCGCCCGGGCATCCTCCGGGATCGTGATCCGGTCGAGGGCCGCGGCGGCGGTCTGGCTCGCCGGGTTGACGGCCGGCACGGGCGCCGGCGCCGTGAGCGTCCGGCTCTTCTTTTTCATGGCGCTCCGGGACGGAGCATAGGGGATCGACGCGACGTTCCATGTCATGTCGGTCTTGTTCTCCGCCACGGCGAGCGCGGTGAAGACGTGGGTGCCCACGGGATCGTCGGGCCGGTCGAACGTCACCTCGACGTCGAAGATGTCGTCATAGCCCTGGCGGACGTAGAGCCGCTGCTTGGCGCGGCTGATGAACACCGACACCGGCCGGTCGCTGAGCTCGGCGAGCTTGCGCATCGCGCGCTCTTTGGAGAGACCCCGCTCGAGTTCCGCGTTTGCCAGCATGAGCGCATGCATGGCGGCGGTGCGCTTGTCCTCCGCCTCCTTGGCCACGCGCTCGGCCTTCGCCAGCGCCTCGTCCGCCTGCTGGTGCGCGATGCGCGTCGCGTCGATCTCGGCGGGAAGGCGGGCGAGCCGCTCCTCGAGGGTCGCGATCTTGGCGATGCGCTTGGACGGCTCCATCGCCTTGGATTTGCGCTTGCCGGTCGTCTCGCGCGCGAGGAGGAGGTCGGTAAGCTCGCGCTCGACGCTGACGAGAGATTCCTCGAGCTCGGCCAGATGCGCCTCGAGACGCTCGGCCTCGGCGCGCGCCTCGACGAGCGACTTGCGCATCGGGGCGGCGGCCCTCTGCGCCTCCGCGAGAGAGATCTGTTTCTCAAGCTTGGCATAGCCGGCGGTGCGGATCTCGGCGTTGAGCTTTTCGCCCGCGATGCGGCGGCGCTCGCGGTAGCTGACCGCGTGCGCGGCGTCGTCGGATGCGCCGGTGGCGCCCGATGCATCGGCGACCTTCGTCTCGCGCGGCATCGCGGCGGCCAGGTCGTCGTCGGGCGGCACGGCTGTGAACAGGCGTTCGTGGGCGATGGCCACCGGCGTCACTGGATCGCGCGAGACGATGACGCGCGTGCCCATCCGCGTCATATCGAAGAGCTTCTTCGAAAAACCGTGCGGCAGGCGGATGCAGCCGTGCGACGCCGGATAGCCCGGCAGCGCACCCGCGTGGAGGGCGACGCCGGACCAGGTCAGGCGCTGCATGTTCGGCATCGGAGCGCTGGCGTACAGGTTCGAATAGTGCATGCGCTTCTTCTGCACGATCGTGTAGACGCCGGCCGGCGTCGCATAGCCGGCGCGCCCGGAGGACACGGGGGAGGAGGCGATGGCGCCATGGGCGTCGTAGACGGTGAGACGCTGGCGGTTGAGGGAGACGTTGACGACCAGCGGGCCCACCGCGCGCCGGGCGGCAACGGGCTCCGTCTTCTGTTTCCTCTTCGAGGAAACGGTCGCATCGGACACGACGGACGGCGGGCTCTTGGCTTTCTTGGCCTTTCGCGGGCTGTAAGCCGGCTCGTTCCAGACATCCTGGGCTGCAGCCGGCGGGCCGGCGATGAGAGCCACGGCCAGGAGGGCCCCGAGTGCGAGCGGGCTCGCGCGACGGTGCGCCCGTTCAACGCAGGAATGATGCGGCTTTCCAGATACGCGTGACATACGGCACATCCGCTGCAATCAGAGTTAAAATACGATTTGCAACAAAGACTAGCGGGCTTCGCCTAACGCCCGGTTAGTTGTTACAAGATTATCAGGATTTGATTGCGTGTGGCAGCTCAGGATCGATTCGGGTGCGGATCGGGCCTCCGGTGTGGCCCATTCTCAACGGTCGGCGCACGGCGCCGTTGACGCTGCCTTTCCGCTCCGGTGGCGCCGGGGAGCGGCGGACGTTAGACTCCTTTCGAAATGCTCCAAAGCGTTGCATCACCCCTTCCAGGAGACGCGCGAAGCCCCATGTCGCTCCACCCGCCGACCCGCCGCCTGATGGCCCCCGACATCACCGCCATGAAACGGGTGAAGCCGATCGTCGCGCTCACGTCGTATCACGCGCACACGGCGGCCATCGCCGACAAGTATTGCGACTTTCTCCTGGTGGGCGACAGCCTCGGCATGGTGATGTACGGCTTCGAGACCACCGTTCCCGTGACGCTCGAGATGATGATCGTGCAGGCGCGCGCCGTCGTGCGCGGCGCGAGGCGCGCGCTGGTCGCGGTCGACATGCCGTTCGGGTCCTACGAGGAAAGCCCGCCGGTTGCGTTCCGCAACGCCTCGCGCGTCATGAAGGAGACGGACTGCGGGGCGGTGAAGCTCGAAGGCGGGCGGCGCATGGCGGAGACCACCCGCTATCTCGTCGAGCGCGGCATCCCGGTGATGGGGCACATCGGGCTCACGCCGCAATCCATCAACGTGCTCGGCGGGTTCAAGTCTCAGGGACGGTCGCGCGACGAATGGGCAGCCATCGAGGAGGACGCCCGCGCGCTCGCCGATGCCGGGGCGTTCGCAGTCGTGCTCGAAGCGGTATCCGGCCCGCTCGCCGCCCGCATCACCGAGGAGATCCCGGTGCCGACGATCGGCATCGGCGCCTCGTCCAGTTGCGACGGGCAGATCCTGGTCATGGAGGACATGCTGGGGCTTTCGCCGCGCGTGCCGAGGTTCGTGAAGAAGTTCGGCGCCGTCGCCACCGCCATCGAGGACGCCATCCGAGCCTACGCCGAGGACGTGAGCGAGGGGCGATTCCCGGCCGAGGAGCATACCTACGCCATGAGCGAGGCGCCCGGGAGCGCAGCCCCTCAACCGGCCCAGGCCACGAAAAAGCCGAAAAAACCGAGCACTTAGCCGATCCTTGGCAGATCAGGCGGGGAATTCGTCTCTCATCGTTTGCCCTGGCCGGCTGAGGCGCGCTATCAAGCGCTCACAGCCCTCGCCGGCCGTGCCGCAAGGCACGACCGCGAAACAAAAATACGAACAAGACGATGAAACTGGGGACCTGAGCCGAAGATGGTCGACAAGAACGACGCGCTGTTCCGCGAAGTTGAAGAGGAGCTGCGCCGCGAGCAGTTCGCAAAGCTCTGGCAACGCTTCGGCACCTACTTCATTGTGCTCGCGGTCGCGGTGGTGGCCGTCGTGGCCGGATCCCAGCTCTGGGAAGCGCGGCGCATCGCCAACGCCAACGCGGCCGGAGCCGAATACGAAGCGGCAAGCGCGCTCCTGGCGTCGGGCAAGACCGAGGACGCGCTCAAAGCATTCGAGGCCATCTCGGCCGGTGGGCCGCGCGGCTATGCCACGCTCGCCCGGCTGGCGGAAGCCGGCGCCTACCTGAAGCAGGATAAGCGCCCGGAAGCGCTCGCCGTTTTCGACGCGCTCGCGGCCGATGCATCGGCCGATCCGCTGTTGACGAATTTCGCGCGCATGCAGGCCGCCGCCCTTCGGCTCGGCGAGGCGGACTTTACCGAAATGGAGAATCGCCTCAAGCCTTTGACGGCGGACGACAGCCCCTGGCGCTTCACGGCGCGGGAGCTCCTTGGTTCCGCTGCGTTGAAGGCCGGCAAGCTTGATGAGGCGCGCGCCGTCCTCACGCCTTTGCTGGCCGATCCGGGCCTCGGGCAGTCCGCGGGCGAAAGGATTCACCGGCTGATGGCCAGATTAGCGACGGCGGAATTGGCGGGTGCGCCCGCGGCCTCTCCGACCGCCTCGGCGCCGGCGGCTTCGGCCCCGGCCCAAGACGCGGAGACGCCCGCCCCGGCTCCCTGAGTTGCTCCGGAGGCTCCGAACATGGTGCTTGCCCGCTTCGCACGTCCTCTCGGTCTCGGGGCGGTCCTGCTTGTGACGGGCCTGATGCCCGGCTGCTCGGACAGCTTGCCGAGCCTGCCGAAAGTGGGCGAGCTCAATCCCTTCAAGGAGACGACGCCGCCGCTTCCGGGCAAGCGCATCGCGGTGCTTCCGGCGACGGAGAAGAGCGTCGGCGAGCTCGCCGAGGCCAGCGGCCCGCTCACGCTGCCGCCGCCGCGTCTCAACGAAGCCTGGCCGCAGTCGGGCGGCGAGGCCAACGGCGCACCCGGCCATCTGGCGCTTTCGGGGAGCGACCTGCGCCAGGCCTGGAGCGCGAGCGCCGGCCGCGGCAAGAGCAAGGTCGGGCGCGTCTCTGCTCCTCCGATCGTCTACGGCGACCGCGTCTACACGCTCGATTCCGACGGCAACGTCAGCTCCTTCTCGATCTCCGGCGGCTCGGCCGCCTGGAAGGTCTCGCTCGCGCCGACGACCGACAAGACCGGACCCGGCTTCTCGGCGATCACGCAGAACATCCTGAACCTCACGGCCGAGGACGGCGGCGGATACGGCGGGGGGATTGCGGCCGACGGCGGGCGCATCTTCGCCGCCAGCGGCTTCGGCGCCGTGATTGCGCTCGACCCCGCCTCCGGCAACCGCGTCTGGGAGAAAAACCTCGGCGTGCCCATCCGCGTAGCGCCCACGGTCGCTCTCGACCGCCTGTTCGTGCTGACTGTCGAGGGTCGTCTCTATTGCCTCTCGACCATCGACGGGGCTGAGCTCTGGGTGGTGCGCGGGCTGCCGCAGCCGGCGAGCCTCGGCCTCAATGCCAGCCCGATCGTCGCCGACGACATCGTCGTCGTTCCCTATGCGACGGGGGATGTGGTGGCGCTGAGGGCCTCCGACGGAGGCGGCATGTGGTCGGAAAGCCTGTCCCGCTCGCGCACGACCTCCCAGATTGCATCCATGAGCGATGCGGCGCGCCCGGCCCTCGACAACGGCACCGTGTACGCGGTCGGCCACGGCGGGCGCATGGTGGCGACCGTCGCCAAAACCGGCGAGCGTCTCTGGTCCCTGACGGTGCCGAGCACGCAGCCGCCCTACGTGGCGGGCGACAGCGTGTTCGTCATCGATACCTCGGGCCAGCTCATGGCCGTCAGCCGCCGCGACGGGCGGACGCAATGGACGACCAAGCTCCCTGGCTCGAATACCTGGACCGGTCCGGTGCTCGCCAACGGCATCCTGTGGCTCGCCTCCAAGGAAGGGCAGCTCGCAGGCGTCGATGCCGCGACCGGCCGCGTGACGGGACAATTGGATATCGGCGGGGCGGTCTTCATTCCCCCCGTCGTCGCCCAGGGCAAGATGTTCGTGCTCACCGACGACGCCAAGCTCGTCGCCTTCAATTGATGCGCCCCGCCCGCCGTGCTGCCCGCCCCCGTGCTCTTCGGCGCGGCACGGTATATTTTCCATCTCGGACGACGCGCGCGAAAGCCGTAGTGTTCTCCCGCCGTTCGGGTTAGGCCTCACCACGCATCATCTTCGCTCCAGGACTTTTCCATGGACCACGACGACACCGCGCTTCCCATCGGCACGCTGCTCGTCGACGAGTACCGCATCGACGGCATCCTGGGGACCGGAGGCTTCGGCATCACCTACCGGGCGCACGACATCAAGCTCGACGTCGATGTCGCCATCAAGGAGTACTTCCCGCGCGACTTCGCGAGCCGGTCCAACACCGTGACCGTGCGGCCGCGCTCGAAGGGTGAGTCGCAACCGTTCGAATGGGGCCTCTCGCAGTTCATCGAGGAGGCGCGCCGTCTCGCCCGCCTGCAGCATCCCAACATCGTGCGCTGCATGCGCTACTTCGAGGGCAACGATACCGGCTACTTCGTGATGACCTTCGAGGAGGGGCGTACGCTCGATGCGTATTTCCCCAAGCCTCCGCAGCAGGCGGAGCTCGATGCGCTGCTCCGGCCGCTGCTCGATGCGCTCGAGGCGCTGCATGCGGCCGGCATCTACCATCGCGACATCTCGCCGGACAACATTCTGGTCCGCGACGACGACAGCCCGGTCCTGATCGATTTCGGCGCCAGCCGCCAGGCGATGGCGCGGCGCACGCAGACGGTGGCGGCAATCGTGAAGCCCGGCTACTCGCCGATCGAGCAATACGATCGCGAGACGCGCCTGCAGGGTGCCTGGTCGGACATCTATTCGCTCGCCGCCACCCTCTATTGCTTGATCGCGGGCGGGCCGCCGCCGGAAGCGTTCTCGCGCATGCGCAACGATTCCTACGTTTCGGCCCACGACGCGGCGCGGGGCGCCTACCGGCGCGACTTCCTGGATGCGATCGACTGGGCCTTGCAGCCGGATCCCGACGAGCGTCCGGTCACGGTGCGCGAGTGGCGGCGCAAGCTCCTGCCGAACCCCAGCTCCACGCGCAGCGTCACGGCCGTGACCCGGCTTGCGCCCAGCGGTTCGGATTCGAAACCGCTCGCGGAGCGCGCCCTCGAGGCCGTCGAAAAGCTCAAGCTCAAGTCGAAGACCGGGGCCGGGCCGAAAGCGGCGCGTCCGCCGCAAGGCGGCTTGCGCTGGCCCGACTATGTGCTGCGCGGCGCCGCGGTCGTCATGGTCGGCGTTTTCGCCGTACGCCTGCTCATGAGCGACGGGACGGCGCCGGAGCCGGGGGCGGCGGAGCCCGCGGCCGACGTCCGAACCGACGGCGACGCCGCGGAGCGAGCTCTGCCCGCGCTGGCGAGCGACGCGGATGGCGTGTGGGGCCGGGTCGCGTTCGTGCTGCGCCGTCTCGGCTATCTGCACGGCGCCGATCCCGCGGCCCTGGCGGACATCCGCAGCGGCCTCAAGCGCTATCAGCACGCCATCGGCCGCCCCGAGACCGGAACGCTCAACCAGGACATGCTGAACCGCATTCTCGACGAGGCGGTTGCGCTCGATCCCTATTTCGTCCCGGGGGCGGCGGTCCACGGGCGCTGGTTCCTCGAGCGGAACACGGAGCGGTGCACCGTCTCGGCGGGCGCGACACACATCGAGGGGCGCACCATCGTTACCGAGCGCCCCGTTCTCCGCTTCACCCGCACGCGCGCATCGGACGGCGATGCGCTCGAGACGCAGCTCGCCGAGAAAAGCCTGTTCGAGGCTGCCGCGCCCGTCACGCTCACGGCCGGAGGCGATGTCTCGACGCTCGCGGGCGCCGACGCATCGCGCTCGCGCCAGGTGATGCGCGCGCTCCGCCATCACGACGGCGAGGTGCAGATGACGGGCGCGTCGGCTTACGGCGGTCCGCTTCGGCTCTCGTTCCCGACGCACGGATTCGAAGCCGCGTTCCGCGCCATGGCGGCCGAGTGCGGGGCCGGCATCCTGTCCTGGATCGAGGACTGGGGGGCGGTGGCGAGGGATTCGGGAGCCGTGGTGTGGAGCGTCGTCGGCAAGGGGTCCGAGGCCGAGGCCAAGGAGGCGGCGCTCGCGACCTGTGCGTCGAAATCACAGAGCGGCGGCTGCGAGTCCTACGCGAGCTTCCATGAGCAGTGCTGGGCGCTCGCCGCCGGCGAGCGCCGCAAGAACGACTGGGTCTCCGGCTGGAGCGTGGGCACGACGGTCGATGCGGCCAAGACCGCAGCGCTCAGAGCCTGCGCCAAGGAGGGCGGCAAGGGCTGCGAGCTCATCACGCATCTCTGTTCGGACGGATCGAACGAGTGGCACGCGTCCGGCGACTGAGGGCGTGAGCCGCCTCAAGGGACCGAACCGACGCTGACGAGGGGAACGCCGATCAGCGCGCCATGTCCCCAGAAGAGCATGACCGCAAAGAGCGCCAGGCCGCCGAGCAACACGAGCACGTCGTTGGTGAAGCCGGCCGGGCTGGGCGGCACCGTCACCGTCCGATGCTTGATCGAGATCCGGTCGTAGACCGCGAACGCGAGGAACGCGCCGAACAGCACCATCGACCCGAGGTCTCCGTTCACGAGCAGATGCGCGAGCGCCCAGGCCTTGATGGCTGCAAGCATCGGATGCTTGACCGCCGTGCGGACGCGCGACGGCACGAACGCGGCAACGAAAAGGATCATGGCCGGCAGCATGAGCAGGAAGGCGATGTGCCGGGTCCACGACGGCGGGTCCCAGAGCACGGGGTTCTTGCCCGGCATGAGCTGCAGCTTGTGATAGCCGAGCACGATCAGCGCGAAGCCCGCAAGCGAGAGAACGGCAAAGCCCACCCTGTAGGCCCCCGCGCCAAAGCGCTCGACCAGTCCGTTCCTGAGGCTCGGCGAGGTCGGCACGAGATGGACGGCGAAGAAAAGCAGAAGGCCGAGAATGAGAGGCAGCATACGGTGGATCCCCCGTCGTGGTTGGGAACGCGAACCCGCGCGGGCGGGTCCGAATCCGGAGCAATGCATGTTTTGCAGTGCACCAACATTGCCCGGCGCTTCGGTTTTTAGCATAATCGCCGCCGGGCGGAACGTGCGTGTGAGGCTCCGCGGCTGAGATCCCATGGCAACGACCGGCAGCTCGGCAGATCGGATTTTCGGCCCCGACGGACGCAACCGGGCCGCGGCGCGGGCTGCGCCGCGTTCGCTCGGGGCGGCGCTGCGCGAGGCCGGCCTCGGAGAGGCCGCACCCGAACGCCGCCGTCGCCGCGCGGATGTCGGGCATACGGATGTCGGCTCTGTGGATGTCGGGAGAGGTGTCGGGACGCCCCCCGGCCACGCGGACAGCGCCGAGCTCTCGTCCGCAATCGCGGCCTCCCGCTCCCCGCGCCTCGCCGTCTTTTGCGATCGGCAAGAGCCGGCCGAACCCGTCCCGCACGTCATCCTCACGTCCGCGCCCGCGACGGAGGGCGTCGTATCGCCGCCGCCCTGGCTCAGGGCAGCGCGCCGGGGCCGCTGGCGCACGCGTCTCCTGAACGCCTTCGGCTGGGTCCTGACGCTGGTCATGGTCGGATCGATCGTCGGGCTCGCGGGCCATGTCCTCGGCCTCTCGCCGGCCTTCGTGCAGGCGACCCTGGACGCGCACCGGTAGCGAGGCCGCGCCGGGCCCGCTTCGCATGTTGCCGATACGAGACGCGTGCCGTTACCGGGAGGCGGCGGTCAGCCGCCCGTCACGCTCATGTGGCGCGCCACCGCCGGGCGCTGGTGGCGCCGGTCGATGACGAAGTCGTGCCCCTTGGGCTTGCGGGCGATGGCGGCGTCGATCGCCTCGAACAGCGATACGTTGTCCGGGCTCGCGCGCAGCGGCGCGCGCAGATCCGCCGCATCCTCCTGCCCGAGGCACATGTAGAGCGTGCCGGTGCACGTCAGCCGCACGCGGTTGCAGCTTTCGCAGAAGTTGTGCGTCATCGGCGTGATGAAGCCGAGACGCCCGCCCGTCTCCTTGATGCGCACGTAGCGAGCGGGCCCTCCGGTGCGGAAGGGAATGTCCTCGAGCGCCCAGCGATCGGCGAGCCGTGCCCGAACCAGGGAGAGCGGGAGATACTGCTCCGTGCGGTCGCCCTCGATGTCGCCGAGCGGCATGGTCTCGATCAGCGTCAGGTCGTGTCCCTCGCCGTGCGCGAAGCGGATCAGGTCGTCGATCTCATCCTCGTTGACGCCCTTGAGCGCCACCGTGTTGATCTTGACGCCGATACCGACGCGCCGCGCCGCCTCCACGCCTTTGAGCACGGTGGGGAGCTCGCCCCAGCGCGTGATGGCGCGGAACTTCGCGGGGTCGAGCGTGTCGATGGAAACGTTGATGCGGCGCACGCCCGCGGCCTTGAGCTCGCCCGCGTACTTTTCGAGCTGGCTGCCGTTCGTCGTCAGCGTCAGCTCCTCCAGGCGTCCGGACTCGAGATGACGCGACAGCGCGCGGAAGAGCGACAGGATGTTCTTGCGCACGAGCGGCTCTCCGCCGGTGATGCGCAGCTTCCTGACACCCTTCGCAATGAAGGCAGAGGAGAGCCGGTCCAGTTCTTCGAGCGTGAGCAGGTCCTTCTTGGGCAGAAAGGACATGTGCTCGCTCATGCAGTAGACGCAGCGGAAATCGCAGCGGTCCGTCACCGAGACACGCAGATAGGTCACGTGCCGCCCGAACGGATCCACCAGGTCCGGGGCCTGAGCCGCGGCGCCTTCAGCAAATGTGTTCGATGGCACGACCGTCATGTCTTCATCCAAGTGGTCTCATCCCGACGGGGACCCGCTCGCTTCATGAGACCTGCTCCGCAGCCGGACAGTGGCCACGATTCGCGGGCCGGCCGTCTCGGAAGCCGAGCCCCCTAAGGTAACGAGGTTCCTGCCGACATCAAGACGGTTGGCCTTGTCTCATAAGGTCGCGCACGATAGTGCTAGGCGCAAACGCCCGAGAAACAAGGGCAAGTCAAAAGGTCTTGGGGGGGAGAGCACCATGGCCACCATCGAGGACGTCGCTGGGGCAGAAACCCGACCCGGTTGGCTCGATCGTGAGGCGATCGTCGCCAGGCCGGGTTTCAACCGCTGGATGGTCCCGCCGGCCGCGCTCTGCATCCACCTGTGCATCGGCATGGCCTACGGCTTCTCGGTATTCTGGAAGCCGCTTCAGGGCGCGCTCATGGGCGCGGACGGCAAGCCGGTTGCCGAGTGCTCGGCCGGCGCCGTGACCTTCGGCGAGAAGGCCGTCGGCACCCTGCGCGCGCTCGCCGCCACCGACTGCAACTGGAGCCAGTTCGACCTCGGCTGGATGTACACGTTCTTCTTTGTCCTGCTCGGCGTATCGGCGGCCATCTGGGGCGGATGGCTCGAGCGGGCCGGCCCCCGCAAGGCGGGCCTCGTCGCCACACTGTGCTGGTGCGGCGGGCTCCTGATCGGCGCGCTCGGCGTCTATCTGCACCAGCTCTGGCTGATGTGGCTCGGCGCCGGCGTCCTCGGCGGCATCGGTCTCGGCCTCGGCTACATCTCTCCGGTCTCGACGCTGATCAAATGGTTCCCCGACCGGCGCGGCATGGCAACCGGCATGGCCATCATGGGCTTCGGCGGCGGCGCCATGATCGGCTCACCGCTCGCGACGTTCCTCATGGACAACGTCTTCAAGACCCCGACGGAGCCCGGCGTCTGGCAGACATTCCTCGCCATGGCGGCGATCTACGCGGTGTTCATGACCATCGGCTCGTTCCGCTACCGCCTACCGCCCGCCGACTGGAAACCGGAGGGTTGGACGCCGCCGGCGAGCGCCAAGGCCATGATCACGAACAACCACGTCCATCTGAGGGACGCCCACAAGACCTCTGCGTTCTGGCTGATCTGGATCGCGCTCTGCCTCAACGTCTCGGCCGGCATCGGCATCATCGGCGCCGCATCCCCCATGCTGCAGGAGACCTTCGGCGGCGCGCTCGCCGGCCAGGATGGGCTCGGCTACCTCGACATGAAGAAGGACGCGGCATTGGCCGCCTCGGCCGCCGCAGTCGGCGCGGGGTTCGTCGGCCTCATCTCGCTCTTCAACATCTTCGGCCGCTTCTTCTGGGCGTCCTCCTCCGACTTCTTCGGCCGCAAGACCACATACTTCATCTTCTTCGTCCTGGGCGCCGCGCTCTACGTGCTCGCCTCATTCTCCGCCGACTGGAAGGTGATGGCCCTGTTCGTCCTCTGCTTCTGTATCATCGCATCGATGTACGGCGGCAGCTTCTCGACCGTGCCAGCCTACCTCGCCGACATCTTCGGCCAGCAGTTCGTTGGCGCGATCCACGGCCGCCTTCTGACCGCATGGTCAACGGCCGGGATCGTCGGCCCCGTGATCGTCAACTATCTGCACGACACCCGCCTTGCGGACGGCGTCGCTCCCGACAAGGTCTACGGCCATATTTTCTATATCCTTGCCGGGTTGCTGGTGCTCGGCTTCATCGCCAACCTCTTCATACGCCCCCTCGACCCGAAATGGCACATGAGCGACGAGGAGGTCGCCGCCGAGCAGGCCAAGCTGAAATCCGCGTCCGCGTCCGGCACCGGCGGATCCTTCGGAATCGGCAAGGGCGGGCTGGATTTCAAGGCTGCCCTCTTCTGGTCGCTGGTTGGCGTGCCGCTTGCTTGGGGCATCTGGCAGACACTGGTGAAGGCCCTCGTATTCTTCGATTGACGCGGTCTCCGATGGACCACGATCAGCGGGCCTTCTCCCCGAGCGACGGATGACGGCCGGAATGACAGGTTCAATCAAGATGATAGCTGGGGGACGCGTCGCGGCCCTGGCGGTCGTGTTCTTCTCGTTCGATGCGGCCGCCGCTCGCCTGCCTCCCGCGCACGATATGGCAGAGATCACCGCCGGGCGCGCGGCGCCGCGCCTTCCACAGCGGGCACGCCTCATCCGTCTTCCCGACCAAAGGAGCGAGGAACCGGCGCGCGCGCTTGGCCGCACCGTGCCGGAGGCGGTCGCGGGTCTCGCCGCGCTCGTCGCGCTCTGGACCTTATGGCAGACGCGCCCGCAGCGATCCCTCGGCCGGACGGCCGGGAAAGGCGCCCTTCAGGTCGGCGCCTGACGCTTCCCCTGAGACCGCCGCGCCGGCATCAGGGCGCCGTCAGGCCGTCTCGGGCCCCGACCTCCGTCCGCCGGCGGCGAGCAGTGCATCGGCAATCCCGGCCACGTCGTCACGCGAGAACGTCGCCACGCCCGTGCCCGCCTCTCCGCGATCGTCCGCAATCGCAAATACCAGGGGATCGCGTTCCGCAAGCGGCGGGCCCTCGCCCTGTCCCGCGCCCCGCACCTCGATCTTGGGGATCGGCGCCCCCTTGAGGCCCTCGACGATCACGATATCGGCCGGGGCGAGATGCGCGACGACGGCCGCGAGCGGCGGCTCGGGCCCCTCGTGCCAGACGACCGCCGACGCATCCCGAAGGATCGCCCACCGGGTCGGCGACAGGAGCGCCACCGCACTTGCCCCCGCGCGCCGGTGTCGCGCGCTGTCCGTGCCCTCGGCTTCCACGGAGAGGTCGTGGTGGTGGCTGTGCTTGACGGTCGAGACCCGGAAGCCGCGCCGCACGAGCTCGGCGACGAGCCGCTCGACGAGCGTCGTCTTGCCGGAATTCTTCCACCCCGCGACACCGACCACGAACGGCTCGGCGCCCGAGCTCCGCGCGGGCGAAGCCCGAAGAGGGAGCCCCCGGAGCACCTGCGTGGCGGGCGGCCCCGGGGACAGGGACGGGACGCGGGCCAGCAGCCTCTCCGCATGCGCCAGCTCCTCCGGCGTGTTGATGTTGAAAAACGGATCGACCGCCGCCCCGCCGATATCGAGGTCGGCGAACGGCACCGTCACCGCCCCGAGCCGGTCAACCATCGTCTGCGCCCTGCGCTCCCCGCGCCCGAGCGCGGCTGCGATCTCCGCCGCCGCCGACATCCGCCAGAGGCCGGTCACGTGGTGCCGGCGACCGCGCGATGCGGCCACCGCGACCCACGCGTCCCCGTGCGCGGCGAGCGCTTCCGCAAGGCGGGCCACAAGGTCGCTGGGCACGAACGGCGCATCCCCGGCCACGCTGACCACGGCCTCGATCTCCGGATCCGCGCGCGCAAACCCGTTGAGCGCGGCCAATACCCCCGCCAGGGGGCCGGCGAAGTCGACCGTCTCGTCGGGCACGACGGGCAGGCCGAGCGTCGCAAAGCGCGCCGGATCCCCATTCGCATTGACGAGAAGGGCGTCGACCTGCGGCGCGAGCCGCTCGGCGATGTGCCGGGCGAGCGGACGGCCGGCGAGCCGCAGCAGCGCCTTGTCGCCGCCGCCCATGCGCCGGCTGAGCCCCCCTGCAAGCAGCACACCCCCGATGCGTTGGATCATGAGAGACCGCCTTCGTTTGCCGGACCGGTGGTGGGACGAGCCTACCGAACGCCACGGCCCGTGCAACGGGTCCCCTCAGGCGAAATATCCGCTACCGCCCCTGGACCGGGATCGCGTCCGGCCCTATCTGGTCGAAAACGGGCTCCAGGGCCGCGCCAAAAGCTTAGGGGCGCGGTTCCGGTTCGAGACAAAATGATCGCGCTCTCGGGAGGCGACCCCGTCTATAATCCGCCGAACGATTGGGTCCCAGGGAAACATTGATGGCCAAAGTTGACCGCCGGAAATTTCTCAAGGTCGCCGGCGTGGGAGGTGCGGCGGCCACGGTCGCGGCCTGCGATCCGCAGCCGGAAGCCCCCGCCGTCGTCACGAGCATGCCGAGCCTGACCTGGCGGCTGACGTCGAGCTTTCCCAAATCCCTCGACACCATCTACGGCGCCGCCGAGACCTTCGCCCGCTGCGTCCAAGAGATGACCGACGGCAGGTTCACGATACAGGTCTTCGCCGGCGGCGAGATCGTCGGCGGGCTTCAGGCGGCCGACGCGGTGTCGGACGGGACGGTCGAGGCCGCGCACACGGCCTCCTACTACTACTGGGGCAAGGACCCGACCTTCGCCGTCGCCACCTGCATCCCGTTCGGCCTCAACTGCCGCATGCAGAACGCATGGATGTACGAAGGCGGCGGCATCGACCTCATGAACGCGTTCTATGCGCGCTACAATATCTTCGGTCTCCCCGGCGGCAACACCGGCGCGCAGATGGGCGGCTGGTATCGCAAGGAGATCAACACGCCGGAGGACTGGAAGGGTCTCAAGATCCGCATCGGCGGCTTCGGCGGCGCGATCATGTCGCGCCTCGGCGCCGTGCCCCAGCAGATCGCCGGCAGCGACATCTACCCCGCCCTCGAAAAGGGCACCATCGACGCGGCCGAGTGGGTGGGCCCCTACGACGACGAGAAGCTCGGCTTCTACCGCGTCGCGCGCAACTACTACTATCCGGGCTGGTGGGAAGGCCAGGCCATGCTCCACTTCTTCATCAACCTCGAGAAGTGGAACAGCCTGCCGAAGAGCTATCAGGCTGTCATCCGCGCCGCAGCCCACACCGCGAACACCACGATGCAGGCCCATTACGACATGCTGAACCCGGCGGCGCTACGCCGCCTCGTCAAGGCCGGCGCCATCCTGCGGCCCTTCTCCGAGCAAGTTCTCGATGCCTGCTTCAAGGCATCCAACGACACCTACGCGGAGCTCTCGGTTACCAACCCCGAGTTCAAGAAGGCCTACGACGCCATGACCGCCGTGCGCGCCGAGGACTATCTCTGGTTCCAGCTCTCGGAGCAGGTGAGCGACACCTACATGATGATCCAGCAGCGCAAGAACATGCTCTGAGGTCTCGGCATCGACGTATCCCGGCCGTTCATGCGGAGCATGGTTCCGCGTCCATGCGGAGCATGGCTCCGCCATGAGAAGGCCCGGGCGACGTTGAGACAAGGCGAGCGAACCCCGCAAAACTGACGTCACTCCGACGCAAGCCGGAGCCAGACACGCGATCCGCTTCACGGGGCGCGCTATGCCTCGTCCTTCGCCATCCGGCCGACGAACGGCAGCTCGCGGTAGCGGTGGCCGACGTCCATGCCGTAGCCGACGACGAACTCGTCATTGCTCTCGAAGGCGCTGAAATCGGCCGCCACGTTCACGGCGCGCGGCACCTTCTTGTCGATCAGAACGCAGGTCAGGATCTGGGCTGCGCCACGGGCCGCGATGAGATCCTTGGCGAACACGAGGGTCCGCCCGGAATCGAGCACGTCGTCGACCAGAAGCACGTTGCGGCCCTCGACGCTGAGGTCGAGGTCGCGCAGGATCTCGACGTTGCCGGACGACGTGCGGCTCTTGCGGTAGCTCGAGAGCGTGAGGAAATCCACTTCCGGCTCGAGCCCCGAGCGATAGAGCGCCCGGATGAGATCGGCGGCGAACACGAAGCTGCCCTTGAGTACGGCGACGACCAGGGGTCGCTCGAGATCGCGCGCGGTGATGTCCTTGGCCAGGTCCTCGAGTCGCGCGGCAATGGCATCTGCCGCGTAGATGACCTCGACCTCGGGCACCCGGTCGCTGTGCTCTTCTGTCATGCCTCGATCCTCATCCTCGACCCGCGTTCCACGCCCCCTGGGGACGCGGCGCGGAAAACGCGGGCTCGCCGCCAATCACGCCCGGCCGCCCCTCCCTCCGGCGAAACCGAAACGCGCTCGAAATCATACGTTTAGCACCCGACCCTTGTCTGAGACCGATGCCGAAGGCGGAAAAGCGCCAGGTGTCGGCGGTCGGCCGCACCCGGCGGCGTGCCTGGCGCAGCAACCGCGCCACCCATACGAGTGTACATGCCCCCGCCATATTCGTAACAGATTGATACTGCCCTCGCCTTCCCGCATATAAGGCGCCCGACCACAAGCTGAACCCTCAAGCCAGATCCCGGAGCCGTCCGTGATTCGATTGACGAACGTCGGCCTCAAATACGATCGAGGCCCCGAGATCCTATCGGACGTCAGCTTTCATCTGCGGCCCGGCTCGTTCCACTTTCTGACCGGCCCCTCGGGCGCCGGCAAGACGTCGCTGTTGCGCCTTCTGTTCATGTCGATCCACCCGACGCGCGGGCAGATTCAGCTCTTCAGCCAGGATGTGAGCCGCATCACGACCGGCAAGCGCGCACCGTTGCGCCGTCGCATCGGTATCGTGTTCCAGGACTTCCGCCTGCTCGAGCATCTGACGACCTGGGAGAACGTCGCCCTGCCGCTACGCGTCGTCGGCAAGCGCCTCGACGACTACAAGGAGGACGTGACGGATCTCCTGCAATGGGTCGGCCTCGGCGACCGCATGCACGGCTACCCTTCGGTCCTGTCGGGCGGCGAGAAGCAGCGCGCCGCCATCGCGCGCGCCGTGATCGGCAAGCCCGAGCTCCTGCTCGCCGACGAGCCGACCGGCAACGTCGACCCGCAGATGGCGCGCCGTCTGCTGCGGCTGTTCATCGAACTCAACCGGCTCGGCACGTCGGTGCTGATCGCCACCCACGACCATCAGTTGATGCGTCAGTTCAAGGCCCCCCGATTGGAGCTGCACGACGGCCATGTCCGGATCGTATGACAGACCCGACCGGCCGCCGATACGCGGGCTCGACCCGCATCGCGCGCCCGACTACGACCCCTACGACGACGTCGTGACCCGGGGCGTCCGCACCGGGGCCCCGCTTCGCACCGACTATGCCGCGCCCCCCTACGAGCCCGAGCCGATCTCCGGCGAGCCGATGCTGAGGCGCGACTACGAGCACACCGCGCGCTCCGACGCCTACGCTCCCGCGCGGGCGGCGCGCAAAGCCGAATCGATGACCGCGCCGATCGTGCCGGCCGGATCCGTCACCGGCCGCTCGCTGACGCTCGTCATCACCATCATGTGCTTCCTCGCCTGCCTGACCGTGGGCACGGTCCACCTGATCCGCGAATCGGCCAACGGCTGGCTGAAGGACATCGCCAGCGAAGTCACGGTCCAGGTGCAGGCCAAGGACGGCGCCGACACCGACAAGACCGTAGAGGAGGTCGCGAAATACCTCGCCCAGCAGAGCGGCATCAGCAAGGTGACGGTGATGACCGCCGCCGAGTCCGCGGGCCTGCTCGAGCCCTGGCTCGGCCAGATCGACGACCTCGGCGCTCTGCCGCTGCCCCGCCTCATCGCGCTCGAGCTGGATCGGGCCGCCGCGCCGGATCTCGACGGGATCCGCACCGCCCTCTCGAGCCAGTTCCAGGGCACGACGCTCGACGACCATCGCCGCTGGCAGCAGCAGATCGCCACCATCACCAACAGCTTCGCGCTCGGCGGCCTCTTCATTCTCGCCCTCGTCGGCATGGCGACGACCGCCATCATCGTCTCGGCGACGAAAAGCTCGATGGCCTCCAACCGGGAAATCGTCGAGGTCTTGCATTTCGTCGGCGCGACGGACCGTTTCATCGCCCGCGAGTTCGAGAAGCACTTCCTCCGCCTCGGCGTGCGCGCCGGACTGGTCGGTGCGTCATTCGCGCTCGCCGTGTTCCTGTTGATGCCGACCATCGTTCAGGTGCTCGGCGGCGGGGCGATGACGCTGACCGAGCTGCACCGGCTGGTGGGCTCGGGCACCCTGGACGTGGCAGGCTACGTGCTTCTCGGGATCGTCGTGGTCGTCATTTCGGCGCTCTGCATGCTGACGTCGCGGTTCGGCGTTTTCCGTATCCTGAACAGCAAGCATTGAGGGCCCTGCCGGTTGCGGGCTTTTCCCCGCCGCACCCGACGGTTGGCCGGGCGAAGCTCGGCGCGGTGCATCCTTTCCACCGACGTGTCACAAGGAGGACGAAATCGGCTACTCTCCTGATGCAGGGTCGCGTCGGAGTTTCTCGGAGACACCGAGGTCCGTTCGGGGCCGGATGAGCACGATGAGCTGGGGACGCATCTTGGTTGGCTTCACGGCGGGGCTGCTGGCGCTGACGGCGGTCGGCTTCGTCCTGTTCGCGAATGCAGTGATGCGCGAGCCCGAGGTCGAGGACCTGCGCGCCGACGGCATCGTGGTGCTGACCGGCGGCCAGACCCGCATCGCGGAGGCCGCCCGCCTGCTCGAGGAGAAGCGCGGCGAGCGGCTGCTCATCTCGGGCGTCAATCAGAGGACCGGCCGGCCCTCGCTGCTCCGCATCTCCGGCCTCGACGAGGCGACCTTCAACTGCTGCGTCGATCTCGGCTATCAGGCCCAGAACACGGTCGGCAACGCCGACGAGACGCGCCGCTGGGCCGAGGCGCTCGGCTACGACAGCCTGATCGTCGTGACCGCGAGCTACCACATGCCGCGCAGCCTGGCCGAGCTTGCGCGCGAGATGCCGAACATCGCCCTCGTCCCCCATCCGGTGGACCCCGACGGCCTGCGCCGCAAGGTCTGGTGGCGCGATGCGGCGGCAACGCGCCTGCTCGCCTCCGAATACCTCAAGTTCCTGCC